>LNFM01010447.1_pt1 | contig 13066 bp, 12 predicted proteins | sample 596031 | NCBI WGS metagenome assembly LNFM01 (sample SAMN04254537, study PRJNA301005) | activated carbon metagenome | isolation source: dual media filters at the Ann Arbor, Michigan drinking water treatment plant | place: USA: Ann Arbor
GCGGCGGCGACATGATCGCCTCGGTCAGTTTCGAGAAGACCACCTACAACGTGCTGCCGTTCAAGTTCGAGGCCGGCACGCCGCCGATCATGGCGGCGATCGCGCTGGGCGAGGCGCTCGACTACCTGCGCGGCATCGGCATCGAGACCATTGCGCGGCGCGAGCACGACCTGCTCGCCTATGCCACCGAAGGCGTGTCGCAGATCCGCGGCATCCGCATCATCGGCACCGCGGAACGCAAGGCGGCCGTGCTGTCGATGGTGATGGAGGGCATCCATCCGCACGACCTCGGCACGCTGCTGAACGAGGACGGCGTCGCCATCCGCACCGGCCACCACTGCGCGCAGCCCGTGATGACCCGGTATCGCATACCGGCCACCGCACGTGCGTCCTTTGCCTTCTACAATACCTTCGCCGAAGTCGACGCGCTGGTTGCATCCCTGCAGCGCGCGAAGACCGTGTTCGGCGTCGACTGAACCAGGCCGCCCCGCATGTCCGCGTCGAACCAGCTCTACCAGGAAGTGATCCTCGACCACAACCGCAAGCCCCGCAACTGGGGTGCGCTGGCCGGGGCCAACCATCGCGCCGAGGGGCACAATCCGCTGTGCGGCGACCATATCGTGCTGACGCTGTCGGTGGGCGAGGGCAACACGGTCGACGCCGTCGGGTTCGAGGGGGATGGCTGCGCGATCTGCAAGGCATCCGCCTCGATGATGACCACGGCGGTGAAGGGCCGTTCGGTGGACGACGCCGAGTCGATGGTCCGGCAGTTCCGCGACATGGCCACGGGCAAGCTCGATCCTGAACGCGAGCCGCACATGCTCGGCCGGTTGAAGGTGTTCGCCGGCGTCAAGGACCTCCCGTCGCGCGTGAAGTGCGCGATCCTGCCCTGGCACACGCTGCATGCCGCGCTCAACAACGACGCGGTCGCTTCCACCGAGGGCGACGCAGCCTGACGCCGTCGTCCCGCTCCTCGTCGCCTTCCGCCCCGTCCGATCCCTGCCACGCTCCCGTCCCATGCCCAAGATCGCAGAAGTCGAGTACACGCCCAATCCGAACGCGCGGAAGTTCGTGCTGAAAGAGCCGCTGACCTGGGGCATCGCACGCTCGTTCGACGACGCGGGCGCGGCCGAAGGCGACCCGCTTGCCGCGGCGCTGTTCGACATCGAGCATGTGACCAACGTGTACTACGTCGATCACTGGATCACCGTGACCCAGGACGGCACGGCGCCGTGGGATGAACTGCTGCGGGAACTCGCGGTGCCGATCCGCGAGGCTGCGGCGGCGGATGCCGCGACCGAGCACATGGTCGCCGCCGCGGCGGTGGCACGCACCGACATGGATGCCGCGACGCTAGAGCGGCTCGACCGGATCAACGCGCTGCTCGACGACCAGATACGCCCGTACCTGCAGAACGACGGCGGCAACCTGGAAGTGATAGACCTCACCGACACGCAGTTGACCGTCCACTACCAGGGTGCCTGCGGCAGCTGCCCGAGTTCCACCTCGGGCACGCTGTCCGCGATCGAGAACATCGTGCGCACGATCGAACCGGAGCTCGAAGTTGTCGCAGTCTGAAGGCACGTCCGACTGGACGCCGGTCGCCCCTGCCGCCGACATCGCACCCGGCGGCCACCGTTCGGTCGATGTCGATGGCACCGCTGTCGCGGTGTTCAACATCGGCGGGACGTTCTTCGCGATCGAGGATGTCTGCACCCATGACGGCGGCCGCCTGGCGGGCGGCGTGGTGGACGGCGACCAGGTCGTGTGCCCGCGCCACGGGGCGCGCTTCTGCGTGCGCACCGGCGCCGCGCTGACGGCGCCGGCCTACGAACCGACGGCCTGCCTGCCGGTGCGGGTCGAACAGGGCGTGGTTCAGGTCAGGGACGACCGGTGGGACTGACCTGCTCGAGGTACATCTGGATACGCTGACGCACGCATTGACCGGGGTACTCGCCGCCCGGGTCGTGGCCCCGGTGGCGGTCTCGCGCGGACTCGAAGCGCCGGTGTTGCCGGGCCTCGCAGCCTGCCTGGCGGTCGGGTTCCTCGCCGGCGCCTTCCCGGACATCGACAGCCTGCTCGGGCTGCTGTCGCCGGTCGCCTACCTGGCCGGCCATCGCGGGCTCACCCATTCGCTGCTGATGCTGCCGCTGTGGGCGGGCCTGCTTGCCTGGCTGTGTGCCGGCTTCGGCCGCCGGCGCGAGTACCTGAAGCCGTTCTTCATCGTCAGCGCGGCTGCACTCGCCGTCCATGTCGCAGGCGACCTGATCACCACCTTCGGCACCATGCTGTTCGAGCCGCTGAGCGACCGGCGTTTCGCGCTGTCGACCACCTTCATCATCGACCTCTGGTTCAGCGGCATCGCGCTGGCCGGCGTCGTCGCCACGTTCCTGCTGCCGCGATGGCGCCTGCCGGCCATCGCCGGGCTGGCGCTGCTCTGCGGGTATGTGGCGTTCTCCTCCGTCCAGCATGACCGGGCACTGGATGTCGGGCTCGCGCGAGCGGCAGCCAATGGCTGGTCCGATGCGAAGGTGAGCGCCGTGCCAAGGCCGGTGTCGCCCTTCAACTGGATGGTGGTCGTCGAACACGGCGAAAGTTATGAACTCGCGCAGGTCAACCTGCGCCGCACGGAGCCGCTGGTCGCCGGCGAGGATGCCGGATTCATCCGCCGGCTCGACGCCGCGTACCGGCCGGTCGCGCAGGCCGCGTGGTCGCCGGCCACCCGCTTCGGGCTCGACGAGGATGCGCGCACGATCGCGCAGGCAGTATGGGACCAGCCGGCGTTTGCCGTGATGCGCTGGTTCTATGCGCTTCCGGCGCTGTATGCAGTCCAGCGGGTGACTGGCGAGCAGTGTGCATGGTTCCAGGACCTGCGCTTCTCGGTGCCGGGACGCGACGCGGTCCCGTTCCGCTACGGCATGTGCCGCGCCAGCCCGTCCGCGTCCTGGCAAAGATTCGAGATGGTCGGCGAAGACGGGCGCCGGCCGTTCTGACAGGAGACACGACGATGGTGACACCCGAGCAGGTCCGGCAGTACATCGAGCAGGGGATGCCCTGCGAGTTCGTCGAAGTCACCGGGGATGGCGCGCATTTCGAGGCGGTCATCGTCAGCGCGCTGTTCGCCGGCAAGAACAAGGTGCAGCAACACCAGGTCGTCTACAAGGCGCTCGGAGACCGCATGCGCGAAGAGATCCACGCGTTGTCGATGCAGACGCTCACGCCCGAGGCCTGGAAGGCGCGCGGCTGAGCGGCCCCCGGTGGCCGCCGGGCCGCCGGGCCGCCGTCAGCGTGGCGCCGGGTCGAGGCGCAGCAGCCGCCCGGTGCGCTCGTCGGTGAGCAGGTAGACCAGCCCGTCGGGCCCGACGCGCACGTCGCGCAGCCGTGCCTGCCCCTGCAGCAGCCGTTCTTCATGCACCACCTTTTCTCCGTCGAGCTCCAGCCGGTGCAGGGCCTGTCCGCGCAGCGCCCCGACCAGCAGGTTGCCCTTCCAGCCGGGGAAGGCATTGCCCGTGTAGAAGGCCATGCCTGACGGGGCGATGGACGGCGTCCATCGGGCCAGTGGCTGCTCCATCCCGGCCCGCGCCGTACCTTCCCCGATGCGGGTGCCGATGCCGTAGTTGACGCCGTAGGTGATCACCGGCCAGCCATAGTTGCGGCCGGCGCGGATCACGTTCACTTCGTCGCCGCCCTGCGGCCCGTGCTCGTGCGTCCAGAGTTCGCCGGTGGCCGGATGGATCGCGGCACCCTGGATGTTGCGGTTGCCGAGCGTGAATTTCTCCGGCCTGGCCCCGGGGGTGCGCACGAAAGGGTTGTCGGCCGGGACGCGGCCGTCGTCGTGCAGCCGGATCACCGAACCGGCATGGTCGTCCATGCGTTGCGCCCGTTGCATCTCGCCGCGATCGCCGAGCGTGATGTAAAGGAACCCCTTCGCGTCGAAGGCGAGCCGGGAGCCGAAGTGCTGGCCGCGGGTCGACCGCGGCGCCATCCGGAACAGGCTCTGCACGTCCTCCAGACGGGCCCGCCCCGACTGCTCCACCAGGCGTCCGCGCACGACCTCGGTGCCGACGCCGTCCGCATCGCCGCTGGCGAACGAGAGGTAGACCCAGCGGTTGGACGCGAATGCGGGGTGCAGCGCGACATCGAGCAGCCCGCCCTGTCCGACCACGGCCACCCGGGGCAGCCCGTCGACCGGGTGTGGATCGAGCGCACCGTCCTTGCCGAGGATACGCAGGCGCCCTGGCCGCTCGGTCACCAGCATGCGACCGTCGGGCATGAACGCCAGGCTCCACGGGAACTCCAGGCCTGTGGCGAGCGTCGACACCCGGACCGGACCGCGCTCGCTGCGCACCACCTGTGGCTCCGCGGCGTTGCCAGTACCTTGCCAAGGCCACGGGGCGAGCAGTGAGGCAGCTAGCACGGCCATGGCCAGCTTGCATGCCCCGCGGCGCGGGCGTGCGGGGGGCGGGGAAGGGTGGTGGTCCATGCGCTTTCATCCGTGGCGTGGCGGCGATGGGTGCGAGCATATCAATGCGGGGCCGCGCACCGGCGGCGGGAAGCCGCGTTCGAGGGACGCCGCACCACGCCCGATCGGCAGCGACAGATCGGCAGCGACACCGACCTCGCGGCTGCTGTCGCCCGTCGGTATACTCAAAGGCTTTTCGCCTTGCCGCCGGGGCGTACAGCGGGCAACGCGCGGGTGCTGCGGGCCAGGAACCCGTCGCGAGCCGCGTGCCCGCGGAATCCGCCGCAGCGATCGTCCTCATCCCGATCCGCCTGCACCCTCGCTGTCACCCCCGGTTCCCGTGCTGATCCGAAGGAGCGCATTGCATGCCGCCCGACCAGGAAATCCGCGCCGCCGCGCTCGATTACCACCGCTTCCCGCGCCCCGGGAAAATCTCGGTGACGCCGACCAAGGGCCTCACCAACCAGCGCGACCTCGCGCTCGCCTACACCCCCGGCGTCGCGGCGGCGTGCGAACTGATCGCGGCCGATCCCTCCGAAGCGCGCAACATGACCAGCCGCGGCAACCTGGTCGCGGTGATCACCAACGGCACGGCCGTGCTCGGCCTTGGCGCGATCGGGCCGCTCGCGGCCAAGCCGGTGATGGAAGGCAAGGCGGTCCTGTTCAAGAAGTTCGCCGGCATCGACGTGTTCGACATCGAGATCGACGAGCGCGACCCGCAGAAGCTGGTCGAGGTGATCGCCGCGCTCGAGCCGACCTTCGGCGGCATCAACCTCGAGGACATCAAGGCGCCGGAGTGCTTCTACGTCGAGCGCAAGCTGCGCGAACGCATGAAGATCCCGGTGTTCCACGACGACCAGCATGGCACCGCGATCATCGTCGGTGCGGCGATCCTCAACGGCCTGAAGGTGGTCGGCAAGGACATCGACAAGGTGCGCCTGGTCGTGTCCGGCGCAGGGGCCGCGGCGCTCGCCTGCCTCGACCTGCTGGTCAACATGGGCCTTCCACGCAGGAACATCACGGTCACCGACATCGAAGGCGTGGTCTACAAGGGCCGCACCAAGCTGATGGATCCGGACAAGGACGTCTACGCGATCGAGACCGAGGCGCGCACGCTGGGCGAGGTGATCGAGGGTGCGGACGTGTTCCTCGGCGTGTCCGCCGGCAACGTGCTCAAGCCCGAGATGGTCAAGCGCATGGCCGACCGGCCGCTGATCCTCGCGCTGGCCAACCCCAACCCGGAGATCCATCCGGCCGAGGCGAAGGCAGCGCGCCCGGATGCCGTGATCGCCACCGGGCGCTCCGACTATCCGAACCAGGTCAACAACGTGCTGTGCTTCCCGTTCATCTTCCGGGGTGCGCTCGACGTCGGCGCGACCACGATCAACGAGGAGATGAAGATCGCCGCGGTGCGCGCGATCGCCGACCTGGCCCAGGCCGAGCAGTCGGACATCGTGGCCGAAGCCTATGGCACGGACTCGTCGCTGTCCTTCGGCCCCGACTACCTGATCCCGCGTCCGTTCGACCCGCGCCTCATCCTCAAGATCGCGCCGGCCGTGGCGAAGGCCGCGGTGGCGAGCGGCGTCGCCACGCGGCCGCTGGCCGACTGGGATGCCTACGAGCAGGAGCTCAAGCAGTTCGTCTACCAGTCGGGCTTCGTGATGAAGCCGCTGTTCAGCGCGGCCAAGCGCGCGCCCAGGCGCGTCGTCTATGCCGAGGGCGAGGAAGAGAAGGTGCTGCGCGCGGTGCAGATCGTGGTCGACGAGAAGCTCGCGCGGCCGATCCTGGTCGGGCGCCCCGACGTGATCAACACGCGCATCGAGCGGCTGGGCCTGCGCATGCAGGAGGGACGCGACTTCGAGATGGTGAACACCGACAGCGACCCGCGCTACCGCGAGTACTGGCAGCTGTACCACCAGGTGATGGAGCGCAACGGCGTGTCGGTCGAGTATGCGAAGCTCGAGATGCGGCGTCGGCCGACGCTGATCGGGGCGACGCTGGTGCGCCAGGGCGAGGCCGACGCGATGCTCTGCGGCACGGTCGGCATCTACCAGCACCACCTGCGCTACATCGAGCGGATGATCGGCCTGAAGCCGGGGGCGAAGACCTATGCCGGCATGAACGCGCTGATGCTGCCCAACCGCACGCTGTTCATCGCCGACACCTACGTCAACTACGACCCGACCGCCGACCAGCTGGTCGAGATCGCGACGATGGCGGCGGAGGAAGTGCGCCGCTTCGGGATCGTCCCGAAGGTCGCGCTGCTGTCCCATTCCAGCTTCGGCAGCCATGATTCGCCCTCGTCGCGCAAGATGCGCGAAGTGCTGGTCCGGCTGCGCGAGGTCGCGCCGGGGCTGGAAGTCGAAGGCGAGATGCATGGCGATGCCGCCATCTCGGAGGCGATCCGCAGCGCCCAGTTCCCCAACTCGCAGCTCAAGGGCGAGGCGAACCTGCTGATCATGCCGTCGATCGATGCGGCCAACATCTCGTTCAACCTGCTCAAGCAGGCCGCGGGCGACGGCATCACCGTCGGCCCGATCCTGCTCGGGGCGGCCAAGCCGGCGCACGTGATCACGCCGAGTTCGACCGTGCGCAGGATCGTCAACATGACCGCCGTGGTGGTGGTCGATGCCGCCGGCAAGCCGGCGCTGTCCATGTAGCAAACAGGGTATCGGAGGGAGACAAAGATGAGCGCGGACAAGACCAGCGACGCCGGCAGCAACGGATTCCGGGAAGAAAAAGACACGATGGGCATCATGCGGGTGCCCGACGCGGCACTCTGGGGGGCGCAGACGCAGCGCTCGCTCGAGAACTTCCGCATCTCGTCCGAGAAGATGCCGATCGACCAGGTGCATGCACTGGCGATGGTGAAGAAGGCCTGCGCGGCGGTGAACGCCGAGCTCGGCCAGTTGCCGGCCGACAAGGCGAAGGCGATCATCGCCGCCGCCGACGAGGTGCTGGCCGGCACGCATGACCGCGAATTCCCGCTGGCCGTGTGGCAGACCGGTTCGGGCACCCAGAGCAACATGAACGTGAACGAGGTGCTGGCCAACCGCGCCTCCGAGCTGATGGGTGGCGTGCGTGGCGAATCGCGCAAGGTGCATCCGAACGACGACGTCAACCGCGGGCAGTCGTCCAACGACGTGTTCCCGACCGCGATGAGCGTGGCTGCGATGATCGCGATCGAGAAGCAGCTCAAGCCGGCGGTGCGCAAGCTGCGCGAGACGCTGGCAGGCAAGTCGCAGGCCTTCATGTCCATCGTGAAGATCGGCCGCACCCACCTGCAGGATGCGACGCCGCTCACCCTCGGGCAGGAGTTCTCCGGCTACGTGGCGCAACTCGACCAGGGCCTGAAGCACCTTGACCAGACGCTGCCGCACCTGTGCGAGCTGGCGCTTGGCGGAACCGCCGTCGGTACCGGCCTCAACGCGCATCCGAAGTTCGCCACCGGCGTGGCATCGGAGCTGTCCCGCCTGACCGGCCTGCCGTTCGTCACCGCGCCGAACAAGTTCGAGGCGATGGGTGCCAACGATGCGATCGTTTTCGCGCATGGCGCGCTGAAGACGCTGGCGGCATCGATGATGAAGATCGCGAACGACGTGCGCTGGCTGTCGTCCGGCCCGCGCAGCGGCCTGGGCGAGATCGCCATCCCCGAGAACGAGCCGGGCAGCTCGATCATGCCGGGCAAGGTCAACCCGACCCAGTCCGAGGCGATGACCATGCTCTGCTGCCAGGTGATGGGCAACGACGTGGCGATCAACATCGGCGGTTCGATGGGCAACTTCGAGCTGAACGTGTTCAAGCCGATGATGATCCACAACTTCCTGCAGAGCGTGCGGCTGCTGGCCGACGGCATGGTGAGCTTCAACGACAACTGCGCGGTGGGCATCGAACCGCGCCTGGACGTCATCGACCGGCTGATGCGCGAATCGCTGATGCTGGTGACCGCGCTCAACCCGCATATCGGGTACGACAAGGCGGCCTACATCGCCAAGAAGGCGCACAAGGAAGGCACGACGCTGCGCGAGGCGGCCGTGGCCTCCGGCCACCTCACCGGCGAGCAGTTCGACCAGTGGGTGAAGCCGGAAGAGATGGTGGGTACGCTGCCGCGCTGATCGTCCCGCGAGGGGAACCGGGCATCGGGCCGGGCAGGCCCGGTGCGGGCGTGCCGGCTTCGCATCATAATGGTGCGCCGCCGGCGCGCCGTGCTTCATGCCGGTGCTCCGGCAGGGGTCGCGAACCGCCCGGATGAACGCCGCCTGTCATTGCACCGGCATGGCACGGCGATTGCACCGGTAACGCACGTCGTTCGTCCCGATGCGAATCGGCCTGCCCGTCAATGGCGCCAACGCTCCCCCGGCTCCCTGCTTCCGATGATCCCTGCCGTTCCACCTGTACTGGATGTACTCGGCCTGCGTGCAGCAGTGGCCCGCGGCGAAGTCGGCGCGGGCGACGTGGTCGAGCAGGTGCTTCGCAGGATCTCTGCCCGGGGAGACGATCCGACCTGGATCACCCGTGAGGCCGACGACGCGCTTCGTGCACGCGCGGCCGAACTCGACCGCATGCCGCCATCCGCCCGCGCCGCAGGGGGCCTGCCGCTGTACGGCATCCCGTTCGCCGTGAAGGACAACATCGACGTCGCCGGGCTGCCGACCACGGCTGCCTGCAAGGCATTCGCCTACCGGCCCGAAGCGACGGCGACCGTCGTGCAGCGCCTGCTCGATGCGGGCGCGATCCATGTCGGCAAGACCAATCTCGACCAGTTCGCGACCGGGCTCGTCGGCGTGCGCAGTCCGTACGGCGTCCCGGCCAACACCTTCGATCGCGATTTCGTCCCTGGTGGATCGAGTTCCGGCTCGGCGGTCGCGGTCGCCGCGGGGCTGGTCAGCTTCGCGCTGGGCACGGATACCGCCGGATCCGGCCGGGTACCCGCGGCTTTCAACAACATCGTCGGGCTGAAGCCGACGCGCGGCCTGGTGAGCAACCACGGGGTGGTGCCCGCCTGCCGATCGCTCGATTGCGTGGCGGTGTTCGCGCACAACTGCCCGGATGCGCAGGTGGTGCTCGACGTGGTCGCCGTGCCCGATCCGCTCGATCCCTGGTCGCGGGGCGCGCCGTCCCCCGCGGCAGGCGCCGCCACCGCCGACCTGCGTGGCCTGCGCGTGGGCGTGCTCGCCGCGGCAGACCGAGAGTTCTTCGGCGATGCTCGGGCCGCCGCAGCGTACGATCGTGCGATCGCCTGCGTCGCCGGCCTCGGTGCGCTGCCGGTGCCGTTCGAGTACGCCCCGTTCGCGGAGGCCGCGGCACTGCTCTACCATGGCCCGTGGGTTGCCGAGCGCTATGCGGCGATCCGTGCGTTCATCGAGGCGCAGCCTGCATCGCTGCATCCGGTGACGCGCCAGATCACCGAAGGCGCGCGAGGCTTCAGCGCGGCCGACACCTTCGAGGCGATGTACCGGTTGCAGGCGTTGCGGGTGGCCTGTGGTCGCCTCTGGCAGGGTCCGCAGGCGATCGACGTGATGCTGCTGCCCACGGCGCCGACCATCTATCGGCTGTCCGAGGTCGAGGCCGAGCCGCTCCTGCTCAACACCAGGCTGGGGCGCTACACGAATTTCGTGAACCTGCTCGACCTGGCCGCCGTCGCCGTGCCGGCAGGGCTGCGCGGCGATGGGCTGCCCACCGGCGTCACGCTGCTCGGCGAAGCCTTCCGGGACCGCGACCTGCTGGCGCTGGGCGCACGGGTGCAGGCGGCGCTGAACGCGTCCAGCGGCGCGTGCGGCGTGCCGGTGCCGGCAGCATCAGTATCCAGGGAACCCGGTGCTGCGATCGACGCCGCCGGTGCACCCGGCCCCTCCAGTGCGCCGGGTACCGATGCCGCCGTCCATGCGGCCGCCGGTACGGTCCGACTCGCGGTGGTTGGTGCGCACCTGTCCGGCATGCCGCTGAACGCACAGTTGACCAGCCGTTCGGCACGTTGCCTGGTGGCGACCACGACCGAGCCGGCCTACCGGCTGCACGCGCTGCCCGGCACGCTTCCGCCCCGGCCCGGGCTGGTGCGCGTCGGTGGCCGTGCGGACGACCCGCGCCCGGGGGCCGCGATCGCGGTGGAAGTCTGGGAACTGTCGACCGAGGCCTTCGGGGCGTTCGTCGCCGAGGTGCCGCCGCCGCTGGCCATCGGCACCGTCACCCTGGCCGACGGCAGTGCGGTCAAGGGCTTCGTCTGCGAACCCGTTGCACTCGAAGGCGCCCCGGACATCTCCGCGTTCGGCGGCTGGCGCGCCTACTGCGAGAGCCTTGAATGAGCGCACCGAACATGAACGATCCTGCAGCCGTCGACTGGGCGGCGTATGTCGATTCGACCGCGGCCGCCATTGGCCTGGCCATCGACGACGCCTGCCGCGAGGGCGTCGTCGCCAACCTGGAACGCATCGCGCAGGTGGCGCAGGTGGTCAATGCGATCGAACTCGTCGACACGGACGAGGCCGCGGGCGTGTTCCGGCCGTGACCGCCCCGACCTCACTGGACGGCGCGGACAGCGCGGGCGGCGGCAGGGCATTCGCCTGCCGGTCGGCCGCATCGATCGCGGCAGCCGTGCGCGAACGGCGGGTGTCCGCCGTGGAGGTCGCACAGGCTGCGCTCGCGCACATCGACAGCCGCAACCCGGCGTTCAACGCCTTCACCGAAGTGACGCGCGTGCGTGCACTGGCCGAAGCGGCTGCGGTGGACGCCGCCTCGGCCCGCGGGGAGGCGACCGGTGCGCTTGCCGGCGTGCCCTATGCCGTGAAGAACCTGTTCGACGTCGAAGGTCTGGTCACGCTGGCCGGCTCGAAGATCAACCGTGGACGCCCCGCGGCGGCGGCCGACGCAGCCGTGATCCGGCGCCTGCGCGCGGCAGGCGCGGTGCTGGTCGGTGCGCTGAACATGGACGAGTACGCCTACGGCTTCAGCACCGAGAACACGCACTACGGGCCGACCCGGAACCCGCACGACACGACCCGGGTGGCCGGCGGGTCCTCGGGCGGGTCCGGCGCAGCGGTGGCGGCCGGGATGGTGCCGCTGGCGCTGGGCACCGATACCAACGGGTCGATCCGGGTGCCGGCTTCGCTGTGCGGCGTGTTCGGCCTGAAGCCGACCTATGGCCGCCTCTCCCGGGCCGGTGGCTACCTGTTCGTCGGCAGCCTCGACCATGTCGGTCCGCTGGCGCGGTCTTCGGCCGACCTCGCGCTGGCCTACGACGCCATGCAGGGGCCTGACGCCAGCGATCCGGTGTGTGCGCAACGCCCTGTCGAGCCGACGGCGGCCCAGATCGGACGTGGCATCGCTGGCCTGCGCATCGCGGTGGCCGACGGGTACTTCGCACGGCCGATGGCGGACGAGGCACGCGGCGCGGTCGAGGCGGTCGCGCGCGCGCTCGGTGCCACCGAGCGCATCGACATACCGGAATCGGCGCACGGGCGCGCGGCGGCGTTCCTGATGACTTCCATCGAGGGCAGCCTGCTCCACCTGCCCGACCTGAAGACGCGCGCCGCCGACTTCGAGCCGCTCATCCGCGACCGGATGCTCGCCGGGGTGCTCGCGCCGGCGCAGTGGCTGTGGCAGGCGCACCGGGTGCGCCGCTACGTGCGCGAGCGTGCGCTGAAGGTGTTCGAGCGCTGCGACGTGATCATCGCACCGTCGACGCCGATGTCGGCGCCGGTGATCGGCACGGAGTGGATCACCCTGGAAGGCGAGCGGATGCTGGCGCGGCCCAACCTCGGGCTGTTCACCCAGCCGATCTCGTTCCTCGGCTGGCCGGTCGCCGCCGTGCCGCTCGCGCGTGCCGCCGGCGAACTGCCGATCGGCGTGCAGGTGATCGCCGCGCCGTGGCGCGAAGACCTCTGCCTGCGCGTGGCTGCGCACCTGGAACGCATCGGCATCGCGGCCTCGCCCGCCGTGCTGCCGGCCTGAACACCCACCGATACGACGGACGGAACGCAAGCGATGACCCTCGAAGTGAACATCCCGGAAGTGCTCGCCGAAGTGACGGCCGCGTTCTACCGTTACGAAGACGCACTGGTGAACAACAAGGTCGAAGTGCTGGACGAGATCTTCTGGAACCACCCGACCACGCTGCGCTATGGCGCCACCGAGAACCTGCACAGCTACCAGGAGATCTGCGAGTTCCGTGCATCGCGACCTTCGCAGGGGCTGATGCGCACCTTGAGCCATACGCGCATCACCACCTACGGACATGACTTCGCGGTCGCCAACACCGAATTCAAGCGGCCGCCGGGCGACCGGATCGGCCGCCAGAGCCAGACATGGATGCGCACGCCGGAGGGCTGGCGCGTCGTGTCGGCCCACGTGAGCATCATGGTCGAACCGAAGTGACCGTGGGTGCGACGATGGATTCCAGCGCTGGCACGGGCCCTGCGGCAGCCACCGGATCGGCCATGGCAGAGCCCTTCATCCGGTTCGAGGACGTGGGCCTGCGATACGGCGGGCCGACCGGCACCCTCGCGGTGGAGGGCGCATCGATCGACATCCCGAAGGGCGGCTTCGTGTCGATCGTGGGACCGTCGGGTTGCGGCAAGTCGACGCTGCTGAAGATGGTGTCCGGGCTGA
>LNFM01016481.1_pt1 | contig 13066 bp, 7 predicted proteins | sample 596031 | NCBI WGS metagenome assembly LNFM01 (sample SAMN04254537, study PRJNA301005) | activated carbon metagenome | isolation source: dual media filters at the Ann Arbor, Michigan drinking water treatment plant | place: USA: Ann Arbor
GCACGTTCACCGTGATCAGCTTCGCCGACTCGCCCGGCGCGAACGTCACAGACCCCGTCGGCGCAATCCCGCCCACGAAGTCGACCCCGTTCGCTGGCGCACCGCCGATCCCCGTCACCGACCACTTCACGCTGTGCGACCCAGACAGGTCGCCCTCGCGCGTCACCGTGAACGTGAACGGCATCGCCCCGACATGACCCTCGCGCAGCGTCGACGACGCAGGCTCGATGCAGATCTCGACAGCCCCTCCGTCGTCGTTGCGCACCACTCCTGTCGCCGTCGCCGTCCCGATGGTGCCGCCGCCGGTGAGAACCTCGAGCGTCTGCGTGGTGGCCACCGTCGTCGCTGATGCGTCCGTCGCGACGACCCGGGCCGTGATCTGCTCCGACGCCGATACCGTCAGCCCGGTCAGGGTCCCGGTGTACTGCAGGCCGAGCGGCGTCTGCACCAGCTGGTTCGGCTGGATCGTCTGAACGACGACCCCGTTGACCAGCAGCTCGACACGCGCGATCTCTGCCAGCTTCACGCCGCCGCCCAGCAGGCCTGACGACAGCTGGCTCGGATCCAGCACGATCGTCGCCGTGCCGTTGACCAGACCATCGTCGACGATATCCAAGGCCGACGCCAATGCGCCGGCGCCGACGCCGAACGAACGGATGTCGGTCTTGGCAGCAACCAGGCGGGCAACCTCGTCGGTGTAGGCCTGCGACGACGGGAACCCGTCCGACAGGAAGAACATGACGTCCTGTCCTGCCGGCGTACCGGCGAAGAAGGCCTCCGCCTGCTGCAGTCCCGCCTCGAAGTTGGTCCCGCCGCTCGCCTTCAGCCCGCGCAGCGCCTCGACCACATCGAGGACGCCGTTCTTGTTGTTGTCCGCGCCCGCCGTCGTGATCAGGTTCGTCGTCGCCCCCGTCTCGAACGAGATCACCGCGATCGTCGCGCCGCTCAGGCCGAGCCCGTTGATCGACGCCAGCAGCGATTCGAAGCCGGCGATCTCCGCATCCAGGATCGTGTTCGCCACGCCGTCGCCATTGAGGTCGGCGATCGCCTGCTGGCCGACGAAGACATCCGCCGTGCTGCCCGAGCGGTCGATCACGAATGCGATGTTGTACTGGCCTGTCCCCGTGCCTCCCGACCGGCTCACCAGGCCGCGCACCGCCTCGCTCGTCCCAGCCGACGCGTCCGGCGCCGTCAGGCTGATCCCCAGGGTCTGGCCCGTCGCCACGATCGTCCCGCTGTTCGACGTCGTCTGCTCGCCGGTAGCCGGCGGCGGTGGCGTGGAAATCGTCACCGTGAACGTTTCGTCGGGCTCCACGGACAGATCGCCCTGAATATTCACCGTGAGCATCCGTACCGATTCACCCGGCAGGAAGGTGATATTGCCGTTGGCCAGAGCGCCGCCCACGAAATCGATGCCGTTGGTCGGCGTCGCGCCGCTGCCCGACACTGCCCAGTTGACGACCTGAACCGCCGAGGTATCGCCGACGCGCGTCAGCGTGAAGGTGAACGGTGTCGGCCCGGCATTGCCTTCTGCCAGGTCCGCGTTGGCCGCGGCGATACTGATCTGCGAATCGTCGTTACGGATGGTGCCCGTCGCCTTGTCGATGGTCAGGGCCGCGCCGCCGGTTGGCCCCGACAGGGTCACCGTGAAGGTCTCGTCGGCCTCCACCGCCGCATCGCCCTGCACGTTCACCGTGACCGTCTTCACCGTTTCACCGGCCGCGAAGGAAAGCGCGGTCGGCACCAGGCTGCCCGCGAAGTCGGCAGCGTTGGCCGCGTTGCCACCGGAACCCGCCACCACATAGTTGACGCTGCGCGCGATCGACGTGTCCCCGGTCAGGGTCACCGTGAAGGTGAAAGCCGTGCTGCCGCTGTTGCCTTCGGCCTTGTCGGCGCTCAGGACGGCGATCGAGAACTGGGCCGAGACGGGGACGCCGTTGCGAATGCTGTAGACGAACAGGCCGGGCGTCGACACGTTGCTGGCGCTCGCCAGCCCGAGCATGCCGGCCTGGTTGCCGCTCTGCGGCAGCTGGAAGAAGTTCATGCCGTCGCCGGCCGAATATCCGCCGACCGCGACCTGACCGCCCAGGCCTCCGGAGCCACCCGAGAAGTCGCCGGTCGTCCAGTTCACCGACTCGTAGCGAAACTGGATGTCGAAATCGCCGCTGGTGCCGATAGCCACGATGCGCAGCTGGAAGGCATTCAACTTGTCGACATGGCTGGAGAAATAGCCGACATCGTCCCACGTCGCCGTGAACGTCCGGTTGACGGCGTCGAGGTCATACCAGATGAGGTTGGACCCTGTGGAGGTGCCGCCCGGCGTCGCGGTGGTCGCGCCGCCGCGCGTATCGACGTCGGCCCAATAGGGCGCGATGATTGGAATCGAGGTGGCCGCCGTTATCGACGTCGGGCTGAAGGCTCCGAGCCCCTGACCGAACGTCACGCTGCCGTTGAAGTTGAGGAACAGGCTCGTGTAGGTCTGCCCGAAGAGAGCGATCCCTCCCGGGATGATCGAGGTGAAATCGATCTCCGCCCAGCTGTCGTCCCCGGGAGGCAACGAAGTTTCGCCGAAGCCTGAAATCCCACCCAGACCGTTGATGAGCGATGCCATCCCACACTCCTCGATACGAGTTCCCCATGTGTCGCGATGCCCCGCCCGGCGACTTGATTCAGGTCAAGAACAAACGTGTCGGAGCGATCGAAATGCGTGCTTTCCGCAGACGAAGGCAACACCGTGGCGCGATTCGGCCGTGCCAAGACGCGCGCTTCGTCTCGGCCCCGTCACCGGCGTCCTCCCGCACGGCCCCCGCCGTCACGGCCAAACGCGTGGGTTGCTTCTCTTGCGAAGACTTTCCTTCCCGTGGAAATTGGATGCCGTTTTCCGGTCCGAGTCAACTCACAGGGAGAGGAACGCACAGGCAGTGCACCTGGGAACACTGCGGATCATTCGCAGCATGCGCCTCGACACAGTGAAAATGCCACCCTTGAATGATCGCCATGCGTGCACTCTGCGAGGCACCACTCTCTCGCGCCTGCGCGAAAGCGCTCAATCCTCGTAGACGCTGGTGGCGCGCGCCACCAGGGTCGCGAGCGCGCTCTCCATCGCCAGCACCGTGGCCTTGTCGGAGATGCCGGCGTCGGCTGCCAGGCGCCCCAGGTCGCGGTAGCTCACCCACACGCGACCGCGCTCGTCCTCCCACACCGAAAGGCGGATCGGCAGGTCGAGCGCGATGGCCTGGTTGTCCTGCATCAGCTTGGTGCCGACCTTGGGATTGCCGAACACGAGGACCCGGGTCGGGCGCAGTTGCAGCCCGGCCCGGCGGGCGTTCTCGGCGTGATCGAACTGCGCGAACACGGGCACGCCGAGCGCCCCGAGCCGCGCCTCCAGCCGGGCCACCGTCTCGTCGACGGAGAACTTGCTCTCCTGCGTGACGATATCGTCGGACACCGCGCCGGCGCCCAGCCCCGCCTTGTAGGACTCGGCGATCTCGCGGGCGAGGCCGGTGAGATCGAGGCCTTCGCGATTGGCCAGCAGGGTCACGCAGACGAGGTCGTCGGGCGCCGTGAAGCGGCTCAGGTAGGCGCTGAAGCCCGGCGCCGAACCCTTGATCTCCATGAAGCCCGGATGTCGCGTGAACTCCCATCCCGCCATGGCCGGCACGACCGTGCCGTTGGCGAGCTTCGTCGGCTGGTAGATGAGCGCGCGATTCTCCGCCTGCCTGACCAGGATGCCGCCCGCCAGGCCAATGTCCCAGGCGCTGACGTCCTCGGCGGTCGACCAGAGGCCGCCGAAGGCGAAGAGGTTGGCCGATGCCCTGCCGTCGACCGCGACCAGCGCGCCCCCGGCGAGCCGGTATCCGGTGGCGGGCTCGACCGGATTGACGAAGGAAACCTCGGACTTGAAGCGCGAATGCTGCTTGCCGGCGCCGCCCGCCGGCGGCCGGTCGGCGAACGACCTGGCGCCGAAATCCTCGACGAACATCGTGCCGCGCAGGCCGAGCGGCTCGATCTGCCGGCGCGTGATGTACTCGCGATAGGACATGCCGCTGGCCCGCTCGATGATCAGGCCGAGCAGGACGAAGTCGGTAGCGCTCATGCGCACCTGGCTGCCCGGCCTGAAGCGCAGCGGCGTCGCCGCGACCAGCGCGACCAGCTCGGCCGGCCGATAGGCGCGGCTCGCGTCGTAACTCGGGCTGGTGCGGAAATCGGCAATGCCGGAGGCATGCTGCAGAAGCTCGAGGATCGTCGTCCCCGCCCACGCCGCCGGCACGTCCGGCAGATGCTTGTCGAGGGTATCGCCGATGTCGAGCTTGCGGGCCTCGTGCAGTTGGAAGACGGCGACGGCGGTGAACGCCTGGGTGATCGGGCCGATGGCCCACATCGTCCGCGTCGAGGCGAGCTCGTCGTGCGACAGGCTGGCACGGCCGTAGCCGGCCGAGCGCGGGATGTACGGCGCCTGCACGATCGCCATTGCCATGCCGGGCACGTCGTGACGCTCCATGAACTCGGCGATGCGCTGGTCGATATACTTGCCGCGCACGGAAAGCCGACTTGGGCCAGTGCCGGATCTGCCGCCAGCAAGACCGTTGCGACGATTCCGAAGGGCGCAGCGAGGAACCGCGAGCGCTGAAAGGCCATGGGCACGACTCCGTCAGTTGGCCGAATGAGGATCGAGGGTCGCTCGCCGCGCTCGCGATGACAACAATGGTGTCGGTCGCTTCCCTCCTTCCGTGCCCTCCGGACACGGCTTGGCCGGCCGCCTCGGGCGCTTCGAGCTGGGCTTGGGCTGAGCCGCGAAAGACGTAGCACGGCCCCGCAAGACCCATTTGGTGCCGGCGGCGGATCTCTGGTCGAGCCAGCCGACTTGGGCTAGCATGGAGTCGCGAGCATCCTTTCGGGGTTTGAGCGATGGCCAAAGACGGTCTCGACCTGGAACGACCCGAATTCGACAGACCCGATCCTTCGACGCCGAAGCCGCCGCCTCGAATCCTGAATCGTTTGAAAACACCGGCCTGGACGACGCGGGAAACCGGGCAACCCATGCTCGTCGATCCGGCTCAGCTCAAGAGCGACTACCTGATAAACTTTCGCGCCAGCGTCACGACCGACATGCACACGTTTGCCTTCGAGGTGCGCGCGGGAGGCATCGTTCCCTTCATCGCGGGTGCCCTGCCCGCCTCGGGCAAGCCGAAGGCCTGGCTTATCTATTTTCGCCACACCGCCCAGAGGAAGAACTTCAACAACGATCTGCTCGAGCTCGGCGGCGGCGACTACCTGCTGGGACGCATGCAAGCCTGTGCGCAGATCACGGCGTCGGGAAAGTCGGTCGGCGTCATCATCCCCATCGGATTTGGCTCCATCGCGAGCTTTGCGCAGGACCAGGCGCTGATCGCGCAGTGCATCCGGGAGATCGAGATCTCCCTTCTGGGAGGCGTCGCGAACCTGCCGCTTCTCGGAGCCTGCAACAGCGACAGCATCTTCCTGCTCGACAAGTTCCTGCAGAAATGCCCGCTGCTGCGGGCCCGCATCAAGGCGATCTATGATTTCGACGGATCGCACCGCATCGGGTCCGAAGGCATCACCCTCAGTGTCAAAGGCGCGCAGACGTTGCGCTACATGGGGCCGAGATCGCCTCAGAACAACAAGGGACCGGAGACGGATCAGCAGTTTCTCGCCCGGACCATGGGAGGGAACCCAGCCGTGGTTCCGCTTGCGCTGTCGCGCTGGCGGCTGCACCGGGAATTCGGCATCGTTCGACCGACGGACGCACCGCCCAAGGTACGCAAGAAGGGCGAGCTGGGACTGGAGGCGCTGAACGAGAACGACTTCAACTGGCTGCATCATCGGATTCCATCCTGCATGCTGCATCACGGGCTCGCCAGCACGGCGGCGATCTAGGCGGCCGCAACGGTGATTCACCTCCGCTGGGCGCCTGTCCGGCGCTCATCGTCCTACCTGCGGCCTTCAATCTTGCATCGAGATTGCAGGCGCGATAAGCCACGCGCAAATGCCTCGATTGAATGCGAAGGATGCTGCGAGGCGACAGGCCACCGGGCAGGGCTCCTACTACGTCGAGGCGCTGGCCCGCGGGCTGGCGATCATCCGCGCCTTCGGCCGGGATCGCTCGTCGATGACCCTGAGCGACATGGCGCGCGCCGCCGACCTGCCCAAGCCGACGGTGCGTCGCGTGCTGCACACGCTGGTCGACCTCGGCTACGCCGAGACTGACGGGCGCCTGTTCCAGCTCACGCCGGCGGTGCTCAACCTGGCCGCCGCCTATCTCGGCACAGACCTGGTGGCCACCGTGCTTCAGCCGGTTTGCCAGCGCGTGAGCAAGGCGACCGGGGAGGCCTGCTTCGTCGGCGTCCTGGATGGCCAGGAGATGGTGATGATCGCCCACGCTTCGACGCGCTTCCCGTTCGGCCTCGCCACGTCGGCCGGCATGCGCATGCCGGCCTTCCTCACCGCGGCGGGACGCGTGCTGCTCGGCCTGCTGCCCGACGACGAGCTCGAGCGGCACCTGAAGGCGGCGAAGGTCAAGGCCAACACCGAGTTCGCAGTCACCGACAAGGCGAAGCTCCGGTCGATCATCCTGCGCGGCCGAGCCGACGGCTACTGCATTACCCAGCGCGAGGTCGCTATGGGCTACTGCGCCGTCGCCGTGCCGCTGCGCCGCATCTACGGCAGCGCGGTCGGCGCCATCAGCATCCCAGCGCTGGCCGAGCGCTGCGCCGCCGATCCAACCCTCCTGGACACCTACCTCAAGATCCTGCGCAAGCAGGTCGAGACGCTGAGCCAGCAGCTCCTCTAGTCTCGCACGCCAAGCAGCCAAACCACGTCATGCTGAGGAGGCCGCGTAGCGGCCATCTCGAAGCATGGCACCAACGGCCGTGTCTGATCCGCATCATTCGAGACGCCGCTCTGCGTGGCTCCGACGAGATCGGGGGATGTATGAAGAGCCCTGGTGGATCCCGCTATCGAAAGCCTCGCACATTCGTACGCACAGCGAATCGATAGCTGGTCGAACGCGCGATTTGCGGCCAGCAACCGTGCGCCCTTGCCATTTCAGCAACGCACTTCTGCGCACATGACGCCTTCACCTTCGCTGAGCCTGATTCTATAATCGTACTAACGTACGAACAACGTACACTTAAAGACTAGGAGGGATCAGCGCATGCTCACGATCGACAGCAACGACATCCTCACGCGAGTGGGCCCCGGGACACCGATGGGCGAGCTGATGCGGGAATACTGGATTCCCGCCTGCCTGCCGCAGGAGCTGGCGCCCGACGCCACGCCGATGCGAATCAAGCTCTTGGGCGAGAAGCTGATTGCCTTCCGCGACAGCGCCGGACGAATCGGCATCCTGGATCATCGCTGCCCGCATCGCTGCGCCTCGATGTTCTTCGGGCGCAACGAGGAAGGCGGCATCCGCTGCGCCTATCACGGCTGGAAGTTCGACGTCGAAGGGAACTGCCTCGACCAGCCGAACCTGCCGGAGGACCAGCGCTTCACCGATCGCGTCAAGGCCAAGGCCTACAAGGTGGCCGAGCTGGGCGGCATCGTCTGGGTCTACATGGGCAAGCGCAAGGTCGCGCCGCCGCTGCCGGCGCTCGAGTGCCTCAGCCTGCCCGCCGACGAGCGTATGGTCATGTGCCATCAGCGCGATTGCAACTGGCTGCAGTCTCTCGAAGGCGACATCGACACCTCTCATTTCGGCTTCCTGCATGCCGGCTCCGTGATGCCGGACGATGTCGATCCCGACACCATGCATCGCTGGGGCCTGGTCAATCGCACGCCGCGCTACCACGTCAAGGAGACCGACTGGGGCACGATGTACACGGCCTACCGGCCGGCCGATCCGGGCAACTTCTTCTATCGCTACGCCCACTTCATGTTCCCGTGCTTCGCCCTCGTGCCGGACGGCACCTTCAGCAACATGATCCAGGCGACGCTGTCGGTGCCGCTCGATGACAGCCACACCATGACCTACAATCTCGCCTGGACAAAGCGCGAGCAGGCGCTGCGCACCCTGAAGGACGGCTCGCCGATCCCCGGAGCGGCGCTCACGCGCGACTTCCTGCCGACCACCACCGACTGGCTCGGCCGCTGGCGGCTCAAGGCCAATCGCGGCAACGACTACCTGATCGACCGCGAGGAGCAGCGGGAGAACAGGTCGTACTCCGGCATCCAGGGCATCGGACAGCAGGACCAGGCGATGGTCGAGAGCATGGAGGGGCCCGACGAAGGTATCGTCGATCGCAGCTTCGAACATCTCGCCGCCAGCGATCGCATGATCGCCGTCACCCGCCGGCGCCTCATTGCCGCCGCCCAGGCGCACCAGAAGGACGGCTCGGTGCCGGCCACCGTCGATCGTCCGGAGTTGAACCGCGGCGCGCGCGGCGGCTCGTTCATCGCGTCCGACAAGGTCGACTGGCTCGATGCCTACCACGCCGAGCTCGCCAGGGCGCAGAGCCCGATGGACTTCCTGCAACGGGCCCAGGCTGCCGAGTAGTTCATGGTCTTCCGGACCGCGAGCGTCGCGCTCGCTCATGAACCTGAGCGAGCGCGACGCTCGCGGTCCGAAAGAGAGTGACTCCGCCGTAGGACAGCGCCCCGCTCAAGAGGGCGCGGCATCGAGCAACAACGATCGATTGGGAGGACACGTCAATGCAGGACAGGATTTCGCGCCCCTCGCGCCGTGCCGTGATCGCGGGCGCCCTTGCCCTCGGTGCAGCGCCAGCCATCATTCGGAGCGCTTCCGCGCAACCCGCCACCTCCGTCTCGCCGAAGCTCGCCGAGCTCTACGAGAAGGCCAAGCCCGAGGGCGAGGTGACGATCTGGGCACCCGGCGCGCCGGGCGTGCAATGGATCCCGCCGGAGTTCGCCAAGCGCTTTCCCGCCGTCAAGGTGAATTGGCTGGGCGACCAGCAGGCGAGCTCGAAGATGATCGCCGAGAAGCGCGCCGGCCGCCACGCCGTCGATGTCTGGACCTTCTCGCTGGGCGGCACGCTCGAGGTGCAGAAACGCGGCCTGCTCGAGAAGTTCGACTGGCGCCAGTACGGCGCGCAGGATCGCGACATCTTCTGGGACGGCGAGGCCGTCGCCAACCACAACTACGTGTTCGTCCCGATCTTCGCCAAGGCCAAGCTCGCCAAGGAGCAGGTGCCGCGCGCCTGGGACGGCCTGCTCGATCCGCAGTGGAACGACAAGCTGGTGTCCGACAGCTTCCTGCTGCCGCGACTGGGCGGCTACCTGGCCATCGACTGGGGCCTCGAGCGTACCGAGCGCTGGATCAAGGCCCTGATCGAGCAGCGCAAGCTCCTCGTCGCGACCTCGCCGGTCGCGAATTTCCTGAAGTCGGGCGAGCGCCAGCTGGCGGTCGCCGAGAGCACCGGCGGCGCCTTCCTGATGAACAAGGATGGGCTCAATGTCGGCTACCAGATCATGGAGATGGTGCCGGCGACCCAGTTCGTGCTGGGTGCCGTCAAGCAGGCGCCGCATCCCAACGCTGCCCGTCTGCTGATCGCCTGGCTGATCTCGCCGGAAGCCAAGATGCTCTACGAGCAGGTTGCCGGCCAGCCCGACATCCGCGCCAACTCGGCCTCGCCGCTCGCCCAGGAGATCAAGGCGGCGGGTGCGCGGGTGATCTACGAGGATGTCGAGACGATGAACCAGCGCGCCGAGTATTACCGCAAGCTGATGGCGGTCGTCCGCGGCCAGGGCTGACCGCCGATGGCCGTGCAAGCCGAAGAGGCGGCACCGATCGTCCGCGCGGCGCGCCGCACGCGGCGCGGCCAGCTCGGGCTCGCCGGTTCCCTCCTCCTCGCGGGGGCCGCTGCCGCTGCGCTCTATCTCGTGCTGGCGCCACTGCTCGCGCTGCTCTTCACCGCCTTCCGCGGGCCGAGCGACCTGCTGCCGTTCGAGCCTGGCGCGCACTGGACCTTCGACAACCTGGTCGAGGTCTACGTGAAGACGCCGCTACTCTCGACCGTGCTGCCCAACACCGCGATCTTCGTGCTGGGCTCGGTGGCGGTCACTTTCTTCACCGCCTTCACGCTCGCCTGGCTGGTCGAGCGAACCGACCTGCCGTGGCGCACGCCGATCTTCACGGCGGTGCTGTTCCCCCTGCTGGTGCCGGGCATCGTCATCGCGTTCGCCTGGACATTGCTGTTCGCGCCCAACGCCGGATGGGTGAACGTGGCGCTGCGCGCCGTGCTCGGCCTCGACGCGCCGGGGCCGATCAACATCTTCAGCATGCCCGGCCTGATCCTGTGCCAGGGCATCGCCTCCGTCCCGTTCGTCTTCCTGCTGCTGGGCGCGGCCATGCGTACCATGAACCCGGCGCTGGAAGAGGCGAGCAGCGCCTCGGGCGCGCGTCCGCTCACCACCTTCCTTCGCGTCACCCTGCCGGTGCTGCGGCCGGGCGTGTTGGCGCCGTTGATCCTCGCCACCCTGGTGGCGCTCGAGCAGTTCGAGATGCCGCTGATCATCGGCTTCCCGGCGCGCATCAACGTCTTCGCCACCCGGCTCTACTTCGACCTCAACCCGGAGGACGAGCTGCCGGCCTACGGCAGGGTCGCCGCGGCCGCCCTGCTCTTCCTCGCCGCGGCCGTGATCCTGCTCATCGTCTACAACCACCTGATCCGGCGCGCCGAGCGCTTCGTCACGGTGACCGGCAAGGGCTACCGGCCGACTCGCTATGCGCTGGGGCGCTGGCGGCTGCCGGCACTCGCCTTCGTCGGGCTCTATCTCGCCGTCGGCGCCATCCTACCGTCGATCGTCCTGGTGTGGACCAGCTTCTCGGGCGGCAGCACCGACTCCCTCAACCTCGATGCCTATCGCGCGCTGTTCGCCGACCACCGATTCTGGCCGGCGGTCGGCAATACCTTCATCGTGGCAGGCCTCAGTGCCGGGCTGATCACCCTGATCGGCGCCCTGCTCGCCTGGCAGATCCTGCGCCTGCGCTTTCCCGGCCGTCGGCTGCTCGATGCCGTGAGCTTCATGTCGATCGGCATCCCCTCGGTGATCACCGGCTTCGCGGTCATGGTGCTGCACCTCACCATCCCGATCGGCCTCTACGGCACGGTGTGGATCCTGGTGCTGGCGTACTCCTACCGGCTCGCCGTCTCGAGCCGGCTGTCGCGCGCCTCGCTGATGCAGATTCATGCCGAGCTCGAGGAGGCATCGTCGGCCTCGGGCGGACGCTGGCTCGACACGGTGCGCCGTGTCGTGCTGCCGCTGCTGGCACCATCGCTGCTGGCGAGCTTCCTGCTGCTGTTCATCGTCGGCTTCCGCGAGTTCACCATCCCGCTGGTCCTGCAGTCGCAGGACAACTGGGTGCTGAGCGTCATCATGTGGCGGCTGCAGGCCGACCGGCAGACCGCGCAGGCCGCCGCCGTCGGCACCCTGATCCTGCTGTTCGTCACGCCGGTGATCTTCGTGCTGCGCCGGCACCTGCTCTCGAGACAGGGCGAGTCGTAACCGATGCTGACCGTCAGAGGCCTCACCAAGACCTACGCCACCGCCGACGGCGACTTCCAGGCGCTGAAGGGCATCGACTTCGACGTCCCGCAGGGCGGCTTCTACACACTGCTGGGCGAATCGGGCTGCGGCAAGTCGACGACCCTGCGCTGCGTCGCCGGCCTGGAGGAGCCGGATGGCGGCTCGATCGTGATCGCCGGCCAGGTGGTGACCGACATCGAGCGCGGCACCCAGCTGCCGGCCTTCGAGCGCGACATCGGCCTGGTGTTCCAGTCCTACGCCATCTGGCCGCACATGGACGTGTTCGGCAACGTCGCCTACCCGCTGCGCGTGCAGCGTCCCAGGCTCGCCGCCGGCGACATCAAGGCGCGGGTCATGGACGCGCTGCGCCTGGTCGGCATGGAGAGCTTCGCCGGCCGGCAGGCGACCAAGCTGTCGGGCGGGCAGCAGCAGCGCGTCGCCTTCGCCCGCGCCCTGGTGCGCCGGCCCAAGCTGCTGCTGCTCGACGAGCCGCTCAGCAACCTCGACGCCAAGCTGCGCGAGCAGATGCGCTTCGAGCTGCAAGAGCTGATCTCGCGCACCGGCGTCACCACGCTCTATGTCACGCACGACCAGTCCGAGGCGCTCGCCATGTCCGACAGGGTGGCGGTGATGTCGGCCGGCCGCATCGTGCAGAGCGGCGCCCCGCGCGAGGTCTACGGCCGGCCGACCAATCGCACCGTCGCCGACTTCCTCGGAAGCGCCAATTTCTTGCGCGGCAGGGTCGTCGAGGCACACGACGGCGTGGCGACGGTGGCGCTGGCTGGCGGCGCCAGCACCCTGCATGTGCCGTCGCGCGCTGCCCTGGCGGCCGGCACGACGGTCGACGTGATCTTCCGGCCCGAGGACGTGACCACGCGCCTCGACCCGAGCGACGGCGCCATCGAGTGCGTGCTCGAACGCGTCGTCTTCCAGGGCGGCTCGAGCGAATGCCAGCTCCGGCTGGGCTCGACCGCGTTGCGCAGCGTCGTCCATCCCTCGCTCGCCGCCCGGCCCGGCGACCGCGCCTGGATCGTCCTCCAGCCCGAGCGCTGCATCCTGTTCGCGGCGGATTGACTCTGAGTCCTCCCCAGCTTCGCTGGGGAGGAATCTCAGAACGGCAGCCCTGCATAGTTTTCCGCCAGCGCCGTCTGGGCCGCGCGCGAGCCAGCCAGGTAATCGAGCTCGGCGCGCTGCATCTGCGCCTCGAAGCTCTCCTCCGGATGGAGCTTGTGCAGCAGCATGGTCATCCACCACGAGAAGCGCTCGGCCTTCCACACGCGCGCCAGCGCGGTGTCGCTGTAGGCGGCCAGCAGGCCGTCGTAGCGCTTCTCGTAGTGGGCGATCAGCGCACGGCAGAGATAATGGACGTCCGAGGCTGCGAGGTTCAGCCCCTTGGCGCCGGTCGGTGGCACGATGTGGGCGGCGTCGCCGGCGAGGAACAGCCGACCGTGCTGCATCGGCGTCGACACGAAGCTGCGCAGCGGCGCCACGCTCTTCTCGATCGACGGCCCGCGCGTGATGCGCGGCGGCGGATCCGACCCGAGCCTGAGCTCGAGCTCGT
>LNFM01010448.1_pt1 | contig 13064 bp, 12 predicted proteins | sample 596031 | NCBI WGS metagenome assembly LNFM01 (sample SAMN04254537, study PRJNA301005) | activated carbon metagenome | isolation source: dual media filters at the Ann Arbor, Michigan drinking water treatment plant | place: USA: Ann Arbor
ATGTTAATGATACACGCGTAATTCGTGCTAATCCGAATGTAGTAGCCATTAACAGTGCGATTGAAATTGATTTAACAGGCCAGGTCTGTGCCGACTCCATTGGCACCTATCAATTTTCAGGTGTAGGCGGACAAATGGATTTTATCCGTGGTGCTTCGCTGTCTGAAAATGGCAAGCCCATTATTGCGCTCTGCTCCGCTACGAAAAAAGGTGAATCTAAAATTGTTCCTCATCTCAAAACTGGTGCAGGGGTTGTTTCCACCCGGGCACATATTCACTATGTTGTCACGGAATATGGTGTAGCTTATTTGTATGGAAAAAATCTTCATCAACGCGCATTGGCATTAATGAAAATTGCTCATCCAGCGAATCAGGAAATGTTAGAGAAAGAAATCATTGCTCGTTTTGGAAGCTGTCAGTATCGGATGAGTTAACTCGTCTTTTAGTAAAATTTTGAAGAGTCGAGGGTACGAACCAACAAAAAGAGTTGAATGACTCCATAAATACTGAAAGAGTCATTAAGCCCTTAATGAGCCGCCACCCCAATACAGGAAGCTAACTTCTCCACCGCTGTGTCGATGTCTTGCTCAGTGTTGTACTTACTGAATGAAAAGCGAACAGCCCCTCTTTTGGAGTTAGGATACAAAGCACCCAATACATGTGAACCGGTAGTAGCACCACTCGAGCAAGCACTTCCGCCAGAAGCTGAGATGCCTTGCAAATCAAGATTGAACAATAGCATGTCGTTCTCTTCTGATTCAGGCAGGCTTACGTTCAATACGGTGTAAAGACTCCTTTCCAAATTAGCAGAATCGCCATTGAAGCTTATGCCCGGAATCGCTTCGCGCAACTTCTCAATCATGCGAGCTTTTAACTTTGTCATCTGCTTTTCATGCTCACTCATTTCACGATAGGCAATCTCCAATGCTTTCGCGATGCCAATGATTCCGTACACATTTTCAGTACCACCGCGCATATTTCGTTCTTGCGCTCCACCGTGTATGAACTGCTCAATCTTTCTGTCTTTGCGAATGTACATGAAGCCTACACCTTTAGGTCCATGAAATTTGTGAGCAGCGGCTGTCATGCCACACACGTGCAATTCCTTCATGTTATGCGCATAGTGTCCCATGGTTTGCACAGTATCCGAATGGAAGAAGGCCTTGTATTCATTTGCCATTTCGCCCACGCGTTTGATGTCTAATAAATTGCCAATCTCATTGTTGGCATGCATGAGGGAGATCAAGGCATTGGGATACTTTTTCAGCAACTCTTCCAAATGACCAAGTTCGACATGACCATTAGAGTCCAAGGCTACATGGTGAAGTTCTACTACACCCTTCTTGGCTAAAGTCTCCAGCGTGTGGGTAACGGCATGGTGTTCGATAGGTGTTGAAATGGCATGCTTAATGTTATAGGTTTGAGCACCACTGGTAATGATGGCATTGTCTGCTTCCGTTCCTCCCGAAGTAAAAATAATTTCGCCCGGAGTGCAGTTTAACAATTCCGCAATCTTCTTTCTGCTCGATTCAATCGCAGCTCTTACTTTTCTTCCATGGGCGTGTGTGGAGGATGGATTGCCAAAGTCCTCCAACATGAAGGGCTTCATCGCTTCAAATACTTCGGGATCGAGCGGTGTAGTGGCTGCGTTGTCGAGGTAGATTCTCATGGTACTCAATTCAATAGTTCAACTCTCAAATTACAAATTGGCGATGTGCTTAATGTCATCAATGATGCGTTGTGCTAAAGCATCTGCCTTCTTCTCGTTTAGCGATTCGGCATAAATGCGAATGATGGGCTCTGTGTTACTCTTGCGTAAATGCACCCATTCCTTCTCTGTTTCAAAATCGATCTTCACCCCGTCAATGGTATTCACTTTTTCTGTGGCGTACTTCTTCTTCACTTCCTCCAAAACTTTGTCTACATTAATTTGTGGCGTCAGTTCAATTTTATTTTTAGAAATAAAATAAGAAGGATAGGTCTTGCGAAGTTCCGAAGCCTTCATGCCTGACTTTGCCAGGTGTGTTAAGAACAAAGCGATACCCATTAGGGCATCTCTTCCGTAATGCAGCTCACCAAAGATGACTCCTCCATTACCCTCACCCCCAATCACAGCCTTCGTTTCTTTCATGGCATTCACCACATTCACCTCTCCTACCGCAGCGGCTTTGTAAGTGCCTCCGCGTTTTTCAGTAACATCGCGCAAAGCACGTGTAGAAGACAAATTAGAAACGGTATTTCCTTTACGCTTACTCAATACATAATCCGCAACGGCTACTAAGGTATATTCTTCGCCAAAAGGTTTTCCATCTTCCATTACCATAGCCAAACGATCTACATCCGGGTCTACAATGATTCCTAGATGACATTTTTCAGCTTTTACTTTTTTGCAAATTGCTTTTATGTTTTCAGGAAGCGGCTCCGGATTGTGTGGAAATTTTCCGGTAGGCTCCATGTACATCCCCACTACCTTTTTTACACCCAAGGCCTTCAGCAACATCGGCAATACGATACCGCCTGTTGAGTTTACAGCATCCACAGCAATCTTGAATTTTGCTTTCTGAATGGCCTTTACATCCACCAACTTGTTTTTGAGAATCAAGTCGATGTGCTTTTTAAAATAGGTGTTGTTTTGTGTGTACTTGCCCAGCTTGGTTACTTCGGCAAAATCAAAACTCTCGTTCTCTGCTAATTTCAAAACAGCGGCTCCGTCTTCTCCCGAAATAAATTCACCCTTTTCGTTGAGCAACTTAAGGGCGTTCCACTGTATCGGATTATGACTGGCCGTAAGAATAATACCACCCCCTGCCTTTTCCAGCGGCACCGCTATTTCGACAGTGGGGGTTGTCGATAGACCAAGATCAATCACATCTAAACCAAGGCCTTGAAGTGTGGAGCAAACTAAAGTGCTCACCATTTCTCCGGAAATACGTGCATCTCGTCCGACCACTACTTTTTTTCCATTGCGGGATTTTATCCAGGTACCGAAAGCAGCAGCAAATTTTACAGCATCAACAGGGGTTAGATTATCACCAGGAGTACCGCCAATGGTTCCTCGAATGCCAGAAATTGATTTAATAAGCGTCACAGAAAATCAGTTAAAATTTCTGCAAATTAATAAGAATCTAGGACACTGAATTTAGAATTCAATGTCTAGCGAATTGGTAGTTTGTGGGTTAGAAGATCAGGCCAGGAATTATGCGCAGGATCTAAAGTAGAAAAATCTATTTGCCGACCTTAGGCATCTCTACGGGAGGACCATCGGGGCTGGCGCAGGCATCACCGGCATTGAGCGTTTTACCGCAATAGCCGCACTGCACACCTTCCTTATTTAACCAAGGACTTTGAGAAGCACAGGTACCTCGAAACTCGCCATTTTTTAAGAAAATGAGGCGAACTGACATCAATCCGAAGAACAAAGCAAAGATTGCGAGGGTAAGAAGAAAAACAGTCATGCGGTGTACGATTTACAGATTACGATTGACGATTTTTGGGCTGTGCAAAGGTAACTAAAGAATACTATACAAAGTTCCATGAAAAAACCATCCTCCGCCCCCGATCCGAATCGTGCCGAAAAACTTCAAGCCTTTGATCGTCTGTTAACCGTGATGAACGAGCTGCGTGAAAATTGCCCTTGGGATAAGAAGCAAACCTTAGAAAGCCTGCGCCACCTCACCATAGAGGAAACCTATGAACTTTCAGATGCGATTTTAGAAGGTGATTTAAATGAGGTGAAGAAAGAATTGGGGGACCTTATGTTGCACAATGTTTTTTATGCGCGCATCGCCTCCGAGCAAGGCAAATTTGATATCGCAGATGTCTTGAACAGTATTTGCGATAAACTTATTGAGCGTCATCCTCACATTTACAGCGATGTAATCGCCAACGATGAGGAAACCGTAAAAGCGAATTGGGAAAAAATAAAACTTAAAACCGGCAATAAATCGGTTTTAGAAGGTGTTCCTAAATCACTACCTGCGCTGGTAAAAGCCATTCGCATACAAGACAAAGCACGAGGCGTGGGTTTTGATTGGGAAAAGAAAGAACAGGTGTGGGAGAAGGTGGAAGAAGAGATGCAGGAATTTAAAAGTGAGTTCAATGCCGAAACGAATGAAGCCATCAACAAAGAAAAAGCCATGGCGGAATTTGGTGATTTACTCTTTTCGTTAGTTAACTATGCACGCTTCATCAACATCGATCCGGAAGAAGCACTGGAGCGCACCAACAAAAAATTCATCAAGCGTTTTCAGTATTTAGAAATCGAATCTGCTAAAGATGGCAAACAAATGGGCGAGATGACCTTGGCCGAAATGGATGAGTATTGGAACAGGGCGAAAACAATGTAGAATTAACAATTGACAATTCTACTTCGTCCAGTTTCTGCTTAAACTCCACTTCATGAGTGGCCCGCTGGTCATACTGGTGACAAGGGCCATGATCACTAAGGATACAAAGACCTTCTCGTTGATCAATCCGTTCTCCAAGGCAATCAATCCCAAAATAATTTCCATAGCGCCACGGGCATTCATTCCAAAGCCTGCAGCCAGGGATTCCTTCCAACTAAAGCCACCAAGCCTTGTGCCCAAGCCTGCTCCTGCAATTTTACCTGCAAACGCAATGAAGATAATTATGAGTGTGAGTATTAAATCAAAATTAGTGATGAAGTTCACGCGCAAACCAATCGACACAAAAAACAAAGGCGCAAAAATATTATTGATAAACTGATGTACAATTTCCTTGGCGCGTTCTGAAAAATGTTCTGAATCTCCGAGTGCAACACCCATGATAAACGCACCAAAGATGGCGTGAATGCCAATGTATTCTGTAAACGCTGCCGCTAAAAAACACAAAGCCAATGAAAGTGATAAGACGCCTCCTGGCCAAGCCATTTTCTTATTTACCCACGGCAACACTCTATTTAACATTCCACGTCCAATGGTTAGCATGAAGGCCGTAAAACCTGCTGTTAATAGAATGGTATTCCAGAGCGGCATGTTGCTACCCTTGCCAATCATTCCTAAAATGACAGAAAAAATCATCCACCCAATCACATCGTCCACCATCGCAGAAGCAACCACCAACATACCCATGCGCGATTTAAACATGTTGAGATCCATAAGAATCCGCACAATTACTGGTAACGCAGATATCGCCATCGCAGTACCCATGAACAAGGCAAAGACAATGCGGTCTTGATTGTTAGCGATTCCAAAAAACTCCGGGAAGAAATACGGAAACACAAAACCAAAGGCAAAGGGAATAATAAGCCCCATGAAACTGGTAGCAATGGCTTGCTTACCCTGTTGCCATACAATGTGGAGATCCACCTCCAAACCTGCAATAAAGAGCAACATCACAACTGATACCTGAACAATGCCAGAAAGCACGATACCTGCCCCGCCCTGTGTCGGAAAAAGAGATTCGAACCAAGCCGGTTCAATCATTCCCAAAATCGTAGGGCCTAACAATACACCTGCTATAATCTCTCCTATTACTGCGGGTTGTCCGAATTTTCGTGCTGCCTCCGCTAAGGCACGACCCGCAATTAGCATAATGCCAAGTTGCATCAAGAGCTGTACTACATCTGCATGCGCTAACCTAACCATGAAGTGCCTCCTTTCTATGGCCAGGATGTATTACTAATAAATTGCACGGAAGGTCTTGGAAAATGTATTCTAGGTCATGTGTAAAAACGCGATCAAAAAACCAAAATTTTCGAGGCGAAGCACCCACCACTAATAAGTCAGCCCGTTTACGTTGAGCAAATTGCGATAGTTCATATCCAGATTTTCCCGAAAGTAATTTGATGTTTACTTTCAATCCAGCATGCGGGATTTTAGTAAGAATCTTTTCAACGTTTTCAATTTCCGTACGCATTAACCCATTACGCAATTGGTTATGCTCTTCCTCCGAGCAATCATCTAAGGCAGACATTGTCAGGCCAAGTAGTTTTACTTCTCTTACTATATGAAGCCATTGCGCGTTTTCCTTCATGCCAATGTCACAAGCAGCTGCTAATGCGTCTTCTACATAAGCACTGTCTTCAGCATTGGCCACAATCTGTTGAAATCCCTTTCTTTCCACTGAAGGATCAATCAACATAAGTACCGAGCAATTAGCTTTTCGAAGTATTTTTCTGGCAATTGTGCCTAAGTAATACTTCATAAATTGTTCTTTTTTTAGCGCTCCGGCAATCAACAAGTCAACCTGTTCTTCTTTGCATGCCGAAAGAATACAATCTGCCGGATCTCCCTCCTTCCACAAAATTTTTACCTGAGATAACTCCAATTGACTTTTAGCTAATAAGGTTTGAAGTTGATTTTTTGCCTCCGGTGTCTCTTTGCCAACATGTACAAGAAGTAACTGTGCCTGATATGCATGCAACAGACGAGTTGCCTCAGCCATCATCGCTTCCATGCGAGGAGAAAATGCCAGGGCCAGTCCGATCTTCCTTATTTTCATAGATTGAATTCTTTAAAAATAAGATAAATTTCAACTACTTCAGGTCTCACTACCGCTTACATAGCATTTTATTCCCTTTTCAACAAAAACCTTGCATGCATACAGCTTGGCGCACTTTCACTAAATGAGCCCTGATTTATGAACCTACTTTTGCATAGTGAAATCGAGACGTGTGACTTTTAAAAAGACTATCCGCAACCTCATTATTGGGGAATCCAATTACATTGAATCAAGAGGGCAATTCAAGAGAGCCATGCTATCGGGGCAATTTTCCCTGTTGGCAATCATCATACTCTTGCTCTATTTGGCTATTGAGACAATCACAGGCAGAAGTCAATCTTCAACTTTTTTTGTCTATCTCACTCCTATTCTCTTCTTAATCGGATCGATTTATTACCATCGAAAGGGAAATCATTGCACAGCTAACTATTTCCTGCTACCTACTGTAAATGTGGTGGTCTACTTGATCGCTTCCAGCGAATCGCCCAATAGCGGTGCCTTTATTTACTTTCTGCTTACCAGCATGGCCTCCTTTGTAGTCTTTGATTATACGATGCGGTTATGGTCGATTCTTTTTGCTGTGTTTACCTATACACTCTTTGTCTTTGCTTATTTTGTCGACTTCTCTTTTTTACCGAAGCGCGACTACTCACAAGACGAGTTATTGCTAAGCGTCATCATTAATTTTTCCATCGGTTTGCCAACAGGTGCCATGATGGTATACTTACTGATTAGCCTAAACTACTACAATGACATGCAGCTTGTTCAAAATAACAAGTTGCTAATGAAAGCCAACAACGAGTTGGATCGTTTTGTGTACAGCACTTCCCACGACTTGCGAGCTCCTTTAAGTTCTGTGTTGGGACTCATAAATATAGCCGAGAACAGTAAAGACATTTCGGAAGCGAAGCAATACCTGAGCATGATGCGCCAGCGCGTTGGATCACTCGATAAATTCATCAAAGATATTACCGACTATTCACGCAACAACCGTTTACACATTGGTAAAGAGAACATACAACTGGCATCGCTAGTGAGTGAGGTGTGGGAAACACTTCAGTATAGTCCGGAAGCGAGTAACATTCATTTCCAAATGGAGATACCCGAAGATTTAGAAGTACTCTCTGACCGAAGCAGGTTAACAGTCATTCTCTCCAATCTTATTTCTAACGCGATTCGCTACCACGATCAGCGAAAAGAAGAACGCTTTATTCGTTTACGCGTACTCATGAATGGCTATGGATTTTACCTAAAGGTAGAAGACAACGGCCAGGGCATTTCACCAGAATACCATCAACGCATTTTCGATATGTTCTATCGCGCCAACGAACAATCTCAAGGTTCGGGACTTGGTTTGTACATTGTGAAAGAAACCTTAGATAAACTTTCTGGATCGATTCACTTGGAATCTTCACCGGGTGTTGGCTCTACCTTTACGGTACGTTTACCCTATAACAACTAAAAATTAGTTGAGTATTTGATCGGTAATAGTAAGCACATTTCCGTTAAGGCTTGTGCTGTACTGAACCAAGGGTCGCCAGGCAGGCCCTCCCGTAGGATTCCCATCCTCCCACCGAAACGTGGAATTGCAGCAAGCATCATTCATGTAGAGGCCTGAACTGTGTACCTCCACCGTGGCGCAAGCATTCAAAGGTTGATAGGAACAGTTACGTTCGAATGCAAGTACTGTTGAGATATCTTTTCTGTATAAGATAATACCTCGCGTGCCTCCCGAATTGATCGCAGTGTACCCTCCGGTAGACATGAGCGAAACATAAGTGGGTAGAGTTAAATTAATTTGAATCGGATCGAAAGGTGCTAGCGGAATAGCATCATCACTTAAATCGCTATCGCAGGCAAAAACAATTGTTAAAAGAGCGGTAAGATTCAATGCCTTGTGAATAAAAGCTCTCATCTTAGTCTTTGTTGTACTTATAAAATCCCTGACCACTTTTCTTTCCTAAGTGCCCTGCCAATACTTTTTGTTGTTGCACGCGACTGGGTCGGAAGCGGGGCTCCTGATGAAAGCCATTGTACAAAGAGGATGTGACGGAAAAGTTAATATCAATACCAATCAAATCCATTAGCTCAAAAGCACCCATTTTAAAACCGGAGGCACGGAGTAGAGCATCTACCTCCTCCGGAGAAGCAACACCCTCCTCTACTAACTTCAGGGCCTCTACATAGTAGTGGCGCGCTACTCGGTTTACAATAAAACCAGGGGCATCTTCGGCCACTACTGAAACCTTATGGATCGATTGAACAAATAGCTTGAGTTTCTCCATCACACTTTCTTCTGTCGCTACCCCACTAATAATTTCTACCAACTTCATAACAGGTGCTGGGTTAAAGAAGTGCAGTCCGGCAAAACGATCGGGATGACGAAGAGTTGCCGCCAACTGTGTGATTGGAATAGAGGAAGTATTGGAGGTAATGATGGCAGAAGGGGCCACCACTTTTTCGATGGCCGCAAAAAGTTTGCGCTTGGCTTCAGCTTCTTCAATGATCGCTTCAATTACCAGGTCAGCGGGAACATCCACCGTTTCAGTTCCTTTTATTCTGGAGGCGATGTCCACAAGCTCTTCTTGTTTCAATTTATTCTTCGAAACAAGAATCTGAAGATTTTTGTCGATGGCAAGAAGGCCACGTTGAATAGACTCTGGCTGTACATCAAATAAGAAGACTTTATAACCTGCTTGTGCACACACTTGCGCAATGCCCTGCCCCATGGTACCGGCACCAGCCACTAATATGGTTTTAATGTTGATCATCTTGTTGAATAAAAGGATTGAATCGCAGAACAAACATACTCAATCTGTTCCTGACTTAATTCAGGATAGATTGGCAAGGACAGGATCTCAGTGACAAGCTCACTGGCTATTGGAAAGTCTGATGGCGAATGCTTTAGATAGACATACGCAGGTTCAAAGGGTAAGGCCGCAGGGTAATGAATCTCTGTTTCAATACCTTTTTTTAATAAAAAACTTTTCAATTCATTTCTATCCTGTGCGCGAATCACAAATTGATGATAGGTGTGATGTGCATGTGGTCGAAGACCTGGAAGTATGATAGAAGAAACTGTAGCCAATTTCTTTCGATAAATTTCTACATGCTGGATTCGTTGCTCATTCCATTTATCGATGTGCTTCAGCTTAACCGATAGCATGGCTGCTTGTAACTCATCCAGTCGGCTGTTAATCCCCTCCATCAAATGCTCATTTTTATGAAGGCCTCCGTGATTGCTGAAACGTCTTGCCTTTATTGCAACCTCTTCGTTGTTGGTAACAAGGCAACCGGCATCGCCAAAAGCTCCTAAGTTTTTGGTGGGGTAAAAACTAAAGGCTGCCACATCGCCAACAGTACCAGCAACTACCGATTGATGAGTAGCGAAATGTGCCTGTGCGCAGTCTTCAATCACCAGTAAGTTATTGACTACACAAAAGTCTTTTAGTTTATCCAGCGTTAAAGCTTGACCATATAAATGTACAGCGATGATAGCTTTTGTTTTCGGAGTTATCAGTCGCTGCGCGTGCGCGAGATCAATACCAAAGTAGTCAGGCTCCACATCTACGAAAACAGGTGTGGCTCCAGTTAGAGAAATGGTTTCGGAAGTAGAAATCCAACTAAGAGCTGGGGTAAGTACTTCATCGCCCGGCTGAATGTTTAAAGATTTTAAGGCAATGAAAAGGGCATCTGTCCCATTTCCTACACCAAGGCAATGGATCGCCCCGAGCTTGGCTGCAAATGCCTTTTCAAAATCAGCCACATGGTTCCCCTTGATGAAAAGACCATTGCAGAGAACATTTTGTACAGCTTCATCAATCTCAGCTTGGATTGTGGCATACTGAGCCTTGAGATTGACAAAAGGGACCTTCATACCCGTGTTACACTACTGAGCTAAACTGTCTTAGAAAGCGTAAGTCGTTTTCTGAATAAAGTCGGAGGTCGTTTACTTGATAGCGGAGCATGGTAACGCGCTCTATACCCATACCGAAAGCAAAGCCCGTGTATTCTTCCGGGTCGATACCGCAATTGCGCAACACGTTTGGATGCACCATACCAGAACCGGCAATCTCTACCCAGCCGCTGTGTTTACACACATTACAGCCATCACCTTTACAGATCAAACATGAAATATCAATTTCTGCGCTGGGTTCCGTAAAGGGAAAGAAAGAGGGGCGAAAACGAATTTTAGTATCATGACCATACATCTCCTTCGCAAAGTGGTAAAGGGTTTGTTTCAAGTCCGCAAAGCCTACGTTTTTATCTACATATAATCCTTCTACCTGGTGGAAAAAGCAATGCGCTCTTGCAGAGATGGCCTCATTACGATACACTCTACCAGGCATAATCGCGCGAATAGGAGGCTTCTGCTTGCCCATTAAACGGACTTGTACGTTGCTGGTGTGTGTACGTAGTAAAAGATCCTGTTCAGCTCCGTTCTGACCTTTCTTTTCAACGAAAAATGTATCCTGCATCTCACGAGCCGGATGGTTTTCAGGGAAATTAAGGGCAGAGAAATTATGCCAATCGTCTTCAATCTCAGGACCATCGGCTACTGAAAAGCCAAGACGTTCAAAGATCTCAATAATGCGATTTCGGGTTAGCGTAAGCGGATGTTGATTGCCTGTCTTCTCCGCTACCGGAGGAAGGGTAAAGTCAATATCTAAAGTCGTGGCCGAAGAGCTTGCTTCCAGCTTCTCTTGCCACTCCGAAAACTTTGCTTCGGCAGCTTGCTTCAGTTCATTCAGGGTTTTGCCAACCTTCTGTTTTTCTTCTTTAGAGAGCTGCTTTAATTCTTCGAATAGCTCACCGATGGAACCCTTTTTACTAACAAAGCGGAGTCTATAGTTTTCCAATTCCTCTTTCGAAGAAATAACAAATGTGCTTACCTGCTGTAGCAGTTCGCTAATCTTATGCTCCATATACTAAATATCCTTTACGGTCTTTCTCCTCAGAATCAAACGATCCAGAAAGACACTTAATATGATTGAAAAAACTAAAAGCCCTAACAACACCCAATTCTCACTCAGTTTATACGCAGCAATAGCAAGCCCAATGTAAATAACGTGCACGGTGGCAAGGATTAAGGTGGTTTGCGCGTGAGTCATCCCCAAACGCATAATAGCATGGTGAATGTGACTCTTGTCTGGTTTAAGAGGCGATTGTCCTTTTGAAAGGCGGAGAATAATGATCCTTGCTGTGTCAATCAATGGGATGATAATGACACAGGCTGCAGTTGCAACAGAAGCAGTAAACTTATAGGAGTCATACCGTGACAGGTTATAATTTTCATTAATGAAATGAATGGTCATAATCGATAGCATCAAGCCTATTACCAAAGCACCCGTATCGCCCATAAAAATTTCGGACGGATCCCAGTTAAAAATGAGAAAGGCCAGAATTGAACCCAGCATACAAAAGGCTAGAACTGAAAATACTAAATCACCCACCAGAAAAAACCATACTCCAAAAAACAGTAAGGCCACAGAGGATATGGTGCCTGCTAGACCATCCAGACCATCAATCAAATTAAAAGCATTGGTAACTACAATAATGGTAGCTAGGGTCAGTAAATAACTAAGCCACAAAGGAAACTCTCCAATACCAAATACATCATACAAACCAGTGAGTCGTTCATCAAAAAAGAACATGAGAAAACCAATGGCAACAATTTGGCCGAACAATTTCACATAGGCTCTTAGAGGTACCAGATCGTCTCTTACCCCAATAACAAAAACGATGAATAAGGGTACTAATAGGAATTTGATTTCAGAGAGTTGCGGAAAATCTATCCAGATAATAACAGAAAGAAAGAAACCGATGAAAATAGCTATACCCCCCAGCGATGGGGTTATTTTTTTATGGATTTTTCTGCGACCCGGTACATCCACCAAATTCTTTCTAAGTGAATACTTGATGATTACCGGCAGAATTAAAAACGATAATACGAATGCTGTTACTGCGGCTGCTACAAGATTGGCCATAGGCTCATTTTGTCGCAATCTAAGCAAAAAAGGTGTTTTTACACTACCCGCTTCTTTTCAGATTTTTGATCTCCAAGATAAACAAAGGCCAAGAGGAAAAAATAGAAAAAGGCGATGCCTTTTTGAACGCTCAAAAATGATTCCGTTAGCATAACAAAGGCAACCAGCATGTTGAACATTAAAAAGGTGTAATTAGACTCCTTCGATGAGCGCCAAAAGGAATAGCCCAGTATAGAGAGGAAGATTATCAACTCTATTAAGCCATTTCTAGCCATAAATTGAAGGTATTGATTATGAGCATTAAACTCATTCACCACTCCCTCTTCATAGCCAATAGACTTGTACCCAGCATTCAACAGTTCTTGAGTCCCTCCGGTACCTGCCCCTATCAGGGGTGAATTTTTAATACCTTGTATAGCTCCTTTCCAAATTTCTATCCGTTGGTCAAAGGCCTTCGACACTGCCCCATACTCATCAATCAGGTTGGGTGAATTATTCTTATCCAGTAAGAAGGTCAATAAACCTACCATCATTAATACAAAAACAACCAACCAACCTCTTTTTTTCTGTATGATAACCAGGTAAATGACAAGCAAGGTAGGCAATAATAAAAGG
>LNFM01010450.1_pt1 | contig 13063 bp, 8 predicted proteins | sample 596031 | NCBI WGS metagenome assembly LNFM01 (sample SAMN04254537, study PRJNA301005) | activated carbon metagenome | isolation source: dual media filters at the Ann Arbor, Michigan drinking water treatment plant | place: USA: Ann Arbor
GGGCGCCGCCGATGGCCGCGTCGAACTGGTAAAGATCCAGCGCCTGCTTCAGCGCCTGGGTCTTCATCACGTCGGTGTGCACGGTGGCGCCGTGGCTGACCGGGCTGATGCCCTGGGCCAGGCCTTCGGGGTTGGTGTGCGTGCGCAGCTCGACGCCGGTCTCGGCGGCGCGGCGGTCGCGGAACTCGATCATCTCGCGGAACTTCCAGCCGGTATCCACGTGCAGCAGCGGGATCGGCGGCCGGGCGGGATGGAAGGCCTTGACCAGCAGGTGCAGCAGCACCGAGCTGTCCTTGCCCACCGAATACAGCATCACCGGATTCCGGAACGAGGCCGCGACCTCGCGCAGGACGTAGATGGCCTCAGCCTCCAGGCGATCAAGATGGGACAAGGCGGGTTCGCTCATGAGGGGCAGGATATCAACGCAGGAGGTTGTAGAGGCTGACGGCGCTGACCAGCAGCCCGACGAAGGCCATCAGCGGCCGCGCCGGGATCCGCCGGGTCAGCCAGGCCGCGAACGGGGCCGCGATCACGCCGCCGACCAGCAGGCCCAGCACCACGTGCACGTGGCTGATGCCCAGCGTGGCCAGGAACACCACCGACACCGCCAGGCTGATGAAGAACTCCGCCGCGTTGGCGGTGCCGATGGCGATGCGCGGCTCCAGGTGCCGCGCCATCAGGTGGCTCGTGGTCAGCGGCCCCCAGCCGCCGCCACCGACGGCGTCGAGGAAGCCCGCGCCCAGGCCCAGCGGCACGTTGCCACCGTGCCGTGGCTCGCGCCGCTGGCCACGCCAGGCCCGCCACACCAGCATCAGGCCCAGCACCAGCAGATAGGCCGCGACCAGGGGCCGCAGCCAGGTCCAGTCCACCGAAGCCAGCAGCCAGGCGCCGACGATCGCACCCAGCACGCCCGGCACCACCAGCGACCACATCAGCTTGCGGTCGACATTGCCGAAGTAACCGTGGCTCATCCCGGACACGCCGGTGGTCGCGACCTCGGCGGCATGCACGCTGGCGCTGGCCACCGCGGGCGGCAGCCCGAAAGCCATCAACAGGCTGGCGCTGGTGACGCCGTAGGCCATGCCCAGCGCGCCGTCGACCAACTGGGCGGCCAGGCCGATGGCGACGAAGATGAAGAACTCGGGAGGCAGGTCCATGACGGGGCTCGGGGAAGGTGCGGCGACTATCGTGCGCCTGTTTGGATCCGGCAAATAAGCGCAGGGCATTTGCCCATGCCCGCTCTTCCTTTCCGCACGCCGGACCCCGCGCGTAGCGTCGGCACATCGCTTCCGAGAGTCCGACGCCCATGCCTCCCGCCCCCGCCGCCCTGCCCGTGCCGCCCCTGCCCGGAGACAAGGTCGACCTGCTGGCGCGCCTGACCGAGGGGCTGGATGCCCCCGGCCTGTGGTGGCTGTCGGGCTATGCCGCCGGCCTGGCCGCCCGCCCGGGCGCCCGGTCGGCGGCCGCGGAACCGCAGGCCGGCGCGCGGCTGACCGTCGTCTTCGGCAGCCAGACCGGCAACGCGCGGCGGCTCGCCGAGCAGCTCGCACGCCAGGCCGAGACCAGCGGCCTCGCGGTGCGCCTGCTGCGCGCCGACGCCTACCCACTGCACGAGCTAAAGGACGAACGCCTGCTCTACGTGGTGATCAGCACCCAGGGCGAAGGCGAGCCGCCCGATGACGCGCGCGGCTTCGTGTCGCACCTGCTCGGCAAGCGGGCGCCGAAGCTGCCGCAGCTGCAGTACGCGGTGCTGGGGCTGGGCGACTCGAGCTATCCGCTGTTCAACGCCACCGGCCGCGAGATCGACGAGCGCCTCGCCGGGCTCGGCGGCCGGCGCCTGTTCGCCCGCGGCGAAGCGGACGTGGACCTCGAGGCGGTCGCCACCCCCTGGCTCGGGCAGGCCCTGGAATACGCACGCACCAGCCTCGCCGCCACGCCGTCGGCGACGGTGACGCCGCTGCGCGCGGTCGCCCCCGCCTCGCCCTGGACCCGCGAGAAGCCCTTCGCCGCCGAGGTGCTGGCGAACCAGCGCCTGACCGGACGCGGCAGCCGCAAGGACGTCCGGCACCTCGAGCTGTCGCTCGAAGGTTCGGGCCTGGTCTACCAGCCGGGCGATGCGCTGGGCCTGTGGCCGCGCAATCCGCCGGCGCTGGTCTCGGCCGTGCTCGCTGAAGTCTCGCTCGGCGCCGACGCCGACGTGGACGGCGCGCCGCTGGCCACCTGGCTCGGCGAGCGGCGCGAACTCACGCGGCTCGCGCGCCCCTTCCTGCAGCGCCACGCCGAGCGCGGCGGGCATGCCGCGCTGGCGCGGCTGCTGGAGCCGGGCCAGGCCGATGAGCTCGCGAAGCTCTTGGCCACCCACCAGCTGATCGACCTGCTGCAGGCCTTCCCCGCCGAATGGTCGGCCAACGACCTGGTCGCCGCGCTGCGTCCGCTGGCGCCGCGGCTCTACTCGATCGCGTCGAGCCAGAGCGTCGTCGGCGCCGAGGCCCACCTCACCGTCGACCACCTGGCCTGGGACGCGCCCGGCGGCCGCCACTGGGGCGCCGCATCGCACCAGCTGGCGTCGTCGGACGAAGGCGCCGCGCTGCCGGTCTACATCGAGCCGAACGAACGCTTCCGGCTGCCGCGCGACGGCGGCCGCGACGTGGTGATGATCGGGCCGGGCACGGGCATCGCGCCGTTCCGCGGCTTCGTGCAGGAGCGCGCGGCCGCCGGCGCCAGCGGACGAAACTGGCTGCTGTTCGGCAACCCGCACGCGCGCCACGACTTCCTTTACCAGCTCGAGTGGCAGCAGGCGCTCAAGACCGGCCAACTACACCGGCTCGACCTCGCGTTCTCGCGCGACCAGGCGGACAAGGTCTACGTGCAGCATCGCCTGCGCGAACACGGCCGCGCACTGTTCGACTGGCTCGAGGGCGGCGCCCACCTCTACGTCTGCGGTGCTTCCGCGATGGGACGCGACGTCGAGGCGGCGCTGCTGGACGTGGTCGCGACCCACGGCGACCGCGACGGGGACGCCGCCCGCGACTACCTGGCCACGCTGCAGCAGCAGGGCCGCTACGCCCGGGACGTGTACTGATGTCCGCGCATTCGGTCGAGGACATCAAGCAGGCCAGCGGCCGCCTGCGCGGCACCCTGCTCGACAGCCTCGCGAACCCGGTCACCGGCGCGCTGGCCGAGGCCGACCAGGTGCTGATCAAGTACCACGGCAGCTACCAGCAGGACGACCGCGACCTTCGCGAGGAGCGCCGCGTCGCCAAGCTCGAGCCCGACTACAGCTTCATGATCCGCACCCGCACGCCGGGCGGCGTGGTGACGCCGTCGCAGTGGCTGGGCCTGGACCGGATCGCCACGACCTACGCGGAACGCGGCCTGCGCATCACCACCCGCCAGGCCTTCCAGTTCCACGGCGTGATCAAGGGCAAGCTCAAGCCGACCATGCAGGCGATCAACGCCCAGCTGATCGACACCCTGGCCGCCTGCGGCGACGTCAACCGCAACGTCGCCGTCGCGGCGAACCCGCTGGAGTCCCGCGCGCACGCCGCGGTGTACGCGCAGGCCGCGGCGCTGTCGGCACACCTGCTGCCCAACACCCGCGCCTACTACGAGATCTGGCTGGACGAAGAGCACGTCGCCGGCAGCGGCGAGGAGGACGAGCCGATCTACGGCAACGCCTACCTGCCGCGCAAGTTCAAGATTGGCTTCGCGATCCCGCCGGTGAACGACGTGGACGTGTTCGCCCAGGACCTGGGCTTCATCGCCGTGCTCGAGGCAGACGAAGTGGTCGGCTACAACGTCGCCATCGGCGGCGGCATGGGCGCGACCCACGGCGACGCCGAGACCTATCCGCGCCTGGCCGACGTGATCGGTTTCGTCACCCCGGACCAGGTCATCGCCGTCGCCACCGCGGTGGTCACCGCGCAGCGCGACTTCGGCAATCGCGCGGTGCGCAAGCGGGCGCGGCTCAAGTACACGATCGATGACCGCGGGCTCGACTGGTTCACCTCGCAGGTGGAGGACCGCGCCGGCTTCACTCTCCCCCCGGCGCGGCCCTTCACCTTCGAGCATTCCGGCGACCGCTTCGGCTGGGTGGAAGGGCACGACGGGCGCTGGCACCTGACGCTGCGGCTGCTGTCCGGCCGCATCCTCGACGGCGCCGAGGGAGCCCACCTCACCGGCCTGCGCGAAATCGCCAAGGTCCACGAAGGCGACTTCCGGATGACGCCGAACCAGAACCTGGTGGTCGCCGGCGTCCCGGCGGGCGGGCGTGCGCGCATCGACGCGCTGGTGCAGGCGCATGGCCTGGACGGCTACCGCAGCGCCAGCCCGCTGCGCCTGAAGTCCGTCGCCTGCGTCGCGCTGCCCACCTGCGGCCTGGCGATGGCCGAAGCCGAGCGCTACCTGCCCGCGCTGACCACGAAGGTCGAGGCGCTGCTCGAGGTCCACGGCCTGATCGATGCGGCGATCATCCTGCGCATCAGCGGCTGCCCGAACGGCTGCTCGCGTCCCTACCTCGGCGAGATCGCCCTCGTCGGCAAGGCCCCCGGCCGCTACAACCTGATGCTCGGCGCCGACCACCGCGGCCAGCGCCTGAACAGCCTCTACCGCGAAAACATCGCGGAGCCGGAGCTGCTCGCCGCGCTCGACCCCCTGTTCGCGCGCTATGCCGGCGAGCGCGGCCACGGCGAGGGCTTCGGCGACTTCCTGGTCCGCGCCGGCGTGGTCAGTCCGCGCGTCGGCATTCCGCTGGAGTTGCGCGCATGAGCCTGGTCCCCGATCCCACCGCCGCCGCCGAGTCCGTGCAGGCCCTGCGCGAACTCAATGCCTGGCTCGCCGGGCTGGACGCGCGTCGCCGCATCGAATGGGCGCTCGAATCGCTGTCGGGCGAGCACGCGCTGTCGTCGAGCTTCGGCGCGCAGTCGGCGGTGGCCCTGCACCTCGCCACCCGGGTGCGCGCCGACCTGCCGGTGATCCTGGTGGACACCGGGCACCTGTTCCCCGAAACCTACCGCTTCGTCGACGAGCTCACGCGGCGGCTCGACCTGTCGCTGCACATCACGCGACCGGACCCCGCATCGGCCTGGAGCCCGTCCGCGATCGCCTCGCTCGAGTCTCTGGGCACCGAAGGCATCAACCGCTACAACCGCACCCACAAGGTCGAGCCGATGCAGCGCGTGCTGCATGAGCTGGGCGTCCGCACCTGGATCGCCGGCCTGCGCCGCAGCCAGTCCAGCACCCGCCGCGACATCGAGGTGCTTGAGCTCAAGGACGGCCGCTGGAAGCTGCATCCGCTCGCCGACTGGACCGACCGCGACGTCGGCCACTACCTCGCGCGCCATGCCCTGCCCTACCACCCGCTCTGGCACCAGGGCTATGTATCGATCGGCGACGTGCACAGCACCCGCGCGCTCGCGCCGGGCATGAGCGAGGAAGACACCCGCTTCTTCGGCCTCAAGCGCGAGTGCGGGCTCCACTTCGACGAGCTGCCGCGCAGCGCCTGAGACATAGGCTCCACGCGTACTTCGAAGAAACCAGCCCCGTGCGCCTGCAAGCCAACCGAGACCTCCGTCCCAGTTCGATTGCGCGCCGCGAACTGCTGGCTGAACGACTTTCTTACTAAGCGCGCTGGCACACATAGGCGAACTCCCTCGAGGCCGATACTGACGGCCATGCGAAGAACGTCACGAGCGTTCCTTCGCAGGCAGCAGGCTCCAACCCACCGGCACGAATTCGCGCCGGCCGGTACGCCAGCTCCTCCCCGTCACCCCGCCCCCTCCCCCGAGGGACGGGTCATTGCCCCCAGCGGGCCAAGGTAGTCATGAAGACCCAGCTCAAACTCCTGCCCTTGGCGCTGCTCGCGCTGGGCCACGGTGCATTCGCGCAGCAACCCCCGGGTGCCGGCAGCCAGCTCAACCAGCTGCGGCCGCCGGTCGAGCTGCCCCGCACCCCGCCGCAGATCCTGATCGAGGAATCGAACGCGGCCGTCGACGCCAGCGCCGAGGGCGTCAAGGTCCGTGTCGACGAAATCCGCATCACCGGTGCCACCGTTTTCCCAGCGTCCGACCTGCTGGCCGCAACCGGCTTCGTGCCAGGCACCGAGTCCACGCTGTCGCAGATGCAGGGCATGGCCGCGGCGATCACCGCCTACTATCGCGAGCGCGGTTACTTCGTCGCCAACGCCTACCTGCCGGCGCAGGACGTCAGCAGCCACGTCGTCACCATCGCCGTCAGCGAAGGCCGCCAGGGCGACGTGATCCTGCGCAACAACAGCCGGCTGTCCGACGCGCTGGTGCACGACGTGCTCGGCGATCCCGGCACCGGCGAGCCGATCCTGATCGATCCGCTGGAAAGCCGCCTGCTGCGCCTGTCCGACATCCCGGGCGTCAACATCCGCTCGACGCTGGCGCCGGGCACCGCCCCGGGCAGCAGCGACCTGATCATCGAAGTGGACCCGTACCGCACGGTCACCGGCTTCGTGGACGCCGACAACGCCGGCAACCCGTACACCGGCGAGAACCGCGTCGGCGCCCAGCTCAACCTCAACAACCTGGCCGGCCGCGGCGACGTCGCCAGCCTTCGGCTGCTGACGTCCGGCTCGGGCCTGAAGTACGGCCGTGCGTCCTACCAGATGATGCTCGGCCGCGGCACCGTCGGTGCCGCCTACAGCCGCCTCGAGTACGAGCTCGGCGAGCAGTTCGCGCCGCTGGGTGCGAACGGCACCGCAACCGTGGCCAGCCTGTTTGGCTCGATGCCGCTGGTGCGCTCGCGCGACACCAACCTTTATGCGGGCCTGACGCTGGAAAAGCGCAAGTTCGAGGACCGCCTCGACCTGTTCCCGGCCGCGATCCGCGTCGCGGAGGCCGACGTCGGCATCCTGTCGCTCTACGGCGACCATCGCGACGACTGGTTCGGCGGCGGCGCCAGCCGCTTCCACCTGATGCTGTCCGGCGGACAGCTCGACATCCTGTCGCCGATTCCGCTCGCGGTCGATGCCATTACCGCGCGCACCAACGGCAACTACGGCAAGTTCTGGTTCCAGGGCAGCCGGGCGCAGCGCGTCACCGACACGCTGTCGGTCAGCGCGACCGTCACCGGCCAGCTGGCCTCGAAGAACCTTGACCCGTCCGAGAAGCTCGTGCTCGGCGGCATGGACGGCGTGCGCGCATACGCGCAGGGCGAAGGCGTCGGCGACGAGGGCGTGATCGCCAGCGTCGAGGCCCGGCTGCTGCTGGCCCGCACTTCGGAACGAATCCCCGGCCAGCTGCACCTGCTCGGCTTCGCCGACGCCGGCCGCATCACCGTCAACAAGGACCCGTGGTACCCCGGCAACAACGAACGAAACCTCAGCGGCGCAGGCGTCGGCCTGATGTGGAGCGAGCCGGGCAACTGGCTGGTCCGCACCTACTACGCCCGGACGCTGGGCAGCGAGACCTCGCAATCGGTTCCGCACGAATCCGGGCGTTTCTGGATCCAGGCCGTCAAGTACTTCTGATGCACTCCCGTGCCGCCTCGCGCGGCCAATGAAGGAATCCGCCATGAACCGATCCATCGCCTCCCGCCAAGCGCGCTTCGCGCTGTCCACCCTGTCCGCCGCCGTGCTGCTCGCGCTCGCGACGCCGGCCTTCGCCCAGTCCACCGCGCCCACCGGCGGCCAGGTCATCGGCGGCCAGGCCGACATCGGCCGGGCCGGCAACGTCACGACGATCACCCAGACCACGAACCTGGCGATCATCAACTGGCAGACCTTCAACATCGGCCTCGACCAGACGGTCCGCTTCGACCAGCCCGGCGCCAGCTCGATCGCGCTCAACCGCGTCATCGGCCCCGATCCCTCGGTGATCCTGGGCACGCTGACCTCGAACGGCCAGGTGTTCCTGATCAATCCCAACGGCGTGCTGTTCGGCAAGGGCTCCTCGGTCAGCGTCGGCGGCCTGGTTGCGACCACGATGGCCATCAGCGACGCCGACTTCATGGCCGGCAGGCACCGCTTCACCAACGCCGGTCCCGGCGAAGTGGTGAACCAGGGCACGCTGCAGGCCAACGGCGGCGGCTATGTCGCGCTGATGGGCCGCAACGTCCGCAACGAAGGCGTGATCTCGGCGCGGCTCGGCAGCGTCGCGCTGGCGGGCGGTGAAGCCGTCACGCTGGACGTCGCCGGCGACGGCCTGCTCAACGTCGCGGTCACCGAAGGCGCCGTCAACGCGCTGGTGCAGAACAGCGGCATGATCCAGGCCGACGGCGGCCGCGTGCTGCTGACCGCGCAGGCGGCCGGCAACCTGCTCAACACCGTCGTCAACAACACCGGCGTGATCCGCGCGCAGACCCTCGAGAACCGCGAAGGCAGGATCATGCTGCTGGCAGACATGTCCACCGGCACCGTCAACGCCGGCGGCGTGCTCGACGCCAGCGCGCCGGTCGCCGGCAACGGCGGCTTCATCGAGACCTCGGCCGCGAACGTCATGATCGCCAACGACATCCGGGTCACCACCGCGGCGGCCAACGGCCGCACGGGTACCTGGCTGATCGACCCGCAGGACTTCACGATCGGCAGCGCCGCCGGCGACAACATTTCCGGCGCCACGCTTTCTGCCCAGCTGGTGACCAACAACATCACCATCAACACGGCGGGCGCCGGCACCGGCAACGGCGACATCTTCGTCAACGACGCGGTCACCTGGTCGGCCAGCGGTGCGCCGACGACGCTGAGCCTGATCGCCGACCGCAACATCGAGATCAACGCGGCGATCACCGCGACCAACGGCAACTTCTCGGCCTGCTGCGGCCAGGACATCAACGTCAACGCCGCGATCACCCTGACCAACGGCAGCCTGCTGCTGGCGGCTGGCCGCAACCTCAACCAGCGCGCCGCGATCACCGTCACCGACGGCAACATCCTGATGTGCGCGGGCAATGACGTGTTCATCGGCGGCGCCCTGACCCTGACCCGCGGCACCGATGACCCGACCCGCAGCCTCGGCCTCGCCCGCGGCCTGACGCTCCGCGCCGACACCGACGGCACCGGCCCCGGCCCGATCGGCGGCACGGTGATCTTCGACTCGCTGGCGCCGCCGGCGACCGTCACCGCCGCGCCGGTATCGATCTTCTACAACCCGACCAGCTACTCGACGCCGACCGACTACAGCACTCGATTCACCCTCACCGAAGGCGCCGCGCTCAGCAGCTACATGCTGGTGTTCGCCAACGTCGTCGGCCGCGTGTTCGACGGCGGCACGGGTGCGGTCCTGTCTGGCCTGGTTGGCAATCCGGTCGGCGTGAACCTGTTGGCCGGCCCCGGCGCGATCGCCAACTACGACTCGCCCGACCCCGGCACCCACCGGGTCAGATACAGCGGCTACACGCTGACCGGTCCGAACGCGGGACTGTATGCGCTGGCCGTGAACTGCTGCGGGCCGCTCTTCGCCAGCACCGTCGGCATCATCACGACGCTGGTGACACCGCCGCCCGTGGTCGTGCCCCCGCCTGTGGTGGTCGTGCCGCCGCCGCTGGTGCCGCCGCCGGTGCGGCCGCCCACCACCACTCCGACGACCCTGGTGACGGTCACGACGCCGCCGCGTCCCGACACGGTGCTGACCGTGCAGGAAGAGGAAGTCGTCGAAACCCCGCCTTACGTGGCTCCGGTCCGTGCGCCGAAACCGTATCGCAACTGATCCGCGCGCGGCCTGGGGCCGGCGCGCCGCACTGGCGGTGCTTTGCACCGTCAGCGCGGCGGCGTCGGCCGGCGGCGATTTCGGTGACCCGCGGGCTTCGGACGAGGCCCGCGGGGTCGTCGCGTGGGTCGCCACGGCCCGCGACAACCAGGGCCAGCCCTTCATGCTGATCGACAAGGTCGCGGCGCGCGTCTACGTGTTCAGTGCCGCCGGCGAGCTGCAGGGCAGCGAAGCGGCGCTGCTGGGCTCGGCCCGCGGCGACACCACCACGCCCGGCATCGGCGACCTGCCGCTGTCGGCGATCAAGCCGGAGGATCGCACCACGCCGGCCGGCCGGTTCGTGGCCCACCTCGACAAGGACATCCGCGGCCGCAGCCTGCTGCTGATCGACTACGCTACGTCCATCGCGCTGCACCCGGTGGTGCCCGGCACGCCGCAGGAGCGTCGCGCCGAGCGCCTGAGCAGCGAAACCCCGGACGACAACCGCATCTCCTTCGGCTGCATCAACGTGCCGCCGGCGTTCTACGAGAACGTGGTCCGCCCGACCTTCACCGGCACCGCCGGCATCGTCTACATCCTTCCCGAGACCCGGCCGGCGAGCGAGCTGTTCGGCGAACCGGCCGGGCCCGCGGCGGACCATGGCGCGGCATCCGTGGGCGGCTGAGCACCAACGCACCGTGGCCCTGCCCCCCTGAGGGGCATCAGGCAGCGCAAAGGCCGGGCTCCATGGGAACATAGCGCTCGTCCCTGCTTCCCTGCCCCGCCCCATGCTGCGACTCACCGACATCACCCTGCCACTGGAGCATGCCGAACCGGCGCTCCGGGACGCCGTTCTGGCGCGGCTCAAGCTGCCGGCCGCGGACCTGCGCGGGCTGACGGTGGCCAAGCGCAGCTACGACGCCCGCAAGCGCGGCCACATCGTGCTGACGTACTCGCTGGACGTGGATGTCGCCAACGAGGCCGCGGTGCTCAAGCGCGTCGCGGCGGAGACGCGGCCCAACCGCATCAAGGTCGGCCCGACCCCGGACACCACCTACCAATACATCGCCAGGGCGTCGCCGGACCAGGCGCTGCGCCCGATCGTCGTCGGCATGGGCCCCTGCGGCCTGTTCGCCGGCCTGGCGCTGGCGCAGATGGGCCTGCGGCCGATCATCCTCGAGCGCGGCAAGCAGGTCCGCGAGCGCACCGTCGACACCTTCGGCCTTTGGCGCAAGAAGGTGCTCAACCCGGAGTCCAACGTGCAGTACGGCGAGGGCGGCGCCGGCACCTTCTCCGACGGCAAGCTCTACAGCCAGATCAGCGACAAGCGTCATCTGGGTCGCAAGGTGCTCACCGAGTTCGTCGCCGCGGGCGCGCCGGAGGAGATCCTGTACGTCGCCAAGCCGCACATCGGCACCTTCCGCCTCGTGTCGATGGTCGAGCACATGCGCGCGACCATCGAGGGGCTCGGCGGCGAGATCCGCTTCTCGCAGCGCGTCGACGACCTCGACATCGAAGTGGACGCCGACGGCGACCGCCGCGTGCGCGGCGTCGTGCTGGCCAGCGGCGAGACGATCCGCGCCGACCACGTGGTGATGGCGCTGGGCCACAGCGCCCGCGACAGCTTCGCGATGCTGCACGCGCGCGGCGTCTACATGGAGGCGAAGCCCTTCTCGATCGGCTTCCGCATCGAGCACCCGCAGTCGGTGATCGACGCCGCGCGCTTCGGTCCGCAGGCCGGCCACCCGATCCTGGGCGCGGCCGACTACAAGCTGGTGCACCACTGCGGCAACGGCCGCTCGGTCTACAGTTTCTGCATGTGCCCGGGCGGCACCGTGGTCGCGGCGGCCAGCGAACCCGGCCGCGTCGTCACCAACGGCATGAGCCAGTACTCGCGCAACGAGCGCAATGCGAACGCGGCGATCGTCGTCGGCATCACGCCTGAGGACTACGCCGAGCACGATGCCAGCGGCAGCCCGCTCGCCGGCATCGCGCTGCAGCGCTACTGGGAAGAGGTCGCGTTCAAGCTCGGCGGCGGCACCTATGAAGCGCCTGGCCAGCGCGTCGGCGACTTCCTCGCGGGCGTCCCGTCGACCACGCTGGGGGCCGTGCTGCCGTCGTACACGCCGGGCGTCACCCCGACCGACCTGTCCCAGGCGCTGCCGAAGTACGCCGTGGAAGCGATCCGCGAAGCGCTGCCCGCCTTCGGAAAGCAGATCAAGGGCTTCGACATGGCCGACGCGGTACTCACCGGCGTCGAAACCCGCACCTCGTCGCCGGTGCGCCTGACCCGCGGCGAGGACGGGCAGAGCCTCAACACCCGCGGGCTGTTCCCCGCCGGCGAAGGCGCGGGCTATGCCGGCGGCATTCTGTCCGCCGGCGTCGACGGCATCCGCGCGGCCGAGTGGGTCGCCGAGGCGATGATTCGCAACGGCAGTGCCCTGCCTGCCTGAAGGCCGTCGGGACTGAAGTCCCTCCCACATGGGAAACTGCAGGCTCCCTGAATCAGTTGGTGATGGCCTGGCTCAAGTCCACCCACGACGGCGGCTGCGGCCACGCGGGGGATTCGTGCCCCGCCACCGCGCGTTTGAGGTCGGCGCGGTCGAGCTGCGGCGCAAGCGCCAGCAGCAGCTCCAGCGCATAGTCGCGCAGCACGCGCTCACGCGGCAGCACGGCCCAGCTGGTGCACTCCGGGATCGCCGCGGGCGCGGGCAGCGCCTTGAGGTCGCCGTCGTCGCGGACGCTGACCGCCATCTCGGCGAGCAGCCCCACGCCCAGCCCCGCGCGCACGTAGGTCTTGATCAGGTCGGCGTCGCGGGCGGTCATCGCGATCTGCGGCTCCAGGCCTGCCTCGCCGAACGCGCGGCGCAGCGAGGACTCGGGCTTGTTGGTGGATTCGTAGCTGATCAGCGGCAGCGCGGCGAGTTCGGCCAGCGTCGGCGCGCGATCGAGCTTCGCCAGCGCATGCGCCGCCGGCACCAGCACCTGCCGCCGCCAGCGGTACAGCGGCACCGCGAGGCCACCCGGCGGCGTGTCGCCGGCGGTGCTGACCACGGCGAAGTCGGCCTGGCCCTGCGCGAGCGCATTCAGCGCCTCGCCTTCGGACGCGGGCTGCAGGTGGATGCTGACGTCGGGAAAGCGCCGGGCCAGCGCCGCGATCGCCGGCGGCAGCACGAAGCGCGCCTGCGTGTGCGTGGTGACCAGGGTCAGCCGGCCCTGGGTCTCGCCGCGCTGGTTGGCGGCGAAGGCGCGGATGTTGCCGGCCTCGGCCAGCACGCGGCGGGCGTGGGCCAGCACTTCCTGGCCCGAGGGCGTGATCGCCTCGAGGCTGCGGCCCTTGCGCTGGAACAGCAGGAAGCCGAGCTCGTCCTCGAGCTGCTTGAGCTGCTTGGACAGGCCGGGCTGGGTGGCGT
>LNFM01010451.1_pt1 | contig 13063 bp, 13 predicted proteins | sample 596031 | NCBI WGS metagenome assembly LNFM01 (sample SAMN04254537, study PRJNA301005) | activated carbon metagenome | isolation source: dual media filters at the Ann Arbor, Michigan drinking water treatment plant | place: USA: Ann Arbor
CGCCTCAGGGGCGCGGCACGGCCTTCCGCCCGGTCGAGGTGCCCGTGCTGCGGCCCGTGGCGGCGTCGGGCGGAGACGTGCGGTCGCGCGCCGGAGGCGCCGGCTCGGCCGCCGGTGGGGGCGTGGGGCGCGGTTCGGGCGCTGCCGGCGGTGGCGCGGTCTGCGGCGCCTCGCGCGGTGGGTGGCGCTGCGGCGAGGCCCCGCGGGCCGGCGCCGTCTCCGACGACGTCCCGGCGCCGCTCCCCGACGTCGTGGGGCGCGGAGCCCGCTGCGGACTGCGCGGCGCGACGGCCCGCTGGGCGCGCTCGTAGGGGTCTTCGGGCGGGGGCGTCGGGCCGCCGTAGCCGGGAGCCGGCGGTCCCACACGCGTCGGGCCGACGCCACGGCGAAGCTCACCCGTGGTGTCGTCGCCCGTGCGCGACCGCACGCCGCCGTAGTACCCACCCGGCCCGTAGACCGCCGTGCCCCCACCCGCGCCGTAGGGACGCGTGCCCCCGGCGCCGTAGCCGTACGCGCCGGCGCCGCCCCGGCCGGGGCCGTACCGGCCCGGGGGACCCGTGCGCTGCGACACGAAGGCCGAGAGGTTGTCCAGCGTGCGCGGATCCACGGCATGGAGTCGCATGCGATCGCGCTCGCCGAAGCGGTCCGACGGAATCACCGTCCACGCGCGTGACGGGTCGAGCGTGCCGCCCGGGTAGACGCCGCGGCGCTGCGCGACGCTGTCCCAGCTGGACACCGGGCGGTTCTGCGATCCCAGCGGCGTCCAGCCGATGTAGCCGGGGCCCACACTCCACGAAACCCAGGCCGGCGCCCACTCCCGCCCGGGCGTCCAGTACCACCGGCCACGCCCGTTGACGCCCCAGCGGCCGAAGTGGTGCGTCGGCCAGCTCCAGGCATCGCGGCCGACCCAGAGCCACTGACTCTGCGGGCCGTAGGCCTGCCAGTAGCCGTCGGCATAGGGACGCCAGTCGGCGCCCACGGTCGGGAACCACACGGCGCCGAGCTGCGGGTCCGTCTCCCACGCGCCTTCGCGGTTGAAGACGTCCGAGTAGGCCTCGAATCGCGGATCCTGGAACGTGTCGAGCGGGGCGCCCGCCGCCGGTGCGCCGGCCGGCGCGCTCGCCCACGCGATGAAGCTGTCGTAGCCGGCCGCGTTGAAGCGCCGAGGCGCCTCCGGGGTCAGCCCGTCGCGCACGGCGATCTGCTGGCCCGCGGCCACCGTCTGCGCGCCCATCCCCGTCTGGACCTCGGCCTGCCCCCGGGTCACCCCGAGCGTGGTCTCTTCCCCGTCGATGGTGAGGCGGTACTCACCGCCGGCCGCCAGCAGGAAGGACCCTGCCGGGGTATCGACCCGGAGCACCGCGGTGGCGGACGCCGGTCGCTGGACGAAGGCGCGACCGGCCGTCAGCGCCAGCAGGTCGGGCGCCAGCGCCTCGAGACGGCCGCCGTGATCGAGGGCGACACGCGACCCCTCGCTCCAGAGCACCTGACCGTAGGCCGCCCCGATGTCCACCCGGTCGCCAAAGAGCACGGGGTCGCCCGGCTCCAGCGCGAGCGCCGTGCCGTCCCGCACGACCTGGGCGCCCGACCCCTCGAGCCGAATCAGGTGCGGCGGCGGCTCGCCGGGCTGGACGGCCTGGTCCGGCGGAGGGCCAGCGGCCTCAGGTTGGGCGCTGCCGAGCGCCGGCACTCCGAGCGCCACCACCACGGCCAGCGCGCGAGCAAGGACCTGCACGTTCATGTCGTTCCTTTCGGGACCGGACGCTCAGGCATCGCGGCGAGACCGGTCATGGCGGGTCGAGTATAGGACTCGCCACTTGAAGCAACGGCTGGGACGGGGTGGGAGAACACCCCGGACGAGGACGGAGGAGCAGAGGAGGGAGGACGGAGGGAGGACGGAGGGGACAGGAGGGAGGGAAGAAAGGGCAAAGGGAAGGGGGAAGGGCGAGGGGGAAAGGGCGAAGGAATGGTGTGTGGTTGACATTGTCGTACGCAGGTTTTATGATGCCAACGTTATGAAGGGCTGCCGAGGGAACGTACCCACGGACGGGCCCATTGCTTACGCAGAGGGGCAGACGTCATGAGCAAAGTCATTGGTATCGACCTCGGGACGACCAACTCCGTCGTCGCGGTCATGGAGGGTGGCGAACCCACCGTCATCACGAATCCCGAAGGCAGCCGCCTGACACCGTCGGTCGTGGCCTTCACCAAATCCGGCGAGCGTCTCGTCGGCCAGGTCGCCAAGCGCCAGGCCGCGACCAACGCCGAGAACACCGTCTATTCGATCAAGCGCTTCATGGGGCGTCGCTTCGAGGAAGTCAGCGACGAGATGAAGCTCGTGCCCTATCACGTCGTCAAGGAAGGCGACGATGTGCGCATCGATGCGGGGGGCACGAAGTGGGCCCCGCCGCAGGTGTCGGCGATGGTGCTGCAGAAGTTGAAGCAGGCCGCCGAGGAGTACCTCGGGCAATCGGTCACGCAGGCCGTCATCACCGTGCCGGCGTACTTCAACGACGCGCAGCGGCAGGCCACCATCGAAGCCGGGCGCATCGCCGGGCTCGAGGTCCGTCGCATCGTCAACGAGCCCACGGCCGCGGCGCTGGCCTATGGGCTCGACAAGAAGGGCGACCAGACCATCGCCGTCTTCGACTTCGGCGGCGGCACCTTCGACATCTCGATCCTCGAGGTGGGCGAGGGCGTGGTCGAGGTGAAGTCCACCAACGGCGACACGCACCTTGGTGGCGACAACCTCGATCAGCGCGTCATCGAGTGGATCATCGCCGAGTTCAAGAAGCAGGAAGGCATCGACCTCTCGAAGGACCGCATGGCCCTGCAGCGCCTGCGCGAGGCGGCCGAGAAGGCCAAGATCGAGCTGTCGAGCACGATGCAGACCGACATCAGCCTGCCGTTCATCACGGCCGATGCCTCGGGCGCGAAGCACCTGTCGCTGCAGCTGTCGCGGGCCAAGTTCGAGTCGCTCGTCGAGGACCTCCTGCAGCGGGCGCTCGGCCCGACGCGCCAGGCCCTGAAGGATGCCGGCCTGCAGCCGTCCGAGGTGGACGAAGTGGTGCTCGTCGGCGGGTCGACGCGCACGCCGCGCGTGCAGCAGCTGGTCAAGGAGCTGTTCGGCAAGGAACCGAACAAGAGCGTCAACCCGGACGAGGTCGTGGCGATCGGTGCCGCGGTGCAGGCCGGCGTGCTCACCGGCGAGGTCAAGGACCTGCTGCTCCTCGACGTGACGCCGCTGTCGCTCGGCATCGAGACGCTCGGGGGCATCATGACGCGCCTCATCGATCGCAACACGACGATCCCGACGCGCAAGAGCGAGGTGTTCTCGACGGCCTCCGACAGCCAGCCGAGCGTGGAAGTGCACGTGCTCCAGGGCGAGCGCCAGATGGCGCGCGACAACAAGAGCCTCGGCAAGTTCCACCTGGACGGCATCCCGCCGGCGCCGCGCGGCGTGCCGCAGATCGAGGTCACGTTCGACATCGATGCCAACGGCGTCGTCAACGTCTCGGCCAAGGATCGCGCCACCAGCAAGGAACAGAAGATCACCATCACCGGGTCGAGCGGCCTCAGCAAGGACGAGGTCGACAAGATGATGAAGGACGCCGAGCTGCATGCCGAGGAAGACCGCAAGCGTCGCGAGCAGATCGAGACGCGCAACAAGGCGGAGCAGGCGGCCTACCAGGCCGAGCGCATGCTGGCCGACGCCGGCGACAAGCTGACCGACGCCGACAAGCAGCCGGTGACCGAGGCGATCGCGGCCGTGCGGACGGCGCTCGAGGGTGAGGACACGGCGGCCATCGACAAGGCCGTCGAGCAGTTGATCCAGGCCCAGGGCAAGGCCGCCGAGGCCTTGTACAAGCAGTCCCAGCAGTCGGGCACGCCCGAGGGCTCGGGCGGTGGCGCCGGCCCTGGCGCCCCGGTCGACGGCGAGGTGATTGACGCCGAGGTTGTCGACGAGAAGTAGACGATGTCGCCGTACGACCTGCTGGGACTCGATCGGGATGCGTCGGAGGCGCAAGTGCGACGGGCGTACCGCCGCCTGGCGCGCCGCTGGCATCCCGATCTGAACCCCGGCAACGCCGAGGCCGCGCAGCGATACGCGGCCATCACCGCCGCCTTCGAGACACTGGTGGATCCCGTGCGGCGGCGCTCGTACGACGCGTCAGGGGCGATGGCGCCGCCACCGGCGGCGGCGCCCGCCTCGTTTGCCGGCTTCGACTTCTCGCTCGCCGTGCATGGCGCGGAGGCGTCCACGTTCGGGGATCTCTTCGTGGACGTCTTCCGGCAGGCCGCGACGGGTGGTCCCGGGAGCCTGCGAGGCACCGATGTCCACGCCGAGATCGTCATCACGCTGGCGGAGGTGCTGCACGGCGCCGTCCGGCAGATCGAGGTGTCCCGTCGCGTGGCCTGCCGTCTGTGTCGCGGGCTCGGGGTCCTCGATGCGGCGCCGGTCCGCTGTCAGCCTTGCGGGGGCTCCGGGCAGGTGCGGTTGGGCCGAGGGCACATGGTGTTCGTGCGCGCCTGCGAGGCCTGTCAGGGCGCGGGCCTGGTCGGCCAGCGCCCGTGTCGCGGGTGTCACGGGCACGGTCACCACGAGATGACGCAGTCGGTCAGCGTGGCCCTGCCGCCGGGCCTCGCCGATGGCGATCTGCTGGTACAGCCCGGCGACGGGCATGCCGGGCATCGGGGCGGGGCGCCCGGGGACCTGCACCTTCGGGTGCGCGTGGCACCGGATGCGCGGCTGACGCGGCACGGCAGCGATCTGCACATGACGCTGCCGGTGGCCGTGCATGAAGCCGTGCTCGGGGCACGCATCGCGGTGCCGACCGTCGACGGTGTGGTGTCCGTGCGGGTGCCGCCCGGTGTGCAGTCCGGACAACGGCTCCGCCTGCGTGAACGGGGGGTGCCATCGCGCCGTGGACCGCGCGGCGACCTGGTCATCGAGGTGCAGCTGGTGCTGCCGCCGGTGATCGACGCCCGTGGACGTCAGTTGATGCAGGAGTTCGCGCGATTGCATCCCGAGGACGTGCGCGCGGCATGGCGCACCGGCGATGCGGCTGCGTCCACCGCGAGGTGGTCTGCCGAGGTCGCGACCGCGACGACGGCGGTGGACGTCAGCGAGAAGACGGAAGGGTGAGCGATGTCCACACGTCGTCCAGGCAAGGCGCTCTACATGATCAGCGCGGTGGCGCAGCGCTACAACATCCACCCGCAGACGTTGCGGCTCTACGAACGCGAGGGCCTGCTCCGTCCGTCACGCACCGACGGCAACACCCGCCTCTACTCGGATGAAGACCTGGAGCGGCTCGAGACCATCCTCACGCTGACGCGCGAGCTCGGCGTCAACCTCGCCGGTGTCGAGATCATCCTCAACCTGCGCGAGCGCATGGCACAGATGCAGCACGAGGTCAACGAGTTCATGGGCTACGTCAAGCAGGAAATGGTGCGAGGCCTCGGCGACTGGGAGCAGCGCCTGTCCACGGCGATGGTCAAGAGTGGTCCCGCCTCGTTCGTGCGGCCCCCGACGGACGCGCCTTCGCCCACCGATCCCGACGATTGACACACCTTCGCCCGGCGTTCGGCTGCCGCGGCGCGCCCTTCGCGCTATCATGCCGATCCCTTGGACGTGGCCTGCAGCATCTGCAATGGAACGGGTTGGAAGACGGTGGAGCACGACGGCGAACGTCGTGTGACCCGGTGTGACTGCTGGCGCACTGCCGCCGCGTCGCGGCGCCGTCACGACTCGCGCATCCCGCGTCGCTATCAGCACTGCGACTTCTCGGCGTTCCTCACCTACGGCAACGAGTCGCTCGAGCGCGCCTTGATGTCGGCGCGCACGCTCGTGCAGCGCTATCCCGTCGCCGATCGCGGGCTGTTCCTCCTCGGCCCCCCGGGCGTCGGCAAGACGCATCTCGCCGTCGCCATCCTGCGCACGCTCGTGCAGGAGAAGGGCGCGCGCGGCGTGTTCTACGACACGCGCGATCTGCTGCGCGTCATCCGCAGCACCTACGACCCGCTCGTGCGCGAGACCGAGCGCGACGTGTTGCGTCCGGTGATGACGGCCGACGTCCTCGTGCTCGACGACCTCGGGGCCGAGAAGGCGTCCGAGTGGGTGGACGAGACCCTGAACCTGATCGTCAACACCCGCTACAGCGAGAAGCGACTCACGCTGTTCACGTCCAACTACGTGGACGACCCGGAAGGCGCCACGCCGGACTCGTTGCTGTTCCGCATCGGCTTCCGCATGCGGTCACGGCTGCACGAGATGTGCGAGTTCCTCGACCTCGATGGCGGCGACTTCCGCGAGCTGCCCGCCAACGGCGGCGAAGAGGACCTCGTCGCCCTGTGGCGCAAGCGCAAGAAGCAGGGCGGCCCCCCCTCGCTGCCCATCAAGGCGAGCGCCCCGATGCGCGCGAAGCTGCGCGACGGCGATCGCACACCCGGCACGGCAGCCCCGGAGCTCAAGTGGCCCGGCGGGCGCGCCGGCACCCGCCGCTGACGCTCGTGCCCGAGCCGCTCGGCGTCTACATCCACGTTCCGTTCTGCAGCGCCATCTGCCACTACTGCAACTTCAACCGCGGGCTGATGGACGCCGCGCTGAAGACGGCCTACGTCGACGCCCTGATCACCCACATCACGCGTGAAGCCGAGCCAGTCGCGGTGGACACGATCTACTTCGGCGGCGGCACGCCCTCCCTGCTCGAGCCGCACGAGATCGCGCGAGTGCTGGAGGCCTGCGGCGCGGCCTTCCGGGTGACCGCCGATGCCGAGGTCACCATGGAGGCCAATCCCGAGACGGTGGATGTCGCCCGGCTCACCGGCTTCCGCGCCGCCGGCGTCACCCGCATGTCGTTCGGCGTGCAGTCGTTCCTGGACGACGAGCTGCGTCGCCTCGGTCGCCTCCACGACGCCGATCGCGCCCGGCAGGCCGTGCGCGAGGCGCGTGCCGCCGGGATCGACAATGTCAGCCTCGACCTGATGATGTGGCTGCCGGGCCAGAGCGTCGCGCAGTGGCTCCAGTCGGTCGGCGCCTTGATCGACGCCGCCCCCGACCACGCGTCGCTCTACCTCCTCGAGCTCTATCCGAACGCGCCCTTGCAGGAACTGATGGCGCGCGAGCAGTGGTCGCAGACCCCCGACGACGATGCGGCCGACATGTACGAGGCGGCGATGGACCAGCTCGAGGCCGCCGGGCTGCACCAGTACGAGATTTCGAACGTGGCCCGACCGGGTCGCGAGAGCCGCCACAACCTGAAGTACTGGCGGGACTCGGGCTGGCTGGCCTTCGGCTGCGGGGCGCACGGGTCCCGTGACGGGCGCCGCTGGAAGCATGTGGCCGATACCCGCGCCTACGTCGATCGCGTCGCCGCCGGGGCCGATCCTGTCGCCGAAGCCCGGCGTCTCGATCCGGAGGCGCAACTGGCCGAGGCGCTGTTCATGGGGCTGCGTTTGACCGAGGGCATCGACACCGGCGCGTACCGGGCACGTTTCGGTCAGGATGTCTGGAGTCGCTACGGATCGTCCCTCGCCCCTGCGGTCGAGGCTGGCCTGCTGGTGCGGGAGACGGGCCGAATGCGGCTCACGCGTCGTGGCATGCTCCTCGCAAACGAAGTGATGCAGGTCTTCGTATGAGGTTTGTTCGGGAGGGCGTTTACGGTACAGTAGGCGCCGGAATCACCACCCCTGTTTCGGAGTTGGAGGAGCTTGCTATGCGTTCGTTGATGGAGGCGCGGGCCGCACGTCGTGCGGGCACGCGGGTGGCCCTGGGCGCCGCCGTACTGATGGTCAGCAGTCTGATGGTGAGCACGCCAGCACTGGCGCAAGCTCCGGCCGCCGATGCGGCGCAGCCTGCGGCCCCGGCCGCTCCGGCGGCACCGGCCAAACCACAGCTGACCTTCGACAATGCCGACGCCGTCGTGTGGTTCTACGCGGTCAAGGGCGACAGCAGTGCCAAGTTCGAGCAGTTCTTCGGCCGTGTGAAGGAAGCCATGGCCAAGAGCACCGTGCCCGAGCGCAAGGCGCAGGCCGAGGGCATGCGGCTCATGAAGTCGACGTCGCCCGCCGGCGACGGCACGATCAACTACGTGCTGCTCGTGAGCCCGATCGCCAAGGGCCAGGAATACAGCCCGGGCATGCTTCTGTTCGAGGTCTTCCCGACCGAGGCCAAGACGCTCGTGGACGAGCTCCAGACGCTCATCAACGACAAGGGGCTCAACGCGGCCGTGCCGCTGACCAACGTCATGACGCTCGGCGGCATGTAGCGTCGACGTCGTCCTGATTTCAGCAGACCCCGGCGGTGCTCACGCGCCGGCCGGGGTCTTCGTGCTCATGCGAACGATTCTGCTTACCCTCTGCATCGCGCTCGCGGGTCCGACCGGGCTGGCCGCCCAGCCGCCGGCCCAGCCGTCCGCCCCCCCGGCGCCGGCCGCCCCGGCTGCCGTTCCCGCCGCCGAGGCGCCCGCCACGCCCGCGCCCACGGTGCCGGCCGTGCCGGCCGCGCTGCCCATGGCCGGGCCCACGGGGATGGTCTTCCACGCCATCAAGGCCGACAAGACCGCCGACTTCGAGTCCGTGATGACCCGGCTGCGCGATCTGCTGGCCGCGAGCGCCACCGAGACGCGCCGCCAGCAGGGGGCCGGGTGGCGTGTCTTCCGGCAGGCCACGCCGCTCGGTGACGGCAGCGTGCTGTACATCTCGTTCCTCGAGCCCGTGGTGGCCAATGCCGAGTACGACGTGCCGCGCCTCCTCGCCGAGGCGGCACCCACGGAGGCGGCGCAGCTCTACGAGCAGTTCCGCGACGCGCACGTCCAGCCCACCGTCCAGGCCTCGAACCTCACCATCGTCATCGCGCCCGGCGCCGCCGCTCCGGCGGCCGCGGCCACCGCGCCGCCGGCGCCCAAGCCATGACCGCGGGGCTGGTGTGGCTGTGCGTACTCGGGCTGTCGGCGCAGGCGCCCGCGACAGGGACCAGTCCCGCGACGCCGGCCGCCGTCCAGGCGCCCGCGGCCGCCGCCACGAGCACCGCGGGCGATGTCTGGTTGGTGATTTACAGCGTCCTGCCCGGCCGCACGGCCGAGTTCGAAGCGGTGGCGCGGCAGGTCCGGGAGGCGATGACCAGGAGTCCCCAGGAGGTCCGCCAGGCGCAGGCCCGCGACTTGCGCATCCACCGGTCGGCGTTGCCCAACGTGGACGGCAAGGTCATGTACTTCCTCCAGATTCCAGCGCTGACCGGCGATGCCGACCGTTCGGGCTTCGACGTCCTGATCGATGCGCTCCTGCCGGCGCAGGCCACGGCGCTGAAGCTGCAGTTGACGGGCAGCCTCGACCCCACCAACCCGTCCGGCAACACCTACCTGGTCAATCTCAGGGACTGAGCGTCCACGGCCCGGGCCGCCACGTGGCCGACGCTAGAAGGCGAGCGTCAGGCCGGCTGAGAGCCGCTGGGGATTGGGCGACCGTGCGTCGCGCAGCTTGAAGATCCTGTAGTCGAGGCGCAGCTTCAGCGGACCCGCCAGCGAGATCTTGGCGCCACCCCCCACCGCGACATGCACGTCGGTCTGCTGGGAGGCCACGTCCAGGCGTTCGCGGTAGAGTCCCGCGCCGGCAATGGCATAGAACTGCACGCCGTTGATGGGCACCGGGTTCTGCACGTAGACGCTGCCCGTCCCCGAGGCGATCGACGGCGCCAGATCCTCGAGGCGTTCGCTCGTCCGGGCAATCTCGACCTCCCACCCGACAATCAGCAGACCGAAGCCGAGTCCGATCCCGGTCGTCGGCCGGATGGCCGGCGCGTTCTGCAAGCCGGCGAAGATGGTCAGGTCTGCCCGCGCGGGCCAGGACGAGCCGAGCAGCAGGAGGAGAACGAGCAGGGCGCGACGCGCAGCGGACGGCATGGGGCATTATGCAAGAACGCCATGGACCTGCACCTCACCGACGACCAGCGGTTGTTGCGCGACAGCGTCCGCGAGTTCGCGGAGCGCGAGATCCGGCCCCACGTCATGACCTGGGACGAGGCGCAGCACTTCCCGATGACGCTGTTGCCCGCGCTGGCCGACCTCGGCCTGATGGGGATTCAGTTTCCGGAAGCGGTGGGCGGGGCAGGCATGTCGGCCGTCGACTACTGTCTCTGCATCGAGGAACTGGCGCGCGTCGATCCCGCGATCGCGCTGAGCGTCGCGGCGCACAACGGGCTCGCCGCCGCCCACCTCCACATGTTCGGCACTCCGGCACAGCAGCAGCGGTTCCTCGTGCCACTGGCCACAGGGCAGGTCCTCGGGGCGTGGGGCCTGACCGAACCGACGGCCGGCAGCGACGCCGCGGGGACCCGCACCGTGGCCCGTCGCGACGAGGCGGGCTGGGTCATCGACGGGGCCAAGACCTTCATCACGCACGGCAACATCGCCGGCGTGCTGGTGGCGATGGCGGTCACCGACCGCTCGCGCGGCAATCGGGGCATCTCGGCGTTCGTGGTGGAAGCCGGCACGCCCGGCATGCGTGCCGGGCGCAAGGAGAACAAACTCGGCATGCGCGCCAGCGAGACCAGCGAGGTCATCTTCGAGAGCTGCCGGGTGCCGGCCGACGCACTGCTCGGCGAGGAAGGTCAGGGGTTCATCAACACGCTGCAGGTGCTCGATGCGGGGCGCATCGGCATCGCGGCCCTGTCGGTCGGCCTGGCGCAGGGGGCGTGGGAGGCGGCTCGGGCGTACGCGCTGCAGCGCGAGCAGTTCGGCCAGCCCATCGCGTCGTTCCAGGGCATTCGCTGGAAGCTCGCCGATCTGGCGACCCGGATCGCGGCCGCGCGCCTGCTGACGTATCGGGCCGCCGCCCTCAAGGACGAGGGCGTGCGCACCACCCGCGAGTCGTCGATGGCCAAGTTGTACGCGAGCGAGGTGGCCGTCCGCGCCGCCGAGGAGTGCGTGCAGATTCACGGGGGCTACGGCTTCGTGAAGGACTACCCGGCGGAGAAGTACTTCCGCGACGTCAAGCTGCTCACCATCGGCGAAGGCACGAGCGAGGTGCAGCGGCTCGTCATCGCCCGGCAGTTGCTGGCATGACCATCGAGGCACTCGCCGCACGCGTCCGCGCCGGCGAGCCGCGGGCGCTCGCGCGTGCCCTGTCCGTGGTCGAGGACGAGACACCGCAGGCCAGCGCCCTCGTCGGCGCGTTGTACCCCCACACCGGGCACGGCGCCATCGTCGGACTCACCGGGGCGCCCGGCGCCGGCAAGAGCACGCTCGTCGACCGCCTCGCCCTGGGCTGGTGCGCACGCCAGCGGCGCGTCGCGATCCTCGCCGTCGATCCGACCAGTCCCTTCACCGGCGGGGCCCTGCTGGGAGACCGCGTCCGCATGCAGCACGCGGGCGACGGCGGCGTGTTCATCCGCAGCATGGCCACCCGCGGCCATCTCGGCGGCCTGGCGCGAACGACGGCCGATGCCGCCATCGTGCTCGAGGCGGCGGGCTACGACCTCGTGATCGTCGAGACGGTCGGCGTCGGGCAGGACGAAGTCGAGATCGTCCGCACCGCCGACGTCTCCCTCGTGGTCGTGGTCCCGGGGATGGGCGACGACGTGCAGGCGCTCAAGGCCGGCCTCATGGAGATTGCCGACATCTATGTGGTCAACAAGGCCGACCGCGACGGTGCCGATCGGGCGGCGGCGGCCATCGACGGGCTGCTGTCGCTGCAACCGGTCGCCGCCGAGGCGTGGCGACCGCCCGTGCTCCGGACCGAGGCCACCAGTGGCGCCGGGGTCGAGGCGGTGATCGACGCCACCGAGGCGTTCCTGGCCCGCACGGCCCCCCTCGTCGAGACCCGTCGTCGCCAACGTGCCGCGGCCCGCGTGCGCGACCTGGCCCTGCGGCAGGTCTGGGGCCATCTGGAACGGGAGGCGCTGGGCCCCGGGGGATTCGAGGCGCTGATCGACCGCGTGGCCGCCCGCGAGATCGACGCCCACGCTGCGGCACGCGCGCTGACCGCACGCCTGCTCGAGGGGCGCTGACCGGCGTCGGTCGGCTTGCCAAGACCGCCGCCCGGCCCGCATCATGACGTGTTTGTCGGCGCCGAGGCGCGCCGCCGATCGTGGCGGCCGGTGTCCACGCTGATTCCCGTACCTGCACTTATGTCCATCCAGATTGGCATCATCGGCGGCAGCGGCCTGTACGACATGGCCGAGCTCACCGACCGGCACGAGATCTCCATCGATACGCCCTTCGGCGCGCCCTCGGGCCCCTACGTGACGGGCACCCTGGCCGGCACTCGTGTCGCGTTCCTGGCGCGACATGGGGTGGGGCATCGACTGACCCCGTCGGAGCTGAACTTCCGGGCCAACATCTACGGGTTCAAGACGCTCGGCGTGCAGCGCCTGCTGTCGGCCAGCGCCGTCGGATCGCTGCGCGAGGACCTGGCCCCGCTCGACCTGGTGATCCCCGACCAGTTCATCGACCGCACGCGCGGCCGCATCGGGACCTTCTTCGGTGACGGCCTCGTCGGTCACATCGCCTTTGCCGATCCCGTCTGCGGTCATCTCGCCCAGGTGGCCTACGAGTCCGCGGTGCAGGCCGGCGCCCGGGTCCACAAGGGCGGCACCTACGTCTGCATGGAGGGGCCGGCGTTCTCGACGCGCGCCGAGTCGCACCTGTACCGCTCCTGGGGCGCGCACATCATCGGCATGACGAATCTGCAGGAGGCCAAGCTCGCGCGCGAGGCCGAAATCTGCTACGCCACCATCGCGCTGGTCACCGACTACGACTGCTGGCATCCGGACCACGACCACGTCACCGTGGAGATGGTCATCGCCAACCTGACCCAGAACGCCCGGACGGCACAGCAGGTCATCGCCGGTGCCGTCGCGACCCTCGCGGCGGCGCCCCGCACGTGCGGCTGCGGCCAGGCACTCGCGACGGCCATCATCACGCGCCCGGACATCGTGCCCGAGGAGACGCGCCAGAAGCTGGCGCCGATCATGGGCAAGTACCTCGATTCCTGACGTCGGTCGTCGTTCGGCCTTCGTGCCTCCGCCGCTGGCCGACTCCCGACTCCCGACTCCCGACTCCCG
>LNFM01010453.1_pt1 | contig 13058 bp, 8 predicted proteins | sample 596031 | NCBI WGS metagenome assembly LNFM01 (sample SAMN04254537, study PRJNA301005) | activated carbon metagenome | isolation source: dual media filters at the Ann Arbor, Michigan drinking water treatment plant | place: USA: Ann Arbor
GTATTCGGGGGCAATCCGAGGTCTCGCAGCCTTCGCCCGCTTCGCGTTTCTTCTTCGCTGTCCGTCACGCTTTCGCGATGCGCTACGACGTACGGCGCATGACGCGATCGAACACCGTAGGCCTCGTGCTCGCGCTCGTTGGGTGCTCTCCCGCGAGCGCGCAGTCGGTCGAGCGCGACCCGCCGCGCCCGCCTTCGATCGCTGACGCGTCCGCGCCCGCGGTCACGCCCGTTGTCCCCAGCGCAGAGCCCGACGGCAACGACAACCCCGAAGATCCCGGGACAGGAACGCTGCCCACAACCATGACGGCTCGCTCCGTCGGGCGGGCGTCCGGCGGCCTGCATCGCATCTGTGACCTCACTCCGTTTCGCGACGCGCTCTTCGCGGCGACCTCCAATCAGCCGCTCGGGTCCGACGGCGCGGTGCTCGCTCGATTCGATCCCGACGCGCCGCGCGCGAAGTGGACCGTCGCCTACAACTGGAACCGCCCGGGACAACCCACGCGCGGAGGGGGCGGCGGGCAGGGTTTTCTCAGGGTTCACGCCATCGGCGATCGCTTGTACGTTCCCGACGCGGACTCGCCCTACAACGGCTTCGGGATCAGCGAAGGTGGGACCGAGAGCTTCGTGTTCGTGAGCGACAGAGAGGGGCGCTTCGCTCCGGCGCGCGGCGCGAACCTCCGCCCGCCCGCTCCCCCCGACGCGCAGGGGTACTTCGGCGCAGGCGTGCTTCCGCGCGCGTATCACGTGCTCGATGTGATCTCGTTTCGCGGCGGGGTGTATGCGACGACCGGGAGCGTTCCGCCTGGACAGCGCGCGTGGTACGGCCCTTCACCGGGCGCGTTGCACCGCGCGGACGACCGCGGTCGCCGATGGACCTTCGTCGTCGACTACCCTTTTCCCTGGCAAAACGGCGTGTGGCGACTCTCGTTCGCCGTGCGCTTCAAGGGCGCGCTCTACGCGGGAATCCAGGACTACGACGGCCGCGAGCGCAACGACTACGTCGTGATCGCCCCCCCGGCCGGCGTCACGCAGCTCTCTCGACAACACGTCGCGGGCTATCGCGTGAGCGACTACGGAGCCACGCTGACCCTGCGCTGGTACACCGATCGCGGTCGGCTCTTCTGGATCGGCCTCGAGCGAACGGGCGCAGCGACGCTGCGGTTTTCCGAAGACGGAAGGCGCTGGATGACCGTGCCGTTTCCCGCGAGCGCTGGACGCGTGTCAGACGTCGTTCGCTTTCGAGACTCGCTCGTGGCGCTCACCGAAGCGGGGCTCTTTCGCCTCGCAGAACCGCCAGACGCCGCTCCGCCGACGCTCGTCGCCGCCGCGCCGACGTTCAATCGCGGGCGGGCGTTTCCCGTGAATGACGCGTTTTGTGCGAGTCCGCTCGCGGTGTTTCGCAACAAGCTGTACGCGGGCTCGCAGCACAACGCGACGCTCTTCGTCTTCGAGTGACGCTCGAACGCCGCGCTCGCACCGGCGCCGACAGAGCTGACGCGATTTTCGTGCCGCCGTCCCAGGCGACATTCTCTGCTCCGAACGGAACTTTTCGCTCCCTCCCGCGTCGGACACCAGCACTTTCGCGCCAAGCAGCCGCCCACGCTCGGGTGTCCGTCCGTCACCGACGTGGGAAGATAGACGACTCTCGCGCCGTTCGAACACAGAGCGTCCCCGCCCGCAGCGAGCTGCGCAGGATCCGAGAATCGACGAGGTAGCCCATGAGAAACCAGGTCTTCGTACAAGAGCACCACCTGCTCGAGGCCGTGCGCCGCAACGTGATCAACGAGCACCAGATGCAGGAGGTCCTCTCGATCTCTCGCGCGATGGGCCAGTCGGCGAACACGCCGGACCTCTCGTGGTTGACCGTTGTTCAGTCCGTCGTGATCGCGGGCATCGCCCTCGGTCCGACGATCCCCGCGCTCGAGCGCCTGCACCGCGGAAACGCCGCAGAGGTCGTGGTCTACAGCCTCGTCGCCATGACGGGCTTGCTCGCCGCGGCGCACTTCATCCGCCGCTTCGGCCTCGGAAAGGCCCCCGCCGGCATCGCAGCAGCGGGCGCGGCCATGTGGGCGTGGGGGCTCGGCGCCGGACTCGTCGGGACGCTCGTCTACCCCGACGCGTTTCGCAACGTCTACGACTACTCGTCCTACGGCACGACGGACTACGCGATGCGCCAGGCGCACGTGCAGCTCGCGTACCTCGGCGGTGACGTCACCATGGTGCTCGCCGCGATCGCGATCGGATTGGCCTCGAAGATCCCCGCAACCGCGATGGCGGCCGGAATCGGACTCGTCGCTGGGATCGTCAATTTCACCGAGTGGTTCGCGAAGACCAACCGCGGCCACGTCGACAAGGACGAGGCGACCCTCATGCTCATCGGCACGACCGTCGTCGTGCTCGCCGCCGCGTTCGGCGTGCAGCGCGCGAGCAGGGCGACGCGCTTCGACCCCGCGTTCTGGCTGCATTCCGTGGGCATCTTTCCGCTCGGCGTGGCGGGCATCATCATGATCGATCGCGAAGCGGGGATGGCCCTCCCTTGGGCGGTCGCGGCGGCGCTCGTGATCGCGGCGGGCGTGTACTTCGATCGCAAGTCGTACATCGTCGCAGGGGCCGCGGCGCTGCTCTTCTACCTGCCTTTCGGCGCGGCCGAAGCGCGCGCTGGCGACATGGGCGTGGGAATGGCCTTCAGCTTCTCTGCCCTCCTCGTCGCGGTCGCCGTGCTCATCGTCCGCAAGGTGTACGTCACCCGCGCCGCGCAGGGGTCCAACGACCTCGAGCAGACCGTCTGGTCCTGAAGAGCGCCTAGCGAAGGGGGCGAGCGCTTGGGGTGAAGCGCAGCGTCGAAAGCGCGCAGCGAAGGTGGGCGTGCTGCGCTTCCGTCGCGCGAAGACTACGCCCTACGCCCGCTCTCGCCGAGCACCCAGCCCGACCCGATGCGATGCGCGAGCCGCAGGGGCTCGGGGACGTTTCCCGTGTCGGTCACCCGCGAGAGCGCCTCGAGCGCGACGGACGGCTCTGCGCCCTGCACTTGAAACACGAAGCCTTCGCGCTCGATCACCGGCCCGGCGCGCTTCAAGAGCGCGAGCCTCGCGTCGGGGCGGGGGTACTGACGGATCGCCTTCTCCATCGCCGCGAGGTCGGGGACCTTTCGCATCACCGCGATGCACGGTCTCTTGATGCGCGCCGCCAGCGCGGCCAGGTCGATCACGTTGAGGCCGCCGACGGCGATTCCGTCCAAGAGCACCACGTGCAGCTGCGCGAGAAACTTGCTGTTGGCGATCGCGGCGCCGATCGCGTCGGTCGCGCCCCAGCCAAACGCCCTCACGCGCGTCGTCACAAGCGTCTCGAAGCGCGTGTTCGCGCAGAGCGCCCCGAGCACGACCACTTTCGCTCCGGGCTTGCGCACGAACGGCGCGTCGTCGACGCCGATCGCTCGAAGCACTCTGCCCGCGGGTGGAAGGGGCATCGTCGTTTGATTGTGTGTGCGATCAGCCGCTGCGCACGACGCGGACCGCGAGGCTGCCGTGCGCGCTCTGGGGGCCCTGCGCCGAGGCGCGAGCGGGGGCGGCGCTCGCCCCAGAGGGCCTGCGCGCGGCTTCTTCGGCGGCGAAGCGATCGGCGAGGTTGTCCGCGGCGATCGCGAGCTCTTGCGCGAGCAGCTGCGACTCGATGGAGCTCGAGCACTTGGAGCAGCCTGCGACCGCGGACTTCGCAGCTTCGATCGCCTGCGCGGCCTTCTCGAAATCGTTGCCGGTGAGCGCCTCGGACAACGCTCGCAGCGTGCGCGTCTCGCCGCAGCCCGCGTCGAGGGCCTCGGCGCGCTCGGCCAACAGCGGGAGCATGTCGTGCCGCTCGCCTCGCGCGGCCATCACGGCGAACTGGAGCACCGGCGTCTTGCCCGAGAGCTTCTCGACCTTGATGTCCTTGGCGAGTCGATCGATGCGCCGGCGCAAGAGCGCGGTGGGCTCGTCGCCGCCGAACTCGTCCCACGCGGCCTCGACCTGCTCGTCGGGCGACGGACCCTCTCCGCGGTCTCCGCGTTTGAGCTTCTCGTGGCGCGCGTTGATGTGATTGATGACCATGATCAGCGCGATCATGCCCACGGCGAATGCGACGAGGATCTGCATCGAAGTCGACGACCTCCAGCTGTTCGCCAGAGTCTACCGTCAAACCGCGCGCGCGCGCGACCTTCGCCCTTTGACGATCTCGTCGACGCCCTCGCTCAGGCCCTCGACGGTCAGGGGAAACATCGGAAACACCTTGGCGATCGCCTCGATCGTGTTGCCCTTCCAGCCGCGCGGGTGCTCGGGGTTGAGCCAGACCGAGCGCTCGAAGTGCTCGCGGAGGTGCATCAGCCACTCGATGCCCGTGACGCGGTCGTCCTCGGCGACGCCCGCGAACCCCATGAGCTCGTAGGGAGCCATGAGCGCGTCGCCGCACAGGACGAGCTTGTAGCTGCGACCCGAGTGCTTTCCGCACTCGTTGATGAGCTCTCGCACCGAGACGGACTCTTGAAACCCGTCGGTCTTCCAGAGCTTGCCGTAGACGCAGTTGTGAAAGTAGTAGGTGCGCAGCTCTTTCCAGTGCGTCGCGCGCCGGGCGGCGGTGAAGAGCTGCTGAACGTACTCTCGGTGCGGCTCCATGGACCCGCCGACGTCCATCATGAGAATCACGCGGGTGTTGTTTCTGCGCGGGGGACGCACGACGACCTCGAGCTCGCCCGCGTTGCGCGCGGTCTCGTCGATGGTCTTGTCGAGGTCGAGCTCTTGCTCGGCTCCGTCTCGCGCGAACAGCCGAAGCTTTCGCAGGGCGACCTCGATCTGCCGGGTCTCGAGCGTGGCGTCCGAGCGGTACGGCTTGTACTTGCGGGCGTCGGCGCTCTGCATGGCGCCGCCCTTTCCCTTGCCGGTCGAGCCGCCGACGTTGATGCCGTTGGGGTTTTCTCCGCCGCGGCCGAAGGGCGAGGTGCCGCCGGTGCCGACCCAGCGGTTGCCGCCGTCGTGCCTCTCTTTTTGCTCGCGAAGGCGCTGCTCGAGCATCTCGCGAACGGTCTCGAGGTCGAGCGCCTCGATCATGGCGCGCTCCTCGGGCGAGAGCTCGCGCATGGGCTTAGGGTCCTTCAGCCACGAGAGCAGCTCTTCGGTGATCTCGATCGCCGTCGCCTGCGCGCCGCGAAACGCCACGCCGAACGCGATGTCGAAGTCGTCGAGGTGCTGCTCGCTGTGGATCATCAGCGCGCGCGCGACCTGATAGAAGCCCTCGAGCGAGCTCTCGTGCAGCCCCTTGGCGAGCGCCTCGGCGACGGCGACGGCCTCTTGCGTCCCCACGGGGACCTTTCGCTTTCGGAGCTCGTAGAGAAAGTCGATGAACATCAGGCCTTCGCTTCGCTTGGTGACGACTCAGGAGCGGAAACGCCGCCCGCCCGCGAGCTGATCGGCGTACGCGGCGAGGTCTTGCTCTTTCTTGAGCAGCGCCCCGAGGAAGGGCAGCTCGCGCTCGAGCTTGACCGCCGCGATCCCAGCGTTCTTCAGGACCGCGATCCAGTCGATGAGCTCGCTCGTCGAGGGGCGCTTGCGGATCGAGCGCATCTCGCGGATGTCGTAGAAGACCGCCATCGCCTGCTCGACCATCTGTCGATCGAGCCCGGGGTGGTGCACCGCCACGATGTTCTTCATCAGCTCCTTGTCAGGAAAGTCGATGAAGTGAAACACGCACCGGCGGAGAAACGCGTCGGGCAGCTCCTTCTCGTTGTTGCTGGTGATGATCACCACGGGGCGCTCTTTGGCGGCGACCTCGTCGCCGGTCTCGTTGACGCGAAACCGCATGCGATCGAGCTCGTGCAGAAGGTCGTTGGGAAACTCGAGGTCGGCCTTGTCGACCTCGTCGATGAGCAGGACGACCTTGCCCGAGCTCGCGAAGGCCTGCCCGAGCGGGCCGTGCTTGATGTACTGCCGGATGTCCTTCACGTCCCCGTCGCCGAAGCGCGAGTCGTAGAGGCGCTGCACCGTGTCGTACACGTAGAGGCCGTCCTGCGCGCGCGTCGTGGACTTGACGTGCCAGGTGAGCAGCGGCAGCTGCATCGCCTCGGCGATGGCCTCGGCCAGGAGGGTCTTTCCGGTGCCCGGCTCGCCTTTGACGAGCAGCGGGCGGCCGAGGGCGAGGGCGCAGTTGACGGCGCTCTCGAGCGCGTCGCTTGTGAGGTAGCGGTCCGTCCCGCGAAAGCGTCGAAATTCACTCATCGAGATGCTGGCAAAGAGCCTAGCACCGAAACTGAATGGCGATTCAGTGAACCGTCCGACGGTCGAGGCTGAGCGGATTGCGGCGGTTCACGGGATGCAGTCTTCGAGGCGGTAGATCGCGCGTCGGTGGTCGTCTCCCCGCGCCGAAGACACCGACGCGGCCCGAGTGATCCGAGCGTCTCTCGTGAGCCCAGCGTTGCGCTCGTAATCGAAGGACTTCGGATCAGCGCCGGGAGCGAGCCGCCGTTATTCGTGTTGATGCTATATATAATTGTGACTAGATAGTATTGATTCCCAGGTCTATTCGTCGGTTCCATGATTGGGGGACCGATGAAGCGACGAAGCGTTGTGCTGTTGATTGTGTGTGTGTCTTCGATGATCGCCCTCGCCGGCTGCGGCGCCGCGGTCGCGCCGATGCCCGCGGCGATGGAGCCGGTCTTCGAGTCGTGCGCCGTCGTGCGCGAGCGGTGCGGCGCGGAGCCGATGCGGTTCGTGCGAGCGTCGGCGACGGGGTTGACTGGGCTCGACGGAGCGAGGGCGCGGTTCGCGATTCGCTACCTCACGGACACGGGGGTCGGGATCGACGGTCCTCGCCGCGTGGCGGTCGGTGGAGGCACGGTGACGAGCGGCTCGCTCGAGGCGTGCGTCTGTCTGCCCACGGGCGGCGACAACTACCCGCAGCTGAGCGCGCTCGTGTTCGCCCCTGGCTCGACCGGCGAGCGGGCAGGGGACGTTCGTCGGGCCTTCTTTTCTCAGCGCTTCGCGACGCTCGGAACCGAAGAGCTCACGCAAGAGCTGTCGATGGCTCCCAGTCCCTCGCAGGTGTCCGCTGCGCTCGCGTCGATCGTCGAGCGGACGCTAAGGGTCGAGCTTCGCGGCGTCGAAGCGTCGTTCGAGGGACGAACGTTGTTCGGCGCGGTGATCGCGGACGCGCGCCCCATTCCGTCCGATCGCGCGCAGGGCACCGTTGCGAGCGGCGCAGCGACGCTCCAGTGGACGATGCCCGGCCGCGCTTCTGCGACCGAGCGCGCGCTGCTGGTGATCGACGCCAACGGCGACCGGCGTTGCGGCGAGGGTGATCGAAGGACGAGCGTGCCCATCACCCCAGGCGCGACGTCGATCGCGCTCGACGGCGCGACGTGGGACGCAGCGGCCGCTGCGGTGCGCGAGGCGTGCGACGCGATCGCTGTCCCCGGCGCATGAGGATTTTTGCTGCAAAATCGCAGCGCGATCGCGCTACTTGCGGTGCGCGCAGACGGTGACCTCTTCGCGGTCGTGATAGAGCTGCCGCGCGCGGACGCGGTGCCAGCCTCCGTCGCGCAGGACGTCGAGCACGCGCTTTACGAAGTCGGCCTTCTGCCGCATCGGGAGCTTGATGTTCGCCACGAGCATCGAGGCCCAGCCGCGGCGGCCCCACTTGGCGAGCAGCGCGGCCACCTCGAGCGGGCGCCAGACCATGTCGCAAAAGAGCCAATCGACGGGCTTTTCGGGCTCGATCTCGAAGGCGCTGCCGCGGATGTGCTCGAAGTTCTTGTGCCTCGCGATCGCCGGAGCCATCGACCCAGGGTCCACCGCGAGGACGTGCGCGCCGCGCGCGAGCAAGACGTGCGTCCATCCGCCGGGGGCGGCGCCGAGATCGACGCAGCGATCGCCACGCGCAGGCGCGGCGCCGAACCAGTCGAGCGCCTCTTCGAGCTTCATCGCGGCGCGCGAGGGGGCCTCGTTGTCCACGCGCATTCGCGCGCGACCGCCCGGATGCAACGAGTGGGCGTCGACCGCGGGCAACGCGCACACGACGGCGCGGGTGGGGCCGAGGACGCAGACCTGCGCGAGCAGCCCTCCGGCGTCGCGGGCGATGCGCGCGGATTCGACCAGGCGATCGGCCCACTTTGCGTCGATGGCGCCGGCCTGCGAGGGCACGGTCTTGGCGAGGACGTCGGCGAGGCGCGCGGACTTGTTTCCCTCTTCGCTGTCGGGAACCCAAACGTGAAGCGCCCATTTCTTCGTGGGCTGATCGCGCATCAACTCGTACAGGGCGCTGGTCACCGCGCGGTCGAGCGCGAGGGCGTTGTCCGCCTTCACGATGGTCTTTGCGACCATGGCCTGCCGCGCGAAGGCGCAGTCGACGTACTCCTTGGGTGAGGCGATGAGCGACGGCGCGATGAGCCGCGCGCCTTCGCTTCGATGCGCAATCTTGAGCTCGTCGAGAAGATCCTGCTCGTAGCCCTCGCGCGTGGTGTAGAGCCACTCGCTTCGCACCAGAGGAATCGTCGACACCGTCAGGCTCGCTGGCCTCTTGACGACTACCCGATCGCGCGACCCACCAACGCCCTTGCTGAACCTCGAAGGGCGCGACGACTTCGCCGAGCGCGCCGGCGTCGCGGGCCTCGGCGGGCTCGAGGGAATCGAGTCGTCCGAAAGCATCGAGTCCTCGGATCGGCCCGACGGCCTCGACGGATTCTCGGGTCTCGAAGGCCTCGATGGTCTCGATGGTCTCGATGGGTTCTCGGGTCTCGATGGCTTGCCGGGTCTCGAAGGCCTACCCGCCCCCGACGGCTTGCCGGGCCTCGACGGGCTCTCGGGTCTCGAAGGTCGACCGCCGCGCGACGGGGCCTCGGGTCTCGAAGGCTTGCCGGGTCTCGAAGGACGGCCCGCGCTCGAAGGCTTGCCCGGCCGCGATGGGCTCTCGGGTCTCGACCCTTTCGATGGCCTGCCTGTTGGAGAGGACTTCGTCGAGCCCGATGACTTCGCGGTGCCCGACGGCTTGCCGGGTCTCGGTCCGTGCGGGGCGGGCCCGCGCTTGGAGGGGCCTTGGGGACGCTTCGGGCGGTTCATAAACTCTGCCCTGAGGTACCACGACACGCGCGGCGCTCCCTCCCGCTTCTGGAGGCAAAGGTGCTATGCGCGGACCACGGTGAACGCGAACACGGACGAGACCGCGATCGAACCGCTGGCAGACCGCGCAGACGAAGCGACGCCGCCGCCCAGGCAGAGCGTCGCGCTCGAGCTTCTGGCAGAGCTCGTCGGCTCGCGCTCGCTCGGACGCGAAGACGTGACGGGCGCGCGCGGAGGATCGCTCGCGTGGCTGGTGGCCGAGTCGGTCCAGAAGAGCGGACGCAAGCTCGTAGTGCTGACGAATGACCTCGAGTCAGCTAGAAAAATCGCTGGCGATGTCGAGTTCTTTCTGTTGGGCGGCGGCCCCGAGCCCGAGCACAGCGAGGCCGACGAGCGGCACGGAGAAGTGCTGGTGCTCCCGGTCGCAGATCACTCGCCCTTCGTGGAGGTGGCCCCGGATCGAACCGCGTCCATGGGGCGCCTCGCGACGTTGTTTCATCTGTCGCAGGGGCTCGCGTGGCGCGTGTTGGTGGTGCCGGCTGGCGCGCTCGTACGAAAGGTCGTTCCGCGGGCGGCGCTGGCGCCGAGGAGCGACCTGGTGCAGGTCGAAGAGCTCGTCGACCGCGACAAGCTCATCGAGGGGATGGTCGAGGGGGGATACCTGCGCGTTCCGATCGTCGAAGACCCCGGAACGTTCGCGGTGCGAGGGTCGGTCCTCGACGTGTGGCCAGCGTCCTCCGCGCATCCTGCGCGGATCGAGCTCGACGAGGAGCTCTGCGTCTCGATCAAGCTCTTCGACCCCGAGGGGCAGCGGACGCTCCGCGCGATCCGCGAGCTGTTCTTGCATCCGGTTCGCGAGGCGCTCATCGGCCCCGATGAGCGATCGCGAGCGCGCGAGCGCGTCACGGCGCTGTGCGACGAGCTCGACCTGGCGCACGCGAAGGTCGTTCGCCTCACCGAGGACGTCGAGAGCGGCCGCGGGTTCTTCGGCTCCGATGGCTTTTTGCCGGCTTACTACGAGGCTCTCGAGAGCATCTTCGACTATCTGCCCAGGGACGTCGCGTGGGTGATCGACGAGCCCGCCCGCACGCTCACTGCGATGCGCGAGGAGCTCGAGAGAGCGCTGCGCGATCGTCGTGATCGCGTCGAGCGCCGCGCGCCGTGCTTCTCTAGGGACGCCCTGTACCTCGACGAGTCCGACGCGATCGCGAGGCTGCTCGCCGCGCCCAAGCTCGTCTCGCACGACCTGGCCGTTCGAGGTCACCTCGATCCGGACGACCCTGCCGCTCGCGCGCTCGAGCTCGTCGCGCACGAGCGGCCGCTCTACGACCTCGGCGCAGAGTCGCTCGAGCGGCTCGCGCAAGAGATTCGCGCGGTTCGCGCGGAGAAAGGCCGGCACGACGCGCTCGCGCCGCTCGTCGAGCACGTCCGCTACTGGAGCCAGGAGGGCTACCGCGTCATCGTCACCGGCCGCACCGCGACGCAGGCCGAGCGCGTCGCGGCGCTGTTGCGCGCGCACGACGCAGACGCGCGGCTCGTGCTGAACGGTCTCGAATTCAAGACCACGCAATCAAGTGGCGAGGGCGTCAAGCGCCCCGACGTCGAGGTGCTCGTCGGCGAGCTGTCGACGGGCTTTACGCTGCCGTCGCGCAAGGTCGTCTTCGTCACGGAGGAAGAGATCTTCGGCGCCAGGGCGCGCAGGACGCGGCGGCAGCGAAGCGAGAAGGCGTCGAAGACCAAGGCGTTCATCGACGATCTGCGCGCGCTCACGGTGGGCGACTACGTCGTGCACGCCGATCACGGGATCGGGCGGTACCTCGGGCTCGAGCATCGAAAGATCGGCGCCAACGAGACGGACCTGCTCGTGCTCGAATACGCGGGCGGCGACCGGTTCTTCTTGCCGGTCACCCGGCTCAATCAGATTCAAAAGTGGTCCGGCGGCGAGGGCGCTCCGCGGCTCGATCGCCTGGGCGGAACGACCTTCGCCAAGAGCAAGGCCCGCGTCGAGCGCGAGGTCAGGCAGATGGCCGACGAGCTCTTGCGGCTCTACGCCGAGCGGCGCGCGCACCCGGGGCGCGCCTTCAAGAAGTCCGATTTGCTCTACCGCGAGTTCGAGGCGACGTTCGCCTTCGAAGAGACCGATGACCAGCGCAGGGCCATCGACGAGGTCCTCGGCGACCTGTCCTCGACGACGCCGATGGACCGCCTCGTGTGCGGCGACGTGGGGTTCGGAAAGACCGAAGTCGCGATTCGCGCCGCGTTTCACGTGGCGTCGCAGGGCGCGCAGGTGGCGGTGCTCTGCCCGACCACGGTGCTCGCGCAGCAGCATTTTCACACGTTTGCCGACCGTATGCGCTCGTACGCCCTCGAGGTCGCGGTGCTCTCGCGCTTCGTCACGCCGGCGAAGCAGCGCGAGACGCTCGATCGACTGAAGAAGGGGCAGGTCGACGTGCTCGTGGGCACGCACCGCATCTTGTCGAAGGACGTTCACTTCAAGGACCTGGGGCTGCTCGTGGTGGACGAAGAGCAGCGCTTCGGGGTGAAGCACAAAGAGCAGATCAAGCAGCTCCGCGCGCGGCTCGACGTGCTGACGCTCTCGGCGACGCCGATCCCGAGGACGCTGCAGATGGCGGTCTCTGGCCTGCGCGAGCTGTCGTTGATCACTACGCCGCCTGTCGATCGCCGCGCGGTGCGCACCGTCGTGTCCCGCGAAGATCCCGCGCTCGTGCGCGAGGCGGTCATGCGCGAGCTGTCCCGCGGCGGGCAGTGCTTCTACGTGTTCAACCGCGTCGAGGGCCTGTACGAGCGCGCCGAGAAGCTGCAGCAGCTCGTCCCGAGCGCGCGCGTCGCGGTGGCGCACGGGCAGATGAGCGCCGAGGCGCTCGAGACGGTGATGACGGACTTCGTCGAGGGCCGCTACGACGTGCTCTGCTCAACAGCGATCATCGAGAGCGGGATCGATATTCCTCGGGCGAACACGATGATCGTGGATCGCGCGGACTTGTTCGGCCTGTCGCAGCTCTATCAGATCCGCGGCCGCGTCGGTCGCTCGCGCGAGCGGGCGTACTGCTATCTGCTCGTTCCGCCGCCAACCAAGCTCAGCGACGAGGCGAGGCAGCGCATCGAGGCCATCGAGAAGTTCACGGAGCTCGGCGCGGGATTTCACGTCGCGACGCTCGACATGGAGCTGCGCGGCGCCGGCGATCTGTTGAGCGGCGAGCAGAGCGGAAACATCGCGCAGGTCGGCTTCGAGCTCTATGTCCAGATGCTCGAAGAGGCGGTCGCTGAGCTCAAGGGCGAGCCGGTCGCTCCGCACGTCGAGCCGGACCTGTCCTTCGACGAGCCGTTCTATTTGCCCGCGGAGTACATCGAAGACGTGGGCTTGCGGCTGTCTTTGTACAAGCGCCTCGCGTGCGCCGAGACCGAGGAGGACGTCGCCGAGCTCGCGCAGGAGATGGAGGATCGCTTCGGCGTCGCGCCGGCTCCCGCGCGAGTGCTCGTGCGCGTGATGGAGCTCAAGGCGCGGCTGCGCCCCTTGCGGGCGATGGGCATCGAAGCCAACCGCGAGCGCGTGGTGTTTCACCTGCGAGAGGACTCGCCGGTGGACGGCTCGAAGGTGGCCGAGCTCTGCCAGCGCAGAGGCGCGCTGTGGAAGCTCACGCCAGACCTGCGGCTGTCGCGGCGCTTCGGCGAGGGGACTGGGATGTCCAACGCCGAGCGCGCGCTCAAGGAGCTCGAAGACGTCGCCGTGCTGTGAGCCGTCTCGCGGTCACAAAGAGGCAGGGGGTGTGATCGCGGTTCGTGCGGAGCGCGGCGCGCATCCCTCGTTGCAACTTCGTCCGAAGAAACGCGACGGAAACACGATGGATCTCCCCCGGGAGCCAAGGGCATAGGCGCCGAAAACTCCGTGGCTCGAGTAGAGAGTTTGCGCTGTGAATCGAGCGACAGAACGACGTTTGACATCGAGCCGCGAAGCGCGGCC
>LNFM01010455.1_pt1 | contig 13057 bp, 14 predicted proteins | sample 596031 | NCBI WGS metagenome assembly LNFM01 (sample SAMN04254537, study PRJNA301005) | activated carbon metagenome | isolation source: dual media filters at the Ann Arbor, Michigan drinking water treatment plant | place: USA: Ann Arbor
ACGTGCTGCTGCAGGTGATGGACCACGGCACGCTGACCGACAACAACGGGCGCAAGGCCGACTTCCGCAACGTCATGATCATCATGACGACGAATGCGGGCGCCGAGACCATGAACAAGTCGACCATCGGCTTCACCAACAAGCGCGAGCAGGGTGACGAGATGGCCGACATCAAGCGCCTGTTCACGCCCGAGTTCCGCAACCGGCTGGACGCCATCGTCAACTTCCGTGCGCTCGACGAAGACATCATCCTGCGTGTCGTCGACAAGTTCCTGCTGCAACTGGAAAGCCAGCTTGCCGAGAAGAAGGTCGAGGTGACCTTCAGCGACAAGCTGCGCAAGTATCTGGCGAAGAAGGGCTTCGACCCGCTGATGGGCGCACGCCCGATGCAGCGCCTGATCCAGGACACCATCCGCCGCGCGCTGGCCGACGAGTTGCTGTTTGGCCGTCTGGTGGACGGTGGGCGCCTGAGCGTCGACATCGACGACAAGGACGAGGTGCTGCTCGACATCCAGCCGCCGAAGAAGAGCGACAAGCCGCGTGCCGAGGCCGCGGCCGCGTAGTCAGGGTTTGCGCGAGAGCGGCCGCTCGGCCGCCGGGTCCTGCAAGTAGAAGCGACAGAGCATCCCGTACAGCGCGGGATGCTCTTTTTTCATGGCTTCGGGGCCGACGAAGAAGGCTTCGCTGGCCACGGCGAAGAACTCCTCCTCGCCGGATGCGCCGTAGGGGTCGAGCGCCGTGTCCTCGCCCGCGTCCACGCGCTGGCTGAAGCGTGTGAACTCGTCCTGCAGCGTGGCCCGCCAGAGGGTCGTCGGCAGCCCGGGCGGCAGCAGCGGCACGCCGTCGGCCACGCCGTCGGCCATGTCCAGCACGTGCGCGAACTCGTGGATGACGACGTTGTAGGCCGATGCCGTGCCCTGGCCCGCGGCGCGCACGTCACGCCACGACAGCATCACCGGCCCGCCGTCCATGGCCTCGCCCGCCAGCGGTTCGTCGTAGCTGTGCACGATGCCGTCGTCGTCGGCCACCTCGCGCCGTGCCACCACCTGATCGGGGTGCACGACGATGCCGACGAAGCCGTCGTAGCGCGCCAGCCCCAGGCGCAGCACCGGCAGCACGGCCTGCGCGGCGATGGCCACCACCATCGCATCGGTCAGCCGCAGCCCGCCGGCGGCGCTGAACTCCTTTCGGTCGAGGAAGAGGCTGGTCAGCCGGCGCAGTTCGTCGCGGTCGACCGCATCGCGGCGCTGCAGGAAGGGGTAGCGCACCAACGTGCGCTTCCACAGGTCGTCGGGTATGGCACGACGCTGCACGGCGGCCTCATCACGGCTGCGCTGCCAGCGTTGCCACAGGCGGCCGAGCATGGCGCGTCAGCGTCCGGCGGGTGGAAGGCGTTCGAAGCCGCGACGCGTCAGGCGCAGCACCTCGGCGCGGTGCGCGGTGTCGAGGTCCCAGTCACTGAGCACGTGGCGCTTGAATCCCGGCGCCAACACGTTGCTGCCTGGGCGGTGTGTGTGGCCGTGCACCATCTCGGCGGCGCCCAGGGCGTGCATCCAGCGCACGGCTTCCGCAGCGTCGACGTCGGCGGTGGCGTCGCCGTCAAGGCCAAACCGCCGTTCGCTCGCGGCGTGCTCGGCGCGCCAGCGCTCTGCGCTCGCGCGGCGCATCTCGGCGGCCAGCGCCAGGCGTTCGGCCAGTGGCCGAGCCAGGAAGCTGGCCTGCCAGGCCGGCGAGCGCACCTCGCGCCTGAAGGCCTGGTAGGGCGCGTCGGACAGGCACAGCGCGTCGCCGTGGCTCAGCAGCACCGGCTGGCCCCAGGCGGACAGCACGGTGGGGTCGGGCAGGGCCATCAGGCCGGCATCGCGCAGCAGTGCCGCGCCGACGAGGAAGTCGCGGTTGCCGGCCATGAAGGCCACTTGCCTGTGGCTGGCGGCATCGGCCAGCACGTCGACGCAGCGGCGTTCGAAAGGCCGGTGGCGTGCGTCGTCGCCCACCCACACCTCGAACAGGTCGCCGAGGATGAACACGGCGTCGGCCGTGGTCTGGCGCAGGTGCCGCTCCCAGGCCTGGAAGGTGGCCGGCATGGCCTCGCACAGGTGCAGGTCGGAGATGAAGTCCACCGCGCGCCACGCCGGCGGCGCAGTGAACTCGAAGAAGGCCGGGAGCGCGGCGCCCCGGGCCGCGTCCGCCATCAGCCCAACTCGGTGACGCGGGTGATCAGCACGTCGTCGACGGGCACGTCGTCGTGGAAGCCCTTGCGGCCGGTCTTGACCTTCTCGATGGTGTCGACGACGTCCATGCCCTCGACGACACGGCCGAAGACGGCGTAACCCCAGCCTTGCGCGTTTTCGGCGCGGAAGTCGAGGAAGTCGTTGTCGACGCAGTTGATGAAGAACTGCGCGGTGGCCGAATGCGGGTCGCTGGTGCGCGCCATGGCCAGCGTGTACTTCTTGTTCTTCAGGCCGTTGTTCGCCTCGTTCTTGATGGCCGCCGCGGTGGGCTTCTGCTTCATGCCCGCTTCGAAGCCGCCGCCCTGCAGCATGAAGCCCTTGATGACGCGGTGGAACACCGTGCCGTCGAAGTGGCCCTTCTTCGCATATTCCAGGAAATTGGCCACCGACAGCGGCGCCTTCTCGTCGTCGAGTTCGATGCGCAGGGTGCCCGCGCTGGTTTCCATCTGGACGCTCTTGGTCATGTCATTTCTCCACGGTGGCTTTGCGGATGGTCACGGGCGTGACCGGCAGGTTCTGGTGCGGGCCCTGGGCGCGCGTGGGCACGACCCGGATCTTGTCGACGACGTCCATGCCAGCGCTCACCTTGCCGAAGACGGCATAACCATCACGGCCCTCGGCGGCGTCCAGGCGCAGGTTGTCGTTGACGTTGATGAAAAACTGCGCTGTGGCCGAGTTGGGGTCGGACGTGCGCGCCATCGCGATGGTGCCGCGCTGGTTGGACAGGCCGTTGCGGCTTTCCAGCGGGATGGGCTTGCGCGTGGGCTTCTCGCCCAAATCGGCGTTGTAGCCGCCGGTCTGGATCATGAAGCCGTCGATGACGCGGTGGAAGATGATGCCGTCGTAGTGGCCGGCGCGCACGTACTGCAGGAAGTTGTCGACCGTCTTCGGCGCCTTCTCGGCGTCGAGTTGGAGCACGATATCGCCTTCGCTTGTGGCCAGGCGCACCGTCTGCGCCAACGCAGGCGCGCCGACGGTGACGAGGGCCAGGACGAGCAGGCTGGTGAGGAGTTTCAAGGCAGCTTCTCCGCGGTTCGGGGCGGCCCCAGGCCGCCGGTTGCTAGCCCGGCCGATGGCCGGTCAGGGCGCGAGTCTAGCGGCCCGCCGTCGGCGCTGCGGCCAGCAGGGCGCGCACGCCTTCCAGCCGGCGCAGCAGCACCACGTCCACCGGGCCCATGGCCGATGCCATCTCCCAGGCCTGCGCGGCCAGCATCAGGTGCACCTCACCCAGGTTGCTGCGCGCCGTGCGGTGGCCCGGGTCGTTGCGCAGCGCGGCTTCCAGCGCCTGGCGCGCCATTTCCAGGCGGCCGGCACGGGCATGCAGCAGCGCGATGTTGTTGTAGGGGTCGGGCAGTTCGGGATATTCCTGCGTCATCGCGGTGAAGTGGGCCAGCGCGGCGGCGTCACGCTGCAGGTCCAGCAGCACGACACCCTGCAGGAAGCGCAGCGCGACGTCGCGCGGGCGCGCCGCCAGGGCACTTTCCACGCGCTGCAAGGCGGCCGTGGCCTCGCCGCGCGCCAGCAGCGCACGCACTTCTGCGGCGTCGTCGGCATAGGCCGTGGCGACGGACAGGCACAACAACGCCGGGCCGGCGGCCAGCCGGGCGAACGTGCTCAGGGTGGGGGACATCGTGCGTGTCTTGCGGCCGTCTTGCGGCTGTCGGGCCGGGGGCGGCCGCTATACTGAAATCCATTCTATCGGTGCTGCCTTGACCGCCGCGACCACGGTGTACGGCGCCGCAGCCACCCGCCTGCCAGCCAGGGCGGCCCCGCGGGGCCCGTCTGCCCCAAAGTTCATGAGCCTAAGCATCCACAACACCCTGACGCGCCGCCTGGAGGCCTTCAGCCCGCTCGAGCCCGGCCACGTGCGCATGTACGTCTGCGGCATCACGGTGTACGACCTCTGCCACCTGGGCCATGCGCGCATGATCCTGGCCTTCGACATGGTCTACCGCTGGCTGCTGGCCAGTGGCTGGCGTGTCACTTACGTGCGCAACATCACCGACATCGAAGACAAGATCATCAAGCGCGCGCTGGAGCGTGGGCTGAGCATCCGCCAGCTCACCGATCAGATGATTGCCGCGATGCACCGCGACTTCGCGGCCCTGGGCACGCTGCCGCCCACGCACGAGCCGCGTGCCACCGATTACGTGCCGCAGATGCTGGGCCTGATCGAGACGCTGCAGCAAAAGGGCCTGGCCTACCAGGCTGAAGGCGGCGACGTGAACTACGCCGTGCGCCGCTTTGCCGGCTACGGCAAGCTCAGCGGCAAGAGCCTGGACGAGCTGCGCGCCGGCGAGCGTGTGGCCGTGCTCGGCGACAAGGAAGACCCGCTGGACTTCGTGCTGTGGAAGTCGGCCAAGCCCGACGAGCCCGCCGACGCCACCTGGCCCAGCCGCTACGGCCCGGGCCGGCCAGGCTGGCACATCGAGTGCTCGGCGATGAGTTGCGCGCTGCTCGGCGAGCCCTTCGACATCCACGGCGGCGGCATGGACCTGCAGTTCCCGCACCACGAAAACGAGATCGCGCAGAGCGAAGGCGCGCAAGGGCCGGAAGGTGGCGGGTTCGTGCGCACCTGGATGCACAACGGCTTCCTCAACGTCGACGACACCAAGATGTCGAAGTCGCTGGGCAACTTCTTCACCATCGCCGATGTGCTGCAGCACTACGACGGCGAGACGCTGCGCTTTTTCATGCTGCGCACGCACTACCGCAGCCCGTTCAATTTCAGCGAGCAACTGCTCGACGAGACACGCACCGCCCTCAAGCGCCTGTACACGGCGCTGCAGGCCGCGGGCAACGTGCGGGCGCTGGCCGCCATCGACTGGGCCGAGCCGCGCGCCGCCGCCTTCAAGGCGGCGATGGACGACGACTTCAACACGCCCGGCGCGATGGCCGTGCTCTTCGACCTGGCCGGCAGCGCCAACCGCGGCGAGAAGGCCGATGCCGCGCTGCTGAAGGCACTGGGCGGCGTGCTGGGGCTGCTGCAGCAGCCGCCCAGCGACTACCTGCAGGGCGGCAGCGGGCTGGACGAAGCGGCCATCCTCGAGCGCATCGCGGCCCGTGCCGCGGCGAAGCAGGCACGCGACTTCGCCCTGGCCGACCGCATCCGCGCCGAGCTGCTGGCCCTGGGCGTCGAGCTGAAAGACTCGGCCCAGGGCACCACCTGGGTCAGAACCTGAACATGCCCAAGCCCACGGTGGCGGCTGCCTTGCCCACGGCGCAGGTGGCCCCGCCCGCCGTCGCGACCCCCGGCTACTGGGACGAAGCCTGCAAGCACCTGGGCAAACGCGACCGCGTGCTGAAGAAGCTGATCCCTAGGTTCGGCGAGGCGCGCCTGCAGAGCCGCGGTGATGCCTTCACCACGCTGGCGCGGTCCATCGTCGGCCAGCAGATCTCGGTGAAGGCGGCGCAGTCGGTCTGGGACCGCTTTGCCGCCACCGTCGGCGGCCCGGCGACCCGCCTGCAGCCGGACGGCGTGCTTGCGCTGGAGCTGCCGCGCATGCGCGAAGCCGGCCTGTCGGCGCGCAAGTGCGAATACCTGCTCGACCTGGCGCGCCACTTCGGCGAAGACCGCGTGCACGTGCTGCAGTGGGCCGAGATGGACGACGAAGCCATCATCGACGAGCTGGTCGCCATCCGTGGCATCGGCCGCTGGACGGCCGAGATGTTCCTCATCTTCCACCTCATGCGGCCCAACGTGATGCCGCTGGACGACCTGGGCCTCATCAAGGGCATCAGCCTGAACTACTTCAGCGGCGAGCCGGTCTCGCGAGCCGAGGCGCGCGAGGTCGGCGAGGCCTGGGCGCCTTTCCGCTCGGTCGCCACTTGGTACATTTGGCGCAGCCTGGATCCTGTCCCCGTGGAGTACTGACTTGAGCAAACGGCACTTCCTCGAATTCGAACAACCCATCGCCGAACTCGAATCGAAGATCGACGAGTTGCGCTACGTGCACAACGAATCGGCGGTGGACATCAGCGACGAGATCGAACGCCTGGCGGCCAAGAGCCAGCAGCTCACGCGCGACATCTATTCGAACCTGACGCCCTGGCAGGTGACGCAGATCGCGCGCCATCCGCAGCGGCCCTACACGCTCGATTACGTCAACGAAATCTTCACCGACTTCCAGGAACTGCACGGCGACCGCCACTATGCCGACGACCTGAGCATCGTCGGCGGTCTGGCGCGCTTCAACGGCCAGCCCTGCATGGTGCTGGGCCACCAGAAGGGCCGCGACACGAAGGAGCGCACGCTGCGCAACTTCGGCATGAGCCGCCCCGAGGGCTACCGCAAGGCCTTGCGCTTGATGAAGCTGGCCGAGAAGTTCGGCCTGCCGGTCTTCACCTTCGTCGACACCCCCGGCGCCTACCCCGGCATCGGCGCCGAGGAGCGCGGCCAGAGCGAAGCCATCGGCCGCAACATCTACGAGATGGCACAGCTCGAAGTGCCCATCGTCAGCACCATCATCGGCGAAGGCGGCTCGGGCGGCGCGCTGGCCATCAGCGTCGCCGACCAGGTGCTGATGCTGCAGTTCAGCGTCTATTCGGTGATCTCGCCCGAGGGCTGCGCGTCCATCCTCTGGAAGACCTCCGAGCGGGCGAGCGACGCCGCCGAGGCGCTGGGCATCACCGCACACCGGCTCAAGGCGCTGGGTGTCATCGACAAGATCGTCAACGAACCCGTGGGCGGCGCGCACCGCGACATCCCGTGGATGGCCGCGCAACTCAAGCGCGCCCTGGCCGATGCGCTGCGCCACACCGCCGACCTCAAGCCTGCGGCCCTGCTGCAGCAGCGCTACGAGCGGCTGCGCTCCTACGGCCGCTACACCGACACCAAGGACCGGTGAGCAAGCCCGCGCTGCGGGTTGCGGTGGCCACCAGCGGCGGCCGCGACTCGACGGCGCTGCTGCATGCCACGCTGCGCGCGGCGCGGCTGCTCGGCGTCGAGGTCGTCGCGCTGCACGTGCACCATGGCCTGGTGGCCGAAGCCGATACTTGGCTGGCGCAGGTGCGCGGCCAGAGCCGGCGCTGGGGCGCGGCGTTCGCGTCCACGCGGCTGCAGGGCAGCCCGGCGCGGGGCGAGAGTGTCGAGGCCTGGGCACGACGCGAGCGTTATGCCGCACTGGCCACGATGGCGCAGGCGGCAGGCTGCGGCCTCGTGCTGCTGGCCCACCATCGCCGTGACCAGGCCGAGACCTTCCTGTTGCAGGCGCTGCGTGGCGGCGGCCCGGCCGGCTTGTCCGCGATGCCCGAAACCGCGCAGCGCCAGGGTCTGGTGTGGGCGCGGCCCTGGCTGGACCAGCCGCGCGAGGCCATCGAGGCCTACCTGCGGCGGCACCGCCTGCAATTCGTCGACGACGCCAGCAATGCCGACCCGCGCTACGCCCGCAACCGCGTGCGCCTGCAGCTGTGGCCGGCGCTGAGCGCCGCCTTCGCCGATGCCGAGCCGGCGCTGGCCCAGGCGGCGCGGCAGGCCCAACAGGCTGCGGCGCTGGCCGACGAGGTCGCGGCGCTGGACCTGCCGGGCGTCAGTGACGAGGGCGCGCTGTGCGTCGCGCCCTGGCTGGCCTTGTCCGCGACGCGCCGCCGCAACGTGCTGCAGGCGTGGCTCGAGGGCATCATCGATGCGCCCGTGCCGCAGTCGCTGGTGCAGCGGCTGTGCGACGAACTGCCTGCCCGGTGCAGTGGCAACTGGCCGGCACCGCAGGCTGAACTGCGGCTCTACCGCGGGCGGCTGGGCTGCTGGCCCCTGGCGGCCCGTGCCACCTCGCAGCCCGGTGCAGTCGAACTGGACCTGGGGCGGCCGGGCTGCACGGTGCTGCCCGACTGGGCAGGGTGGTTCGAGGTTCGCGCAGCGTCCGAAGGTGGCGTCGACGCGGCCTTGCTGCAGCACGTCGTGGTCGTGCCGCGCCAGGGTGGCGAGCGTTTCCGCCTGGCGCCCACCGGCATGGCGCGCAGCCTGAAGAAGCAGTACCAGGCCGCCGGGGTGCCCGTCTGGCAGCGCGAGGGCCCCTTGCTCTGCCTGCCCGACGGTCGCCTGCTGTTTGCGCCGGGCCTGGGCATCGACGCCGCGCTGCGGGCCCGGCGCGGCCAGCCGCAGCTGGCCTTGCGCTGGTGCCCGGCGGCGCCAGGGCCACGTCAGCCCGGCGGCTAAAATTCGCCTTTCGGCGCAGCGTGTGCTGCGTCCACCGCTTCGACACTCCGGCCGCCGCCAGGGCGGCATTCAGCGATGGCCTTGATCGTTCACAAGTACGGCGGCACCTCGATGGGCTCGACCGAGCGCATCCGCAGCGTGGCGCAGCGTGTCGCCAAATGGGTGCGTGCCGGCCACCAGCTGGTGGTGGTGCCCTCGGCGATGTCGGGCGAGACCAACCGCCTGCTCGGGCTGGCCAAGGAACTGCTGCCCGACGCGGCCCTGGCCAGCACACCCGAGGCGCTGCGCGAGCTCGACGCCGTGGCCGCCACCGGCGAGCAGGTCAGTGTCGGCTTGCTGGCGCTGGCGCTGCAGGCGCAGGGCATCCCGGCGGTCAGCTACGGCGGCTGGCAGGTGGCGATCGCCACCGACTCGGCCTATACGAAGGCGCGCATCAGCAGCATCGACGATCAACGTGTGCGTGCCGACCTGGCCGCCGGCAGGGTGGTGGTCATCACCGGCTTCCAGGGCGTCGACCCGCAGGGCCACGTCACCACGCTGGGCCGTGGCGGCAGCGACACCTCGGCGGTGGCCGTGGCCGCGGCGCTGAAGGCCGATGAATGCCTGATCTACACCGACGTCGACGGTGTCTACACGACCGACCCGCGCATCGTGCCCGAGGCGCGGCGCCTCACGACCATCAGCTTCGAAGAGATGCTGGAGATGGCCAGCCTGGGCAGCAAGGTGCTGCAGATCCGCTCGGTGGAATTCGCCGGCAAGTACCGCGTGCCGGTGCGTGTGCTGTCGAGCTTCACGCCCTGGGACATCCCGCTCGAGGAAGAAGCCAAGTCGGGCACCCTGATCACTTTCGAGGAAGACGAAAAGATGGAACAAGCCGTCGTGGCCGGCATCGCGTTCAACCGCGACGAGGCGAAGATCAGCGTCATCGGCGTGCCCGACAAGCCGGGCATCGCGTACATGATCCTGGGGCCGGTGGCCGATGCCAACATCGACATCGACGTCATCATCCAGAACCTGTCGCACGACGGCAAGACCGACTTCAGCTTCACCGTGCACCGCAACGATTACGCGCGCACGATGAACGTGCTGGAAACGCAGGTGCTGCCGGCCACCGGCGCGGCGCGGCTGGCGGGCGACCCGAAGATCTGCAAGGTCAGCATCGTGGGCATCGGCATGCGCAGCCACGTCGGCGTGGCGAGCAAGATGTTCCGCACGCTCAGTGAAGAGGGCATCAACATCCAGATGATCACCACGAGCGAGATCAAGACCAGCGTGGTGATCGACGAGAAGTACATGGAGCTCGCCGTGCGCGCGCTGCACAAGGCCTTCGGCCTGGACATGCCCGCTGCCTGAACCACACCGGCTGGGCCTTCGGCACCGGCCGCTGCGGGATGCCGCTAGAATCGCTTTTCTTCGCCGGAGTCGTGACCGAGTGGCCGAAGGTGCTCCCCTGCTAAGGGAGTATGTGCCAAAAGCGCATCGAGGGTTCGAATCCCTCCGACTCCGCCAGGATACTCCCTCACTGAGGTGCATTAAGGTGCAACACAGTGAGGGTTTTTTCTTTCTAAGTCGTTGATTTGACGACAGTTTCTCCCTCCCTCACACTCACCATAGTGCACCGAAGGCACAACCGCAGTGCACCCGCTCTGCGGCTGTTTTCGGGGGACAGCCGGGGGACAGACTTGGGATTCAAACCCCCGTCCCCCGAAAAACCGGGGGTCGAGATGGCGAAGATCAAGGGGTTGTCGACGCGGCTGCACATGCTCACGCCGCGGCAGGTTCTGGCGGCCGAGGCCGGCGACCTGGCCGACGGCGGCGGGCTCGTGTTGCGCACCGCTGCTGACCGCGCATCGTGGGTGCTGCGCTACACCGGGCCCACCGGCAAGCGCCGCGAGATGGGCCTGGGCGTGGCCTACCGTGACAGCCTGCAGCAGGCCGGCGACAGCCTGGTGGCCGCCCGCGCGCAAGCCCAGGACGCCCGCGAGCTGCTGCGCAATGACCTGGACCCCCTGGACGTGCGCGAGCAGCGGCGCAAGGCCGCGCAGGAAGCCGAGGAAGCCCGCAAGGCGCAGAAGGCGCGCGACAGGTGGACGCTGGCCCGCTGTGCCCGCGACTACCACGAGCGCGAGATCGAGCCCGATGTAAAGCCGGTGCACGCCGCGCAGTGGATCAGCAGCCTGGAGAACCATGTCCCGGCCGAGCTGTGGCATGCCCCGATCGACTCCATCACGGCCCCGCAGCTGCTGGAAGCGCTGCGGGGGGTGACGTCACATGAGCGGGCCCGGAATGTCTCGAACCTGGCCGAGATGCTGCGCCGCGTTCGGCAGCGGCTGGATGCCGTGTTCGTCGACGCTATCTTTGACGGCCGCTGCGTCAGCAACCCGGCGGCCGTCATCGGCACGAAGCTGAGCAAGGCCAGGCCGAAGAAGGCGGGCCAGTTCGCGGCCCTGGACTACCGCCAGGCGCCCGCGCTGCTGGCCCGGCTGCGCATCATGCAGAGCACCGGGGCCCGTTGCCTGGAATTCGCGGTGCTCTGTGCCGCGCGCACATCCGAGGCGCTGCTGGCCGAGTGGTCGGAATTCGATCTGCAGGCGGGCGTGCATGTCGTGCCCGGCGAGCGCATGAAGCGGGGCGAGCCGCACACGGTCTTTCTGTCGCCGCGCGCCGTCGACATCCTGAAGGCACAGCAGGGCCAGGACGCCCGCTACGTGTTCCCGTCGACGCAGCAGGGGCGGGAGGGGCGGCCCATGTCCAACATGGCGCTCCTGGCCGTCCTGGACCGCCTGGGGGCGCGAAACAAGACCACGGTACATGGCCTGTGTCGGTCGACCTTCAGCACCTGGGCGAACGAGACCGCCGCGGCGCGGCCCGATGTGATCGAGGCCTGTCTCGCGCACAGCGAGGCAGATCTGGTGCGCAAGGCCTACATGCGCGCGCAGTTCAACCAGGAGCGGCGCGAGCTGCTGCTGGCCTGGGCGGAATACCTGGCCAGGCCGGCGCTGGAGTTGGCAGCATGAAAGACCGGCGCCGCAGCGGCATTGCGGCATCAAGGCGGGCCGGAAGCTGCAGACACAGCGACCGACCCTAAACACGACGTGCAACCCAAGGAGAAGCACACCATGTCTACCGAAACTGTACCCCGCGCGACGCTGAAGATGATCGAGGGCAAGCGCGGCGCCCGCGTCTTCGCGTTTCCCACTTGCGCTCTGGCCCCTGTTCTGCAGTCAGGACGCAAGGGGCCCCATCCGAAGGGCATCGTGACGCTGTGGCGCGAACGGTCGAAGCGTTCGGTCAAGCTACGTGTTCTGGAGCTGATGTCGGCGCGGGTCAGCGCGCTGCACGCGCGAGACAAGACCATCACGCGAATCATTGAGGTGCAAGCCGCTCTGGAAGAGGCGAAGAAGGCAGACGCGCAAGCCCATTGCGAGTGGCGCGCGATAGACAACCTCGTGAAGGACATTGAGTTGCAGCTGGCGACTCTCGTTCGGGTGGAGTCAGCAGCGTGACCCCCTGCCAGGTCCACCGCACTGCCGCTTCCTTCCCGGGCTGGCGGCGGCACATGGCGCCGACCCGAAGACCGAGGGTCGGGGCTGGCATCTTCCGCGTGCCGCCGGCCCAGCGTCTCCGGTTCGCTGGCGTGACTTAGGCCGGCGCCTGACGCGCCCGCGCCCCTGCGCCACCCAGGCCCGCTTCGGCGGGCTTTTTTGCGCCTACGCGAGGCCGTTCCACTTTTGCTGGAAATGGAACGGCGCCCTCTGCACGATGGTGCTGCACCAACCGCTGCACCTGCCGAGACATCCCTGCACTGAGATTCTGTCTCACGTTTTCTGGACGTGAGACAGCACCAGACGGGACCATCTGGGTGCATCAAGTCACGCGAAGGAATCCACCGAAATGCACGACACCAAACACCCTGCAGCACGCACTCTGGACGGCGGCGGAAGTGCCCCGCGCGCTCTCGCCGGACAGCCGCAGCAACTGCTCACGGCAGCACAGACGGCGCGTGAGGTGTATGGCGTGAGTGAACGCCAGTTCCACCTCATGCGCAACCGGGGCCTGGTGCCGGCGCCCGTAGAGCTGGGCGCGCGTTGCCTGCGCTGGGTCCGGCGCGAGTGCGAGGAATCGCTCTGCAATCTGCCCCGACAGACTGCACCGCAGCCCATGCCCGCCCAGCTGCGCCGCGCCAAGATCGAGCGCATCAAGGTGGGTGGGCCCGCGTGATGGCTGACCGTATCGACGGCCTGCCGCGCAGCTCTGACACGCTGTCCACCCAGGCCCTGCGCGTGATCGATGGCGAACGCCGGGCGCACGAGTTCCTGGCGCGGCTGCAGGCACAGCAGGCCGATGCTGACGAGCTGGCGCGCATCGTCGCGGCGCTGTACGGCCCGACCCTGCGAGGCTTCGCACGAGTGCTCAGCAAGGCCCTGGCCTCGCGCGCATCGTGATCCTGCATCGCGATGAGCGCGCGTGCGGTTCAAGCTGTGCTGGCCAGCCGCCTGAAGCCGCACCTGAAGCTGCCTGCCTTGTGCATCGCGTGGCACTGCAACGAAGAGACGGGCCAGGCGTGGATGAGCAAGGGCACGCTTGCGCGCGAGTGCAGCACCAGTGAGCGCAACACATACCGCAGCGTCGAGGAGTTGCTGAACATGGGCGTGATCAAGTGCAGCCGAAA
>LNFM01010458.1_pt1 | contig 13055 bp, 14 predicted proteins | sample 596031 | NCBI WGS metagenome assembly LNFM01 (sample SAMN04254537, study PRJNA301005) | activated carbon metagenome | isolation source: dual media filters at the Ann Arbor, Michigan drinking water treatment plant | place: USA: Ann Arbor
GGCTTCGCGCCGGTGGGCCGCGGCGGCGGCGACGAAGACGATGGTCTCGCCGGGGACGATCTCGCCGCATCGATGGACCACGACCAGATCCGTAGCCGGAAAGCGCGCCGCGGCGGCTTCGGCGATATCCTGCATCGAACGCTCGGTCATGCCGGGATACCAATCCAGGGTGAGAGTCTCGACGACCGAACCGTCCTTGCCGGCGCCTCGGGCCAGGCCGGTGAAGCTCACCACAGCGCCCTCGACCGTGCGGCCGGCGAGAAAGGCCTCAAGCTCCGCAGGGGCGGACAGGGTCGTACTGGTGAGCCTGACGTCGAGGGCCATCTCAGCCCCCCGAAAACAGGGAAAAGAACGCGATCTCCTGCCCCGGGCGGGCGAGGGCGTCCTCACCGACGACGACCAGATCAACCGACGCGCGGACGTCGGGCCGCAGCAGGGCGTCCGCTGCGACCTCGTCGCGCTCGGCCAGTAGTCGACGGATCTCCCGAACCGGAAGTCCCTCGGCGGGCAATTCCAGGCGCCCCTCCGGACCCAGACGCTCGCCGACCCGGCCAAAGAACAGGATAGGGCTCATGGTCGTCTCCATTTCAGGCCGCCTTCGCTTCGTCGGGATCGGCCAGGGCGTGGCGCAACTCCTCGATGAAGCGCGGCAGCAGGTCGCGCCGCACCGAGGGGTCAGACCAATAGGGATTCATGAACACGCAGCGGATCACCAGCATCCCGGCATCCCCCTCGGATCGGTCATCGTAGCCGCCATGGCCGCCGAGCAGGTCGGCGATCAGCGCGGCATTGTCGGCCCCCAGGGTCGTCTTGGACACAGCGAAATGGGGCGATCTCTGGAAATGATCAAAGACGGCCTGGCTGCGGGCGTTGGAAAGGCTCAGCGCCTCGCCGGGGCGAGCCAGCGAGAAGCAGGCGATATTGCTGTCGGCAGGCAGGAAACGCGCTTCCGGAACAGCTTCCTCTATGGCGGCTTCGAAAGCCTGGCGGGTCTCAATCGTAGTGGCCATCAAAGCCCCGAGGCCGTCCGCGCCGAAGCCGAGGGTTTCCGCCGTCAGCCAGGTCGCCGCGGCGCCGGCCGCCGACCGCGATCCTTCCAGCGTCGATGACCATTTTCCATCGCCCCGTTCCGGCCGGTCCAGATAGGGGGCGTCAAAGGCGGACACGGCGTAATGTTCAGCGTCCGGCGTCAGGAAAGCGCCGCAGGCATAGGGGACATAGCCCAGCTTGTGCGGGTCGATGGTGATCGAATCCGAGCGTCCCATGGCCCGCAGTGCGGCTGCCGTCTCCGGGGCCAGGGCCGCTTCCGAGGGGCCGTCCAGCATGGCCCGTAGGAAGCCACCATAGGCCGCATCGACGTGGCGCCAGATGCGCCAACCTCGCTCCGCTCGCCACAGGTCCAACCGGTCATAGAGGCGATCGAGCGGATCAATGGCCCCGGTCTCGGTGGCCCCGGCCACGGCGACGGCCATCAGGATCGGTCTTCCATCAGCCTGGGCGCGGTCCACCTGACGTTCGAAATCGGCAAGATCCAGGTGACCGCCCTTGTCCAGGGCCACGCTCCAGATCGCCTCGCCGCCCAGACCGAAGACATTGGCCGATTTGCTCCACGAATAGTGCCGGTTTCCGGGAACCAGCATCACGGGCCCCTGGTAGTCCCGTCCTGACGCCCGGCTGATCCGACGCCAGACATCCCCCGGATTGGACGCCGCCGCGCTGCAGGATTTCAGGATCGCGTCCGACGCGGCGTGAGCGGACTGCAGGCTGCGGAACTGCTTCCAGCCCATATGAGCCGCGGCGAAGGGGTCGAGTGGGTCGCCGGTCGCTTCGGAAACATGCAGCGCGAGGGCCAGCCAATGGTCCAGTCGGTAGCGCGCGCGCCAGACCGCCTCGAAATTGGCCACCGTCCCGCCGGAAGTGAAATGCCCCTGGGCCTGAGCGGGATCATAGCCCAGCATGCCGGCCAGGGTGGCGATGGCTTCGGTCTCGATCACACTGCCGACGCGGCTGGCGTCGCGCGAACTATTGTTGGGATTGTGCAGCATGGCCGCGAACCAGCCGAGCAGACCGGGCAGGGACAGATCGGCCTTCATGTGGGCGATGTAGCGGGGGGAGAAGGTCGGGGTCTCCGCCGTCAGGGCGTCGCACAGCGTCAGCAACCGCTGCCCAAGCAGATCGCCCTCGTGTGCGGGGGAACCAGCGACGGGGGGCGCGACGTCGGAGGCGCTGTCCTCGAACCGGCCGGAGCGCCAGCGAAACCAGTGGTCGAGCGTTGCGTCGATCTCGCCGCGCAGACGGCGTTCGTTTTCGGATCGCGCGCCGGGGAAATAGGCGCGGACGAGCTCGCGCGGCGGGTCTGCGGTCATCGGAACGTAGGTTGCCTCTCTACCCGGACCGGGCCGGTCCGCTGGACTTACAGCCTGTGTCGCCAAAACGAATTGGCATCCATCAAGCGCGCGGACGAACCCCGTCAAAGGCCGGGAGCGTCCGCTTCCCGGTTGGTCACCGAAACCGTGAGGGACAGAAGGGGGCTGGTCCCAGACCGTGTTCACCAAGATCGGGCGGGATTGCCTTCCCCAAGGCCAATGCGGCGCCCAGACGGGCGGCTCCCGGTGCGGTCTGCATGCCGTAGCCGCCCTGGCCAGCGAACCAGAAGAAGTCAGCGATATCCGGATCGTATCCGAAGACGGGTGTCCGGTCGGGAGCGAAAGTCCGCAGACCGGCCCAGTATCGTCTTACCTGGGTCACACAGAGGGTCGTCGCCAACTCGATACGGTCGATGCACTCCGCGATGTCGATTTCCTCCGGTGCAGCGTCCACCGGGGCGGACGGCGTTTCGTCGGCGGGGGAAGCGAGGAGGCTGCCTGACTCTGGTTTGAAGTAGAACCTTTCGTCGACATCCATTACCGTGGGCCAGCCGTCTATCGGAAGTCCGACAGGCGGGGCGATCAGAACAGCTGTGCGCCGTCGGGGCTCCAGACCCATCGGTCGAACGCCGGCCATTCCGGCGATCACATCAGCCCACGCGCCCGCCGCATTGACTATCACCCGGGCTTCCACAGGTGCGCCACCGGCGAGGGAGATGCGCCATCCCGCCGTCCGCCGCTCGATCCCTTCAACGCCGGCGTTGAGCCGCACATCGGCTCCGCGGGCCCGGGCCAGACGCAGGAAGCCGCCGTGCAGGCCATGGGTGTCGATGTCGCAGGAGTTGGGTTCGAATACCGCCTGAGCGACCCGGTCGCGGCGCAGGATCGGCGTCAGCGCCCGAGCCGCTTCACCGTCAATCTGCTGGACCTCGCTGCCCGTCGCCTTGACGTCCGCGGCAAGGACCTCGAGGGCCGAAATCTGATCCCGCGTGGCTATGGTGAGACTGCCTCGCCGCTTGAGGAGTGCATGGCTGCAGAAGCCGTCAGGCGGGTTATCGAAAAAGCCCCGGCTGGCTCCGGTGAGGCGTCTGATCCAGGCGTTGCCATAGGACTCGATGAACATCGCCGCCGAGCGGCCCGTGGTGTGGTAGCCATGGCAAGCTTCTCGTTCGACCAGGAGCACCTTTGCCGTCGCCGCCAGTTCGCTGGCGATAGAGGATCCGGCAATCCCTGAGCCGACGACGAGAAAGTCGTAACGATGCATCCCGCCCCCTGATCGGTCACGCCCACGGCCGCCAGAAGGGCCGCGTATAATCCTCCGGCGCTAGCGGATTTCGAGGAACTCGCCCTCAGGCCCGTAGGCTGCGAACCCTCCGAACCGGCCGTCGCGCACGGCCGCGGTCATGGTCTCGAGAGCAAGGTCAATGCGAGCCTTGTCGGGCGGACGGCCGGCCTGTCCCGAAAGGCTGGCGGCGAACACCACGCTCCAGGGGGGGCCGGCCCGCTCGGCCTCCGAGACCAGGGCGGCGAAGTCCGCCAAATCCCGCGGTGCCTTGTCGACGCACATCAGCGGCGCGAGCGCGCCACCGCGCCCTGACCGGAAGCGTGCATCCTGTTCCGGCGTGGCGTTGTCGGGCAGTTCGGCGCCGGCAAAGACGAACAGCAGACGCTGCGGTTCAGGCTCGGCAGCGGCGGCGGCCAGGAGTTGCGGGAAATGCTGGTTGGGTTTCATCCGCCGGACGGTAGGGCATGCGGCCCGGTCCTGTCTTGCGCCGGCGCAATTTTATGGACCGGCTCAATAGAGACCGGTCAAACACTGCGATCAGTGAGCTTGGCCAACGCCGCGGGCGGGAGGAAGACACTGACCACGTCGGGGCGCCTTGGGCTTCACCATTCCCGATCGCCCGGCAATTACTGCAGTTCTGGCGACGCTTTGCGACGAAAACCAGGATTGGACGGCATAAGGCAGAACTTCACGATTGATGGACTATGGTTTGCAGCTCAACATGGAAATGAGTGCAGGAGCCGAATACCATGAGCGCACACTCCTACTCCCTGGATCGTCCCGCCGTGTATCGAGGCCTCATGGAGCGCATGGCCCATGCGCTGGGTATTGATTTGAAGGCGGCGCTCGAGGACGACAATATCGACCAAGGCCAAATCGAACGCCTTAAGTTGCGCTGCAGCTTGTGTGACCGGCCCGACGCCTGTGCGCGCCTGTTGTCTGCGCACCCAAACATAGAGAGCGCGCCGGACTATTGCGTGAACTCAAGGACTTTGGCCGAACTTGCGGCAAACGGCCCAGTATTCCGGCTGGGTTAGTCGCGCCGCCGAACGCCACGTGTTGGGGGGCCGCGGGACGGCTGCGGTCCGACATCCGCACCTGGCTGCTGTGGAGGCACCAAACGAACTGGCCTTCTCGAGCCGATTGCTGCCAGGGGACCCATGCTCATCTATTTCAGTGACGGCTCGGGTCTCGGAAGATCGGGACGCGATGTCGTCCAAACCGAACTGGCGCAACCGATCGCGTTGCGGCCGAGGCGCGCCGACCCCGCAAAATCAATGCGCCTCACCGGACAAAACTGTTCTATCTCGCCTCCCAATTTTCTTGACCTCCTCGCGCCAATTTGGATGAGTTCTCGACCAAGTAACTCTTCGACTCGGCGACGGCATAATTTTCAAACTCGAGCCCGGCAGAGCCGGGGGCGCGCAGGGCGCGTCTCTTATAAGCGAAGCGAAATTTTGTCTTGCTCGACGGCGCCACCCCGGCGTCCGGCGTAGGCGCGAAGCGCAGATGGCCAAGGGCCCCTTAGCCCAAGAGGGCGTATCGATATTCGATATGCGTCTCTAGTCTAATTAGTTTTTAGTACGGCAATTAGACTAGAGATCGACATCGATAAACGATGTCTCACGCCACTAGGGCAAGGCTGGCGTGTTCGTGTTCCGGCGTTGCCCAAGAGGTTGAGAAACCAGACCGGTCCAGCCGCGACTGAAGGATAACTCCGGCACCGAGTTGGTCGCCGTTCGGCGCCGTGGTGGAGAATGTCGGGAGGACGAGGCCAACGCCGTCGATCGATATCGTCGCGCGGGTTGCCTCGCCGTCGAGCAGCACGTGAACCCACTGATGGTCAAAATAGACATGGCCGGCGCCGTGCGTCTTCACGGCGCAGACGCCGACAAACTCACCCGAGCCCATCATGGCCGCGACATCAGCCAGTCCCGCGAGGAAATCCAAGCTCAGCGGATTGAGGCGCTTTGCGTTCGTCTTCTCCATGGTCTTGGTCCAGGTCTTGATGGCTTTGGCGTCCATCAGGGCGATGTTGACCTTGTGCTGATAGCTGCCGCGGCGGGCGACGTTGATCCGCTCGGGCGGCGCGGTCCAGATCTCGATCGCCATGCCATAGCGGTTCGGCCGTCCGGTAACCCGACGACCCTCTGGCCAGTTGTCGAAGATCGCGGCCTGGACGGCGTTCATGGCCTCGATTGGCGGCAAACGGTCCGGCGCGTCGTTTGCAGGCCGGGAGGGGTCGCTCGCGCCCAGACGAGCGAAGATCATCGACCGGATGGCAGGGTCGGCCTCAGCGGCCTGCTGAACCACCTCCAAGGCCCTGCTGAGGGTGACGTCCCCGGTCATGGCCTGTTCCTCAGGCATTGGCGCACATTGTCGGCCGCTCGACCGATCAGTTCCGTGATGTCGTCGGAGAGTTCCTGCCGATTGGCCGAGTGAATCTCGTACCGGCCCCATCGTGGGTCCGGGGTAGCTTTGAGGATGAATGGAATACTGGTCTTCATGGCGCTCCTTGCAGGTTGACGGGGATCGGGCGGGCCAACGCCGCGATCCCCATCCCCGAGCGAGCGCGCGGCCGCTGCAAGGTCGACATCGGTCGGATCGTTGGCCCGACCGACCACCTATTTAGGATCGTCTCGCGATCCGCCGGCGCGGGTCAGTGCTGCCGCTGGGAGATGGTCCAGACCGTTCACCGATCGAAGCCTTTGTTGCGAGCGACACCTTCTTCCTCGCTGAGTGGCCTCAGGGAACTGTGAGCCAAAGAGCAAGACGCCGTCGTTCGCATGCACGCCGAAATGACCTTCATGCAGATATCCTGTTGGATTTTGCGGATTCTTTCATCCGGCGACCGGGAGCCGATAATCGTCGTCCCCCTAAACATGGCGCGTGGACACCCATTGGACGCAGGGAAATGCAAACTGAAGCGATAGTCGCTTTTCACAACTCATCTCCGGCGACTGGAGCGCGGGCGCCGGGTTCCAAGAACCGCACAGGCAGCGTCACTCCCAGCGCATCAGTCATGACTGCCTCCCCACCCCCATGTGGGCAGTCCTCATTCGAGCTCCGCGCGGGAACGGGGCCGGAGGGGCGTTCGGTGTCCACCGCGTTTTCGCCCTCGGCCGCTCGCCTCTTGCCGCCCAAGCCTTGTGCCTTGGCCATCTGGGAGCGAAGAGCGCGGTAGCTCGGATGTGTCATTGGGTAGTCCGCCGGCAGCCGCCATTTTTCGCGATACTGATCAGGAGTTAAACCGTGAGTATGGAGATGGCGCTTCAGGTTCTTGTAGGGGCGGCCGTCTTCGAAACTGATCATGGCGTCGGTGCCGATTGAATTTTCGATCTCGTTCCAAGTCGGAGCCGAGAACGTCGGGCTCTCAGGCTTTGGATCGGCGGTGGGATGACGCAGGCCAAGCAACGTAGCGAAGGTGTCCTGAACCCGACTCTGCAGGTCTTCGCTGCTCAACTGTGAACCGGTGTTCGAGAGAAGGGCGCTGACGAGTGCTATAGTCCCGTCCCATGCGCTTTGGTCCGCTGCGGTCCACGTCTCCCCCGGCTCTGCTTCGGTGATCTGCATTTCACGCTCCGATATGTGCCGGAGCAGTCAGGAGGCTGCTGCGGTCTACGATGGAAAAACCCTCTGCGAGTGCAGCGGCGATGAATTTGTCGAGCGTGGAGGGCTCTGCCGGGACAATCCGGTCAGCCACTTTTGACGTCCGAGAGCGTGGTCCCGTCGTCGGCCAATGCGGTATCGGTACCGCCTGCCCCGGCCGCTCCGCCGAACGGAACGAACGTCGCGATCAGATGGGGAAACCGTTTGCGGAAGTCGTCGGCCAGCGTGTCAGCCACAGTGATGACGAGCGGCGCGACCTCCATGGAGGTGTCACACACGATCTCCGACTCCTCCACGCATTCCCTCATGCTGATCGGTGCGACGTAGGGAGGCTCAGGAAGTGCGGCGCGGTTTGCGTCGAGCCAAACTGCGAGCGCCGGTTCCGTCACCGCGAAGGCGAAGTTGGGGTAGCAGCCGTGATCGAGACGCCCCATCACAACGGCAACGGGATGGGTTGAGACGGCAACGCCCTCGGTGAAGCGGTCGGCTTCGTCTAGCCTATCCGCGAAGTCGTCGATCGCCGAGCGGGCTCCCGCTCGGCCCTCAGTTAACATCCACTCCTCAACGATGTCGCTTTGTGAAACGTGGTCGGCGTCATAAAAAAATACGCTCCACGCCATGTCTGTTTCGACCTGGGTCAGCGGCGGCTCGGCCGCCTCGCGGTGCACCGCAAGGGCTTTCGAGGCCAATAGGTCGTACGTCTTGGCTAGCTCTGGGTCGGATTCCCCGTCACGACGGGAGCGCAGCCACTCGACCGTTTCGCGGGTCGCGTTGAAGTGAGACTTCTCCGCGGCGGACGGCGTCCATAGGCCCCAGCGCTCGTCGATCTTCGTGAACTCGGTCATGCTACCCGGCACCCCGATTTCACTCAGTTCTCGACGCACCTCATCCGCGTCGTCGGGTTGCGGATCGTAGGAAGCCAACACGTTCCCATACGCCGCAGCGGCGTCGGCGCCCGTCGCGCTGCCGTCGAGGTCTTGGCCCTCAAGGATTTTCTGTTCTATCGAGCCTTCTTCCCACACCTCACACAGGCCGTAGACGCTGCCGATAAAGCCGATGTGATTGCTGTGGATCGTCGGCTGAGGAAACGCGACGATCATGCGACCGCTGGGATCAACCAGGTTGATCTCGTCGACGTTTTGGTCGGCGTCCTTGGGTGCCAGAGTCCAGCCATTCGACACGGCGAGGGCTATAAACTCGTCCATCGTCATCGGTTCGCGGGATGTAATGTAGTTCGACATGGGTGGTCTCCTGGCTGCACGAAGCAGCCAATTTTGGATGGGTGAAGTTTGGACGGGCGTGGCCGCCGGTGGGCCGCGGGAAGGCTGGGTCACTGACGAACCGCGCCAAAGGATTACTGGCGGCGCCTAAGGCCGGCTGTGGTTCGACAACATGGTCATGTCGCAGGTGCCGAGCCCCTCGGGATAGCGTTCGCCCCACTCGATCTCGGAGATCCAACTGTTGCGATAGACCTTCACGACGTGAGGCTTCGGGAGTGGCTCGGGATCTGGATCGTCCGGATCGGTCAGCCACGCCTTCCAGTCCTCGACAGCCTTTTCGACTGCCTCGCCGATCTCATCGGCCATCACGGACCACGGTGAGGTGTCCTCCCAGTCGGGGTCCAGGATGAGGACGACCCAGCATCCGTTGAGGGTGGCTTCGAGGTCAGCCGGTGAACGGCCCGCGGCCGGTTTGCTTTTCCGACCGGTCATCAGGCAGCCTCGCTCGTGCTGGCGACGGTGCGCGAGGCAAGCCAGTCTTCGAGGTCAGCCTCGCGATACCGGACATTCGCGCCGCAGCGGATGAAGCGCGGGCCGGCGCCGTAAATGCGCCATTTGCGAAGGGTGATTTCGGCCACGCCTAGGCGGCGTGCGACGTCCGTGGTTGAGAGTAGAGTCTCCAAGTTCCATCAGGTCCCGAGAGGCGGCCAGAGAAGTCCGGCGGCGTCTCGACACCCTTCTGGACGACCAACGAAGGTCGAAATAGATGCTGCAATCCTTCCCGCAGTAACGGAAGCTTTCAGTTACCCATGCCGACCTGGGATCGAGAGTCCGCGCAACTCCATCCTTCTCAAGCCCGCTTTGATGCCATCATCCGTAACGGGGAGGCTGGGGCCTCGGCCCGCCGCGATTAGAGCATCCGCCCACCGGCGCGCTTCGGCCACCAAGGTGCCAAGCGTGACCGTCTCCTTGCCTTCGCAGAAAGATGCCGCTGCGGGCATGAAAGCTTTCTCCCAGGTCGGGACACGTTCGCGAAGGTGTGCGCCAATTTTCTGGAGACGAACGACCGCCTCACCATACTGCTGCAAATGACCGGTTCTAACCATTCCGAGCATGGCATCGACTTGGCCAAGCTGCGCCCCAGCCAGCAAGATACGGGCGTCATCCTCTGCCTTTTTGTCGCTGGTCGGACTGCGGGAACGCAAGGTGGACTCCGCCACCGCGATGGCCACAAACGCTTCGCATGCGATGGCCACCCGCTCATCATCATTCTCCGCCAGGTGCGCGTCGCAGGCGTCGCGAAGGGCGCGATACTTGCGCAGTTTTGAGTGGCCACTTGGCAGACGTATCGGAACACCAGCGTCGTCACAGATGGCGATGGCGGTGAGGTAAGTGGCGCGCATGGCGAGATTTACGATCTCGTTTACATCCCCCTTCGCAATCGCATCTTCGATCTGTGGCATCATCTGATCGGCATGATGACCAACCGGATCAGGCGTTGGATTCTTCATCGTGGATCCTCCAAGTGGTGGTCGGCGATTAGGATCGCCCTATTTTTCAGTCACCGTACACGCTCTAGCGGCAGTCAGATGATGCTGTTCATCAGCCTGGATTTGATTTTCCCCAAGCTAACGCAGGAGCCGTTGCCGTTGCGCGCACCGGCCCCCCGTCCGTCATAGCGGGCAGCTTATCTTCAGGCCCTTGGCAGAAGCTTCACGATATCGTTGGCTTTGCGATCGTCGACCGGCATCAGCTTCTGGCCGATGACCGCCGCGGCGTCCTGTAGGGGATCCCCGCTCAAGTGGGCGTATCGCTCGGCGGTCCGGGCGCTGGCGTGGCCGAGCAGTTTCCCGACCAGGAACAGACTGGCGCCGTCGGCCACAGCAAAGCTGGCGAAGCTATGGCGCAGATCATGGATCCGGACGCCCTCGAGGCCTGCCCGACCACATGCCTTGGCGAAGGCGCGGCGCACTCCGACTATATGACCGTCACCACGGGTAGCGGGGAAGACGAACTGAGCAGCCTTGGTCGGGCGACGCTTGGCGAGGATTTCGAGCGCCGGCGGGGACAGGGTGATGCGTCGCTCACCGTTCTGCCCCCCTGCCTTCGTGCGCTCGGGCGGCAGCACCAGTAGCCTGCGCTCGATGTCTACCTCCGACCATCGCAAGCCGAGGATTTCAGTCTTCCTCGCTCCGGTAAGCAGGAGCAGACGGATAGCGTCGCAGAAGGCTGGATTGACCTCCCCGGCCGCTTCCGTGTCGTTGAGTCCGTCAAGCAACCGGCCGGCCTCCTCGCGGCTGAGGAAACGTTCGCGCACCGGCGCGGCCGACAGTTTGACCGAGGTGAATGGATTGGCTGTCACCAGCCCATGCTCCAGACCCCACGCGAACATCGCTGCTGTCGTGGTCAGAGTCCGGCGCGCAACCCCGGCGCCGCCCGTGACAATAGCCCGACCGCGCTTCTTCTCGCTCTTCTCATCGACGGCGGTCTTTCCGACCGTGATGTCGCGAACGGCTTTGGCGGCCTCCGCCTTGGTGACCGTGTTGGCGACCTTACGGCCCAGAAGGGGTCGAATATGTCGCTTGAGGTTCGAGCCGTCGTTTTCCCAGGTGCTCGCGCGCTTGCCGGGCTTTGTCGCCGGTCCATCTTCCAGGTAGCGGTCGATCAGGGCCGAGACGGTGAGGGCTTCACGCGCTGCCTTCTTCTCCGTCGCCGGGTCTTCACCCACCGCAACGCGGCGAAGGGCGTTCTCTGCAGCATCCCGCGCCGACTCGGGCGTGAACGGGGAGCCATGGACGCCCAGGGTGTAGATCCGCTGCAATGGGCCGAGGCGGTACTTGAGCGCGTAGACACGACGGCCAGTCGGATAGACCCGCAAGAAGAAGCCCTTGAGGTCCGTATCCCAGACGCGGGTTTCGCCCGCGGCCGGAACCGGGGTCGCATCGACCGTGCGCTTGGTGATGCGCGCCTTACGACTCTGCATTTGTGATCCTGGAACGATGGGACCGGCGAAGTGACCGACTCCCGATACCGTCTAGATACCACGACGGGCGAAACGCGCCGGCACCGAAAGATCCTTACGTCGGCCCTATTTGATCACTTTTTTCATAAAAACAGCATATAATGTGGGCGCACGGAAACACGCCGCGACCTGTAGAAATCAATCACCCCCACATTGACATCGAGGGGGTCACAGGTTCAATCCCTGTCGCGTCCACCATTCCTTCCCTGACAATCTGACCGGCCGGACGCCCTAGCGGCGCGCCGGACTCTCCAGACCCCGCTGAACCGCCGGTCGCGCCAGACCGCGTTCCAGCCAGGCCGGGACATTCCCCAGGCTGTCGAACGCCACCAGATCACGCGCGCCGTAGAAGCCGATCAGATTGCGCACCCAGCCCAGCGTCGCGACATCGGCGATCGAATAGTCGCCCATGATCCAGTCGCGGCCTTCCAGCCGGCTTTCCAGCACGCCCAACAGTCGTTTTGATTCCGCGACGTAGCGTTCCAGCGGGCGCTTGTCCTCAAACGTCTTGCCCGCGAATTTATGGAAGAAGCCGACCTGGCCGAACATCGGGCCAATCGCGGCCATCTGGAACATCACCCACTGTAGCGTCTCATAGCGGGCGGCGGGATCACTCGGGATCAGCCTGCCCGTCTTCTCGGCGAGATAGACCAGGATCGCGCCGGACTCGAACAGCGCCAGCGGCTTGCCCCCCGGACCGTCGGGATCGAGGATGGCGGGGATCTTGCCGTTGGGGTTCAGTGACAGGAACTCCGGCGTCCATGTCTCGTCCTTCCCGATGTCGATGAAATGCCCTTCATAGGGCAGGCCGATCTCCTCCAGCATGATCGAGACCTTCACCCCGTTGGGCGTGTTCAGCGAATAGAGCTGCAACCGGTCGGGATGCTGCGCCGGCCAGCGCTGCGTGATCGGAAAGGCTGAAAGGTCGGCCACGGGCAACTCCGGCTGCGTTCAGAATGGATGTAGGCGGGCCGGTTTCATCCGCAACCGGTCCGGTAGCGCATCTGTCCAACCGTTCGGTCCTGACTGGACCCGAGGCTTTCACGCGGGCATTGGAGACGCATGACTTTTCCGACCCCGTCCCCCGCAGACTGGCGCGTCCTGGCTGAAAAGGCCCTCAAGGAGCGGCCGCTGGAGAGCCTTGTCCATCTGGACCCCGACGGCCTCGCGATCCGGCCGCTGTATGCGGCGGCGACCGGCGGACAGCCGGTCTCCGCGCCGCGTCCGTCCGACGCCGAGGGCCGGGCCTGGGATGTGCGGACCCTGGTCGAGGGCGACGACCCCGCCGCCGTCAACGCCGCCGTGCTGGCTGATCTGGAGGGTGGGGCGGCGTCGGTGCTGCTCAGGGGTGCCGTGCTGGCGGATTCCGAACCCCTGGCCCGCGCGCTGGACGGCGTGGCGCTGGAACTGGCGCCGGTCGGGCTGGACGCCGGGCTGGACGGGCCGGAGGCTGCCAATGCGCTCGCTGTGGCGGCCAAGGGCTCGCCGCGCGCCAAACTCATGTTCCACATGGACCCGCTCTCGGCCTTCGCCGAAGCCGGCGCCGCGCCGCG
>LNFM01010460.1_pt1 | contig 13054 bp, 13 predicted proteins | sample 596031 | NCBI WGS metagenome assembly LNFM01 (sample SAMN04254537, study PRJNA301005) | activated carbon metagenome | isolation source: dual media filters at the Ann Arbor, Michigan drinking water treatment plant | place: USA: Ann Arbor
ATCGGCCGGCTGGTTGAAGCGGTGATCGGCGGCCAGCGTCTGCGGCAGGAACAGCAGCCGCTCCTGGCCGTACCACAGGGCGCCCAGCACGGCGGCGTAGACCAGCATGGCGCTCAAGCCGACGCCGAGCAGCTGCCGGACCACGTGGGCCCATCGCCTGCCGGGAGGCTGTGTCGAGGAACTGCGCGGGGTCATGGCCCGCCACTGTACGCAACGCGGTGGCCGCAGCGTGCGGTGCAGGCCCTCAACCGACCCAGCCCATGGCTCCGACGAAGGCCCCCAGGGCGATCGGCCACAGGGGGCTGAGCCGGGTGCGCAGCATGACGAAGAGGGTGACGGCCACCAGCAGCGGGGTGCCCCATTGCTGGTGCATGGGCTCCACCAGCACCCAGCCGGTGGCCAGCAGCAGGCCCAGCGTGAGCGGCGCCATGCCGGCCGTGAAGGCACGCGCGCCGCGCGACTGTGCGTGGAGGTCGCCCAGGCGGCTGGCAGCCAGGGCCAGCGTGGTGGATGGCAACAGGCTTCCGAAGAGGGCCGCCGCGGCACCCGCCAGGCCCGCCACGTTGTAGCCGATCACCGCGACGAACAGCACGTTGGGCCCGGGCGCGGCCTGCGCCAGCGCCACCGACGAGGTGAACTGCGCGTCGGTGATCCAGCCGCGTTCGCCGACCACGAAGCGCTGCATGTCCGGCGCCGTGGTGATCGCACCGCCCACGGCCAGCAGCGACAACAGGGCGAAGTGCAGGAACAGCGCGAACAGGTCGCCGGCGCCCAGCGCGCCACTGCCCCACAGCCACCCGTTCACGGCCCGAGCCTCCGCCAGGCCGTGGCCACGCCCAGCGTGCCCAGGCCCAGCACCACCCACACCAGCGGCCAGCGCAGCACGCCGACGAGCACGATGGTGGCCACGCCGAAGACCAGGCAGGCCGGCAGCCCCATCGGGTTGCGGCGCAGCGCGGGCAGCAACTTCAGGCCGGTGGCCACGACCAGAGCGGCGGCCACCACGCCCATGCCGCGCAGGGCACCCACGACCGCCGGCAGGCGGTCGAGCTGGCCGTACAGCGCCGCCAGCAGCAGCACGATGGCCGTGGGTGCCGCCAGCAGGCCGGCCAGCGAGGAGACGGCGCCCCGCCATCCCAGGAAACGCTGGCCGATGATGAGTGCCATGTTCACGATGTTGGGCCCCGGCAGGACCTGGCCCAGCGACAGCACGGCCAGGAAGTCTTCCTTCGTCAGCCAGCGCCGCTTTTCCACCAGTTCGCGCTGTGCCACCGGCAGCACGCCGCCGAAGCCTTGCAGGGCCAGCCAGTTGAAGGCCAGGAACATCTCGCTCGCCGAGTCCGGACGCTGCAGGTGGTCGGCTTCGGCAGGGGGCGGCCCGCCGCGGGACTCAGCCGACATGGGCCGCTCTGCGCATGCGCATGGCCAGCCAGGCGCTCAGCGCCACCGCCAGCAGCTGCCAGCCCAGGGCCACCGGCGCCAGCCCCGGGAGGCCGTGAGCTGCCACGATGGCACCGCCGCCCGCGGCCCCGAGGCCCTGGCCGATGTAGATCGACGAGGTGTTCAGTGCCAGCAGGGCTTGCACCCGTGACGGCGCCGCCGCGCCCAGCCGCGCCTGCTGCGCGGAGTTCGAGGTGAAGCCGCCCAAGGCCCAGGGCACCAGCACCAGGGCCATCGTGGCCCAGTGCCCGGCCAGCGGGAACAGGGCGAAGGTGACGGCCATGCTCGACAAGGCCGCCGTCATGCAGGTGGCCGGGCCGACGCGGTCGATGACGCGGGTCAGCATCACGTTGCTGAAGAGCGCGAAGGCCCCGAACCAGAAGAACAGCACGCTGATGGTCGTGGCGTCGGCGCCCAGCACCTGACGGTAGTAGGGCGCCAGGTAGCTCATCAGCGTGAACTGCGCCGTCGAGGCCAGTGCGGTGATCGCCACCAGGCCCATCAGCAGCGGGTCGGTGAGGGTGGCGCGCCAATGCGAGGCGTTCATGGGCGGCGGCCGCACGCCGTCGGGCACGGTGCGCCACACGGCTGCAGCCGCCGCCGCGCTCAGCACCGCCACCAGCACGAAGGCCCAGCGCCAGCCCAGCGTCTCGCCGATGTAGCTGTGAAGCGGCATGCCGATCACCGCCGACAGGCTCCATCCCAGGAAGACGGTGGTGATGGCGCGTCCCCGCTGGTGGGCCGGCGCCAGCACGTTGATGGCGGCCGCAGCCTGCGGCGTGAACAGGGCGGCGGCGAGCACCGTCACCGTGCGCAGCGGCAGCAGCGCGGCGTAGCCCGGGACCAGGGCGCACAGCAGGTGGCCGACGCCGTACCACACGAGCGCCAGCGTGAGCAGCCTGCGGCGGTCGTACCCGCCCGCGGCCATGGCCAGCAGGGGCGCGCCCACGGCCAGCACCACGGCGCTGGCGGTGATGAGCTGCCCGCCCACGGCCACGCTGACCTGCAGGCTGCGCACGATGTCGTTGAGCGAGCCGGCCACCACCATCACGCCGCAACCGATGGCGAAGTTGCCGCCCAGCAGGGCCCAGGTCGCGGGGCGCAACCTGACGTCGGCGTCGGGCGCGGCGACGCCCGGCCCCATCAGCGCAGCACCCGCAGCACGTCCGGGTTGACGAGATTGGTCGGCGTCTTGTTGATGAAGTTGACGACGTTGTCGAAGGCGGCGCTGAAGTACAGCTCGTAGCTGTCGAGTTCGACATAGCCGATGTGCGGCGTGCAGACGGCGTTTTCCAGGCGCAGCAGGGGATGGCCCTGCAGGATGGGTTCGCTCTCGAAGACGTCGACCGCCGCCAGCCCCGGGCGCCCGCGATTCAGCGCCGAGACGAGGGCGTTCTCCTGCACCAGCTCGGCACGCGAGGTGTTGACGAAGAGCGCGCTGGGCTTCATGCGAGAGAAGTCCTCCAGCGTCACCAGGCCGCGAGTCTGCTCGTTCAGTCGCAGGTGCAGGCTCAGCACGTCGCTGCTCTCGAAGAAGGCTTCGCGCGTGGCGGCTGCGGTGTATCCGTCGGCCACCGCGCGCGCGCGGCCCGGCTCGCTGCCCCACACCTGGACCTGCATGCCGAAGGCCCTGCCGTAGCCCGCGACGATGCTGCCGATCTTGCCGTAGCCCCAGACGCCCAGCGTGCGTCCGTGCAGCACCTGGCCGATGCTGAAGTTGGGCGGCATCGAGGCTGCCTTCATGCCCGACTGCTGCCAGGCGCCGTGCTTGAGGGTGCCGATGTACTGCGGCAGCCGTCGCATCGCGGCCATGGTCAGGGCCCAGGTCAGCTCGGCGGGCGCGATGGGCGATCCCACGCCTTCGGCCACCGCGATGCCCAGCCGCGTGCAGGTCTCGACGTCGATATGCGGCCCCACCTTGCCGGTCTGGGCGATGAGCTTCAGCCGGGGCAGCTTCTCGAGAAGCGCGCGCGGGAAGTGCGTGCGCTCGCGGATCAGCACCAGCACGTCGGCGTCGCGCAGGCGCACCGACAGCTGTCCGATGCCTTTGACCGTGTTGGTGAAGACCTTCGCGTTGTACGGTTCGAGCCGTGCGGCGCACTTCAGCTTGCGTACCGCGTCCTGGTAGTCGTCGAGGATGATGATGTTCATGGTGGGGCCGGCAGGGCCGCGGGTCGGCGACGCCGTGGCGGGCGCACCGTGACGGGCGCCAGCCGGCATTCTGCCGCCTCCGACAGCCATTTCCCCGCACCGCTACCATCGGGCCATCAAGTAACTTTCAGGAGACACCATGAGCGTTTCGATGCATTCCTCCACCGTGCCCGCCTTCGTGCGCATGCTCAACAACATGCTGGCATGGCTGGACAAGGCCCAGGCCCATGCCGAAGCGCGCAAGTTCGATACCGTCAACTACCTGGGGCTGCGCCTGGCGCCCGACATGCTGCCCTTCACGCGGCAGATCCAGATCGCCACCGACGGCGTCAAGGGCTGCGTGGCGCGGCTGGCAGGGCTCGAAGTGCCGAAGTGGGACGACAACGAAGCCAGCCTCGACGATCTGCGGGCGCGTCTGCGCAAGACCATCGACTACGTGCAATCGGTGCCTGCCGCGCAGATCGACGGCAGCGAAGCGCGCGAGATCGTGCTGCCCATGCGCATCGGCGAGCCGCTGCGCTTCACCGGCCAGAGCTATGTCCAGCACTTCGTGCTGCCGAACCTGTACTTCCACAGCAGCATGACCTATGCGTTGCTGCGCCAGGCCGGCGTCGAACTCGGCAAGCGCGACTTCCTGGGCTGAACCGTGGAACTGCGGCCGCAGGAACGTGACCTGGGCGGCGGCTTCGTCGTGCGCCGGCTGCTGCCGGCCGCAGCGAAGCTGTCGGTGGGTCCCTTCGTCTTCTTCGATCATTTCGGGCCCATCACGGCCGGTCCGGCCGACAACCACGATGTGCGGCCGCACCCCCATGTCGGGCTGGCCACCGTCACCTATCTCTTCGAGGGTGCGATGGAGCACCGTGATTCCACCGGAGCGGTGCAGCGCATCGAGCCGGGGGCCATCAACTGGATGACCGCGGGGCGCGGCATCGTGCACTCCGAGCGCACGCCGGCCGACCTGCGCGGCAGCGTGCGGCGCAGCCATGGCCTGCAGATGTGGGTGGCGCTGCCCGCGGCCGACGAGGAGATGGAGCCTTCCTTCTCGCACACGCCGGCCGAGGACCTGCCTGAACTCGAGGTCGGCGGTGCGCTGGTGCGGGTGCTGGCGGGCGAGGCCTTTGGCGAGGAATCCCCGGTGACCGTGCGCTCGTCGATGATGATCCTGGACGTCGAGCTCGACGCCGGTGATGCCTTCCCGGTGCCGCTGGCCGCCGAATGCGCCATCTACGGCATCGAGGGCCGCTGGCGCATCGACGGCGAGCTCGTCGATGCCGGCCGCATGCGCGTGCTCGACCCGGGCGACGAGCCCATGCTCTCTGCGGACGGCCCGGCGCGCGTGATCATCATCGGCGGCGAGCCGCTGGGCGTGCGCCACCTGTGGTGGAACTTCGTCTCCAGCCGCAAGGCCCGCATCGTCCAGGCGGCCGACGACTGGGCCGAGCAGCGCTTCGCCCAGGTGCCGGGCGAGACCGAGTCGACGCCGCTGCCCAGCAAGCGCCCGACCCTCTGACGCCGGGGCCGGACGCACCAGGACCTGCCCTCAGGACCCGGGTCGATCGAAGGCGTAGCTCGCGCTGACCTTCTGCCCGGCACGGAGCGTGCGGTCTATGCCTTCCAGCACCACGGCGTTCATGCCGAAGGTGATGCCGCCCTTCACGCGCGCGTCGGCGCGAAAGCCCGCCAGGGTGTCGCCGGGCTCGTGGCCGGTGGCGGCGCTGTCGGGGTCGACATTGGGGATGGAGCAGCGTGCGCAGGGCTTGACCATCTTGAGCACCACCGGGCCGCCATCGGCCTCGATGGTGATGTGATCGATGTGGTCCTCGTCGAAGGGCAGCAGGCCTTCGAGCACCAGGTTGGGTCGGAAGCGGCGCATGTCCACGGCTGCAGCGCCACGTGCCAGCAGACGCCGGTTGAGGTCTGCCAGCGACGACGCCGAGGCCACCAGCAGCGGGAAGCCGTCGGAGAAGCCGTTCTCGGCCTCGACTTCACCGGTCCACTGGCGGTCGGACAGTCGCTTCTGCTCCGGGTCGAAGCGAACCAGGCGCAGCTTCTTGCCCAGGAAGTCGCTGAACCACTGGCCCGCCAGGGCGCCCATCTCGTAGGCCTTGACGCGGTCGTCCCAGACCTGCACCCGGGTCGGCGTCTCCACGGTGTCCAGCGACAGGTGAAGGGCCAGCATGCCCGGTGCGCGCAGGATCAGCTCGCTGTGCTTGAGCGTGGGCTGCACCAGCGCCATGCGCGGCAGCTCGCGCTGGGTGAGCATGTCCCCGTGTTCGTCCACCACCATCCACTGGCGGTCGAGATCGAGGCCGGTTTCCACCACCAGCGCCTCGCGGGCACTGAGCCCACCGCAGGACTTGATGGGGTGCAGGTGCAGGGATTGCAGGGTGCAGGACAGGTCGCTCACGGCAGTCTCTCGAAGACCCTGGAAGGGTCGTGATCAAGGCCCGGGATTGTGCGTGATGCGGCTGCCTACAATCACGCCATGAGCTCTTTCGACATCTGCGTGCGCGGTCGCGGCGCGGTCGGCCTGGCCGCCGCGCTGGCCTTGTCGCGGCAGGGTCTCAGTGTGGCGATGCCCGCGGCGCCGGACCACCCGGGCGGTCAGCAGCCGCGGGAAGACGTCCGCGCCTATGCGCTGAACGCGCGTTCCGTGGCGCTGCTGGACACCTTGAAGGTCTGGGGGGCGCTGCCGCCCGACGCCCGCACCCCCGTCCTGGACATGCACGTCGAGGGCGACGCTCCCGGCGCCGCGCTCGACTTTTCGGCCTGGCAGCAGGGCGTGGAAGCCCTGGCCTGGATCGTCGATGCCGCTGCGCTCGAAGCCGCTTTGCGCGACGCCGCGCGCTTTGCGCCGCACATCAGCCAGGTGCCCGGGCGCGAGCCCGTGCAGGCGTCCTTGACCGTGCTGGCCGAAGGCAAGGCCTCGGCCACGCGCCAGGGACTCGGCGTGCAGATGCCGTTGCACGGTTACGGCCAGCGTGCCGTGGCGGCACGGCTGGTGGCCGACCGCCCGCATGCCGGCCTGGCCAGGCAGTGGTTCCGCAGCCCCGACGTGCTGGCGCTGCTGCCCTTCGACCGCCCGCAGCCGGGCCACGGCTACGGACTGGTGTGGTCGGTGCCCGACCAGCGCGCCGACGAACTGATGGCGCTGTCGGCGCCCGACTTCGAGATGCAGTTGAACGATGCCACCGGCGGCGCGGCCGGTGCGCTGTCGCTGTCCGGCGAGCGCGCCGACTGGCCCCTGATGATCGGACAGGCCGACCCCGTCTGTGGCCCCGGCTGGGTGTTGCTGGGTGACGCCGCCCACGTCGTGCACCCACTGGCCGGCCAGGGCCTGAACCTGGGTCTGGCCGATGTCGCTTCTCTGGCCGAGACCCTGGCGGCGCGCGAGTCCTGGCGGCCCCTGGGTGACGAAAGGCTGCTGCGCCGGCACGCGCGCGCGCGCGCCCTGCCGACCCTGGCCATGGGCCGCGTCACCGATGGCATGCTGCACCTCTTCGCCAGCCAGCAGCCGCTGCTGCGGGAACTTCGCAACCGCGGGCTGACTCTGGTCAATCATCTCGGGCCGCTCAAGCGCGTGCTCACCGCCCGGGCGCTGGATGCCTGATCGCCCCCGGCTCCCTCAGGACCACCCAGGACATCCCATGCCCCACCTGCCCCGATTCCGTGCCGTTGCCGTGCTGGCCGGCCTGCTGCTCGCGGGCTCGTCCGTGCTGGCCCAGGAAGCCGCCATCCGCAAGGCCTTGACCGAACGCCTGCCCAACCTGCCCAAGATCGACGAGATCAGCAAGACCCCCGTCCCGGGCCTCTTCGAGGTGCGATTCGGCGGCGCCGAGATCATCTACACCGACGCGGAAGGCCGTTTCCTGCTGCAAGGCTCGCTGATCGACACCAGGACGATGACCAACCTGACCGAGGAGCGCATCGAAAAGCTCACCGCCGTGGCCTTCTCGGCGCTGCCGATCAAGGACGCCTTCGTCATCAAGCAGGGCAACGGCAGCCGCAAGCTGGCGGTGTTCGGCGACCCCAACTGCGGCTTCTGCAAGCGCTTCGAGCGCGACCTGGCCAGCGTCAAGGACGTCACCATCTACAACTTCCTGATGCCCATCCTGGGGCCGGATTCGACCGTCAAGGCGCGCGACATCTGGTGTTCCAAGGATGTGTCCAGGACCTGGCGCGCGTGGATGATCGACGGCGTCGTGCCGCCCAAGGCGGCCGAAAAGTGCGACGTGGCCGCGCTGGAGCGCAACGTCGAGTTCGGTCGCAAGCACCGCATCAACGGCACGCCGGCCCTGGTGTTCGAGGACGGCACGCGCAAGCCCGGCGCATTGCCGGCCAAGGTCGTGGATGAACTGCTGACGGCCGCAGCCAAGAAGTCCTGATGCACAGCGCCACGGTGCCGGGCCGGTTCGGGCCGCCGCCCTGGGCCGAGCGCCTGGGCTACGGTGGCCTGCTGCCCTTCGGCATCGGCGCGCTTCTTGTGTGGCTGGTGTGGCCCGAGGCGCACCCCTACGCCACCGCGGCGCTGTCGGCCTATGCCGCGGTGATCATCTCCTTCCTCGGCGGCATCCACTGGGGCGTGGCCTTCAGCCGTCCCGAACCGCCGGCCTCGCTGTTCGTGTGGGGCGTGGTGCCCTCTCTGGTGGCCTGGGTGGCGGTGGTGATGCCGCCAAGCGCGGGCCTGGTGATCCACGGCGCCATGCTCATCGCCTGCTACCTGGTCGATCGGCGCATCTATCCCCTGTTCGGCCTGTCCGGCTGGCTCAAGCTGCGCTTCCGTCTCACCGCAGTGGCTTCGTTGAGCTGCTTCCTCGGAGCCGCGGGCACCTGACCCCGATGGACACGCTGTCGCAGTCGACCGGGGTCGACTACCGGCTCGAGATCGCCGAACCCAACGCGCATCTCTTCAGGGTCAGGCTGACGCTGGCCCGGCCCGAGTCCGAACAGGTCTTCAGCCTGCCGACCTGGATCCCGGGCAGCTATCTGGTGCGCGACTTCTCGCGCCACCTATCCCGGTTGAGCGCGGCGCAGGGCGGCAGCGCGCTGCAGGTCGCGCCGCTGGGCAAGACGCGCTGGCTGGTGCGTTGCAGCGGGCGCGGTGCGTTGACCCTCGACTACGACGTCTATGCCTTCGACGGCTCACCGCGCGGCGCATTCCTGGACGCCCAGCGCGGGTTCTTCAACGGCAGCAGCGTCTTCCTGCAGGCCGAGGGACATGAAGCCTGCGAGCATCGGCTGGCGCTGGGCCCGCTGCCGGCCGGGTGGGACGTGGCCACCGCGATGGACGGCACACCTGGGGAGGGTTACCGGGCTGCGGACTACGACGAGCTCATCGACCACCCTTTCGAACTGGGCCGCTTCTGGCGTGGCGACTTCCTGCTGGACGGCGTGCCGCACGAGGTGACCGTCACGGGCGCCTGGCCGGGCTTCGACGGCGCTCGGCTGCTGGCCGAGGTGCAGCGTGTGTGCAGGCCGCAGGCGGCGCTGTGGAATGACTCCGAGGCCACGCCGCTGGCCTTGCCCTTTGCGCGCTACGTCTTCCTGCTGCGGGTGAGCGACGACGCCCATGGCGGCGGCCTGGAGCACCGTGCCAGCACGGCCCTGCATGCGTCGCGCCGCGACCTGCCACGCCTCGGGCAGGCCGAGGCCGGCGAAGGCTGGACGTCGCTGCTGTCGCTGTTCGCGCACGAGTACTTCCATGCCTGGAACGTCAAGCGCCTGCGGCCGCGCGACCTCGAGCCGCTGGTGCTGTCCCGGGAGCAGCCCACCACGCTGCTGTGGTTCTTCGAGGGCGTGACGTCCTACTACGACGAACTGGCACTGCTGCGCGGCGGCCTCGTCGACGCCGCGACCTACCTGCGCGGCCTGGCCAGGACGGTCAGCAGCCTGCTGGCGCAGCCCGGGCGGCGCCTGCAGAGCGTGGCACAGGCCAGCCACGACGCCTGGATCAAGCTCTACAAGAGTGACGAGAACACCCCCAACGCGACGGTCAGCTACTACGCCAAGGGAGCGCTGGTGGCCTTGCTGCTCGACCTGGCGCTGCGCCGGCAGGGCAGCTCGCTGGACATCGTCCTGCGCACGCTGTGGCAGCGCAGCAGCGGTGGGCCCATCGACGAAACCGACATCCTCGCCGCCGTCGAAGGGGCCGGCGGGACTGCCTTGTGTGAGCGGCTGCATGCCTGGGTGCACGGCACCGACGAACTGCCGCTGGCCGAGGCCCTGTCTGGTGCCGGCGTGTGCTGGGCAGCAGAAGCCGGCAGCCTGGCGGCGCGGCTGGGGCTCAGGCTCAGCGAAGGCCCGGTCAGCGGCGTACAGGTGCGGCAGGTGCTGCGCGGCAGTGCGGCCGAGGCCGCCGGTCTTGCCGCCGGCGACGAGTTGATCGCCATCAACGGCTGGCGGCTGCGCCGATTCGATGACGCCAGGCAGTGGTTGTCTGCCGAACAGCCCACGGCGCCTTTCGAACTGCTGCTGGTGCGTGACCAGCGCATGCTCGACTGCCAGGTGCATCCGCCAGCCGACGCTGTCTCGCCCACCGTGACGCTGTCGCTCGATGCCCGCACTGACGTGCCTGCGCCCGCCCTGGCCTTGCGGCGCGGCTGGCTCGGCGTGTGAACCGGCGCCCGAGCCGGCTCGTGGCCCGCCGACGGACCGGGCGAGCAGGCCGGCGATCACTGACGCTGGCGGCGCTGGCCGCGGCGATCGGTCTGGTGCACTTGTGGATGGTCGACGGCGTGCTGCAGGACCGCCCGATCAGCAGCGGGCAGATCAGCATGACGCGCCGCATCGAGATCGCTTTCGTGCGTGAACTGCAGCCGCAGGCCCCCGTGGCGGTGGTGGTTCCCGCCGCTGCGCCCTTGCCGCGTCCTCGTGCCTTGCCGCCGGCGCGGCAGGCCTCCCAGCCCGAGGCCGACCCGCCCGCATCGGCGCCGACCGCGCTGGCCGGGCAGGCCGACCAGGCTCCGGAGCGCCAGCCCCAGGCTCTTGCGGAGACCGGCCCCGCTGCTGCATCGAGCCCGACGCCGCAGATCTCGGCCTCTGCACCCGACGCGACGGCGGTGGCCGAGGCGCCAGCCGAGCCCGCCGCGGAGGCTGCTCTGACGAGCGGGAGTCCTGCTGCTGCCCCGGCTGCCGCAGCGTCTTCGGCTGCGCCGGCCGTGGCCTTCGACTGGCCGCCGTCGACGCGCCTGAGCTACACGCTCACCGGCAACTACCGCGGCCCGGTGGAGGGTCAGGCCCGTGTCGAGTGGCTGCGCAGCGGCGAGCGCTATCAGGTGCACCTGGAGGTCTCGATCGGCCCTTCATTTGCGCCGCTCGTGGCGCGCCGCATGTCCAGCGAGGGCGAGGTCACCGAGGCCGGCCTGCAGCCGCGCCGCTACGAAGAAGAGACGCGCATCGCGCTGGCAGCACCGCGCCGGGTCAGCATCGCACTCGGCGACGAGCGCATCCGCCTGCCGTCGGGTCTTGAACTGCCGCGGCCTGCCGGGGTGCAGGACTCTGCCAGCCAGTTCGTGCAGATGACCTGGATGTTCACCTTGCAACCGGCCCTGCTGGAGCCCGGGCGCAGCATCGAACTGCCGCTGGCGCTGCCGCGCCGCGTCGAGCCTTGGACCTACGACGTGAAGGCGCGCGAAACCTTGTACACGCCGATGGGTGAAGTGCAGGCCGTGCACGTCAGGCCGCGGCGCGAGGCGCGGCCGGGCAGCGACCTGACGGCCGAATTCTGGGTCGCGCCGACGCTGCAGTACCTGCCGGTGCGCATCGTCATCCGCCAGGACGCACAGACCCACATCGATCTGCTGATCGATCGCCTGCCGCAGCAGGCCGCCGCGCCGGCCGCAGCGGCGGCGCCCTCGGCGCCTGGCATCACAACGCGCTGAGGCCGGCGACGTACTCGTCGGCCAGGCGCTGCCCGCGCACGCTGGCGATCAGGTTGCGTGCTTGCAGCACGAGCGGCCGCAGCTCGTCGATGTCCTTGGCGCGCTCCATCCGGATGGCCAGCGTTTCCGCCGCGGGCCCCACGAGTTCGGTCATGCGCTTGACGGACTCGCGCTGCACGGTCTTGTAGGCGGCTGCCGGGGGGGCTTGGTTCTCTGGCGCCGGGCTCGTGGGGGTGGCAGCAGCCGCAGCGGCGGGCCGTGCCGTGGGCGCAGTTCGCGCAGCAGATACCGGTGTGGCTGCCGCAGTGGTGACCTGGGCAACCACCTCGATGAAGGCCTGGTCGAGCAGCAGGGCGAGCGTCTCCGCGGCCTGAACCTGAATCAGCTTGGCCAGGTCCTCGTCGCTGCGCAGGCCGTCCACCAGAATCAGCGCACTGCGTGCTCTGGGCGGAAGGCGGTTGGCGCGGGTCTGGATTTCCTCAAGACCCTTGGCGGACTTCCGGTAAACGATCCCCATGGAGACGAGCCTCGGTGCGGCATTGCTGCAAACTGTCAGCCGCATTTACAAGGCGAGCAGCTTAGCGGTTTCAAGGCAAGCAGACGCTGCTGACACCAGGCTGTCGATCAAAGCACCTGCCAAATGTCACGCTCCAGGCGCGCGTGCGCGGCCCAGGGTCGCGACGCCACCGTGCCCGTACAGACGGGACGCATGCTTGTCGAGCGGGTCTGTGCGCCTATAGTTGGCGCGCCTCTCAGGCCCTTGCGGCCTTTCCGTCCTCCCGCTCGAAGTCTCAAGGAGTGCCCGATGTCCGATCCCTTCATTCTCACCGACGTCCGGGGCGAGGGTGAGCGCCGTGTCGCTGTCATCACCCTGAACCGCCCGAAGCAGCTCAACGCGCTGAACGACGAGTTGATGGACCAGCTCGGGCAAGCGCTGCTGGGCTTCGACGCCGACGAGGGCATCGGCTGCATCGTCATCACCGGCAGCGAGAAGGCTTTCGCAGCCGGCGCGGACATCGCCGCCATGGCACCTTTCAGCTACATGGACGTGCACCGCCGCCAGTTCATCACACGCAACTGGGAGACCATCCGCCAGGTGCGCAAGCCGGTCATCGCCGCGGTCAGCGGCTTCGCGCTGGGGGGTGGCTGCGAACTGGCGATGATGTGCGACTTCATCATTGCCGCCGACACGGCGCGCTTCGGCCAGCCGGAGATCAAGATCGGCATCATCCCCGGCGCCGGCGGCACGCAGCGCCTGCCCCGGGCGGTGGGCAAGAGCAAGGCCATGGACATGGTGCTGACGGCGCGAATGATGGACGCCGCCGAGGCCGAACGCGCCGGGCTGGTGTCGCGCGTGGTGCCGGCCGACAAGCTGATGGAAGAGACCCTGGCGGCCGCCGCCGTGATCTGTGCCCTGAGTGCCCCGAGCGTGGCGATGGCCAAGGCATCGGTGAACCAGGCCTTCGAGAGCGGCCTCGACGACGGCGTCTCGTACGAGCGGCAGCTGTTCCATTCGCTGTTCGCCACCGAGGACCAGAAGGAAGGCATGGCCGCCTTCCTCGAAAAGCGCAAGCCCGCCTTCA
>LNFM01010461.1_pt1 | contig 13053 bp, 6 predicted proteins | sample 596031 | NCBI WGS metagenome assembly LNFM01 (sample SAMN04254537, study PRJNA301005) | activated carbon metagenome | isolation source: dual media filters at the Ann Arbor, Michigan drinking water treatment plant | place: USA: Ann Arbor
GCGACGAACACCGCCGGCACCGCGCGCCAGCCGACGCTGAACAGGCCGGCGAAGGTGACCGCCGCCGGCGGGAACCAAAGGCTGGCGTGCGGCGGTTCCCGCCGTTCGAATGGGGCGGCTGGCGCCTGCGCCGCTCGGCGGCCTCGAAGCTGGCGCTGTTGTTCGCGGTCACGCTGGCCATCCTGCTGGGCTACCTGGAGCTGTCGAACAGCCGCGCCCTGCTGGTGATGCTGGTGTTGCCGGTGGTGCTGCAGCTGTGGATCGTGCACACCGGATCCTTGGCCAGCGCCCAGCTGGGCCTGCTGGGCTTCAGCCTGCTCACGGTAGGCGCGGCGGCGGGCTTCAATGTCGGCGACAATGCGCTGGTGCTGCAGTTCGCGGCCATCAGCCTGGCCGCCAACACCTATCTCAGCCTGGCGGCGCCTGCGCTTTACGCGGCCAACGAGCGCCTGCGCAACCAGGTCAGCCATGACGGCCTCACTGGCGCACTCAGCCGCGCGCACTTCGAAGACCGCGTGGCGATCGAACTGGCCGGCCCGCTTCGCCGCAACCAGCCCGCCGCGATCGTGATGCTCGACCTCGATGGCCTGAAGGCGCTCAACGACACCCACGGCCACGCCGCGGGCGACCTGGCGCTGCGCGAGCTGGTGGTGCGCAGCAAGGCTTGCCTTGGCCCCGACGATTTCATGGCGCGCCTGAGCGGCGACGAGTTCGCCATCTTCCTGCCCGAAGCGGACGACCTGCATGCGCGCGAGGTCGTCGCAGCCATCCGCCAGCGGCTGGCGGCCGAACCGCTGCAGCCGCAGGGCTTCCACGTCGCCGCGAGCTTCGGCATTGCCACCGCCCCGCGCGATGGCGTGGCCCTGTCGCCGCTGCTGCAGGCCGCCGACGCGGCGATGTACGCCGACAAGCGCGCGCGCCGCTAGGGCAGGAGGCGCATGACCAACCACGCCGGCACGCCGACGAAGTAAATCAGTTTCGCAGCCCATGACAGCACGCGCCGGATCGCGGCAGCGCGTGGCGTGCCCGCCGCCAGCCCAATCACCGTGCCGATCTCGATGCCTATCCGCAGCATTGCCCCGAACAGCATCAACCCCAGCGCCCACGACGCCCACCACACCAGCAGCCCCAGCAGCCACGCACCTAACCCGTACGTGTAGGCCTCGCCAAAAAACCCGCCGAAGGTGATGACCTGGTGCAGCCGGAACGCCACCAGCGCCGGCAGCAGCGGGAATGCGACGAACTTGACCACCGCGTGGTCCAGCCACCCGCCGCCTGTCGCCGCGCGCACGGTGGCCAGCCGGGCGGCGAACCCGTCGGCCGGCGCGAGCGGCGCGCCGGCGGCGGCCAGCGCATGCGCCAGCGCCGCGGGGTCGCGCACCGCCAGCCCCTTCGACCACCGACGGCCCGAGGCCAGCACCAGGTCCGCGCCGCTGCCGGGCCAGGGCAGGCGCCACGTTCGCACGCGGGTGATCGAAGCCAGCGGCACGGCAATGCGTTGGTCACGCGCGTCCAGCACCAGGTCGCTGCCCTCGACGCTGGCCAGCGCGGTGAACCAGCGGCCCAGTGCCCACGCGGCCACCAGCGGCAGCGCCACGGCGTAGCCAAACAGCTGCAGCTGCTTCAGCGACTGCACCTGGAAGCCCATGCGCAGCCACATGTCGAGCACCAGCCACGCCAGGCCCAGCGCGGCACCGACGCGAAGCGCCGCCATCGCGGCGCGGGCGGCGGGCGGCAGCAGCATCACGCGGGCGGGCAAGGCGGGCGCGGCCTGGCGCTGGCGTGCCGCATGCCGCGCGGCGAAGGCCAGCGCGGCCAGTGCGGCGAGGAACCCCAGCGCCACGCGCCCCACCCAATCACCCCAGCGCACCATCAGCGTCGGCGTTGGGTCATGGGCGGGCAGTTCCGCGGTCAGCACGGCCTGGTCGCCCATGGCGGTGTTGGCCAGTACTTCGCCGGTGTCGTCGATCACGGCGCTGAGGCCATTCGTGGTCACGCGCACCTGCGGCAGCCGGGTCTCGATGCTGCGGAAGGCCGCCACCGAGAGATGCAGCCGCGCGCCCGCCGGGTAGTGGGTGAACCAGGAATCGTTCGACATGCCGACGATGGCCTGCGCGCCCAGCCGCGCGCCATCGATCGCCAGCCGGCCGCGCGTGTCGTCCAGGCAAATCAGCGGCAGCACGTTCACTTCGCGGCCGTCGGCGGTGCGCAGCGGCATCACGCGGACGCCGTCGCCGGGGCGCCAGCCGCCTGCCCAGGGCAGCAGGCGCCGCAGCCAGGCGTGGTCGAGCCAAGCCGGCACGTACTCAGTGAGCGGGAAGGGCGTGGCCTTGCGGTAGAAGCCCAACAGCCCGCGACCGGGCTCGAGGAAGGCGGCGGCGTTGTATTCGCCGGCCTCGTCCAGGTCGTAGGTGCCGAACACCAGCGGCACGCCGGCGGCGTCCACGAAGCCCTGGATCTCGCGGTCCAGCGCCGCGCCGTCTTCGCTGCGCGGATGCGCGAAGGTCGTCGGGTAAACCGTCTCCGACCACAGCAGCACGTCCGCGCCGTGGTCGCGCAGCGCCGACCAGGACAGTTCGTAGTGGGAATCGAGCACGCGGCGCACCACGCCGTAGGCGCCGATCTCCCGGCGCAGCTGCTCGTAGTTCGTGATGCTGGCCTGCACCATCGCCACCTTCAGGCGCGGCACGTCCGGGCCCGGCGCGGGCAGGGTGCCGAGGCGCCACTGGCCGTAGCCGGCCATCGCCGACAGCACCGCCAGTGCGGCGACCAGTGGCTTGCCGAATGCACGCATGCCTTCGCGGCGCCGGGTGATCGCCAGCGCGATCGCTTCGTTCACCAGCAGCATCAGCACGGTCAGCAGTGCGCCGCCGCCCAGGTCCGCCGCCTGCCGCAGCGTGGCCGAGGGATGCAGCCCGTGGCCCAGCGTGTCGCCCAGCAGCTTCGGCAGCGCCCACTCCACGCCCACCCACGCCGCCGCGCCGGCCAGCGCGCGCAGCACGGGGCCGTGGCGACGCCCGGCGAGGTGCCGAACCAGCGCGAACGCCACGATCTGCGGCTGCATCACGGGCGCCAGCACCAGCAGCACCGCGATGCCGACGCCTGAACCCAGGCCGGTGTAAGCGCCGATCGCCGCACCGAACCATACGAACACGGCCGCGACGAAAGCCAGGCTCATCAGCACGCCGCTGGCCAGGGCAGCACGCATGCTGCCGGCGCCGCCCGACGCGCCCGGCGCCAGGCCGGCGCCAGCCCCCATGCCGCGCGCGCCGGCACCGCGATCCATCGCCAGCAGCCACGGCACCAGCGCCACGAAGCCGAGCATCCCGGCCACGCCACCGCGCGCGTAAAGGCCCAGCAGCAGGGCGCTGAGCAGCACACCGGCGATGCCGCGCCAGCGCGGCGAAACCCGCGACACGAAATTCAATTCAGCGCGCTCCCCTCACGGCCTCAGCCGGCCGGCGGAATGCGCACCCGCCGGATCGGCAGGTCGGGCGGCGCCAGCTCGGGCGGGACCACGCGGTCGGCGGGCATCGTGATCGGCCGGCCATCGGCGTCGAACAGGGTGAAGTCGGGCGCGAACATCAGGATCGGCTCGATCGCCAAGCCTTCGTCGGTGAACTGGTGGTGGCGCACGTAGCCGTCGGGCAACGGGTAGTCCTCGGGCACGGCCAGGCCCTCGAGCGGCGGGCTGGTGCCGGGCGGATCGAAGGCGCCCAGGCCGGTGCGGATGCCCAGGTCGTGCAGGGCGCCGATCACGTCGGCGCCGGTCGGCTCGGGGTCGCCGGGCCGGAAATAGGTGGCCAGGTCGTTCGGATCGTCGGAGGGCAGCTCGGCCACTTCGGCCGGGGCGGCAACGGCGGGCCGCGAGGCCACGACGGGTGCAGGGCCGGACGCGGAAGGCGCCGCGATGGAAACCGCCGGAACCGGCGCTGTCGGTGCGGCAGGCGCCAGCAGCAGCCAGCCACCCACGAACACCGCCAGCACCGCCACCGCCACCGCCAGCCCGGGAAGCAGGAGCCGCGACGCGGCCCCTGCCTTCGCACTCACGCGCACGCCGTCGCCGTCCGGTCCGGACGGCGGGGCGGGCGGCTGGCGCGGTTGGGTCACGGCGCGGCCGGGTTGTAGACCGAGATCGCCCAGCCCATGCGCTCATGGCCGAGCTGGTTCCAGATCGGGCTGCGGCCGTTGGTGAAGCTGGTGTAGCGCGCCGCGCCGGTGCCGGTGGTGCCGCCCCAGAGGCCGGCGCTGACCGTGCCGCCGGTGTAGGTTGGGTGCACGTTGTCCGACTGGATGTAGTCGAAGCTGCTCGAGGACGACACGAAGTGCGTGTTGGCATCGCGGACGGTGCCGCGCAGGGTCACCGAGACGCGGTTGACGTAGCTGGCCTCGCTCTCGCCCGGCACGTAGCGCAGCGCCTCGGAATCGACCACGCCGTCGCCGTTGCTGTCGTAGTCCGCGCCCATGTACTGGGCGAAGCTGTCGGCGCACTGGAAGCCCTTCAGCCGCGCCTGGTCGCACATCGACCAGTTCATCTTCGCGATCGCCGGCAGGAAGCGGTCCTGCATGCTCACCGTCTGGCCGGTGCTGGCGTCGCGGCAGCTGCTCTGTACGTTGTCGGCCGCGTAGCCCGGGTAGTACAGGTTGGAGATGACCTTCAGGCGGGTGTTCGGGTGCGCGTTGGCGTTGATGAAGTCCATCGCCCGGCCCACGTACAGGCGGCAATTGGCCACCGCGGTGTCGAGCACCGCGTAGTTGCAGGTGCCGGACTGGCCCTTGAAGCTGGTGCGGGCCTGCAGGCCGTCGTTGCCGCACATCTCGAAGGTCACCACGCGGGTCGAGGCCGCCTGCATGTACGAACGCTCGTTGACGATCTTGCTGTTGTAGACGTCGCTGGCGATGGCGCCCGACTTGGTGCGGCGCACGCTCTCGATGTCGGCGTTCCAGCGCGCGGCCAGGTACTCGGCGTCCACGGTGGGCGCGGCGTACTTGGCGGCGTTGCTGACCGAGCCGTTGTAGCCGGCGTAGATGGAATCGCCGTAGGCGACGATGCGGTACTTGGCGGTGGTGCCGGAACGGTCGATGGTCCAGGACACGTTCTGGTTGAGCGTGTTCGCCAGGGCCGGGCCGCCAACGGCCAGCAGGACGGCCGCCGACAGGCACCGCATCGCGGTGCCGCGGTTGTGCATGTTCATCAATGTCTCCCCTTCGAGTGGTGTACGCCACGGACGCCGGACGGCGCCCGCCTTGTTCGACGAAACCTGACGCGATGGGGACGACCACTGGACACGGGTTCGTCCTTCCCCTTTCCACCGCCCGCCGGACGCTAGCGTACGGTCGGGGGGCAAGCAATGTGCGGTGCAGCACGTTTCCGGGCGGGGCCCGCGCCCCCCGGGGGGCGCCGGGGCGAGAAAGCACGGACTACCGGCTTGCATTGGCGACAGGTAGAGTCGGCGCATCGCGGCGTCGTTCAGGCTTTCGGGGGAAAGGCATGGGATTGGCGGGTTTGACCCTGCTGTTGGTCGAGGACCACGGCTTCCAGCGCCGGCTGGGCCTGCGCCTGCTGGCCGACCTGGGGCTGACCCGCCTGCACGAGGCCGCCGACGGCTTCCAGGCCCTGGACCTGCTGCGCGCCCTGCCCGACCCGCCCGACGTGGTGCTGGTGGACCTGGACATGCCCGGCATGGACGGCGTCGAGTTCATCGGCATCGTCGCCCAGGAGCGCCTGGCCCACTCCATCGCCGTGGTCAGCGCGATGGAGCCGGCCCTGCTGCACACCGTGCAGGTGATGGCCAAGGCTTCGGGACTGCGCGTGCTGGGCTGCATCGAGAAGCCGCTGACGCCGGGCAAGCTCACCACGGTGCTGTCGCTTTACGAGGCCGAGGTGATCGGCGGCCAGGTCGCGCTCGACATCGACGTGACGCTCGACCAGGCGCGCGAGGCGCTGGCGCGCGGCGAGATCGTCCCGTGGTTCCAGCCGCAGGCCGAATTCGGCAACGGCAAGATCGTCGGCGTGGAAGCGCTCGCCCGCTGGCGCCTGGCCGATGGCCGCATGGTGCCGCCGGCCGTGTTCGTGCCGGTGATGGAGGCAGGCGGCCTGATCGACGAGCTGACCAGCCTGATGCTGGTGCAGTCATGCGCCTGGTGGAAGCGCTGGCGGGCGCGCGGACTGGACCTGAAGGTCTCGGTCAACGTCTCGGCCCAGAATCTCACCGGCCCGGAGGTGGCCGACCGCTACGAGGCGGTGCTGCGCGAGCATGGCCTCAGCCCCGACCAGGTGGTGCTGGAAATCACCGAGAGCTCGGTGATGAGCGACACCGCGCGCGGCCTGGGCATGCTGGCGCGGCTGCGGCTCAAGGGCTTCGGCTTGAGCGTGGATGACTTCGGCACGGGCTATTCCTCGCTGTCGCAGCTCTCGCAGATCCCCTTCACCGAACTCAAGATCGACCGCGGCTTCGTCAGCGGCGCGCCTGGCCAGCCGCGCAAGCGCGCCATGATCGAAACCAGCCTCGACCTGGCCCGCAAGCTCGACCTGAGCGTGGTCGCCGAGGGCGTCGAGACCATCGAGGAGTGGCAGCTGCTGGCCCAGCTCGGCTGCGATTTCGCCCAGGGCTACCTGATCTCGGCGCCGGTGCCGGGCGAACAGCTCCCGGATGCCATCCAGCGCTGGCGCCAGACCCATCACTGACCCGGCGATGCCGCGCCCGGGCCAGAAGTTCGGCATCCGCATCCAGCTGCTGGGCCTGTTCGGCCTGCTCCTGCTCACCGGCGCCGGCGTGCTGGCCCTGGACGAATACGAGCGGCAGCAAAGCCAGCGCGCGCTGGAGTCGCTCAAGGACGAATCCCTGGCCGGCCTGCGCCGCATCAAGGCGGTGTCGGATGCCTACGGCCTGGACATCGTCGACACCACCTTCCGCGTCCGCAACGACCTGATCACCTGGGAGGAGGGCGTGCAGGTCGTCGACCACGCCCGCCTGCGCATCCGCGAGCACTGGGCCGCGCTGGAGCAGATGCCGCTCACGCCCGACCAGAAGAAGCTCTACGAGCAGATCACCCGCGCACGCACGCGCGCCGACACCGCCGCGCAGACGCTGCGCGGCATCCTCGAGCAGAAGGACATCGTCGCGCTGGCGCGCTTTGCCGACACCGAGCTTTATCCCGCCATCGACCCGGTCACCACGCGCATGAAGCACCTGAGCGACCTGGAGATGATCGAAGCGGAGCAGAAGGTGCGCGAGCAGGAGGCCCGGACCGTGCGCGCCGCCTGGCTGCGCACCCTGGCCAGCCTGTTCACCCTGGTGGTGGTGGCGCTGGTGGGCAGCAAGCTGGTGCGGAACGTCTACAAGGGCGTGGAAAGCCTCACCGCGCTGGCGCAGCAGATGCGCCGGCACGACTACCAGGCGATGCCGCGGTTCCATCCCGAGGGCGAGCTGGGCGAGGTGATGGACGTGTTCCTGGTGATGCGCGACGACGTGCGCAAGTTCGAGCACGAGCTCAACCAGCAGCTGCTGCGCAACGAGCAGGTGCGCGAGGCGCTGCAGGAACGCGAGGTGTTCCAGCGCTCGCTGTTCGCGGCGGCGCGGGTGGCGATCATCTCCTTCGACCTCGAGCTGCGGGTCACCACCTTCAATCCCCATGCCGAACGGCTGACCGGCTTCCGCGCCGAGGACTTCCTCGGCCAGCGCAGCATCGGCCGCCTGCTGCTGCCGGCCGAGGTCGGGAAGGTCACGGCCGAGCTGACCCAGGCCCTGGACCGGCCGATCGCGGCCGGCAATGGCCTGATACCGCTGCTGGTCGTGCAGGGCTCGCCGCCGCGGGAGTGGACCTTCGTGCGCAAGGACGGCAGCCACGTGCCGGTGCTGCTGGCCACCTCGGCCATGCGCGACGGCAGCGGCAAGATCGTCGGCTACATCGCGGTCGGCACCGACCTCACCCAGATCAAGCAGCTCGAGCAGCAGCTGCGCGCCAGCGAGGCGCGTTCGCGCGAGGCCAGCGAGGCCAAGTCCAGCTTCGTGGCGGCGATGAGCCACGAGATCCGCACGCCCATGATCGGCGTCACCGGCATGCTGGAAGTGCTCTCGCACAGCCCGCTCGACGACGACCAGCGCCGCACCATCCAGGTCATCCAGGAGTCCGCGCGTTCCTTGCTGCAGATCATCGGCGACATCCTCGATTTCTCGAAGGTCGAGGCCGGGCGGTTGGAGCTGTCGCCCATCACGGTGTCGCTGCCGGCACTGCTGCGCTCCACCGTGGCGAACTACAGCGGATCGGCCTCCAGCAAGGGCCTGGTGCTGACCTGCGAAGTGGACGACCGCATCGGGCCGGCGCACGTGGCCGACGGCCTTCGGCTGCGCCAGGTGCTGGGCAACTTCCTGTCCAATGCCATCAAGTTCACCGAGTCGGGCATGGTCGAGGCCGCGCTGGAGTGGAAGGGCCGCGCCGGCGATGGCGACCGGGTGTGCTTCCGCATCACCGACACCGGCATCGGCGTCACGCCCGAACAGCAGGCGCGGCTGTTCCAGCCGTTCTCGCAGGCGGAAGGCAGCACCACGCGGCGCTTCGGCGGCACCGGGCTGGGCCTGGTCATTTCGCGTCGCTTGGCCGAGCTGATGCAGGGCGAGGTCAGCATGGACAGCACGCCGGGCGCGGGCACCACGCTGCGGCTCGAGATCACGCTGCCGCGCGGCCGGGTCGAGGACCTCGAGCCCGAGACCGTGCCCGAGGCGGACAAGGGCTTCCTGGCGCGGCCGCTGCCGTCGGTCGCCCAGGCGCTGGCCGAGCGCAGCCTGGTGCTGATCGTTGACGACCACCCCACCAACCGCCTGGTGGTGGCGCGCCAGCTGGCGCTGGCCGGCTACGCCAGCGAATCGGCCGAGGACGGCGTCAAGGGCCTGGCGGCCTGGCGCACCGGCCGCTACGCGCTGGTGCTGTCCGACGTGCACATGCCCGAGATGGACGGCTATGAAATGGCGCGCGCCCTGCGCGCGGAGGAAATGCGCGACGGCAAGCCGCGCACCCCGCTGATCGCGCTCACCGCCGCCGCCCTCAAGGGCGAGGCCGAGCGCTGCCTGGCGGCGGGCATGGACGAGTTCCTGGCCAAGCCCGTCAGCATTCCCGAGCTGGTGGCCTGCCTGCGCCGCTGGATGCCGCACACCGAGCCGCTGGCGGGCGAGGTGATGCCGTCCCCGCTGCCGCAGGCGCACGGCGACCCGACGCCGCTGGACGGTTCGGTGCTGGACATGATCACCGGCGGCAATCCGAACGAAGCCCGCGCGGTGATGGCCGATTTCCTGGAGGCCACGGCGTCCGACCTGCAGGGACTCGCCGCCGCGCGTGCGGCCGGCGACCTGGAGCGGCTGGCGCGCCAGGCGCACAAGATCAAGGGCGCCGCGCGCCTGGTGGGCGCGCATCCGCTGGCCGAAGCGGCATCGGCCGCCGAGGCTGCGGCCAAGTCAGCCGACTGGGCGCAGGTGCTGCCGCACTGCGCGGACGTCGAGACCGCGGTCCAGCGGCTCAAGCGCCACGTCGCCGACCGCTGGGGCTGAGGGCCTCAGTAGCCCGCGGCCTGGCCGTCCTTGCGGCTCTCGCTGGCGCCGACGTACACCCCATTGTCGTGGTCGCGCATGATCGCCTGGTAGCCGCCGTAGGGGCCGTCGGCGAACTCGATGGTGTGGCCCTTGCGCATCAGCGCACGGATCACTTCGTAGTCGAAGCCGGTTTCGAGGTTCAGCACGCCGCCGTCGGTCATTGCCACGTTCTGGCCGGCCGGCTCGGTGCTGCCGTCGTGCTGGATGCGCGGCGCGTCGCCGGCTTCCTGCAGGTTCATGCCGAAATCCACCAGGTTCATGATGATCTGCGCGTGGCCCTGCGGCTGCATCGCGCCGCCCATCAGGCCGAAGCTGATCCACGGCTTGCCGTCCTTGGTCGCGAAGGCCGGGATGATGGTGTGGAACGGGCGCTTGCCCGGCGCGAACGAATTCGGGTGGCCGGCCTTGAGCACGAACTGTTCGCCGCGGTCCTGGAAGATGAAGCCCAGCCCGGGCGGCGCCATGCCGCTGCCCATGCCGCGGTAGTTCGACTGGATCAGCGAGACCATCATGCCGTCCTTGTCGGCGGTGGTGAGGTAGATGGTGTCGCCCTGCTGCAGCGCGCCGGCGTCCACCGCGCGCGCGGCGCGGTCGGGGTTGATCAGCTTGCGGCGCTCGGCGGCGTAGTCCTCGGAAATCAGGCGCGCGGTCAGCGCCGCGGCGGCCTGGGCCTGGGTCTGGCCGCGGGCCGGCGCCGGGAAGAAGGCCGGGTCGGCGTACCAGCGCGCGCGGTCGGCAAAGGCCAGTTTCTTGGCTTCGGTGAACAGGTGGATGTGCTCGGCGCTGCCGAACGGGATCTTCGAGAAGTCGTAGCCCTCGAGGATGTTGAGGATCTGCAGCGCGGCGATGCCCTGGCCGTTGGGCGGGATCTCCCACACGTCCACGCCGCGGTAATTGGTGCTGACCGGCTCGACCCATTCACCGGTGTGCGCGGCCATGTCCTCGTAGCCCAGGAAGCCGCCGTTGGCCTTGAAGTAGTCGCCGATGGTGCGGGCGATGTCGCCCTTGTAGAAGGCGTCGCGGCCTTCGCGGCCGATCGTCTCGAGCGTGTTGGCGAGGTTGGGGTTGCGCCACATCTCGTTCTTGCGCGGCGCGCGCCCGTCCACCGTGAACTGCTCGGTGAAGCCCGGCCACTTCGACAGCACCGGCACGCTGCGGTTCCAGTAGTAGGCGATGGTCTCGTGCACCGGGTGGCCCTTGCGGGCGTAGTCCACGGTGGGCTGCAGGACATCGGCCATCGGCAGCTTGCCGAAGCGGCCGTGCAGCGCGAACCAGCCGTCCACGGCGCCCGGCACCGTGACCGGCAGCGGGCCGTGCGGCGGGATGGCGGTGTAGCCCTTGTCCTGGAACCACTTCAGGCTCAGCGACTTCGGCGAGCGGCCGGAGCCGTTGTAGCCGTGCAGCTTCGCGGTCTTGGGGTCCCAGACGATGGCGAAGAAATCGCCGCCGATGCCGTTGCCGGTCGGCTCCATCAGGCCCAGCGCGGCGTTGGCGGCGATCGCCGCATCCACCGCGCTGCCGCCGCGGCGCATCACGTCCAGCGCGATCTGCGTGGCCAGCGGGTGCGAAGTGGCGGCCATGGCCTCGGGCGCGATGACTTCGGAGCGGGTGGCGAAGGCGTGGCCGGTGATCCGGTCCGCGCCCTGGCTGGCGGGGGTGGCCAGGACCGCGCCGAGGGCGGCGGTCAGCAACAGGCAGGTGGGCAGTACTTTCATCAGTGGGCTCCGGGCGGCGACTGGGGGAAGATAGCGCAACCCCCACCCCGCGAAAGCGAAGGAACCGTGATGCGTGCCTCCGTCCTGTTGATCTCCTGCGTGCTGGCCGTCGCCGGCTGCAGCCGCGAGCCGGCCGCGCCCGAAGCGCCCGCCGCCGTCCAGGCCGATCCGGCCGCGGTCGCCGCCGAGCTCGACGCCCTGCTGGCCGAATGGCACGAGTCCGAACTCAAGGCCAACCCGATCTTCGCCACCGCGCTGGGCGACCTGCGCTACAACGACCAGCTGCCGGACCTGTTCTCGGCGGAATACCGCGCCGAACAGGAAGCCCGCGAGCGTGATTTCCTCGCCCGCGTGCAGGCCCTGGACCGCAACGCGCTCAGCGGCCAGCACCGCCTGAGCTACGACATCTTCATCGCCGACCGCGAGTCCTCGCTGGCCGGCAACCGCTTCCCCGGCTGGATGCTGCCGGTGAACCAGTTCGGCAACTACGGCAGCTTCGTCGCCCAGCTCGGTTCGGGCCAGAGCCTGCAGCCGTTCAAGGAGGTCAAGCACTACGACGACTTCCTGGCCCGCATCGCCCGCTTCCCGGTGCTCAACGACACCGCCATCGCCAACCTGCGCGAAGGCATCGCCGCCGGCGTGGTGCAGCCGGTGCCGGTGGTCGAGAAGTCGATCCCGCAGTTCGGCGCGCACGTGGTCGACGACGTCGAGCAGAGCGTGTTCTGGGGACCGATCGAGAACATGCCGGCCGAGTTCCCGGCCGCCGAGCGCGAACGCCTGACCGCCGCCTACCGCGACGCCATCGCCAACACCCTGGTGCCGGCCTACGCCAAGATGCGCGACTTCCTGCGCGACGAATACCTGCCCAAGGCGCGCGAAGGCGTCGGCCAGATGCACCTGCCGGACGGCAAGGCCTGGTACGCGCACAACGTGAAGGTAAACACCACCACCGACCTGACGCCGGAAGAGATCCACCAGTTCGGCCTCGAGGAAGTCGCGCGGATCCTGGCCGAGATGAACGCGGTGCGCGAGCAGGTCGGCTTCCAGGGCGACCTGCCGGCGTTCTTCGAGCACCTGGGCACGGACGACCAGTTCTACTTCAAGACCGAGGAAGAGGCGCTGCAGGCCTATCGCGACGTCCAGAAGAAGATCAACCCGCGCCTGGAACAGCTGTTCGACATCTTCCCCAAGGCCGACTATGAAGTCCGCCCGGTCGAGGCCTTCCGCGCCGCGTCCGAGGCCGGCGCGTCCTACCAGGCGCCGTCGCCGGACGGCGCGCGCCCGGGCGTGTTCTACCTCAACACCCACAACCTGCGCGCGCAGCCGAACTTCCTGGTCGAGACGCTGTCGATCCACGAGGCCTCGCCGGGCCACCACTTCCAGATTTCGATCCAGCAGGAAGTCGAGTCGCTGCCGGCTTTCCGCCGTTTCGGTGGCTACACCGCCTATGCCGAGGGCTGGGCGCTGTACGCCGAGTCGCTGGGCAAGGAAATGGGCCTCTTCACCGACCCCTACCAGTGGTACGGCCGCCTGAGCGACGAGCAGCTGCGCGCGATGCGCCTGGTGGTGGACACCGGCCTTCACTACTACGGCTGGGACCGGCAGCAGGCGATCGACTACATGCTCGCCAATTCCTCGATGGCCGAGTCCGACGTCATCGCCGAGGTCGAGCGCTACATCGTGATCCCGGGCCAGGCCCTGGCCTACAAGGTCGGCCAGCGCGTGATCCGCGAGCTGCGCGAGGAAGCCGA
>LNFM01025369.1_pt1 | contig 13053 bp, 15 predicted proteins | sample 596031 | NCBI WGS metagenome assembly LNFM01 (sample SAMN04254537, study PRJNA301005) | activated carbon metagenome | isolation source: dual media filters at the Ann Arbor, Michigan drinking water treatment plant | place: USA: Ann Arbor
CTGCCAGCAAAGATGTAATCAACGCAAATCCAACGATTACAGGCGCAGAAATTGTCATTCGCTGCTTAAATGAGGAAAAAGTCAAATTTGTATTCGGCTATCCTGGTGGCGCAGTCTTGCACATTTACGATGAAATCTACAAACAAAACGGCTTTAAACACATTTTAGTGCGTCATGAGCAAGCGGCTGTACATGCAGCCGATGCTTACTCGCGCGCGACTGGAACAGTTGGCGTAGCCCTAGTAACCAGCGGCCCAGGTGCCACTAACGCGGTTACAGGTATTGCGACAGCTTATATGGACTCTATTCCAATGGTTGTGATTAGCGGTCAAGTGCCAGTGCCAGCAATCGGTTTGGACGCTTTCCAAGAAGTGGATATGGTGGGCGTAACACGTCCGTGCGTAAAACATAACTTCTTGGTTAAAGATGTAAAAGATATCGCCGCCACCATGAAAAAAGCTTTTTATATAGCAGCTACTGGTCGCCCTGGCCCAGTGGTAGTCGATATTCCAAAAGACATTACCGCGCACTTGGCTGAATACATTTACCCAAAATCGGTAGAAATGCGTTCGTATAACCCTGTGCTAAAGGGCCATAGTGGACAAATCAAAAAAGCTATTAAATTATTGCTAGAATCCAAACGCCCCATGATTTACACAGGCGGCGGCTTAGTACTGGGTGATGGTAGCCATGAATTAGTCAAACTAGCACGCGCGCTCAATTATCCAGTCACAAATACCTTAATGGGTTTAGGCGGGTACCCTGCTACAGACAAACAATTTGTTGGCATGCTGGGTATGCACGGCAGTTATGAAGCCAATATGGCAATGCAAAACTGTGATGTGTTAATTGCCGTTGGCGCCCGTTTTGATGACCGCGTCATTGGTGACCCAAAAGATTTTTTAAGTAAAAAACGCACCATTATCCACATTGATGTGGATCCATCTAGCATTTCAAAACGCGTAAAAATAGACGTGCCAATTGTTGGGCATGTGCAATCGGTACTGGCCGAAATGAACGAAGCACTTGCGCTAGAAAAAACTAGCAATGATATTAGCGCGTGGTGGAAACAAATCGATGAATGGCGTGGCGTCAAATCCATGGTTTACACCAACTCAGATATCGTGATTAAGCCGCAATACGTCATTGAAAAATTGTGGGAAGTGACTAAGGGCGAGGCGTACGTGACGTCTGACGTTGGTCAACACCAAATGTGGGCGGCGCAATATTACAAATTCGATCAACCACGTCGCTGGATTAACTCGGGCGGTTTAGGCACCATGGGCGTTGGCTTGCCATATGCGATGGGCTGTCAATTTGCCGATAAAGATGCGCAAGTAGCCTGTGTAACAGGTGAAGGCAGTATTCAAATGAATATTCAAGAGCTTTCTACCTGTGCGCAGTACGGCTTACCGATTAAAGTCATTATGTTGAACAACCGCTACTTAGGCATGGTGCGTCAGTGGCAAGAGTTTTTCTACGAAAACCGTTATTCAGAATCGTATATGGATAGCTTGCCAGACTTTGTTAAATTGGCCGAATCATACGGCCACGTTGGTATGAAAATCACCAATCCTGCCGACGTTGAAGGGGCATTAAAAGAAGCGTTCGCCAAAAAAGATAAGTTCGTGTTTATGGATTTTATTACCGATCAAGACGAAAACGTGTTCCCGATGATTGCGGCTGGCAAGGGCCTATCCGATATGGTGCTTAAAAAAGACAATAAAGAAAGGCATGAGGATTAATATGAAGCATATTATTTCTTTGCTAATGGAAAACGAAGCTGGCGCGTTATCACGCGTGGCAGGTTTGTTTTCAGCGCGCGGCTACAATATTGAATCGCTTACTGTTGCAGTGACTGAAGACCCAACTTTGTCACGCATGACCATTGTAACAACTGGCTCAGATGAAGTAATTGAGCAAATCATCAAGCAACTCAACAAATTGATTGATGTAGTCAAAGTGTTGGATTTGAACGACGGAAAATACATAGAGCGTGAGTTGATGCTGGTTAAAGTGAAAGCAAGTGCTAACTTTAAAGACGAAATGAAGCGCATGTGTGACATTTTTCGTGGTCGCATTATCGATGTGGCAGACAATAGCTACACAATTGAACTGACCGGCTCATGTAGCAAATTAGATGCGTTTTTAGAAGCGATTGATAAAACCGCGATTTTAGAAACGGTACGCACAGGCGCATCGGGCATTGGCCGTGGTGATAAAATTTTAAAGATTTAAGTTTGATTTAAAAGTAATTAAGCAAGTTAAGTAATCTATTAATAAATAATTGTATTTAAAGGGAAAAGCAATGAAAGTTTATTACGACAAAGACGCAGATTTAGTCATGCACATGCTGCCAACCTTAAAGATAGCGGCGTGACAGTCACTATTGGTCTGCGCAAAGAAGGCAGCTCATGGGCTAAAGCCGTGGGTGCTGGTCATACGGTAATGGACATTGCGGATTCCGTTAAAGACGCTGACGTTGTCATGATTTTGTTGCCGGATGAAACAATGGCAGGCATTTTTGCAGCTGAAGTTGCACCAAATCTTAAAAAAGGTGCGGCATTAGCATTTGCACATGGCTTTAATATTCATTACAACCAAATCGTGCCGCGTGCCGATTTAGACGTGATTATGATTGCACCAAAAGGCCCAGGCCACACCGTGCGTTCTGAGTATTTAAAAGGCGGCGGCGTACCTTCACTTATCGCGGTTTATCAAGACAAATCAGGCAAAGCAAAAGAAGTAGCATTATCTTATGCAGCGGCCAATGGTGGCACTAAAGGTGGCGTAATTGAAACAGATTTCCGTGAAGAAACAGAAACAGACTTATTTGGTGAACAAGCTGTTTTATGCGGCGGCGCGGTTGAATTGGTTAAAGCAGGCTTCGAGACATTAACAGAAGCAGGTTACGCACCAGAGATGGCTTACTTTGAGTGCTTGCACGAATTGAAATTGATTGTAGATTTAATGTATGAAGGCGGCATTGCTAACATGAATTATTCAATATCAAACAACGCGGAATACGGTGAGTATGTGACTGGCCCACGCGTAATTGCGGACCAAGCGCGCGCTGCCATGAAAGAATGTTTGAAAAACATTCAAAACGGCAACTACGCCAAACAGTTTATTTTAGAAGGTCGTACCAATTATCCAGAAATGGTTGCACGTCGTCGCTTAAATGCAGCGCATCCAATTGAGCAAGTGGGTGGTCAGTTGCGCGCGATGATGCCTTGGATTGCTAAAAACAAATTAGTCGATCAATCAAAAAATTAATCAAAATCTACAACGCAATTCAAAATAACTAAGCAAAATTTAGCCTAAAATAAGGGTTAAGTATTAAATTTAAAGCTGTAAAAGGGCAAGACGCACTCCGTTTTGCCCTTTTTTGTTAAAGGATTCTTGTGCCACTTTCTATCATTTTGCAATATGTACTTCCCAAGCAAGCGCTGACTATTTTGGCAGGCAAGTTCGCTAATCTACAAGCAGGTAAATTAACGACATCAGTTATTGCTTGGTTTGTGAAACGCTACCAAGTGAATATGGCAGAAGCAGAAAATTCAGACATTTCCAGCTACCAAACTTTTAATGACTTTTTCACGCGCCCATTAAAATCAAACGCTCGTCCGCTTGCTAAAGCTGATTTTATTTGCCCTGTGGATGGCGCAATTAGCCAATTTGGCTATATTGACCAAGACCAGCTCTTTCAGGCAAAAAATCACAACTATTCAAGCTTAACCTTGCTGGCAGGCAACCATGCACTCGCTAATAAATTTCAAAATGGCAGTTTTGCTTGTCTTTATTTAAGCCCAAAAGATTATCACCGCATTCATATGCCCTGCGATGGCACATTAAAGAGCATGGCTTATGTGCCGGGCGATTTATTTTCAGTTAACCCAAGTACCGCAGCCAATGTGCCCAATTTATTTGCGCGTAATGAGCGTGTAGTGTGTGAGTTTGAATCGGCGCAGCACGGCACATTTGTCATGGTTTTAGTGGGCGCAACAATTGTGGGCAGCATGGCAACTGTTTGGCATGACTCTCTCAATAAAGTGATTAACCCGCCGCGCAGCAAAAATATCCGCACATGGTCATATGAAAATATCTCGCTAAAGCAAGGCGAAGAAATGGGCCGATTTTTATTAGGCTCAACCGTGGTGATGTTGTTTGAAAAGGATGCACTGCAATTTAACCGTGATTGGCAACCTGCCCGCGCGATAAAATTGGGTGAAAAAATGGGTTAAGTGATTACTTTAAATCCAATAATTAACGCTTAATAAAAAAGCCTGCTCACTTAAGCAGGCTTTTTTATTGTTTAGTTAATCCTAAATATGTTTGGCTGGATGAGATTTAATTTTATGATGTAAATGCGTAGCCAGCTCATTTAAAGCCGCTTTGTATACGTCGCGCTTAAACTCAATCACATCTTCTAGCGGCACCCAGTAATCACTCCAACGCCATGCATCAAATTCTGGATGCTCAGTTGCGCGCAAGGAAACGTCGGTATCGCGCCCCACCATGCGCAACAAATACCAAATTTGCTTTTGGCCTTTGTAACTTCCGCGCCATTCGCGCTTAATCCAGCTGCTAGGCACTTCATAACGCAGCCAATCACGTGTACGACCCAAAATTTCAACGTGCTTGGGCTCCAAGCCAACTTCTTCCATCAGCTCGCGATACATCGCCTGTTCTGGGCTTTCGCCATATTTAATACCACCCTGTGGAAACTGCCAAGCGTGCTCTCTGATACGCTTGCCCCAAAACACCTGATTTTGAGCGTTACACAGGATTATCCCCACATTGGGGCGGAATCCGTCACGATCTAACATATTGCAAACTACCTAAAATATTTAGTGCAATTTTTTCATATTTTTGCCACTATTGAAAGCCCGCATTTGCATACGCAGTGTAATTAACGTCCAAAACCCCATATTTATGAATAAATTAATTTTAATCACTATTTTTAGCCTGTTTTTAAGCCTGATTGCCTGCACCTCTTCAAAAAATGATGCAAAAAATGACGCAAAAAATGACGCAAAAGGTGGTGATAGTTTTGCTTATATTACCAATCAAGGCGATCACACTGTTTCGGTGATTGATATTGCAAAAGCGAAAGTGATTAAAACCATTACTGTGGGCAAAGCGCCGGTGGGCGTTGCGGTTTCGCGCACATTAAATCGAGCATTTATTACTAACGTTGAGGGTCAAAGCATTTCGGTGATTGATACCAACACCAATTTAGTGATTGAAACGATAACGATTAAAGGCTCGCCAGTGGGCATTACCATTACGCCAAACAATAAAACCTTATACGTGGCAGATTGGTACAGCGACCGTATTTTGGCCATCAACACCAACGATTTAAGCGTGCAAGGCGAAGTCATTGTGGCAACAGCACCAGCAGGATTAGTGGTAAGCACAGATAGCAAAACGCTTTACGTTGCCGCGCGCGATACCAATGATATTGCCGTGATTGATACCGCAAGCCTGACTATTCGTAAACGCATTCAAGTCGGTAAACACCCTTTTGGCTTAACGCTAAGCCCTGATGGCAAAATGCTGTATAGCGTGAATGTTTACGATAATACGGTTTCTGTCATCCATACCGATACATTTAACCAACACACATTAACAGTGGGCGAACATCCCTACTGCGCCGCACTTAACCCAAATAATTCAATGATCTATGTCACGAACACACAAGATGATACAGTTTCAGTGATTGATTTAATCACGCTTAAGATCATCAAAACCATCGATGTAGGCATGACGCCTGAGGGAGTTAGCTTTGATGCAACCAACAATCAAATATTAGTCGCCAGCTGGGGTGACAACGAAATCAGCGTAATTGATGCCGCAACAAATACACTTAAAACACACATTAAAACGGGCGATAAAAGCCGCGCATTTGGCCAATTTATATTGACTAGTAGGTAAAAGTCAACGATGTGCAAAATCGCACGTTAAGGCTAAACATAGGCTTATTCAATTAACTGATTTATAATAACCAGCTATCCTAGTTAGTGATTGAATTTAAGTTTATTTATTGTTATTTAATGGAGACCATGCATGAAAAAGTTTTTAACATTATTAGCCCTTGCGACATTATCGTTTAATGCGGCTGCGCACGGCCCAACGCCACAAAAAGTAGAAAAAACCATCGTCATTAAAGCTGCCCCAGCAAAAACATGGGCATTGGTCAAAGATTTTGGCAATATGCAATCATGGCACCCAGCTGTTGCTTCATCAAAATTAGAAAAAAAAGGTACCGACGTTTTTAGAACGCTATCACTTAAAAACAATGGTGGCGAAATTTACGAAAAACTACGCTCAGCAGACGACAAAGACATGAAATTGAAGTATGAAATTGTAAGCGGCGTTGCACCAGTAGCTGATTACAACTCAACAATGACGGTAACGGCTGGCCCTGGTGCTGGCGAATCAACCGTCACATGGGTTGGTCGTTTTTACCGCACGTACAAATTAAACCCACCGATTCCAGCAGGTCAAGATGATGAAACGGCCTTTAAATTTGTTGAGGGCGTATATGACAGCGGCCTAGCGAATATGAAAAAGGTGCTAGAAAGCTCAAAGTAAATAGCCAGGAAGCTGGCGCAACAGCGAAAAAACCTTGGTGGAAATTTTGGTAATGTAATGGCTGATTCAGCCATTACATGATGATTAAAAAATAGTCAGTAGCCGGAAGTCATCAAAATTAAAATCAAAAGGATTGTAAGCATCGCTTACAATCCTTTTTTTATTGCCAAGCATCCGCGTTTTAAAAGCAAAAACCACGTATCTCAATTTAAGTATCTCTATTTTAGCGACGCGATTTAAGTGACGCAATTGGCAAACATTGACACTTTTTGTCATTCCTTTATTTAAAAAAACCGCATGAACAAGCCGCTTTTGCCACTTAAAAATCAATTAACGCACTAACCATTAGCCTTTAAAATATTTTAATTGTTTAAAATCAATTGGTTAATAAAAACTACAGCAAACTGGCACAGCTGTTGCTAATATCTATTCAAGCACTGATAACAACGACTGAGGCAGTGTTTGATTATTGTGTGTAAGCAACTTAATTTAATATTTACTAAAGGAATTTAAAATGAACATGAAACATATGAAAAAATCAGCCCAAAAAGGTTTTACCTTAATCGAGTTAATGATTGTGGTTGCTATTATCGGTATTTTGGCCGCGATTGCGATTCCATCTTATCAAAACTACACCATCCGTTCTGCAAGAAACGCTTGTACCATCCAAGCAAAAGCAGCAACTAACAACTGGATTGTAGAGATTAGCCAAGGTACAGCTATTGCTGACCTGACGGCACAGACCGCAGCAGGCGCTTGTAATGCTATCATTGCAAGACCAGCTACTGCATCTGGCACTGTGACTGCAGTAGCTAGAACGCCAAGTGTTTCAAATATCACATGTCAAATGACTGATGGTACATGTACAGCTACACAAGATTAATTAAATTCGTTTAATTTGACTAATGAAAAACCCTGCGCATGCAGGGTTTTTTGTTTTATAACAGCTATTAGATTAAATTTTCAGCCAGCACAATGACGTTCACAATACGCTGTTGAATTCATGTGACGCACTGTGGCAATAACATCCGTGAATTGTCACTCAGAAAATTTTAAATTAGTTTAATCCCGCCTATTTTAAATTTAAGCAAAGCTTAAATGATTCTACTTAGCTTTTTTATAACAATTTGTCTTTTAAATACAATAAGTTAAGATTAAATCACATAAATTGGCACATCAATTGCTAAAGATTAGAAACAAAGCTTTTAACAACTATTGCAGCCATGTAGCTGCTTTTAGTGACTTAATATGAATTTTTAAAGGAAAAATAATGCAATACAGTGCAGAACAAATGGCACAAAAAGGTTTTACCTTGATTGAGTTGATGATTGTGGTACCATCCGCTCTGCTAGAAACGCATGTACGATACAAGCAAAAGCGGCAACCAACAATTGGATTGTAGAGCTTGGACAAGGAGATACGCCTTTGGCTTCATTGACTGCACAGCTGAATGCAGGCGCCTGTAATGCTGTTATCGCGCGACCTACTTCTGCATCAGGCACTGTAACTGCACAAGCTAGAAGCCCAAGTAATTCGGTTATTACATGTCAAATGACTGATGGCACATGTATCGCTACCCAAAACTAAATAAGCTACTCATAGAAAGTCCTTTCTAAGTAAGCCAATATTGATGGCTTTATTTTGTGGCAATCATTACAGAATTTGCAAATATCAACCTGTTAGATTGATATAAAAATTCCCCTTATAAATTGCATTAAGTTTCTTCAGCTATAATGGTTTGTAACTAGACTATCTTGAGATGCTAGCTTTGCATCAACATGTTCAGAGGCGGAGAATTTTATTGTGCTAGCGCGCGTTTTTAAATTAACTAACCCACACAACATCAGCTTATTTTTTATTGGGCTGATGTTTCTTTTACCTTTTGTCATTTTGCGTCATGAGCAGCCAATACCTTCATTTTTTCCGGAGTGGGTAGCAGGCGCAATGGGCTTTCTAGCCAGCTTTGCTTTATTTAGCACAAAAGATTGGTACTCGAGTAAAGCCCTTGGTGAAGTCACTCTTAAAATTCCACAAATCTCTCTTGTTTTTGTTGGCCTTACTGCAATTGTATGTCTGCAATGGGCATTAGGTATGTTGCATTCTAATCAGTATGCCTTATTAATTTTTTCATATTATATTTGGGCATTCTTACTGGTTGTGCTTGCGAGCAATCTGCGCCACACAATTGGATTAGAAAAGTTAGTATCAACATTAGCATGGTGCTTGCTAGTCGCTGGCATCTTTAATATCGGCTTAGCAGTTTTGCAATTTGTCGTACTGACAGGTGGGGTCATTCCATTTATACCGAACCTAGGCGGTTTTGGTGCAATTGCACAAGCCAATCATTTTGCTAATTTCTGTGCACTAGCCACTGCATCATTAATTTACTTATACGCAAAAGGGCACTTTTCGTTAAGTATGTTTCGTTTATTGTTGGTGTGCTTTATTGTGCTGCTTTCCGTATCTGGCTCAAGAAGTGTTTGGTTATATTTAACTGCTATGACTATTTTAATTACGATGATGCGTATGAACATTGTCAAAGCAGGTGATGGCGATGAGAGGTTACGCGGCGCTTGGCATGCAGGGCTATTGTTGGTACCTATATTTATAGTAGTCCAATTATTTATAAACTATTTAGTGCCAAATGAACTGGTTGCCTTATCGTCTGAACGTTTGATTAATAGTGTTAATGAGCAAAGCGCATCAGTACGATTACAATTTTGGCACGATAGCATACGTATATTTTTATTACATCCGTGGCTAGGTGTTGGCGCTGAAAAATTTAGAGTTGCCACCTTTTTATTAGCAGATTCTCCTACAGCGTTGACATCAAAGTATATATTTGAGCATGCACACAATTTATTTCTACATTTACTAGCAGAAATGGGAATAGGTGCTTTCTTAATGACATTTGCAGGGCTTTGGGTTTGGCTTAGAGCGTTTAAATGGCAAAAACTTAACTTAGAAACATGGTGGATAATTAGCTTATTAGCAGTTCTGGGCATACACAGCATGCTAGAGTACCCTCTATGGTATGCGTTTTTTTTAGGTATTGCTGCAATCCTTTTAGGGGCAGGTGATGAAAAGGTGCTCACCATTCATTCATCAAGTCACTTAGGTAAATCAATTCGATTAAGTCTATTTTTGGTGTTGATTTTAGGTTTGGATACATAAGGTCGTATATGAAAATACTAATGATCAACAATTGTTAGACTGGGCAAAAAAAAGCTCATCATTATCACCATATGCTGAGAGATTATCTGTGATGACATTAGGGAATGTTTATAACCATGACACTCATGAAGAAGTATTGCAACATCAATCCGTCATGAATTTTAAACCTGAAGAGATGGTCACGTATCAACTTGCTTTGTTACTGGAGCTTCAAGGTCAGCATGCAAAAGCAATCGAACAACTCCAGAAATCATTATCTGCGTATCCCGAAGGATTCGATAGAGCTTTGAATATTACCCCCGAAAAATATAGAAAAATATATGTAGATTTACAATCAGAAACGCAATCTAATATTGGTCAGTAAAAATAATTCAGTCTAATTTTTAGGTTAAGTATTATTGCGTGAGCCACCTTCAAGCACCTGTGCCATTAACCCGCATTGCACCAATATATAAGCCGCCGCGCTACTACGGCGGCCAGTTTGGCAATAGACGATATACGATTTTTGTTTATCAAGTTTAGCGGCGTGTTGGCGCAACTCATGCAATGGCGCGTTAATTGCGCCTTCAATTTGCTTGTATTTAAATTCAGTGGGGAAGCACATAGTTTCAGCTCTGAATTAAAGATATTACACTTGACTAGCGCACTAAACGCGCATTAAAATGTAGCACATAGACTACAATTGGAATTATGATGAACGTTAATGTTAGACTAAGAAAAGATGCAGAAATGGTTTTAGTGCATGCCGCTATGCACTCTGGAAAACCAAAAAATGCGATTATTAATGAAGCTATTTTGCTTTATGCTGAGCAGTTCAATAGTCAGAATTTGCAAGATGATATTAATAAAAAAATGCGTTTATTAAATCTGACAGATGCTCAAGATGAGACGAGCGATTTAGGGGATTTTGATTGAGCTCCTCACTATATAGCCGTGGTGATATTGTATTGTGTGCAGATAAATCTGGCGACTTCACTGGAAAACCAAGGCCTTTTTTAATTGTGCAAAAAACAATTTATATTGAAGCAAAAGATAGTTTATTAGTGTGCCCAATTAGTACAATATTGGATGAAACGGGCTTAAGGATACGGCTAAATGCCACAGCTGAAAACGGTCTAACTCACGACTCTGATATACATACAGATAAAGTATCTGCAATTAAAAAAATACGCGTAAAACAAATGATTGGCAAAGTTAGCAAGCAAAAAATGGCAGAAGTTTCACATTCAATTAAAGACTGGCTAGACTTGTAACACCCTGGTATTAATTCTACTTTAGTAGCGTCTACTAGATAATGTTGATAACTCTAGTGCCACCATCTAGCACTTCAACCCTTAAGCCGCATTGCGTTAATATAAACGCCGCTGCGCTACTACGGCGGCCAGTTTGGCAATAGACGATATACGATTTTTGTTTATCAAGCTTAGCAGCGTGTTGGCGTAACTCATGCAATGGCGCATTAATTGCGCCTTCAATATGCTCATGCTTAAATTCAGACGGAAAGCGCACATCTATCCACATTGCGTCACCTCTCGCCACTTTTTCATCGGCAGTTTGTTTGTTAATGCTATTCACAATAGGTGCTTTTAACAGCTCAATAAAATCTTGTTTTTTTAGTCGTAACAATTGACCATTTGTTTTCATGGTGACTGTGGCGTTGCGCTTATTGTCAGAAGCCAATGCCTCTTCGCCAAAACCGTCTCCTGTTGAAATTTCTGCTAGCACAACAGGCGGCTGGCTCATATCGTTAATGCGGCTAACAACGGCAGTGCCTTGCTGAATAAGGTAGTAGTAATCGCCCTCTTGGCCTTGGGTAATAATGGTTTGTTTTGCTTCTACATCAATAGCTGTCATACGTGCAAACATCGCCTCAATATTAGCAGGTGGTAGCTTGCTGAACACGCCGTTATGTACTTGAAAAGCGTGAAAACTGGCGGCATCTCGCTGCCAATTATTGTTGGTGACATTCGATTTTTCTTTCGCTTGCGCAGGCGGATAACCTGATAGCTGATCCCACGTCATCATAATATCCAGCAAATCTAAATCAATGCGCACAATCTCGATGGGGGTTAATGCGATGGTATCTTTAATTTTTAAACGCTCGGTATCTAGCGGGTGTTTAGCGGCATCGGTGCCTGCACGCAGAATCAATTTATTGCCGTTTTCGTAGCGAATGCCTAAATCGCCTTTGACGAGATACAACGCCTGTGTGGCAGCATTCATGCGCGTTGGGTCTAAATCTTTGCTGATACGCTCGACAATACACAAAGGTGCAAGCTCATCTAATCGATTAGGCGATAGTCTGGCAATCGGCTCAAACTGCAGCAATGTATTTTTACTAACAGCCGCATTGGCTGATTGATTTTCAGGATACGTCATAATTTTAAAATTTAGCTTTTTAAATTAAATGGCTTACAGGTTAAATATTTGTTGTTGCCGTAAGGCTTGGCAATGCTGCGTGTTAGGGTTAGATGCAATTTCTTGCATAATAATTACATCTTCGCCCGGTTTTAGATGCGTGATATACACGTCTGGCTGGCTTTGCAAATGCGTTAACTCATTTGCCAAAGTGGCTGGGCATAAATGTTTAGAAAGCCTTGCTAATTCCGCTTCAGCATTGCTAAAAGCGGTTTCAATAATCAGCACTTTTAAGTTATTAATCTGATTAACTTCATGCCAAAAAGCAAGGCTACCTGCGGTATCTCCTGTAAAAACCAAACTGCTTTCGCCACTATCAATTTGGTAGCCAACTGCTGGTATCACATGGTTGGCTGGTACAGCAGTGATGGTTTTAGAATTAATTTGTACGCCACTGCCAACACAAATTTCGTTGTATTTTAAAAACGGTGCGGCTGGGTCGGGTATTAAATTAAAGTTTGGCCAAATCAGCCAATTAAAAACGTGCTGTTTTAAGATGTTAATCACTTCAAGTGTGGCATGTACGGTCACTGGTTCGCTACGCAAACCCATGACGGTATCTAACAATAATGGTATTGAAACAATATGGTCTAGATGCGAATGGGTGACAAAAATATGATCAATCTTTAACAAAGCATCTAACGACAAATCGCCCACGCCTGTGCCTGCATCAATCAATACATCGTCATCCACTAATAGGGATGTGGTACGCATATCACCGCCAATGCCCCCGCTACAGCCTAAAATTTTAATTTGCATTTGATTATCTTTATATTGTCTAGTCGCAATTTTTTATTACTTGGATTTCATATTTCTTACTATTTGGATTCAACATTAAAAGCGCCATCCCAATCCGCACTTGGT
>LNFM01010462.1_pt1 | contig 13052 bp, 11 predicted proteins | sample 596031 | NCBI WGS metagenome assembly LNFM01 (sample SAMN04254537, study PRJNA301005) | activated carbon metagenome | isolation source: dual media filters at the Ann Arbor, Michigan drinking water treatment plant | place: USA: Ann Arbor
TACTATCCATTCAAAATCCTCGCTCAGTAGCAGGTTCTTATATAAGCCGGTTGGGTGTAGAATGGGCCGAAGAGGGTTCGGGCGTTATTGATCTCACCTTAACGGGTACTAATCCTCAAAAGGAAATCGATTTTTTAGAAGGCCTGGTTAAGACCTATCAGGAGATGGACTTGCGCAAAAAAAATGAAGCTGCTAATCGCACCATCGACTTCATTCGTTCACAACTGCTTGGCATAAAAGATTCTCTACGCACGGTTGAGTATCAATTGGAGCGATTTGGCAATAGCAGCCGGGTTAAAGACATGAGTGCCGCTGCTCAACGTTTTTTAGAAAGGGCCGAAGCCTTCGAAATACAGAGGTCGGAACTTTTGATAAGGCAGAATTATTACCATTATCTGGAGGAATATTTAACGAAAGGCAAAGGCAATCTCGATCAGATTGTTTTGCCTTCTTCGGTGGGCTTGTCCGATCCTGTGGTGGGTTCTTTGTTGAACAAGATGGTGGATCTGCAATTAGAATTAAAATTATACCTCGACCCAACCCGTGAAGGAAATCCACTGGTAAATAATAAGATTGAACGCATCCAGGAGATCAAACTAAACGTGCTTGAATCTGTAGCCACCTTGCGCTCTACCGACAAGATAAAAATGGATTTTCTTAACCGCCAGTTGGCAGAAATTGAAAAGCAATTGGTTTCTCTGCCCGCTTCCGAGCGTCAACTTATTTCGGTACAACGAAATTATTCATTGTTAGAGAATTTATATTTGCTCCTCATGCAAAAACTTTCCGAGGCCCGGATTTCAGAAGCGTCCAATACCTCTGATATCATACCGGTTAATCCACCTATGAGCGGTGGAGCAATTTCACCGAAGCCAGCACTCAACTATGCCATTGCCGCGTTGGCCGGTTTGGCCTTGCCCTTTGCTTTGTTTATTTTATTTGAACTACTCAACACAAAAGTGCAGTCGAAGGAAGATATTGAGAAATTGAGTTCTATTCCTTTTCTGGGCGGTGTAGGTCATTCGGTAGGACAAACTCTTGCAGTAAAAGAAAAACCGAAGTCTGCGGTAGCGGAATCGTTTCGGGCGCTGCGTTCCAACCTAAACTTCTTTACAGGCAATAAGCCAAAGCAAATTTTTATGGTTAACAGTTCTATTAGTGGCGAAGGAAAGACGTTTACAACTATTAATCTGGCTACCGTGTTTGCACTTTCCGGTAAACGCACGTTGATTGTAGGAGCCGATATGAGGCGTCCTAAAATATTTGAAGATTTTGGTCGTACCAACCAATCTGGTTTGAGTACGTATTTATCGGGACTCTCAGAATTTAGTGATGTAGTGCAGGATACCGAAATCGAAAATCTTTTCTTTATTAGTGGCGGACCTGTGCCACCGAATCCATCTGAACTATTGTTGACTGACCGCTTTGATAATTTTATTAAAACAGCTCAGCAAGAATTTGATTTTATTATCATCGACACCCCACCTCTTGCGTTGGTTACAGATGCATTCGTCATCTCCAAGTTTGTAGATCATACGGTTTTTGTGTTGCGGCAAAATTATTCCCACAAAGTTTTTATTAAGAGTATTGATGAATTCTATAGGTCTGGTAAACTTGCTAATATCAGTATACTACTCAACGATATTTATAAATCGGGCCTGGGTTATGGCTATGGTCAGGAGTATGTATACCAGTATGGATATGGGTACGGATACCGAGGAAAGAAAAAAAACGGTAATGGTTATTACTCGGATTAATAAATGAATTCGTTGGCATTTATACCTGCCAGAGGAGGTTCAAAGCGGTTACCAGGAAAAAATATTATGAACTTTGGGGGCCGGCCTCTAATATATTATTCGATTGCATTTGCTCAATATAATAAGATTTCGAAAATAATTGTCTCTACGGATGATGATGAAATTGCTTCGGTTGCAGAATTCTATGGTGCTGAAGTGCTGATGCGGCCAATGCATTTATCAGGAGATGATGTTTCAACAGCCAGTGCCGCAAAGCATTGTCTCTTGAATCAACGATCAAAGGGAGTTTATCCAGATTGTATTTTAACTCTACAACCAACTAATCCGCTACGACCAAAAGAATTATTTTCTGAAGCAATAAAGTTGTGGGACGATGAATGTGATTCGGTTATTTCAACAACGTTAAATAATAGAAAGTATGGTACGATTGTGGATGGATATTTTCTACCTTTAAATTACTCTCCAGGTGTTCGATCTCAAGACTTGAACGTACAGTGTTTTGAGAATGGTTTAATTTATTTAACTCGGCCTGCTCTTATAGAGCAGGAAAAAATATTTGGTTCAAAAACCAGAACAATACTGACCGATGAGTTGTATTCCTTAGTAGATATTGATACGGCTTTTGATTTTGATCTTGGTGAGAAACTCCTCAGTAGTTATGCTCAAGAATTTTCTTACTTGAATTAATTTTAGAATAATCCATGCAACCCTTTATTGAGATTTCTGGACGTAGAATAGGACTTGATTATCCACCTCTGGTTATTGCTGAAATCGGAATAAATCACGAAGGTTCACTGGCTACAGCATTTGAAATGGTAGATGCAGCCAAACGTGCCGGGGTGGAATTCGTCAAGCATCAGACGCATATTGTAGAAGATGAAATGAGCGGTGCCGCAAAAAAGGTAATTCCCGGTAATGCCGATGTTTCTATTTATGAAATTATGAAACGGTGTGCGCTTTCTGAGGAAGAGGAGATCAAGCTTCAGAAATATGTCATGAGCAAAGGAATGACATTTATCTCCACACCATTTTCACGTGCTGCTGCAAATCGATTAGTAAAAATGAATGTTCCTGCTTACAAAATAGGAAGTGGTGAATGTAATAATTACCCGTTGCTGGATCATATTGCCAGGTTTGGTAAACCGATGATTATAAGCACAGGCATGAATACAATCGAGAGTGTACGAAAGGCAGTTGAGACGGTCATGGCGCATGGGGTTCCTTTAGCATTAATGCATACTACCAATTTGTACCCAACACCTCATCATTTAGTTCGGCTGGGTGCGATGCAGGAATTGATGACTGAATTTCCTCAAATCCCGGTAGGGTTGTCTGATCATACAACAAGCAATCATGCATGTTTTGCAGCTGTTGCATTAGGAGCGAGTTTATTAGAACGACATTTTACTGATCGAATGGATCGACAAGGACCGGATATCGTATGTTCAATGGATGTACAAGCAACTCAGGAATTAATACAGGGTGCTGCTATAATACAAAAGATGAGAGGTGGAAAGAAGGAGCCTGCCCTGGAAGAACAAGTAACGATTGATTTTGCCTTTGCAACCGTGGTATCTATTGCTGACATTAAGAAGGGAGATGTTTTTACGAAGGAAAATATCTGGGTGAAGCGACCCGGCACCGGAGAAATTAAAGCCGTTCATTTTGATCAGCTTCTTGGAAAGAAGGCAGTGAGAGATATTGCAAATGATAGACATTTGAGTTGGACAGATTTTAAATAATATGAATAAGAGAAAGGTTTTCGTATTGGTTGAAAGAAGAGCAGATTACAGCAGGTATAAGCCCATTTTAACGAAAATGAAGGCCGATCCATTTTTTGAGATTTATTTAGTCGTTACAGGTATTTGTTTACTGGATCTGCACGGTAAGGATGTGAACTATATTGAGGAGGATGGATTTGAGATTAAGGCCAGGTTGCCCATGTTCGATAATTATAAGGTCGATTCCGGTGGGGGAATGGTAAAAGCTATGGCGAGGGTATTGGATGGCGTGGTAGATGAATTGGAAAAGGCAAAGCCCGATTTAGTATTATCGGGTTTTGATATTGGGGGTAATTTTGCTGTAACAATCGCAGCGGCACACATGAATATCCCAGTCGCTCATATTCAAGGTGGCGAGGTGACAGGGAGCATTGATGAGAGCATCCGACATGCCATGAGTAAATTTTCTCATATTCATTTTCCGGCTACGGAAGATGCGCGGAACAGGTTAATTCGGTTAGGTGAAAATCCCGAAAATATTTACACCGTGGGTTGTCCTTCAATTGATGTAATCGTGAACACGGATCATTATCCAAAAGAAGAACTTGAGAAAGAATTTGGTTTGGATTTTTCTAAACCTTTTGTAATCATGATTCAACATCCCGTTACAACGGAAGCGAAGTCTTCCCTTAATCAAATTCAAGAAACAATAGCAGCCATCAAAAAAGTAGGCGTCCAAGCTATTGTCTTGTTACCTAATAATGATGCCGGCTATTCGGATATTATTAAGGAGATAAAAAGTTCAGGATTAATGTGGCTGCCAAGCCTGCCAACAATTAAGTTCATTAACCTCTATCGAAATGCCTGGGCACTCATTGGAAACTCCAGTAGTGGAATCCATGAAACTCCAACGTTTAAGATCCCGGCTATTAATATTGGTAATCGACAAATGGGAAGAGAAAGGGCAGAAAATGTTATCGATGTACCAAATGATAGAGTAGAAATTGAGAGTGCATTGAGAAAAGCATTGTTTGATGAGGAGTTCAGAAGGTTCGTATCAACCATAAAAAACCCGTATGGCGAAGGTGATTCTGCCGAAAAGATTGTCAGTATTTTGAAAACAGTTCCGCTGGGGCAAGAAATTATTCAGAAGAAATTTTATGAATAATTTCAGTACCGGTGAATTAAATTGATGAGAGTATTAATATTAGGGGGTAGTGGTTTTTTAGGACGAACGATGTTTTCGTATCTCAAGTCATTTGAAGATTTTGAACTGATTTGTGGTGATATATTGGATCCGGAAATCGATCGTGTAGAATTCCGTCATATCGATATTTTGGATTCAAAATCCAGCGCGTTAATAAGGAATCAGTTCGATATTATAATCAATTGCACAGGTCAGGTAACAATACCTATAAATACATGCTATAAATTAAACTCGTCAGGTATTGATAATATCATCAGCTCAGTAAGAGATACGGATACAAAGTTGGTACATATTTCTTCTGTTTCAATATACGGAAGCTGCAAGGTGGCCGATGAACATACAGCTTTCAATCCTGAAACACCTTACTCAACATGCAAGGCATATTCCGAATATTTGTTATCCGCTAAACTGAATCCCGACCAATTGACAATCGTGCGATTATCTAATTTGTATGGACATGGACAAAATAAAGGAATATTAAGTTACCTGATAAAATCGTATAAATCTGATCGTGAATTGTATTTTAATAATGACGGTTCATTAGTGAGATACTATTTAAATGTGGAGGACTGTGTAACCAATCTTGCAAAGTTTTTTTTGAATAGAAACAACTTTGTCGCAGGTGTTTATAATTTGTTGGGTAACGATAGGTATACTGTAATCGAACTGATAAAGCTTGTTGAGCGCGTATCGAAAATAGAATTTCGCAAACATTTTGACTCCATAAAGCCATATGATAATACCCTTATTATTCATGATGAGGCGATTAAAAGCAAACTTCAATTGGAGCTAGGTCATTCAGTAGAAGCCTATTTAAATTCCAGGATTAGTGTATGATTACAGAAGAAAAGGATATTGCTAAATATATAGTGGAACCCCAGCATTCTATAAAGGATGCAATGAAGATCATTGATGAGAATAAATCGGGAACTGTATTCGTGATTGACAACAATCAAACACTTATGGGATCCTTAACGGACGGAGATATAAGAAGAGGGTTTTTACGGGGAGAAAATATAGAAAGTTCAGTTACAAAAGTAATGTTTACTAATACGACTTTTGTAAAGGAGAAATTTGTACTGGAAGAAGTGAAAAGACTGTTACTGGAAAAGCAGATTAAAGTGATTCCGGTAACGGATGATAATTATAGACTAGTTTCCGTTTTGACTAATCTGCAGGTAAGGCAAAACAATCACCAAATTGAAAACTATGCTATACTGATGGTAGGCGGTGAGGGTAAAAGATTATCGCCTTTAACGAATGATGTACCAAAACCATTGTTGCAGGTAGGAGGCAAACCTATTCTTCAAATCATTTTGGAAAGATTAGCATTCCATGGTTTTAAGAATGTGATACTGTGTACAATGCACAAAGCAGAATCTATAGAAGAATTTTGTGGTAGTGGAGAGAAATTTGGTCTTTCGATTTCATACTTTAAAGAGGAGGAGAAATTAGGAACAATAGGGGCAGTTAAATATTTGGAATCAAAACTAAGTAAGCCTTTTCTGGTAATGAATGGCGATTTGCTTACGTTGGTTAATTATAAAGGCGTACTTGACTACCATATCCAGAATCTCGGTGACTTAACGGTTTGTAGCAAAGAATTTTCTTACAGTGTACCCTACGGAGTTTTGGAGGTAAGCGGAATGGAAATTCGTTCGGTATCTGAAAAGCCTAGTTATTCGTACAGAGTGAGTGCCGGGATCTATGCAGTAAATCCAGCCGTGCTGGATTATATTCCAAAAGGACAGTATTTTGATATTACGGATTTAATGAGCAAAGTTTTAAATGATAAAAAACGACTGATAACTTTCCCCATTGGAGAGTATTGGTTAGACATTGGATTGCCTCAGGATTATACGAAAGCAAATTTGGATTTTCCTGATCACTTTGAAGAGTCGTAATGATGATGGACAATTTGTATAAAAATAAAAAAGTTTTTGTTACTGGTGCAGCAGGTTTCATTGGCAGTCACCTGGTAGAGGAACTAGTAAAGTCAGGGGCTAACGTAACGGCCCTTGTGCATTATAACTCGGCCTCTTCCATAGGTAATTTACAATACCTTGACAAAGGTCTTTTGAAGGAAGTCCAGATTGTGTTTGGAGATGTTACCGATAATTTCCAAATGACCACCTTGACCAAAAATAAAGACATCGTTTTTCATCTCGCAGCGTTGATAGGCATCCCGTATTCGTATGTAGCACCAGCAGCCTATGTCTCCACAAACATCAACGGAACATTAAACATGTTGGAAGCCGCGCGTATCAATAAGGTGGAAAAACTGGTGGTGACGTCAACCTCTGAAACGTATGGAACTGCTCTATACACACCGATTGATGAAAAGCACCCGATGCAAGGGCAGTCACCCTACAGTGCTACAAAAATTGGAGCTGATAAAATTTCAGAAAGCTATTTTCTTTCATTCGATTTACCCGTGTGTATCTTCAGGCCATTCAATACCTACGGACCGAGACAATCCATGCGCGCAGTGATTCCCACCATTATTACACAGGCACTTCAATCCAAAGAAATCAAATTGGGTTCTCTCTCTCCGGTAAGAGACATGCTTTTTGTGAAGGATACGGTGAGAGGTTTTATGCTGGCTGGGTTAGTAAAGGAATCTGCAGGCGAAGTAATAAGTGTCGGTACAGGGGTCGGCTTTACGATCGGAGAGATCGTGAATTTAGTTCAGAAAATAGTAGGGAGTGAGAAACCGGTTTGGGAAGATCAGCAGCGGGTGCGACCTGAAAAAAGTGAAGTGTTTAAATTGATATGCGACAACCGAAAAGCAAAAACGCTTCTCAGTTGGGAACCGGATTATACACTTGAACAAGGTTTAGAGAAATGTGTTGAATTTATTAAAGGAAATCAATCCTTATACGATGTTAACAGATATGCAGTCTGATCAAACTAAAAGTTTACTCTTCAAATATTCTAACGACTAATCAGGCTTAAGTGAATGAATAAAGAGGTAACAATCATTAAGGCCAGCACAGGTTGGCGTGCCGTTAATCTGAAAGAGTTAGCGCACTATAAAGATTTACTTTGGTTTTTAACAATCCGCGGAATAAAGGCAAAGTACGCCCAATCAGTTTTGGGGGTAAGTTGGGCTGTCATTCAGCCATTATTCTCAACCCTCGTATTTACTATTATTTTTGGGAATCTTGCACGAATTGATTCAAACGGTGTTCCTTACTTTTTATTTAGTCTGGTGGGCCTGGTGCCTTGGACTTTTTTTGCCAATACGTTAACAGATTCATCTAATAGTTTAATCTCAAATGCCGCAATGATTAACAAGGTTTACTTCCCCAGATTGGTTTTGCCGTTGTCTTCCATTTTTTCAAAAGGTGTAGATTTTATCATTGGCTTTATACTGTTGACCATATTTTTGATAGCCTATCGAATCACTCCTTCCTGGGAGGTGGTGATGTTACCTTGGTTGATTCTTGTTTTACTTTTCACTTCACTCGGGTTAGGAATGATTTTATCCGCAATGGCAGTTCAATACCGGGATGTAAAACATGCCATGACCTTTGCTGTGCAGTTGCTGATGTATGCGGCACCAGTGGTTTATCCCACTACCAATGTTCCTGAGCAATATCAATGGATTTATGCACTCAATCCGATGGTAGGTGTAATAGAAGGATTTCGATCTGTATTTTTAAAGACGATTGATTTTCCCTATGAATGGGTCGTAATGGGAACAATCCTATCGATCATTCTTTTTGTTTTTGGTGTTTTTTATTTTAAGAGAATGGAACGTGTTTTCGCAGACGTAGCATAACTATGGCAGAGCCTGTAATTAGTGTAAAAGGAGTAAGTAAAAAATATAGAATTGGCCTGACTCATAAGAAGTCGGACACGATGTTGGCAACAATTCTTAATGGATTAAAAAGTCCACTTACCAACCTAAATAGAATTCGAAATTTGTCAAAGTTAAATGATGATGATGATTCCATTTTTTGGGCGCTGAAAGATGTTTCTTTTGACGTGCAGGAAGGGGAGGTGTTGGGAATCATCGGGCATAATGGAGCCGGTAAAAGTACGTTACTAAAATTACTTTCACGAATTGCAGAGCCTAGTGCAGGGGAGATTAGAATACACGGGCGCGTTGCTGCCTTATTAGAAGTAGGAACTGGTTTCCATCCGGAGCTTACTGGCCGCGAAAATATCTACATGAATGGCACTATTTTGGGCATGCGTAAATGGGAGATAGATCAAAAGATGGAAGAGATTGTAGACTTCAGCGGGGTAGAAAAACATTTGGATACCCCGGTGAAATTTTATTCTTCCGGGATGCGAGTACGGTTAGGATTTTCAGTTGCTGCGCACCTAGACCCCGAAATATTGATTATTGATGAAGTATTATCCGTAGGAGATGCTGAATTTCAAAAGAAGTGTTTGGGTAAGATGGGCGAGGTAAGTAAGCGCGATGGAAGAACGGTATTGTTTGTTAGTCATAATATGGCCAGCGTAAAAGCACTTTGTAAAAAAGGGGTATTATTGGACAAAGGAAAAACAAAACTGATTGCTGATGTCGAAACTATTGTAAAACATTACTTAGGCGGAGAAACTGACAATTTAAACTACAAAAGAACAAACGCGTTAACAGATGGATTCGAACTAATAGATATAGCGGTTGCCAATACTGGAGAATCTGTAAACGAACCCATTATTAGAGATAGAGAAATTTGTTTCGCTTTTAATTACGATAACAGAGAGCATATACAAGGACTTTATTTTAATATTAAAATCAAGGATGAAGAAGGTAGGTACCTAATAACTACAACTTCGGATTTGATAGCCCCCATAATTAATTCAGGAAAAGGACAAGCTCGCATGAAAATACCAGCAGGTTTTTTTAACGAGGGTCAGTTCTTTATTGACCTAATGGTGATTCAGAAGAAAACAACCCAATACAAAGTTTATTTTCATGCACAGGATATTTTATGTCTTCAAATTTCGCCTGAAAGAAGAGAGCTTGGAACCTGGATGGGCAACGAAAAAGGATTTATTAGGCACACTTTTGACTGGAATATTTGATACCCGTTACTAAACCCTTTTTACCCCCGAAGGAAGAAGTATATTCCTTATTGGATGAGGTATGGAACCGTCAATGGTTGACCAACAACGGCCCTTTGGTAAACGAACTGGAATTAAAACTGAAGGAATATTTAGGAGTACCACATTTGTTATACTTAAATAACGGTACCATTGCTTTACAAATTGCCATAAAAGCGTTAGAACTAAAGGGTGAGATTATCACAACTCCATTTAGTTATGTGGCCACGACTAGTAGCATTGTTTGGGAGGGGTGCGCACCTGTTTTTGTGGATATTGATGAGCACACGTTTAATATTGATCCAAATAAAATTGAAGCTGCCATCACGCACAAAACGCAAGCGATATTAGCTACACATGTTTTTGGCAACCCTTGCGATATTAATGCTATTCATCAATTAGCAGTTAAACACAATTTAAAAGTGATATACGATGCGGCCCACTGTTTTGGTACTACCTACAACGGCAAATCCGTATTTGAATATGGGGATATAAGTACCACAAGCTTTCATGCAACCAAGTTGTTTCATACGGTTGAAGGTGGAGCAATATTTTGCAGCGATCCTGAATTATTAAAAAGAATGGCTTTTTTAAGAAACTTTGGACATAACGGACCAACTGATTTTGCAGCCGTTGGTATTAATGGCAAAAATTCAGAGTTTCATGCAGCAATGGGCATTGTTAATTTAAAATACATTCAATCCATACTTGACCAACGCAAATCACTAAGCCAACATTATGATTCGTGGTTAAAGCACCTGAAAATCAAACACCAAACCATTACTCCTGGAAGTCAATTTAACTATGCTTACTACCCCGTTGTGTTTAATGATCAAGCAACAACCCTTAAAGTAATTGCTGTGTTGGAGGGTAATTGGATTACCCCAAGACGATATTTTTATCCATCATTAAATACACTAAACCTATACTCGGGTAATACATGTAAAAACAGTGAGGGTATTTCAGAACGTATATTATGCTTACCCCTTTATCATAAATTAACGAAAAACGATGTTGATTTGATTTCTCGACTGATTTTAAGAACAATCAATAATTAGTATGCGAGTTGCCATCATGCAACCATATTTATTCCCCTATATAGGATACTTTCAACTTATGAATGCAGTTGATAGATGGGTGGTTTACGATGATGTTGCATTTATTAAGCAAGGTTGGATTAATCGTAACCGTATACTTATAAATGGGGAGCCTCAAATGTTCACTGTACCTTTGCATGGTGCCAGTTCATTTGTACTAATAAACCAAACTGAAATTAATCAACGCATTTACCCGATTTGGAAATCAAAGTTTTATAAAACATTAGAGCAGTCGTATCGTAAAGCGCCTAACTTTGACGTTATTTTTCCTTTGATTAAAGAGGTGCTAGATACAGAGCATAAAACAATATCTGCACTGGCTTTACATGGTTTAAAAGCAGTAACAGGTTACTTAGAAATTAGTACTACTATTGTTGAAAGTTCTGCCTCTTATAACAACAACGACCTAAGAGGTGAGTATCGGGTTTTAGATATTTGCAGGCAGGAAAATGCAATGGAATATATAAATGTTCCCGGAGGTAAACATTTATACGATAAACTAGAGTTTGAAAAGAAAAATATTGAGCTACATTTTATTGAACCTAAATTAATGCCATACAATCAGTTTAAAGGCAGTTTTGTTCCTTGGCTTTCTATAATTGATGTTTTATGCTTTAATTCTAAAGAACAGATTCATACACTACTCAAAGCATGCGAAATACAGACAGCGCAATAGGGGGATACTTTGAGTTAGAAACTTGCCGCAAACGGACGGAATATCATAATGATGCATTAGCATTAAATAGTGGAAGAAACGCCCTTGAACATATTTTAAGGTGCAAACAATACAAGCGAATTCATATTCCCTACTTCACTTGCGAAGCATTGCTTGAACCTATAAAAAAATTGAGCTTAGATTATATTTTTTACCATATTGATGAAGTTTTTTTTTCTAAACTAGCTAATCATAGACCTGAAGACGCCATCCTTTATACGAACTATTTTGGCCTAAACGCAAACAATGTTGAAGAATTAACGAAACACTACAGCAATGTCATCATCGATAATGCACAAGCTTTTTTTGATAAACCGTTAGCAAACGTGAGTACTTTTTATTCGCCTCGTAAGTTTTTTGGTTTACCTGATGGAGGCTTAGTATATGGCGCCAATGAAATATCGGCAAATAATTATTTTAAAGATAAGTCTTCAGGAAGGATGATGCACCTGCTTACCAGAATCGAGGAGGGGGCAGAAGCAGGTTATCTTATGTTTAGAGAGAACGATGCTAAACTAAATAGCCAACCAATCAAACTTATGTCTAACCTCACTCATACATTATTAGCGGGTATTGATTATGATGATGTTAAAAATAGACGCATACTGAATTTTAAGTTAATGCATCAAAGTTTGAAAAAGACAAACAAGCTAACGGAGTGGATTGACAAAGCAAATGTAAGCGGTCCAATAGTATACCCATATTGGATTAGCAATGGAAGTGATTTAAGGAAACAATTGCTAAAGCATAAAATATATACTGCAATGTATTGGCCTAATGTTCTAGAATGGGTTGGTAGTAACACAATTGAATTCGAATTATCCAAGAATGTTGTTTGTATCCCAATTGATCAGAGGATATCAAATAGTGACCTTTCTAAAATTATTCACTTAGTAAATGGATAAAAAAATTAATGTCCTGATTTTTCCTTGTGGTGCCGAAAATGCAATCGAGGCATACTACGCACTTAAAGACGTAGTAAATATAAATTTGTTTGGAGCATCAGGAAAAAGCGATCATGGCGAGTATATTTTTAAAAACTATATACCGAATGTACCATACCTAAATAATGCTGAATTTCTTCCATTTTTCAGCCAAGTAATACTAGAATTTAGTATTGATGTGATTATCCCAACACATGACGATGCTGTATTAAAACTTGCAGAGCTTCAAGAAAGTTTAAATGCTAAAGTCCTAATGCATGGCTTAGAACAAGCTAAAATTTGTAGAAGTAAAGGCCTTACTTATAAGGTTTTCGCAGATGAAATATTTTGCCCCAAAACTTATAATTCTGTTAATGATATTGATTGTTATCCCGTATTTGTAAAACCGGATAGGGGGCAAGGTGGCAAAGGAGTTTTTATTGTTGATAATGAAAATGACTACAGAATTAAAGATATCGATTTAACTGAGTATGTAATTTGCGAAAATCTACCTGGTGAAGAAATTACGGTTGATTGTGTAACTGATTTTAAGGGAAATTTATTGTTCGCG
>LNFM01020762.1_pt1 | contig 13050 bp, 10 predicted proteins | sample 596031 | NCBI WGS metagenome assembly LNFM01 (sample SAMN04254537, study PRJNA301005) | activated carbon metagenome | isolation source: dual media filters at the Ann Arbor, Michigan drinking water treatment plant | place: USA: Ann Arbor
GGTCGGCGGAAGCCGCATTATAGACCACGCCCTTGTGGCCGGAGAGCGACCAGCCGGCGCCTTCCTTGGTGGCCTTCAGCGAGACGTCGGCCAGGTTGTAGCGGCTCTGGCGTTCGAGCCAGGCCAGCGCGAACTGCTTCTTGCCCTCGATCATCGGGGCGAGCAGCGCCTCCTTCTGCGCCTTCGAGCCCGAGCGCGCGATCATGCCGCCGCCCAGCACGACGGTCGGCAGGAACGGCTCCAGCACCAGGCCTTTGCCGAACTGCTCCATCACGATCATGGTCTCGATCGGACCGCCGCCGTAGCCGCCATCCTCTTCCGAGAACGACATGCCGAGCCAGCCCAGCTCGGCGAACTGCTGCCAGTTCTCCGGCAGCCAGCCGCGCTCCGTCGCCGCGATCTTGCGGCGGGCATCGAATGCATACTTGTCGCGCACGAAACGCTCGGCCTGCTCCTGCAGCTGCTTCTGTTCGTCGGAAAGGGACAGATCCATCTCGTCTTCCTCCAGATACTGCGCGTCTTATAGCCCGAGGATGGCCTTGGACACGATGTTCTTCTGAACCTCGGTGCTGCCACCGTAGATCGTGGTCTTGCGCATGTTGAAATAGCGCGGCGCGGCGGGCGGCGCATGGTCGGGGCCGATCGGCGTCTCGTTCGTATCCTGAAACAACATGCCCGGCTGGCAGGGCGCGGCGTACTCGCCGCAGGCTTCCATGGCGAGTTCCGCGATGCGCTGCTGGATCTCCGAGCCGCGCACTTTCAGAATCGAGGCCTCGGGTCCCGGTGCGCCGCCCAGCGCCATGGTCGACAGCGCGCGCAGCTCGCTCATCTCCAGCGCCTGAACCTGCAGGTCGACGTCGGCAATTTTTTCCGCCATCGAGGGATCGTCGCTGATCGTGCGCAGCATCGAGACGCCGCGCTTCGATGACGGCACCTCGGCAATGCCCAGCCGTTCGTTGGCGAGCAGGAATTTGGCGCAGGTCCAGCCCTCGTTCTCCTTGCCGACCAGATTCCCGACCGGGACCTTCACATTGTCGAGGAACACGTCGTTCACCGCATGGGCGCCGTCGAGCATGATGATCGGCCGCACGGTGACGCCCGGCGTCTTCATGTCGATCAGCAGGAAGGAGATGCCCTCCTGCGGCTTGGCTGAGGCGCCTGTCCGCACCAGGCAGAAGATCCAGTCGCCCCAGTGCGCATAGGAGGTCCAGGTCTTCTGTCCGTTCACGATGTAGTGGTCGCCATTGCGTTCCGCCTTGGTGCGGAGATTGGCAAGGTCCGATCCCGCCCCCGGCTCGCTATAGCCCTGGCACCACGACACCGTCGATTCGCGGATGCCTGGCAGGAAGCGCACCTTCTGCTCCTCGTTGCCGAACGTGTAGATCACCGGCCCGACCATCTTGGGCCCGAACGGCAGGATGCGCGGCGCGCCCTCCTCCGCCAGCACGTTCTCGAACAGGAAGCGTTGCGTCACGTCCCAGCCGGGCCCGCCGAATTTCTTGGGCCAAGTGTAGGCGAGCCAACCCTTCTTGCCGAGCGCCTGCTGCCAGACCATGTGGTCGTCGCGGTCGTAGTGCTTGCCCGAGAAGGTCTTTTCCTTGGTCGTCGGCGAGAGGTTCTTTCGCGTGAAGTCCCGCACTTCGTCAGAGAAAGCCTTGTGCTCGGGCTTGAGAGCGAGATCCATTCTAAAGGCCTAACACCATCTTGCTGATGATGCCCTTCTGGATTTCGTTACTGCCACCGTAGATCGTGGTCTTGCGCGTATTGAAGTAACGCGGCGCAGCGAGATGGGCGTATTCAGGCCCGACCGGCGCCTCGTTGGTGCCCTGCCACAAGAGGCCCGGCAGGTAAGGCGCGGAATATTCACCGACCGCTTCCATAGTGAGCTCGGTAATGCGCTGCTGGATCTCCGAGCCACGGATTTTCAGGCCCGACACTTCCGGACCCGGCTGACCGCCATGCGCCATCGACGACAGCACCCGCAGTTCGGTGTACTCGAGCGCCGTCACCTGGATCTCGAGGTCGGCAATCTTCTCGGCGAAGCTCTGGTTCTCGATCAGCGGCCGACCGTCGTCCTGCTCGGCGCGGGCGATATCCTTCAGCGCCGCGACGCCGCGCTTGGACTGCGGCACGGCCGCGATCCCCAGCCGCTCGTTGGCCAGCAGGAACTTGGCGCAGGTCCAGCCCTCGTTTTCCTTGCCGACGAGGTTGGCGACCGGAACCTTCACATTGTCGAAAAAGACCTCGTTCACCTCGTGGCCGCCGTCGGCCATGATGATGGGCTTCACGGTGATGCCCGGCGTCTTCATGTCGATCAGGAGGAAGGAGATACCCTCCTGCGGCTTGGACTTGGTATCGGTGCGCACGAGGCAGAAGATCCAGTCGGCCCAATGGCCCATCGTGTTCCAGGTCTTCGACCCATTCACGATGTAATGGTCGCCTTCCTTCTCGGCCTTGGTGCGCAGGCTCGCGAGGTCGGAGCCGGAGCCCGGCTCGGAGTAGCCTTGGCACCACCACACGGTGCTGAGGCGAATCGGATCGAGGTACTTCTGCTTCTGCTCCTCGGTGCCGAACGTATAGATCACCGGCCCGACCATCTTGGTGCCGAACGGGATGATGCCGGGGGCGTATTCCTCGGCGCAGATGTTCTCGAAGATGTAGCGCTCGGCCGGTGTGAAGCCCGGGCCGCCGTGCTTCTTCGGCCATGTGTAGACCAGCCAGCCCTTCTTCCCGAGCGCCTGCTGCCAGCGCATGTAATCGTCGCGGCCGAGATGTTTGCCGTTCTTCACCTTGTCGCGCACGTCGGCCGGCAGATTGGCGCGCACAAACGCGCGCACTTCGTCGGCAAATTTCTGTTCTTCAGGCGTGAAAGCGAGGTCCATGCGCCCCTCCCGGGCCGGGTTTTCGATTTGGCCGGAGTTTAGCCGCGAGTCCGTTCCGGACAAGCGCCACGCTACCGGCTGGCGGCTGGAGGCGCCGCGAAGCGGAACAACTTTACGTAGGAAATCGGCTTCGTAAACCCGACCGCCGCTCAGCCCGCCATGCCGTAGCGCTCCGGCCGCAGGGTGACGGCGAGCCCTTCACGCATGGGCTCGCCGCGCTCCATCTGGCGACGATTGTCGTCGCCGACCTGACGATAGAGCCCGAGGATCGCGCGATCATCGAGCGAGGCAATATCCTGGTCCACGCGCAGCGATGCCAGCCGGCGCAGGAGATCACGCGCGACGGTCCTGTCCCAGAGCGAGGCGTTCATCTCGCAGTGCCCCGTGAGCGAGAACGCATGCAGATTGCATGAACCGATCGTGGCCCAGGCATCGTCGATGATCATCAGCTTGGCGTGGACATAGAGCGGGTCGGGGTCATGCGCATCCCGACCGGCGACACCCGCGAGCAGGAAGTTCGGATAGCGGCCGAGCAACTCGACACCCTCGAAGCGCGAACGTTCCGCCGGATCGTTGCGGGCGGCTAGGACATAGGCCTCCGGCTTCGCCGGCACGAGCAGCACAACGTCCACCCCGCGCCCGAGCGCGCGCGCAAGGGGCGACGCAATCTCCATGATCGGAATGGCCTGGTTCTCGAGGTAGATGGTGCGGCGTGCGGCATCGATCGCCCGCACATACTGTTCGGCGATGGATCGCTCCCCGCGCGCGACATCGAAGGGCCGCCCGTCCGGCGACGGATGTCCGTCGAAGTACCGGTCGGCGTGCAGCATTCTCTGGATCTGGACCTTGCTCGCGCCTTGGGGCGCCGACGCCGCGACCGGGAATGGCAGCCGGTCCGCAGCGTCGCTATTCCAGTTGCCGTCTTCCGCCTCGCGTTCGCTCGCCTCGTTCCAGCGTTGGACGAAATTGTGGTGGATGTCGGTCGCCGATGGGCCCGTCACCTCCAGGTAGATGTCGTGATGATGAGCGTAGGAGCGCGCGGTGAGATTGGCGCCGCCGACGAACGCCGTCTCCGATGGAAAGCCCGCATCGACCACCCAGCTCTTCTGGTGCTGGCAATAGCGGTTGATCGCCCGATCCCAGCGGATCTTCGCACGCGTGCCGCGCTGGCGAAGCATGTCGAAATGCTCGGCCGTGCCGCCGAACATGATAGGGTGGTGGTCCGCCTCGGGATTCGGACGCCAAATCAGAAGGCGGACATCGACGCCGCGTGCCACGGCTCGATCGAGGACATCGAGCAGGCCGCCGCGGCCTTCGGGAAAAAGAAACTTCCGGTCCCAGAAGGCAACGGTCACCCAAACGCTGTGCCGCGCAGCATCGACGGCGTCGCAAAGGCGCAAGAAGAACGCGGCGGCGCCGACCAGCGGGCAGACCCTGTTGCCGTCGCGGATCGGGTAGGAGCCCAAGACCGCGCCCGGAATGTACGACGTCATACTCACGCCGGCACGATCAGCGCCTTATCCGCCTTCAGCCTGTCGATGGCGGCGTCGCTCAGGCCCGCCTCGCGCAGCACCTCGACGCCGTCGCCACCGATGCGCGGCGCATGGCGGCGGAACTCGGTCTTGGTCTTCTCGAAATCGAGCGGGCTCGCGAAGGTCGTGATCGGCCCCTCGGTCGGGTGCTCGCGATCGGTGAAGAAGCCGGTCGCCTTGAGGTGCGGATCGTCGATCAATTCCTCCAGCGTGTGCACCGGCATGGCGGGAATGTCGGCCTTGTCGAACATGTCGAGCCAGTCCTCGGTGGTGCGATCCTTCAGCAGGCTGTCGAGCACCTGGTAGAGCTCGCTGAAGTGCTTCGGCCGCTCGGTGCGGTCGACGAACTTCTTCTCCCGGGCGAGATCGGGCCGGCCGGCCAGCTCGAAGAAGGCGATCCAGTGCTGGTCGGTGTAGGGCAGCGCGCAGATGTAGCCGTTCTTCGTCGGGAACGGATGGCGATACTTGTTGATTATGCGGTCGTAGCCCATCGTCCCGCGCTCCGGCCGCCAGGTCGCGCCGAACAGATGCTCGGTCAGCCAGAACGAGGCCAGCGTCTCCAGCATCGGCACCTCGATCATCTGGCCCTCGCCGGTGCATTTGCGGTGATAGAGCGCGGCCAGCACGGCAATGCAGAGATGAAGCCCCGTCGTCTTGTCGGCGATCAGGCTCGGCATGAAGCGTGGCGGCTCGCCGTCGACGCGTGACTGCAACGAGGCCGCTCCGCTCACGCCCTGCACGAGATCGTCGAACGCGGGCTTGTGGCCGTACGGTCCCTTGCGCGCGTAGCCCAGCGAATAGGCATAGACGATCGACGGATTGATCTTCTTCAAATCCTCGTAGCCCAGCCCCAGCCGCTCGATCGCCGCCGGCCGGCTGTTGTGGATGAACAGGTCGGCCGTCTTGATCATGCCTTTCAGCACCTCGACGGCCTCGGGTTTCTTGAGGTCGAGGCAGATCGAGCGCTTGTTGCGGTTGGCCGCCATGTAGATCGGGCCCATGCTCTTGTCGCAGCCCATCACGCCGCCCGACAGGCGCAGGAGATCGCCCTCGGGCGGCTCGACCTTGATCACGTCGGCGCCCATGTCGGCCAGATGTTGAGTGGCGAACGGGCCCAGCAGCACCGCCGTCAGATCGATCACCCGCACGCCCGTCAACGGTCCCGGCATTTACGCTCCCCATCCTTCTTTGTTTCGGCGCGCACTATGGCATAGCCCGAGAGGCTAAGGCATGTTGCGGGCCCTGAATGGAGAGAAGAGCTGCAATGTCTGGAGCGTTGGACGGCCTCTTGGTGGTGAGTGTCGAACAGGCGGTGGCCGCCCCCTATTGCGCGGCGCGACTGGCGGACGCCGGCGCCCGGGTCATCAAGATCGAGCGGCCGGAAGGCGATTTCGCCCGTGCCTACGACGGCTACGTGAAGGGCGAGTCGAGCTACTTCGTCTGGCTGAACCGCGGCAAGCAATCGGTGGCGCTCGACTTCAAACAGGCCGAGGATCTGGCGTTGCTGCACCGTATGATCGCCAGGGCCGACGTGCTGATCCAGAACCTGGCGCCGGGGGCGGCCGAACGCGCGGGCTTCGGCTCTGCCGCGATGCGCGCCCGGCACAAGCGCCTGGTCACCGTCGACGTCTCGGGCTACGGCGACCATGGGCCCTACAAGAACCGCCGCGCCTACGATCTCCTGGTGCAGGCCGAGAGCGGCCTCGCCTCGATTACCGGCACCGAGCATGCACCTGGCCGCGTCGGCATCTCCGCCACCGACATCGGCACCGGCATGTATGCCCATGCCGCCGTCCTCGAAGCCTTGCTGGCGCGCCACAAGACCGGCGAGGGCCGCGCCATCTCGGTCTCGCTGTTCTCCTCCATGGCCGAATGGATGACGGTTCCGCTGCTCGCCATGGACTACGCCAGCTACGAATGGCCGCGGCTTGGCCTCACCCACCCGTTCATCGCGCCCTACGGCATCTATCCCAGCGCCGACAAGGTGCCGCTCCTGATCTCGATCCAGAACGACCGCGAGTTCGAGCGCCTGTGCCACGGCGTGCTCGACCGGCCGGGCCTGGAGAAGAATCCCGACTACGCCACCAACAAGGCGCGCAATTCCCGGCGCGACGACACCAACGCCATCGTTGCGAAGAGTTTCGGCGCCCAGAGCTTCGAGGCTTTGGCCGCTAGGCTCGATGCCGCGCAGATCGCCTGGGCGCGCGTGAGCTCGATCGGTGATCTTTCGAAACACCCGCAGCTCCGCCGCACCGTCTTCACCTCGAACAAGGGCGAGGTTTCCATCCCGGCGCTCGCCGCCTCCTACCCGGGCGAGCCCGAGCGGCTGGGCGACGTGCCGACGCTCGGCCAGCACACGGACCAGGCGCGCCGCGAGTTTGCCGCCTGATGTCGAAGTGGCTGACCGGCCTGCGGCTCGCAGGTTATGGCGCCGCCTACTTCTTCGCCGCTGGCGCCTTCATGAGCTACTGGCCGGTGTGGCTGCGCGACCGCGGCGTCACCGACACCGAGATCGGCACGCTGTTCATGTCGCGCCAGCTCGTCTTCGCCCATCGCCTGGGCGGCCCGCGCGGCGTGATGGTGACCCTCGGCCTCGCCGCGGTTGCAATGATCGTGGCTTACGACTTCTCCTATTCGTTCCTCGCGATCTTCATCGTCACCATGATCTGGGGCTTCATGTGGTCGCCGCCCATGCCGCTCTACGACGGCGTGCTGGTGACCGAAACCAAGCGCCACGGCCTCGACTATGCCCGCGTGCGCATGTGGAGCTCGGTCGCCTTCATCGCCGGCACCTTCGTGGCCGGCATCGCCGTCGAGCGCTACGGCCCGCCCTGGGTACTCTATGTCGGCCTGGCCAGCATCGTGCTTCTCGCGCCCTGCGCCCTGCTGCTGCCTGCCGCACCCGCCCGGGCGCGCGGCGTCGAGCCAAGCCACGCCGCGATCAGGATTGGCGGCCTGCTGCGCCAGCCGGCGTTCCTCTTGTTCCTCGCCGCGACCGGCCTGTGCGCCGCCAGCCACTCCGTCCTCTACAGCTTCGGCACGCTCACCTGGCGTGCCGCCGGCATCGACGACATCACCATCAGCGCCCTGTGGGCCGAGAGCGTCGCCATCGAGATCGTGCTGATGCTGTTCGGTGGCTGGCTGCTCGCAAAGCTCGGCGTCTGCGGCCTGATCGGTCTCGGGCTTGCGGCCGGCGTTATGCGCTGGACCGCCATGGCATTCACGACCGAACTGTGGGCGCTCATCCTCCTGCAGGCGTTGCACTCCTGCACCTTCGCCGCCAACCATCTCGGCGCCATGGCCTTCCTGCAGCGCGCCCTGCCCGCCCACGGCGCCGCCATCGGCCAATCCCTCTACTATGCGCTGGGCACCGGCCTCACCCAGGCGCTGGTCTACCAATTCTCCGGACTGCTCTATGCCAGCTACGGCCAGCACGCCTTTCTCGCCATGACGCTGGTCAGCACCATCGGCCTGTGTGCGCTGCTGCTGCTCGCCCGCACCTGGAAGGGCGGGCTGCTGGTCGGTCAGACCTAGCGGGTCGACTTCAGCGCGACCGACCGCGGCCGGTGACGGGCCAGATCTCGACCAGCGTCTCGCCCTTCACTACGTGATAGCTCTCGTACATGTTGACCGTCGGGTCGCAATGCGGCGGCACCAGGATCACCTGTTCGCCGAGCGCAGGTGCGGCCTGCCCCTCCGGTGCGATCACGGCGAGATGCTCGTCGCCCATGAAGCGTGTGGTCGAGCCTTCGATCGCGCCTTTCAGGATCATCGGCGGGCCCTTCTCGGTGGCCATCGCCTTCAGCCCGGCATCGACCGTCACCATGCCCGGCGTGTTGGCACTCACCACGCGCGCGTCGATCTGCAGCGCTTGCTCGAAGGTCGGCTTGTCGAGGCCGCGCAGGTCGCAGACGTTGTAGTCGTGGTCCATGAACACATAGGAGCCGACCTGCAACTCGGTGAAGACACCGAGCTTGGCATCGATGAGATGCGTGCCGGTACCCGAGCCGGTGATGATCTCAGGCTTCAATCCGGCGGCGCCCAGCTTTGCGAGGATGCCCTTCAGATACTCAGTGCGCTCCTCGATCTCGGCCTTGCGCTGGGCGAAGTCGACGATGTGCTGGTGCCGGCCGCAGTAGAACTGCACGCCGCCGTACTTCAAAGCCTTCTGCTTCACGACCAGCTGCGCCAGCTCGACCGCGGCCTCGGGCGAGGCGACGCCGGTGCGGTGGATGCCGGGATCGATGTCGACGATCACCGTGAGCACCTGGCCCGCCTTCTCCGCCGCCGCGGCCAGCGCCGCGACGTTGGCCGGATGGTCGACCACGACCATCAGCCCCTTCACCCTGGCGTTGAGCGCGATCAGGCGCGCGATCGCCTGCGGCGTCACGACCGGCGAGGTGATGTGCAGCCCTTCTATGCCGGCCTCGCCCAGCGCCTCGGCCTCGCCCAGCTTGGCGCAGCAGACGCCCAGCGCCCCCGAGGCGATCTGGCGGCGCGCGATGTCGGCCGATTTGTGCGTCTTGGAATGCGGCCTGAGCTTCATGCCGTGCGCCTCGGCGAAGGACGCCATCTCGGCGATGTTGCGGTCGAGCATGTCGAGATCGAGCACCAGCGCCGGTGTGTTCAGCGACCGCCTCGAACCCTGCTGGCCGATGAGATGTCCGTGCAGTTTTTGCGCTTCGCTCGTCATTTCTTCTGTTCCCCGGATTGAAGGTTGCGCACGACCATGGCCTCGCCCGTCGTGCCGCGGTTGACGCCCGCGCTTTTCATGAAGGTGTTGTCGCGGCCGGTCCCCCACAGCGCCACGCCCTGCGCCAGCAGACCGCCGTCGACCCTGACCGTCTCGCCGGTGATGAAGCGCGCCTCGTCGGAACACAGGAAGGAAGCCACGTCGGCGATATGGTCGGGTTCGCCGCGGTCGGGCCACGGCTGCTGGTTGAACTGCTTCTCGTATTTCTCCGGCCGGCCGCGATGGACCAAAGGTGTCGAGATCACGCCGGGCGCGATACCGACGACACGGATTCGATCAGGACCCAATTCGGCCGCGACATTCTCGATCAGGCTGATGAGCGCGGCCTTGGCCGCCGAATAGGCGTGGCTGCCGCCGCCGCCGACCATGCCGGCGATCGAGGCCGTCACCAGGATGACGCCGCCGCCGTACTTCTTCATGGCGGGCGAGGCGTGCTTCATGCCGAGGAACACCGAGCGCGTCAGCACCGCGAAGGTGTAATCCCAGTCCTCGACGCTGATCTCGGCGATCGGCCCGAAGGCACCGCCGACGCCGGCATTGAGATAGGCGATGTCGAGCCGGTCGAAGCGCGTCTCGGCAGCCGCCACGGTGGCCGCGACGTCGGCTTCGTTCGCCACGTCGCAGCGCACGAAGGCGATGCTGTCGCCGTGGCCCTGGGCCTTGGCCACGGCCAGCGTCTCGGCGCCGTTCGCTTCGTTGAGGTCGGCCACAACCACCTTCGCGCCGTCGGCGAGGAAGCGCATGACGGTCGCGCGGCCCATGCCGCTCGCGCCGCCGGTGACAATCGCTACCTTGCCTGCCAGTCGTTTCATCCCGATTTCGCCCTCCGATGCCATGGTGATATTGCGCGGGACGGCGGGCAAGCCTAGCGTTTCGCATCGCCGCAGGGGATTCCGACATGAAGTTCGGCCTGTTCTACGAGATTTCCATTCCGCGTCCATGGACGCCGGAAAAGGAGCGCACCGTCTACAACAACTGCCTCGAGCAGGTGAAGCTCGCCGACGAGCTGGGCTTCGAGCATGTCTGGGCGGTCGAACATCATTTCCTCGAGGAATATTCGCACTGTTCCGCGCCCGAGCTGTTCCTGACCGCCTGCGCCGTCCTCACCAAGCGCATCCAGGTCGGCCACGGCATCGTGGTCTGCGTCCCCGAATTCAACCACCCGATCAAGATCGCCGAAAAGACCGCGACCCTCGACATTCTCTCCGGCGGCCGGCTGCATGTCGGCACCGGCCGCTCCGCCACCTGGACCGAGCTCGGCGGCTTCGGCGCCAACCCCGACACCACCAAGAAGAGCTGGGACGAGTTCGTGCGCTGCCTGCCCAAGATGTGGATGCAGGAGACGTTTTCGTATCAGGGCGAGTTCTGGTCGATGCCGGAACGCACCATCCTGCCAAAACCCTACCGCAAGCCGCATCCGCCGATGTGGGTCGCCGTCACCAGCCCGGGGACCGAGATCGATGCCGCCGACCGCGGCCTCGGCAGCCTCGGTCTCTCCTTCGCGGGCTTCGGCGAACAGGAGAAGAAGATCTCGGAATACCGCCGGCGCATCAAATCCTGCGAACCGGTCGGCGCCTTCGTGAACGAGCAGGTCGCCACCACCAACTTCCTGTTCTGCCACGAGGACGAGAAGACCGGCGTCGAGATGGGCAAGAAACTCGGCAACACCTTCAACTATCTGGCGACGCAGCTCATCTCGACCCGCGAGGTCTTTTCCTCGCCGTCCTACCAGTCGCTGGGCCTGCTGCCGGCGCTGCGCCGCGCCGCGACAGGGCCCGACGCCAACGAGCAGCAGACCGAGGGCATGGCCTATGGCGATCCGGCACGCATCATCCGTGCCGTCAAGAAGTGGGAATCGCTCGGCGTCGACTGCATCAACTTCATCCTGAACGCAAACGAGGTGGTGCCGCAGGACCAGGTGATGGCGAGCCTGAGACTGTTCGCCAAGGAAGTGATGCCGCACTTCGCCAAGAAGCCGACCAACGCCGCTGCCGCGGCGGCGGAGTAGCGCCATGCCCCTCTTCGGAACCCTCGACATCACGCAGGACCTCAAGCGCCTGCCGACGCTGTCCAACCTCGACACCGAGTCGTGGGCGTTGCCCAAGGCCGAGGTGCTGCAGCTTCTGATCGAGGTGCCGCGCACCACGACCGAGCGGCTGCTGCCCAAGGCCATGCATCCGGCCTTGCCCTCCTACGTGGGCCTCGCCGTCACGAAGTATTCCGACAGCCCCGTCGGCCCGTTCAATCTCGCCATGCTGCGGCTCGGCAGCCGGGCCGGCGCCCATCCGCGCGGCTTCATGTTGGGCGCCGTCGCCAGCACCGAGGCGGCGGCCAGGGAGCTGCGGGCGCGCTGGGGCTTTCCGGTCGAGAGCGGCGAGGTGAAATTCCTGCGCCGGCACGACCGCGTCATGGGCACGGTACAGAAGAACGGCAAGACCATCCTCGACTGCGCGCTGGTCGATCCGCAGCCGGTCTCGGGCACCGACGTGCAGTACATCAACTGGGTGACGGCCGCGAACGCGCCGCTCGACGGCCAGACCCAGCCGATGCTGATCCAGGTCGATCCCAAGTACACCTTCTACAAGGCCGAGCGCGGCAAGCCGCAGGTGAGCATCTTCGACGCCGCGGCGTGGAACGCCGACGGCGTCATCCTGACCGACCCCATCGTCGGCACCTGCTGCACCGTCGACACCGACCTGCCGCGCATAAGATTCGTGATGGATCCGCTAAAACCGGTGTTCCAGGGCACGCGTCGAATCCGCGAGGCGCGCGCGGACGAGTAGGCCCGCTACGCGATCTCGATCACGCCTTCGCCACCGGCGTAGAGCTTTTCGACCAGCTCCCGGCGCCGCTCCAGCGTGGCGCGCTGGTTGATGTAGCCCTTGTCGGTGATCTCGTGGCCGTCGACCGCAGGCGGCTCGGCCATCAGCAGCACGCGGCGGACCCGCATCGACGAGCCCTTGCTGCCGGCATTCATGCGGGCAAGGCCGTCGCGCAACGTGCCGACCACGGCGGGATGTGCCAGCAGTTCGGCCGCTGGCAGCCGCGCCTCCGGATCGCCGGCGAGCTGGCGGCAGGCCGCGATGTTGGGAAAGCCCAGCAGGCCGACATACTCGCGATCCTGGCCGCAGATCACGGCGTCCTGCAGCACCGGCGTCGCCGCCGCGATCGCCGTCGTGCGCAAGGTGCCGACCAGCACGAAGGTGCCGCTGGTCAGCTTGAAGTCCTCGACCACGCGGCCGTCGAAGATCAGGCCCCAGCTCGGATCCTCGGGATCGACGAAGCGGCCGGCGTCGCCGATCCTGTAGAAGCCTTCCTCGTCGAACATCTGCGCCGTGAGGTCGGGCTGCTTGAAATAGCCCGGCGTCACTATCACGCTTTTCAGCCTGAGCTCGTAGCGTCCTTCTTCGCCCGTCGGCACCATCTTGAGCTGCACGCCGGGATAGGGCAGCCCGACCAGGCCGACGCGATCCGATGCCCAATGGACCGACGTCGCGGTCGGCGCCGTCTCGGTCGAGCCCCAGCCGGTGACGAAAGGGATGCGATAGCCGGTGTGCTTCACCGCCAGCGTCTCCATGCGTTCGTAGAGATCCTGCGGCAGGGTGGCGCCGCCGTAGGACAGCACGTTGATGTTCTTGAAGAAGCGCTTGGCGAGACCCTCGTCCTTCTCGAGCGCCGTCGCCAGCATGGCGTAGCCCGCCGGCACGTTGGAGAACGACGTCGGCGAGACCTCGCGCAGGTTGCGTAGCGTCTCCTCGAACAGGCCTGGCAGCGGCTTGCCGTCGTCGATCCAGGTCGTGCCGCCCTCGTTGAGGTTGCCCTGGAAGGTGGCGTTGCCGCCCATCGTGTGGTTCCACGGCAGCCAGTCGAGCATGACCGGCGC
>LNFM01010465.1_pt1 | contig 13045 bp, 12 predicted proteins | sample 596031 | NCBI WGS metagenome assembly LNFM01 (sample SAMN04254537, study PRJNA301005) | activated carbon metagenome | isolation source: dual media filters at the Ann Arbor, Michigan drinking water treatment plant | place: USA: Ann Arbor
GGCGACTGGTACGAGACGCTCCCCCTGCCCGACGGTCGCATCGGCATCGCCGTCGGCGACGTCGTCGGCCACGGCCTCGACGCGGCGGCGACGATGGGCCGGCTGCGCACCGCACTCGCCGCCCTCGCGCCGCACACGCCGGCGCCGGGGGCGCTGCTCGCGCGCCTGCAGCAGTTCGCCGACGGACCGAACGGCACCGACTTCGCCACCGTCGGCTTCGCGGCCCTCGACCCGGCCACCGGGCGGCTCGACTACGCCTACGCCGGGCACCCGCCGATGCTGCTCCTGCCGCCGGGCGGCCCGCCCGACTGGCTCGACGGGGGCCGGTCGATGCCGCTCTGCCGACCGGGATCGGGGCGGGACCGGGGCGAGGCGTCGACGGTGCTGCCGCCCGGTGCGGTGCTGCTGCTGTACACCGACGGGCTCGTCGAGCGCCGCGACGAGCCGGTGGACGCCGGCCTGCGCCGCCTCTGCGAGGCGGCCGACGCGCTGCGCGACGCCCCCGTCGCCGACATGTGCGACCGGGTGGTCGCGGCCATGATCCGGGAGACGGGCAACTCCGACGACGCCGTCCTCGTGTGCCTGAGGTTCCGCCCGGCCTGAGCGCCCGTCGGCCCGGTGCCGGCGCGCGGTGCTACGGTCCCCCGCGGTGTGCCGGGAAGTCTGGTCGGCGACACGTCGTCGACCCCCCGGAAGGGGACCCATGCCGCACCCGCCCGCTCCCCGTCGCACCCCGGTGACCCGATGACGTCCGGGGCGACCCCGCCGCCGGTCCGCCGCCCCTGGTCCCGGTCGGACCGCGCGGTCCCCCGGCGGGTCGTGCGACCGCTGCAGCACTTCCTGCACACCGAGGTGGCCGGCGGCATCGTGCTGCTCGGGGCGTCGATCATCGCCCTGCTCTGGGCGAACGTCGCGACCGGGTCCTACCTCGACGTCTGGTCGACCGACTTCACGGTCACGCTCGGCGACTTCACCGTCACCGAGGACCTGCAGCACGTCGTGAACGACGGGCTGATGGCGATCTTCTTCCTGGTGATCGGCCTCGAGGTGAAGCGCGAGCTGGTGACCGGGGAGCTGTCGACCCGCCAGGCCGCCCTGCTGCCCCTGTTCGCCGCCCTCGGGGGCGTGGTGCTCCCCGCCCTGATCTTCGTCGTCCTCAGCGGGGGCGGTGACGCGACGCGCGGCTGGGGCATCCCGATGGCCACCGACGTCGCGTTCGCGCTCGCGGCCCTCGCCGCGTTGGGGCGGCGCGTGCCGACCGCCCTCGTGGCGTTCCTGCTGGGCGTCGCCGTGATCGACGACATCGTCGCGATCCTGGTGGTCGCGGTCTACTACACCGACGCCCTCGTCCTCGCGTGGCTCGCGGCGGCCCTCATCGCGCTCGCCGCGATGTACGCGCTGCAGCGGGTCGGGGTGCGGTCGATGGTCCCGTACATCGCGCTCGGCCTCGTCGCATGGTTCGCGACGCTCGAGTCGGGTGTGCACGCGACCATCGCGGGCGTCGCGATCGGCCTGATGACCCCGGTCCGCCCCTTCCAGGACCCGCGGGTCGTGAGCGCCGAGGCGATCCGCACCGCCGAGGAGACCGACGACACGCCCGACGACCCGGACGACGACGCCGACCGGTGGCGGCACCTCGCGTGGTTGTCGCGCGAGGCGATCTCACCGCTCGAGCGGGTCCAGCACGGCCTCCACCCCTGGTCGAGCTTCGTCGTGCTCCCGATCTTCGCGCTGGCGAACGCCGGCATCGTGCTCGACCGGGGGTCCCTGTCGGCGGCGGCGGAGACGCCGGTCGCCGTCGCCGTCGCGCTGGCCCTGATCGTCGGCAAGACGCTCGGCCTGACGGCCGGCACCGCGCTCGCGGTGAAGCTGGGCCTCAGCACGTTGCCGCCCGGCGTGTCGTGGGCGCACGTCCTCGGCGTCGGCGCGCTCGCCGGCATCGGCTTCACGGTGTCGTTGTTCATCACCGAGCTCGCGTACGCCGACCCCGACATCATCGACGCCGCGAAGATCGGCGTGCTCGGCGGGTCGATCGTCGCCGCGGCGATCGGGATGCTGCTGCTCGCCCGCGCCGGGCGGCGGGGGCCCGTGACCCCGCCGGCTTAGCCCTCCCCCCGCGGCTCGAACCAGGCCTCCATCGCCGTCAGGCGCAGCAGGCGCTCGACGTCGGGCTGCATGGCGCGGAGCACCAGGCGGCGGCCGCGGGCGTCGAGGTGCCGGCGGGCGTCGATGAGGATCCTCAGCCCCGTCGAGTCGACGAACGGCATCCGGGCCAGGTCGAGCACCAGGTCGCCGCCGGTCGCCGCGACGACCTCCTCCAGCCGCGCGGCGAGGGCGGCCGCGCCACCCAGGTCGAGCTCGCCGATGATCTCGTAGACCGCGGCGTCGCCGTCGGCGGTGAGCCGCCCCTGCAGCGCCGGGCCGAGCCGGTCGGTGGCCGGCTCCCCGCGCGCGTCGTCCGTCGTCATCCGAATCGCCTCCGTCCGGGGATGCACGGGGACTCTAGTCACGCCGGCCGGCGGGCGGAGGGGGTGGACGGACCCGCCGGGCCGGATGGCGGCCCGGCGGGCGGGGCCGGCCTAGGCGGGCTCCTCCGGGTCCTCGTCGGCGGCGAGGTCGACGGCGCCCCCGCGCACGGTGGCGAGGTGGCGCTCCTGGATGGGCAGCGCCCAGGCGACCAGGTCGAGCACCTCGGTGTCCCCGGCGGTCCGCGCCAGCGCCCCGAGCACCTCGACGTGGCAGACCTCCCCGGCCTCGGCCATGCTCAGGAACTCGAGCCCGTCGAGCCCCTCCGGGTCGTCCCCGAGGTAGGTCGCCATCATGTCCTTCGCCTCGGCGGTCGTCTCGCGCGCCTTCTCGATGATCGCCGTCTTGCGGCCGGTGCGGCCACCCGCGACCGCCTCGCACCGGCGGGCCGCCTCGGCCGCCTCGTCGCCCATCGCGCGGAGCGTGCCGGCCATCTCGTCGTCGACGAGGCGCGCCACCCGCCCCGTCGCCTCGCGGGCGGCCTTCGCCAGCCCGAGCACCTCTCCCAGCTTGTCCTCGAGCTTCGTCAGCTCGGCCATCGTGTGTGCCTCCTCGTCGGTGGGACGGCGGCGCCGGGATCGTCCCGGCGCCGCCCGTGGACGGATCGCGCCGGTCAGCCCGTGCGCGTCGCGCCCTTCTTCGCCGGCTTCTTCGGGGCCGGCTTCTTCGCGGCCGGCTTCTTCGCGGCCGGCTTCTTCGCCGCGGCCTTCTTCGTCGCGGCCGGCTTCCTCGCGCCGCGGCTCCCGGGCGTGCTCGCGACGACGCCGCTCGGCTCGTCCGAGAGGCCGGCCTCGCGACGCAGGCGGATCGCGATCTCGGCGATCTCCTCCGGTGCGTAGTCCGGCGCGAAGACGGCCGTCTGCGGCGGCAGGTCGTGCGCCGGGGCGCCCTCGGGCGCGTCGTCGACGACGACCAGGTCCTCGCCCGTCTCGGGGTGCGGGCCGCGGAACACGGCCGTCAGCTCGAGGTAGTCCTCGGGGGAGAAGCGGTAGAGCCTCAGGTGCTCGCCGCGGTCGATGTGCGGCCGGCACTCGGGGATCAGCTCCGTCGGGATGCGCGGCGACGGGAACATCTTCATCAGGTCGGCGCCGGTGAGCAGCTCGATCGCGCGGGCGTACGCGACCTGGTGGACGCCGCCGCGCACGAGGAGGTACCCCGTCAGCGCGCGCGCCGCCGGGTGGGTGCACATCTCGTAGACCTTCAGCTTGTTGTTGCGCGCCCCGGTCTCGAGGAAGAAGTTGTGGGTGAGGTCCTCGACGAGGTCGCCCGACGAGAACACGTAGTCCCCGGTCCAGGGGCGGCCCATCGAGTCCTGGAGCAGCGCGCCCTGCCCGCCCGCGAGGAAGTGCTGGACGTTGCGCACGCCCTTGACGCCCTCGAGCGCCGCGTCGGGGGCGGCGCCCTCGCCGGCGCCGGTCAGCATCGTGTTGATGGTCGCCGCGACGAGCTCGATGTGGCCGTACTCCTCGGCCGCGATGTTCGCGACGAGGTCGTAGAACGGCCGGGCCTTCTGGCGGCCACGGAAGTTGAACGACTGCATCGTGTAGTTCATGAGCGTCGACATCTCGCCGAAGCGCCCGCCCATCAGCTCCTGGACGGCGGCGGCGCCGTCGGGGTCGGGATCGGACGGTGGCGGCAACTCGGTCTGCAGTCGGTCGATGCGGTGGATCACGGCGGCGCTCCTCGTCTGGGGGACGGCGACCTACCCCCGCCCCTCCGCGCGAAACCGCGTCCGGTGCCCCGTGCCCGGCGCACCCGCGCCGGGTTTGCGAGGGGCTCCGGGGGGCACGTGCGCTCGTCACGTCCGCGACCCCCGAGGGTGCACGCCGCGATGCGCACGGAACCCCGCACGATCACGATCCCCGACGGCCCCGAGCTGCGTGTGCGGGGACCCGAGGGGGCGCCCTGCGTGCTCCTGCTCGGCGGCAGCTCGCGCGACGACCGGGCGGGCGTCTGGAGCCCGAGCACCGAGTGGCTCGCGCGGCGCCTCGCCGCGCGGCGCGCCGACCTCCTCGTGGCCGAGGTGCGGTACCGGCACGGGTCGTGGCGGCGCATGGAGGCCAGCGTCGGCGACGGCCTGCGGGCCCGTGAGGCGCTGCGGGCGATGGGCGGCCCGCCGCGTGTCGCCGTCGGCTTCTCGCTCGGCGGCGCGATCGCCGTCGCGCTCGCCGGGGACCCCGCCCTGGAGGGCGTCGTCGCCCTGGCGCCGTGGCTGCCGCCGACGGTCGACCTCGGGCTGCTGACCGGCCGGCGCCTGCGGATCGCCCACGGCACCCTCGACGGCCGCGGCCCCCTGCTGCCGGGCATCGACCCGCAGGTGTCGGAGTGGGCGGCCCGGCGGGCGCGGGAGCTCGGGGTGGACGTGGAGCGCACCGTGATCCGCGGCGCGGTCCACGGCATCGCCGTCCGCGCGCCGTGGGGCGGCCTGGTGCCGCTGCCGCGCGCCGGCGCCTGGACGCGGATCGTGCGGCACGAGGTCGACCGCCTGACCGGGGCGGACCACGCGCCGCCGGCGACCGCGGCGGTCGCCGGCGGGTGACGGTTCGATCCGCCGCCGGGCGGGCACTCCGCTGCGACGACGGAGCCGGTGGCGACAGGAGGACACGTGGAGATGGAGTCATGGCCGGGGCGGCCGTTCCCGCTGGGGGCGACCTGGGACGGTGAGGGGACGAACTTCGCCCTCTTCTCCGAGAACGCCGAGGGCGTCGAGCTGTGCCTGTTCGACGACGACGGCGCCGAGACCCGGATCGGGCTGACCGAGCGGACCCAGTTCCACTGGCACGGGTACGTGCCGGGCGTCGGCCCGGGGCAGCGGTACGGCTACCGCGTCCACGGTCCGTGGGCACCCGAGCACGGGCATCGCTTCAACCCCGCCCGGCTCCTGATCGACCCCTACGCGAAGGCCGTCGCGGGCGACGTCGCCTGGGACGCGGCGCCCGTCCTGCCGTACGTGGCGGGCGACGAGACCGGCACGCGGATCGACGACCGCGACAGCGCGCCCGCCGTCCCGAAGTCCGTCGTCATCGACCCGGCGTTCGACTGGGGGGACGACGCCCCGCCCGCCGTGAGCTGGAGCGAGAGCGTCATCTACGAGGTCCACGTCAAGGGGTTCACCCAGCGGCACCCCGACGTCCCCGAGGAGCTGCGCGGCACGTACGCCGGCCTCGCGACGGACGCGTCGATCGCCCATCTGCGGTCCCTCGGCGTCACCGCCGTCGAGCTGCTGCCGGTGCACCACTTCATCTCGGAGCAGGCCCTCGTCGAGCGTGGCCTCACCAACTACTGGGGCTACTCGTCGATCGGCTTCCTGGCGCCCCACGCCGCCTACGCGTCGACCGGCGTCCGCGGCGAGCAGGTCGCCGAGTTCAAGGGGATGGTCAAGGCGCTGCACGCCGCCGGGATCGAGGTGATCCTCGACGTCGTCTACAACCACACCGCCGAGGGGAACCACCTCGGCCCGATGTTCTCGTTCAAGGGCGTCGACAACCGGTCGTACTACCGGCGGCCACCCGACGACGACGCCCACTACATGGACTTCACGGGGACCGGCAACACGCTGAACCCCGTCCACCCGAGCGTGCTGCGGCTCATCATGGACAGCCTGCGCTACTGGGTGACCGAGATGCACGTCGACGGCTTCCGCTTCGACCTCGCGTCGAGCCTCGCCCGCGAGTTCTACGAGGTCGACCGCCTCTCCGGCTTCTTCGACGTCGTCCACCAGGACCCGGTGCTGTCGCAGGTGAAGCTGATCGCCGAGCCGTGGGACGTCGGACCGGGCGGGTACCAGGTCGGCAACTTCCCGGTGCAGTGGGCCGAGTGGAACGGCGCCTACCGCGACTCGGTCCGCGACTTCTGGCGGGGCGAGGGCCCCGGCGCCCCCGAGATCGCGGCCCGCCTCACGGCGTCGAGCGAGCTGTACGAGGGCGACGGCCGGCGCCCGACGTCGTCGGTCAACTTCGTCACCGCCCACGACGGGTTCTGCCTGCGCGACCTCGTCTCCTACGACGAGAAGCACAACGAGGCGAACGGCGAGGACAACCGTGACGGGTCCGACGGCGACCGGAGCTGGAACCACGGCGCCGAGGGGCCGACGGACGACCCCGCCATCAACGCCCTCCGCGGCCGCCAGCAGCGGAACCTGCTCATGACGCTCCTCCTGTCGCAGGGCGTCCCGATGCTGCTCGGCGGCGACGAGATGGGGCGCACCCAGCAGGGCAACAACAACGGCTACTGCCAGGACAGCGAGATCAGCTGGTTCGACTGGGGGCTCGACGAGGACCAGGAGGCCCTCCTCGCGTTCACGCGCGAGCTGATCGCCCTGCGCCGCGGCCACCCGGTGTTCCGCCAGCGGCTGTTCCTCAGCGGCCGGACGCAGGGCGACCGGGCGCCCGACTCGATCTGGCTGCGGGCCGACGGGCAGGAGATGTCCGACGACGACTGGGACGCCCACCACCACGCCGTCGGGCTGGTGCTCGACGGCGACGCGATCGGCGAGCGCGACCGGCGGGGGCGCCCCGTCACGGACGACACCTTCGCCCTGCTCATCAACGCCCACCACGAGCCGGTCCCGTTCCGCCTCCCGGAGGGACTCGGCGGGCCCTGGGAGCGGGTGCTCTCGAGCGACGACGGCGTGCCGGGCGAGGTCGCCGGCGGCGGCGAGGTCACCCTCGACGGCCGGTCGATGGCCGTCATCCGGCGGCGCTGAGACGGGCGTGGGTCCCCCGGTGACCGGCACGGTTTGGGGCGTCGCCGGGGGGGAACCGCCCCTTCCCCATGCCGACCGGACCGCGCACCACCCGCACCGTCCTCCTGCACGTCATCGCGGGCCCGGACGCGGCACGCGAGGCGCGCCGGGCGGTGCGTGGCCGTCTCGGCGAGATCGCGCCGGACGCGGCCCACGAGACCCTCGTCCTCGTCACGTCCCAGCTCGTCGCGCACTGCATGCGGTCGGGGGCGCGCCGGGGCGAGGCGCTGCGCCTCCGCCTGCGGCGCTCGGCGGACGTGGTGCGGGTGGAGGTCTCCGACCAGGCCTCCGAGCTGTCGGCGTCGCCGGCCGCCGCGTGCGGGGCGCGGGGCGACGCCGGCCTGCGGACCACGGCCGCGCTCAGCAGCCGTTGGGGCGTCTCCGGCGCCGGCGGGGTGCGGGCCTGGGCCGAGGTCCCCGTCCCCCCGTCGTGACGGCGGGCCCCGCCGGCCCACCGTCAGGACGCGCGGCGGCGCAGCTCCTCGTGCAGGCGGCGGACGGAGGCGGGCGGGCGGGCCTCCGGGGCGCTGCGTCGCAGCGCGACGTCGATGCGGGCCGCCGGCACGTCGCAGCCGGCGAGGCGCGCCAACGCACCGGTGTCGCCGTGGGCCACGAGGTCGTCGGCGTCGATGAACGCCCACTCCCCCGTGGTCGCGTGCCGGTCGAGGATGGCCCGGTACGCGCACTCCCACGTCGCGAGGACGGCCTCGGGGGACGGGTCGTAGCCCGCGTAGTAGGCGGGGTCGCGGCGGGCGTCGCGCGCGACGCTCACGGCCACCCGGGCCGGGTCGCGGAAGACGCAGGCGAAGGCGGTGCCGGGCGGCAGCACCGGTCGCCACGCCGCCAGGGTGTACGACAGGCGCGGGTCCTTCAGGCAGAAGGGGCCGGCCGGCAGCAGGTCGCGCATCCGCGCCCGCTGGGCGGGGGTCGCCGCGATGCCGCCGGGGTCGGGGATGGCGGCGAGCCACCCGAGGCGCCGCGGCACCGGCACCCGCGACCCCGCGAGGCACGGCGCGAGCAGGTCGTCGTTGAGCCGGTTCACGCCGAGGTCCTCGAAGTAGCCCGTCGGGTTGGCGGGCGAGGCGGGGATCAGGTCGCCGCCGGGGTCGAGGCCGGCGTCCACCAGCAGGCCCGCCACGAGGCTCGTGCCGCTGCGGCCCGCGCCGAGGACCACCACGGACCGGGTCACCCCACCATCCCCGAGGAGCGCGTGTGTCCCTGAGCGTCTGCACGTTGGTGCGCAACCGCAACGCCCTGCTGCGGCGCGTGGTCGAGGGGCTCGAGCGGGCCGACGTGGCGCCGCGCGAGCTCGTGGTGGTCCGCGCGGGCGGCGAGGACCCGGCGCCCGCCCTCGCGGCCGCCCGGCGGCTGCGCGTCGTCGTCGAGGAGCTGCCGGGCGACGACGAGGTCATCCCGTACTCGGTGGCCCGCAACCGCGCGGCCGCGGCCGCCGGCGGGTCGGCGGTGTGCTTCCTCGACGCCGACGCGATCCCCGGTCCCGGCCTGGTGGCCGCCTTCGACGCGGCGCTCGCCGCCGAGGACGCGATCTGCATCGGCGACATCCTCTACCTGCCGCCCGGCGCCGTCGGCGACGACTGGACGGCCGAGAGCCTCCGGGCCGTCGGGCGGCGCCACCCGGGGCGGCCGGTGCCCCCCGCCGCCGGCGTCGTGGCCTCGGACCGCCACGAGCTCGTGTGGGGGACGTGCTTCGCGATGCGGCGCGACCGCTTCCTGTCGCTCGGCGGCTTCCACGAGGGCTTCCGCGGCTACGCGGGCGAGGACACCGACCTCGCGGTCCGCGCGCGGGCGGCGGGCGTGCCCCTGCGGGTCGTCGCCGGGGCCGAGGTGTTCCACCAGCACCATGAGGTCTGGGATCCCCCGCTCCAGCAGTTCCGGGCGACCCTCGCGAACGCCCGCGTCTTCCGCGACCGTCACGGCTGGTGGCCGATGGGCGGCTGGCTCGACGGGTTCGCCCGGCTCGGGCTGATCGCCCGGGAGGGCGACGACGTGCGGGTCGTGCGCGACCCCACCCCCGCCGAGGTCGAGGGGGCGCGTCGGGCCGGCGCGGACGCGGCGGCGGCGATCACCTCCGCGTAGACCCGGCGGTGCAGGGCGGCGAGGGCGACGCGCTCGGCGTGACGCGCGGCCGGGTCGGCGGGGGTGATCGCCCCGCGGGCGTGTGCCCGGGCGATCGCGACCGGCAGGGTGCGCCGGACGTCCGCGTCCGTCGCGGAGTCGAAGGTCACCACATCGCCCTGCTCCGCGTAGTGGCCGCAGGTGGGCGCGACGACCGTGGTCCCGAGGTCGTGGCACGCCTCGAGCCAGCCGGAGTGCGTCCCGAACCGGTACGGCAGGACGCTGACGTCGAGCGACGCGAGGTACTCCCAGAGGGCGTCGTCGTCGAGGAAGGGGTGGACGCGCAGGTCGACGACGGGGTCGTGCGCGAGCTCCCGCAGCCGCGCCATGAGCTCCGGCGCGTGGAGCGGGTCGCCGGGGGTGTCGGGGCGCTCGTGGATGTCGACGCGCAGGCGCGCGCCGGCGCCGAGGGCCGCCACGCCCTCGCGGGCCGCCTCGACGGCCGGCAGGGCGACCATGTTGGCGCGGACGTTCTTGAGGTGGATGCCGACCGTGAACGGACGGCCGCCACGGGCGGGGCGCCGCCCGACGAGGCCGGCCGGCACCACGTGGGGGTGCGGGGCGACGTGCGCCGCGCGCCCCCAGCGCCGGGCGATCTCGGCCGCCGCGCCGGGGGTCAGCGTGATGAGGGCGTCGGCGGCGCCGACGAGCACGTCGAGGGCCCGGTCATGGGCGCCGGGGTCGGTGTGGTGGGGGTTGCGGAGGTCGTGGACCGTGAAGACCAGCGGCCGGCCCGCGTCGCGGATGGCGGCGACCGCCTCCCCCAGGCGCGCGGCGGGGAGGTGGTCGAAGCCGAAGTGGACGTGCACGACGTCGAACGCGGCGGCGTTGCGCACGATCCACCGCGGGTCGAGCATCGGCGACGGGTACCAGGAGGCGCCGTCGGGCCCGCCGCGGAAGGGCTCGGGGACGCGGACGACGCCGTCGTCGCCGGCGGGGTGGGCGATGTGGCGCACGTAGACGTGCTCGGCGGGCAGCGACGCGACGCGGATCACGCCGGCCGGGGCGCGCGCCCCGGGGGTGCGGGTGCTCACGCGGCCAGCTCCTCGATCGCCGCGGCGAAGCGGCCGAGGCCGCCGCCGTCGACGTGGTCGGACCAGGCCGCGCCGTCGAGTGCGGCCAGGCCCTCGAGGAGTCCGGGCCACTCACCGTGCGCCGGCCAGGCGCGTGCGACGTGCACGGGGCACCTGCGGGCGACGCCCTCGGCGAGACAGGCCTGCTCGCCGAACGGGCGCTCCTGCGGCAGCAGCAGGGCGGGGCGGCGGGCGGCGGCGATCTCCGCGACGACGCCGTTGCCGGCCGTCGCGACCACGACGTCCGCGGCGCCGAGCAGGTCCCACGTCTCGTCGCGCCACCCGTGCCAGGCCACCGGCTCCGGGCCGGCGTCGCCGAGTCCCGCGGCGTCCCACCCCCATCCGGGGGTGGCCCGGGCCGCGCCGGCGACGTCCCGCGGGTCGATGGCGTGCGGCCCGCCCCCGGCGAGCACCAGCACCCGGCGCGCCCGCGGGGGTGGCGCCGGCACGCGGTCGTCGTACCGCCCGAACCCCCCGGTCGTCACGAGGGGGGTGGTGAGCGCGTCGTGCCAGGGGCGACGGTGGCCGGCGGGCCACGGCGCGAGCAGGAGGTCGGAGGTCGCGAGCCCCAGCCGGTGGGCGGGGTCGTCGCGGCGTCCGTGGAGCACCACTCCGGCGGTGCGCACGCCGAGCAGGCCCGCGAGGGCGAGCACCTCGACCGAGACGTCGCTGACGAGCGCCGCGGGACGGGCCCGCACGATCCAGTCGGCGATCGCCCGCATGCGCGCGCCGAACCCGGCGTGGTCGCGGGGCGCCCAGTGCCACGCGCCCCCACGGTCCGGGTCGCGGGGCGCGCCGTCGTCGTCGCGCGGCAGGAGCACCCAGTCGCCACGCCACCCCTCGGGCCGGGGGAGCGAGCTGAGGCCGGTCACCGGCATCGCGACCGCGCCGGCGACGACGCAGGCCCGCGCCAGGTGGCCGTGGCCGTCGTGGTGGACGTAGTACCCGATCACGCCGCCGCCGCCAGCTCGGCGTAGACGCGGCGGTACCCGGCCGCCATCCGCCCGGCGCAGCCGATGTCCCGCGCGCGACGGCGGCACGCCCGCCGGTCGAGCCGCGCGGCGGTCCGCGCCGCGGCCGCGAGGGCGTCGACGTCGCCGCCGTCCACGAGGACCCCGGAGGTGGCGTCGGGGATCTCGCGGAGGCCGCCCCGTCCGACGGCCGCGACGGGTGTCCCGCAGGCGAGCGACTCGAGGGCGACGAGGCCGTAGGGCTCGTCCCACTCCGGGGTGATCAGCATCGCCGCCGACGCCCCCACGAGGGACCGCAGCGCGGGACCGGCGAGGTGGCCGACCCACCGGGCGTCCGGCCCGAGTCGCGGCGCGACCTGGTCGAGCCAGTAGCCGGGGTCGTGGACGGGTCCGGCGAGGCGCAGGCGCATCCCCGCGGCGCGGGCCGCGTCGATGGCGAGGTGGGGCGCCTTCTCCGGGACGATGCGCCCGCACCACACGAGGTCGGTTCCGCCGTCGCCGGGGGTCCAGGCATCCATGTCGATCCCGTTCGGGATGACCCGGATGCCGGGGACGAGGTGCGCCCAGGCGTCGGCGGTGTGGCGGGAGACGGCCACGAACGCCGACGTCGGAGGCGGGGGGCCGAGGGCGAGCGCCGACTCCAGCCACGGCGTCGGCGGGGTGTGCAGCGTCGTGATCATCGGCACCGGCGTCGCCCGCGCCATCGCGACGGGGAGGTGGTGGACCGAGTTGTTGTGGACGACGTCGAACTCGCGGGCGGCGGCCTGCAGCCGCAGCATCACGCCGAGGTAGGCGTGGTGCTCGGCCATGACGCTCGCGGGGCCGGCGGACACGTCGGCCCGCGCCGCCTCCGAGAGCCGCAATGGCGCGGGCAGCGGCAGCAGGCGCAGGCGGGGGTCGCTGCCGGGCGGCGCGAACACCGTCACCCGGTCGCCGAGCCGCTCGAGGCGGGTGGCGAGCAACCACGTGTGCGCCTCGAGTCCACCCGCGAACGGCTCCGCGACGGGGAAGCGCGACCCGGCGATCATGCCGACCCGCAGCCCGGTCCGGCGACCGGTCATCGGTCGGTCCCTCGCGTCGGTGCCGTCATCCGCGCTCCTCCACGCCGTCGCCGTCGCCCCCCCGGCTCGGCGGTGCGGGGCCACGGGGCCGCGCTCCGCCCCGGCGGGGACAGGGCCGGAGGGGGTGCCGCGCGGCCCGTCGGACGACGTCCCGCGCGACGCGGTCCGAAGGCCCGCGACCCCGCTTCCCCCGGTTCGGCCCCGGTCGAACCGCTGCCGCCACGCGCGGTGGCGTGGGTGGTCAGCCGCCGACGACCGTCCCGCCGTTCGGGTGGAGGACCTGCCCGGTCATGTACGAGGCGTCCGAGGAAGCGAGGAAGACGTAGCTCGGCGCGACCTCGTTCGGTTGCCCGGGACGCCCCAGCGGGACCGAGCGCCCGAAGTCCGCGACGGACCCGGCGTCGAACGTCGCGGGGATCAGCGGCGTCCAGATCGGCCCGGGGGCCACCGCGTTCACCCGGATCCCGCGGCCGGCGAGCCCCTGGGAGAGGGCGCGCGTGAGGGCGACGATCGCGCCCTTCGTCGCGGAGTAGT
>LNFM01010466.1_pt1 | contig 13044 bp, 15 predicted proteins | sample 596031 | NCBI WGS metagenome assembly LNFM01 (sample SAMN04254537, study PRJNA301005) | activated carbon metagenome | isolation source: dual media filters at the Ann Arbor, Michigan drinking water treatment plant | place: USA: Ann Arbor
GCGGAACCGGAAGCGTTCGACTCGGCGGCGCGAGCTTCTTCGTCTCGGCTCACTGGCGCGCCCCGAGCTCGCGGAGCTTCGCCTTCAGGTACTTCGCGCGGGCCGCGTTCCGCTCCTCGCCGCCCAGCGGGTGCCCGGCCAGCTTCTGCAGGTGCGCCGACTGCGTGTGAATGAACAACTGGTTGATCGCGGTGATGGGCACGTTCTCGATCAGGTGCAGGTGAACCCCGAGGCGCACCGCGGAGAGGTGCTCCATCGTCTCTTCGGCGGTAATCATGCTCGCGCTGCTCAGCGTGCCCAGCGCGCGCGCGGCGCGGTCGTGCTCGGCCTGTTTGCGCTCCTTCAAGAGCGCGGCGCGGGCTTGGCGCTCGTACTGCAAAATGGTCACGATCACTTCGCGGATTTCGGACAGCAACTTCGGCTCGCTCTTGCCGAGGGTGACGTGGTTGGAAATCTGGTACAGGTCGCCGAACGCGCGCGACCCCTCGCCGTGCAACCCGCGGACCGCGAGGTTGATCTTCTGGAGCGCGCGGAACACTTTCTCGATCTGCTTCGTGAGGCCGAGCGCGGGCAGGTGCAGCATGACGCTGGCGCGCATGCCGGTGCCGACGTTCGTGGGGCACGCGGTGAGGTACCCGAACTGCGTGTGGAACGCGTAGTTCAGGCGCGCCTCGAGCGCGTCGTCGAGCCGGTCGATGTCGGCCCACGCTTCGTCTAAGGCGAACCCGCTGCGGAGCACTTGCAGCCGCAGGTGGTCCTCTTCGTTCACCATCACGCTCGCGGTCTCGGTGGCGTCGAACGCGACGCCCCGCGGCCCCTCGGAGCCGGCCAGCTCGCGGCTGATGAGCTGGCGCTCGGTGAGGAACTGCCGGTCCAGCGTGGGCATGCTCGGAATGTCGAAGTACTCGAGCTTGTGCCCGTCGGTGGCCTTCGCGATGGCCTCTTTGGCGCGCGCGACCACTTCGGACCGGTGCTGCGGGCCGGCACGGGTGGCGAACGGCAGCCCGCTCAGGTTGCGCGCGAGCCGCACCCGCGTGGACAGCACCACGTCCGACTCCGGGCCGGTGCCGCGGAGCCATTCGCCGAGGTTCGGGAGCAGCGCGTCGAGCTTCATGTTCTGGAGTTCCAAGTTCCGAGTTCCGGAGTTCCAAGTTTCAGCGTTCCGGCTTGGAACTTCTGGAACTCGGAACGTGGAACTCAAGATTCGGCTTTCCGAATCAGGTCGCGGAGCCGGGCCGCTTCTTCGTAGTTCTCGGCGGCGATGGCGTCTTGCATCTGCTGCTTCCACGCCAGCACGCGCAGCGCCCGCGGGGCCTTGCCGCAGTGCGCCGTGCCGCGGTGGACGCGCTCCAAGAGCGGTTCGACGGCCGCGCGCAGCGCCTCGTAGTCGTGCTCACATCCGAACCGCCCGTGCGCCTTGAACTCGGCGAGGTTCAGCCCGCACACGGCGCACGTTTCGGCCCGCCGCGCGGCCCGGTCGCCCTTGCCGCCGCCGAACGCGCCGGTGAGCAGGCTGAGCAGCGCTTTCAGGTTCAGTTGCCCGCCGGGCTGTTCGGGCACGAGCCCGCGGGCCTGCGCGCACCCGGCGCACAGGTGCAGCTCGCGCTTCTTGCCCGGGCCGATGTCGGTCAGGTGGACCGTGGCCGGGTTCTCGCACATCTGGCACTTCATCGCCGCGCCGTCGGGTGTTTGGTGTTTGTATTTCTGTAGCCGGCCTCTGTGAGGCCGGAGCTACCTTGTTCGCACAGCACCGGGGTCACAGACCCCGGCTACAGAACGAAACCCGCCCCTCACCCCTCACCCTGTTCCAGTTGGCGGATGCGGTCGCGCACGCGGGCCGCCTCTTCGTACTTCTCTTCGGTCACGAGGCGCGCGAGGTCGCGGCGCAGCGCGGTCAGTTCCACTTCGGCGCTCTGCAACTGCGGCAGCCGCCGCGGCACCTTGCCGACGTGCCGCAGTTCGCCGTGAATGCCCTCGAGCAGCGGGAGCAGTTCGGCCTTGAAGGCGTCGTAGTCGTGGGCGCAGCCGAACCGCCCCTGATTGCGGAACTCGGTGTAACTCAGCCCGCAGTTCGGGCACACCGGGCCGGCGACGAGCGGTTCGGCACCGTTCGCCGGTTCGCTCGCGGGCGCGGCTTTCGGCTTGCCGCTCACTTCGATCAGGTACTTCTTGCGGCAGTCCTCGCACAGGTGCGCCTCTTCGTAGCGCCCGTCGCCGAGCACCTCGGTAATGTGCGTGGTCGCCTGTTTCGAGCACCGCTGGCACTTCATCGCCGGTCCCTCACGGTGAGCGCATTCTACCAGCGCGAACCGGCGTTGTCATTGGCGACCGGGCGCGCCGCGCCGGCGTATCATGTCTGTTCCCTTTTCTCGCTCCCGGGGCGCGCGAATGGCCGTTCAGATTCTCACCATCGAGTCGCAGCCGTTTGCGGAGAATTCGTACCTCGTGTGGGACGACCGCGGCACCGAGGCGTTCGTCATCGACCCCGGGTTCGAGCCGGAACTGATTCAGCAGGCGCTGGACGAACGGCAACTGGCGCTCGCGGCGATCGTCTGCACGCACGGCCACTCCGACCACATCGCGGGGAACGCGGCGCTGAAACGCGCGAACCCGACCGCTCCCATTATCATCGGTGCTGGTGACGCGGAAATGCTAGCGGACCCGATGAAGAACCTGAGCGCGTTCTTCGGGTTCGAGGTGGTCAGCCCGCCGCCCGACCGCGTGGTGAACGAGGGCGACGTTCTCGCGCTCGCGGGCATCACGATGGACGTGTTCCACATTCCCGGCCACTCGCCGGGTCACGTCGTGTTCGTGCTGCGCGACACCGCACCAACGTTGGTATTGGGTGGCGACGTGCTGTTCCGCGGCGGCGTGGGCCGCACGGACTTCCCCGGCGGCAGCTTCACCCAATTGAAGGCGAACATCGAGCGCGTGCTGTGGCCGCTCCCGGGCGATACGGTGGTGTATCCCGGTCACGGCCCGGTGACGACCATCGGGCACGAGAAGCGCACCAACCAGTTCTTGGCGGATTGAGGGGCCGAGATGAAGGTCCGGTACGTCGTTTCGCAGATCGATTGGGCGAAGAGCGACCGCGCTTATCCTTACCTGCGGCGCACGCCGCGCGCGACGCCGGTCGCGGACTTCAAGACGTTCGAGGCTGCGGAGTTCGACAGGCGGCGGCGCGAAGAGCAGGCCCGCGCGGGCGTGAACCCGTTCTACTTCGGTGGCGAATCGCTGTTCTACCAAACCGACTTCGCCGCGCCGTACCTGCACGACTGGCTGATGGATGCGGCCATCGAGCCGCCGGAGAACCCGAAGGCGCACGGCGATTGGGTCGCGTGGTGGGACCGTTGCGCGCACACTTGGAGCGCCGCGCAGCTCGAACACGCGTGGGCCGCCATGCACAAGGTACGGTTCTTCGAGATCACCGAAGCGCACCCGGAGCGCAAGGCGTATGTGGTGGTGGAAGTGAACTGGACGTGGCAAGACGAGCCGACGCTGTACGCGGATCACGAGGGTGGGAACGTGGTGCGCGCGTACAGGTCGAAGGCGAAAGCGGACGCGGAGTGCGCGCGACTGAACCGCGAGCGCCAGCAGCAACCTCGGCACGCGGGGTACAGTTCGTTCACGCGCGAGTGGCGCGGCGACGGCACCGACCACCGCCACACCTTCATGGAAGAAACTGTGTTCTTCGAAGTGGTGGAAATCGAGATGGGGGACGCGGAATGAGCGCCCCCACGTATCTCGTCGCGCGTCGTGCGTTCGAGCGGAACGGTACTCCGTGTTGCACCCAACACGGTGACGACACCGGCTCGCGCGTGCCGCTGCGCCTGTTCGCGTCGCGCGCTGCGGCGGTGGCATGCGCGGCGGAACTGGCGCGCGCGGCCCGTCGCACAATGAACCCGTTTCACCTCTGCGACGGAGCGGTGCCGGAAGGCGCGCAGGCAGCAATCCCGGCCCTTGCGCTTCCGCTCACGTGCCCGGACACGAACTGGTACGAAGAGTGGTCGGCGTGGTGGGACACGATCCAAGAGGCGCTTTCCGAAGAGCAGCGCACGAGCGTGTGGGCGGTGTTCGGGCCGACGTACCCGTTCGAGGTGCAAGAAGTGCCCTTCGAGTGACCGCTACGCCCAGAGTGCAAATTCTGGGCGAGCGGCACGCGTGAGCGTGCCGGTTGTTGTGCGCGCAAAGAACCGGCACGCTCATGCGTGCCGCTCGCCAGTCAGGTGATTCGGCTCGTTTATCACCCCTGCAGGCCGAAGAGCTTGCGGAGCGCTTCGCGCAGGCCGCCGCTTTGCCCCTCTTGCGAAGATTCGTGCAGCGCGGCGATCGGGCCGTGCAGCAGTTTGTTCTGGAACAGCCGGAACGCCTGTTCGATTTGCGCCTTCTCCGCGTCGCTCAGTTTGCCGTTCAGCTTCGCCAGCAGCGGCACCATGATGCCGTCGCGCAGCTTGTCCACTTCGGACGTGAGTTGCCCGATCACCGGGCCGTTCGCGCGCCGGTTCCAGTCGCCCACGAACTTCGCCACTTCGCTATCGATCAGCGATTCCGCGGCCGGCAGGTGCTTTCGGCGCTCCGCCATGCGCGCCTCCGCCACGCGGCCGAGGTCGTCCACGTTGAACACGCTCACCGCGTCGCCGTCGTGAATGTCCGGGTCGAAGTCGCGGGGCACCGCCATATCGAAGATCACCTGCGGCCGACCGCCGCGCCGCGGGCGCACCTTCTCGGCGTACCGGCGCAACGTCACGATCGGCTCCGGTGCGCCGGTGGTGCTCAGCACGATGTCGGCTTGCGCGAGCGCGTCGTCGAGGCGGTCCCACGGCAGCACGCGGCCCCCGCACTCTTTCGCCACACTCGCGGCGCGCTCCGGGTTGCGGTTCGTGACGAGCACCGCGGCCGGCTTCAGCTCCGCGAGGTGCTTCAGCGTGAGCCGGCCCATCTTCCCCGCGCCGATCACGAGAACCGTTTTGTCCGCGAACGAGCTGAACACCTGCTGCACAAAATCCACGGCGGCGCTCGACACCGAGACGTGCCCGCGCGCGATGCCGGTTTCGGTGCGCACCCGCTTCGAGACGCGCAGCGCGTTCGGGAACAGCGCGTTCAAGAGCGGCCCGGTCGCGCCGAACTTCTGCGCGGTCTCGAACGCCTCCTTCACCTGCCCGGCGATTTGCGTTTCGCCCAGCACCACGCTATCAAGGCCGGACGCGACGCGGAACAGGTGCTTGGCGGCGCTGGCGTCGGCGTGTTCGTACAGGTGCGGCGCGATGGCGCTCGCGGGCACGCCGTGAACTTCCGACAAGAACTCGGCCATGAGCGGCACGTGCAGCGCCGCGACCGTCTCTTGGCGCGACACGTAGATTTCGACGCGGTTGCAGGTGCCGAGCACGACGGCTTCGGCCGCGAACCGCGCGGTCAGTTCCGCGAGCGCGCGCTGCGTCTTCGCGGCGTCGAACGCGAGCTTCTCGCGCAGCTCCACCGCCGCCGATTCGACGTTGCACCCGATCGCGCGGAGGTTCACTTGGCACCGCCTTCGGCGAAGGGGTGCGCCGCGACCAGCGCGACGAGCAGAATGGCGAACGCCGCGATGCTCAGCAGCGCGAGCCGGCGCGCCGGGACGTGCCCGCCGTACCGCAAGTACAGCAGCACGAGGAACACGACCCACAGCGCCGCGGTGGTGAGCACCTTCAGTGACAGCCAGTTGTCACCGGTGACGTGGCCCTGCGAGAGCAGGAGCGTGCCGACGAGCAGCCCGGCCGTGAGCAACGGGAACGCGACGTTCAGCGCGCGGCGGTTCATGGTCTCGATGCGCTCGAGCGAGAGCATGGGCACCGCGCCGCCGGGCGCGAGCTTCTTCCGCAGCCGCCGCGCTTGGAGCAGGTACATCAGGCTGGCGAGGAAACTCACGCTGATGCCGACCGACGCGCCGAGGATGAGCAGCCCGTGCGTCGCGCCCCAGAACCGGTCGCCGGCGGCCCACTCGGGCACCGTAAATTCGGTCGCGTTCGGCGCGGTGGCGAGCGCGAGCGACAGCCCCACGAGGCCGATGACGACCGGCAGCACGAACACGGCCCACGCCTGTTTCGCGTGGTGCACGGTGCCGTACAGGTAGAAGAGCGCGAGCACCCACGCGAGCAGCAGCAGCGACCCGTACGGCGCGGCGGGCGTGGGCTGGTGGAACAGGATGAACGCGGAGTGCGCGACGAGTCCGGCCGCGCCGAACGCGAGGCCCGCGACGCGCCACCCCTTGCCCGGCCAGAAGGTGCGGCCGAGTTCGAGGAGCAGCGCGCACAAGTAGCTGAGCGCGAAGCAACTGTGCGTGACGTTTTGCAGTACGGAAGCGCTCATCGGGCGGCGTGCCCTCGCGGTCGCGGTGCGGCAGCGGGTATTATAGGCTCGCGTGCGATTCGCGGAACCCGAGGTGCGCGATGACCGAAACCGAGTGGCTCAGCGCGAACTATCGTGCCTCGATGTTATTTTACTTGCAAACCCTGCGCGGTTCGGATCGAAAGCTGCGCTTGTTGGCGTGCGCGTGCGTTCGTCGCCTGTTGCCATTCGTCCGGCGCAACCGCGACGCGGCGCTCAAGTACCTCGATGTGGCCAAGCGGTACGCGGACGGCGGCGCGCCTGTGGAAGACCTCGCGGAAGCCTATGCGAACGGACGGCACACGCAAGACGACGGGGTGCGCGAGGCGTCGAATGCTTGCGGGCCAGAAGTGCTTGTGCTGCGCGAAACGTTCTGGGGGATCGACCAAGTGGTGCCCAACTTGTGGGTGCTGGCGAACCCGGGGAAGCGGAAACAGTCGCGCGGCGCGCGTGACGCGCTTCAAGCGGAACAGCGCGCGCACGAGCAGTTGATGCGCTGCATCTTCGGGAATCCGTTTCGCCCGGTGGTGTTCAACCCGGCGTGGCGCACGAGTACCGCGGTCGCGCTGGCGCGGCAGATGTACGATTCGCGCGACTTCGGCGCGATGCCCATTCTCGCCGACGCGCTCCAAGACGCCGGGTGCGAAGACGAACAGGTGCTGACCCACTGCCGCGACGCCGGGCCGCACGCTCGCGGGTGCTGGGTGTGCGACGCGGTGTTAGGCAAGGCGTAGCGCGTCATTTCGCGTGCTTCGCGGTCCATGTGCCCAACATCTGGCACAGCTCCGCGGTGCTCAACTCCTTCCCGATGTAGCTGTCGAAGGCTTCCGCCTTCGTACCGGTGTCGTGGTCCGCGATGTAGCGGTCGATGGTCTTGCGCGCCACGCCGGTGATTTCGCGGATCGCGTCCGGCGCGTGCCCGGTGCGGTGCAGTGCCAGAATCAGGTGCACGCGGCCCTTCGAGATCGTCTGCGGTTCCGTGAGGAACCGGTAGGGGCGGCCGATGAACCGCGGCGCGTCCGGCTTGCCCTTCATCTTCTTCAGCGACAGCCCCACGCGCGAGCACGCGTACACCTTCGCTTCCCGCGGCTTCGCCACCGGCGCGAGGTGCAGCGGCGACGTTGCGTCCCACACTTTGCGCGCGTTAATCGCGCCGTCGAGTGCCGCGACCGTCGCGCACTTGGTGCGCTCCAGCATGTGATCGACCGTGACGCACGGGCCGTCGAGTTGGTCGCCTTCGACCGGCACCGCGCCGCGCACCAACACACCGAAGAACGACGTACCGTCGCCGAGCGCTATATCCACGCCCTTGAACGAGCCACCGCGGTACTCGCCGCGGGTGCGGTGGAAGTACCAGCGCCCGTGTTCGAGCTGCACCGGGTCGCGGTGCGCGAACAGGTCCGGGTGCGCGCCGCCGCTGTAGTACATTTCGAGTTCCGCGAACCTGTACTTCGCGCCGGCGATCACCAGATCGACTTCGTTCAAGAGCCGGTGCGCGAGGTCCGCAAACCACGGCCCGAAGTGCGCGTCGGCAGTCACAGTCGCGGGCCGCAGGCCCAACTCGGTGAGCATCGGGGCGGTTATTGGTTGTTGGTTGTTGGTTGTTCGCCGAACTTGCAGTGCCCGCAGCGGGTGCCGTCCCACGCGTGTGTGAAGCCGCACTGCGGGCACGCGCCGGCTTGCGGTTCCGGCGGTGCGTAGCCCGGCCGCCACTTCGCGTGCCGGCCGTGCGTTTCGCCCGACAGCAACCGCGGGCCGACGAAGTGACGCCACGCCTCCAGCGCACCGATATGCGCGCTCAGGAGGAGGTAAATCATGCCCAACCCAATCACGCACAGCGTCGGGACGCGCACGATCCAGATTTGCCGATCGGCCCACGGGCCGACGCGCTCGAAGCCGACGTAGCACCACCCCGCGAGCACCGCGAGCGCGAGCGCCGCGGCACCGGCGGCGGCAAGCGCGCCCACAACGTACCGCAGGGGTGATGGCGAACTCATGGGAGGCTCCGCGAAGTGCCCCCGATTTTACCGCGCCGCGGGCGACGGCGGGAGCGCCGGGTATTCGCCCGCGAGGTACTTCTGCGCCATCTCCAAGTACCGCGCGCTGATCATCTTCGTGCGCGCGAGTTCGTCGTCGGTCACGGCGCGCACCACGCGCCCCGGCACGCCCATCACCAGCGACCGCGGCGGCACGACGAGGCCCGGCGGCACCACCGCACCGGCCGCGATCACGCTCCCCGCGCCGATGTCGGTGCCGGTCAGCAGCTTCGCCCCGATGCCCACGAGCGTGTCCGCACCCACGCGCACGCCGTGCAGCACCGCGGCGTGCCCCACCACCACACCGGCTTCCACCACCAGCGGGAACCCGAAGTCGCAGTGAACGATCGCGCCGTCTTGCAGGTTCACGTTCGCGCCGAGCGCGATCGGGGCCACGTCGCCGCGCACCACCGCCCCGTACCAGATGTTCACACCGGGAGCGAGGGTCACGTCGCCGGTCACGATGGCGGTCGAAGCGATGAACATAGTGGGGAGTGAATAGTGGTCAGTGGGCAGAAGAAGAACGACGCTACACTATTACTTCTGCTCACTGACCACTGCCCACTATCCACTATGCAAGTCGTCGTCTTCCCCTTCGACCTGTTCGGCAGCCCGGGTACGTCCGAGGGCGCGCGCGCGCTCGGCGATGTGGTGAACGAAATCCTCGACGACTCCGACCGCGAGGAGCGCCCGTGCCGCGGGCACGCGCTGCGCGACGCCGTGCGCGTCACGGAGTTCGATTTCTCCGAACCGGCCGCGGTGACTGCGTGGCGGAAGGACGGTCGCCGCGCCGCCCGCGCCGCGCTCAGGCACCGCGACTTCCTGCTGTGGCTCGGCGGGAACCACCTCTCGGCGCTGCCGGTGCTCGAAGAATTGGGCCGCGACGCGCTCGTGATTCAGTTCGACGCGCACCTCGACGTGTACTCGTTCCACGATACCACCGAAGCGCTGTCGCACGGGAACTTCCTCACGCACTTCGCCACCCCGCGCCCGCGGCTCGTGAACGTCGGGCACCGCGACCTGTTCCTTACGCCCGCGGAGATTGGCGAGACGTTCGAAGCGGTGTTCCCGGCGTGGGACGTGGCGACCGACGCGGCGCGCGTCGCGCGCGAGTTGGGGGCGCTGGCGCGCGGGGCGAATCGCGTGTGGCTGGACATCGACGCCGACGCCTTCGACCCGACCGCGGTGCCGGCGGTGTACGCGCCGCTCCCGTTCGGCCTGTTGCCGCCAACGTTTCTCGCGCTGTTTGAGGCGGTGTGGGGGCCGAACGTGGCGGGCGTGTCGCTGACCGAGTTCGACCCCGGGCGCGACGCCCGCGACGCTTCGCTGAACCTGTTCGGCTGGCTGGTGGAACACGTGCTGCTGAAGGCCGCGGCGCGCGCGGCGGAGTAGCGCGAGGCGCTCAGCGGCCGGAGCCGGACTGCCCTTCGGCCCCGCCGGTCATGGTGGCGATGTTGTTGCGCATCAGCGTGTCGGACTGCACGTTCTTCATGTTGTAAAAGTCCATCACGCCCAAGTTGCCCTTCTGGAACGCCTCCGCGATGGCCTGCGGCACCTGCGCTTCGGCCTCCACCACCTTCGCGCGGTTCTCTTCGACGAGGGCGCGCATTTCCTGCTCGCGGGCCACGGCCGCGGCGCGGCGCTTCTCGGCTTCGGCCTGAGCGACACGAAGGTCGGCCGCGGCTTGGTCCGCTTGCAGCTTCGCGCCGATGTTCTCGCCGACTTCGATGTGCGCGATGTCGATCGAAACGATCTCGAACGCGGTCTGGGCGTCGAGGGCGTTGTGCAGCACGGTTTGCGAAATCATGCCGGGGTTCGCGAGCACCTCTTTGTGGTCGGCCGCGGAGCCGATCGCCTTCACGATGCCCTCGCCCACGCGGGCGATGATGGTTTCTTCGGTCGCCCCGCCGACGAGCCGTTCGAGCTTCGTGCGCACCGTCACGCGGGCCTTCGCCAGAAGCTGAATCCCGTTGCGGCACACGGCGTCGAGGAACGACTTGCCCTTCGCCGGGTCCGGGCAGTCGATGACCTTCGGGTTCACGCTCGTGCGGACGGCTTCGAGCACGTCGCGGCCCGCGAGGTCGATGGCGGCGGCGACGCGCCACGGCAGGTCCAACCCGGCCTTGTGCGCCGCGATGACCGCGGTCGCGGTCTTGGGCACGTTGCCGCGCGCGAGGAAGTGCGATTCGAGTTCGCCCGTCGTCACCTTCACGCCGGCTTGGATGAGCGCGATCTTCTGACGCACGATCATCGGGTAATCGACGTTCCGCAGTTTCATCCCGATCAGGCTGCCGATGCCGATGTCGGCCTTCGTGAGCAGGGCCTGAATCCACAGTCGGATGAAGCTGAAGAACAGGAACATGAACACGACGAGCAGCAGCACCGCGACGAGCGCGACGACGATGATGATGACCTGCGTGGTACTCGGCCCTTCGGGCGTTTTGGGCTGCGCGAACAGCGACAGGGTGGCGAGGAGAGCGTTCACGGTGGTCCTTCGTTATTGGTGACGGGCGGTTCGTTTCGTGTGCGCCTACTTCAGGCCGATGTCGAAGTCGTCGAAGTCGTCGCGGGGGCGCTTGGGTTCGTCCTTCGGGTGCTCGCTCGCCGGCGGTTCGGCTTTCGGTTCGGCCCGCGCCACGCCGGTCGGGGCGGCGGCGCGCGCGTTCGGGTCGATCTCGGAGACGTCCGGTTGCCCCTCGAGCGCGCGGACGATCACCTGCCCGCGCCGCACGTCCACGCACCGCACCCACACGCCGGCGTCGAGCATGGTGCCCTCGGTGAGCGCGTCGTGCCGCTTGCCGTCGATTTCCACCGTGCCGGACGGGCGCATGGGCGAAACGGTTTTGCCCACGCGCCCCTTCACGGCGTCCGCCTCGACCGCGACCGGCACTTGCGCCGCCGCGGCGCGGTCCAGTTCGTCGGTGAGCGACAGCTTGCGCCACGCCGACACCGCCGCGTACCCGCTGAGCGGCAACCCGACCGCCAGCGCGGTGACGGCGACGACGCCCTCGATGGTGGAACCGTAGTAGAGGATGATACCCACCGCGGCCGCGAAGAACACCAACGAACCGACGACGAGGATGCCCCCCGTGGGCACCAGCACTTCGGCGACGAGCAAGATCGCGCCGACGCCGATCAGGACCAGTGCGATGCCGAGGTAGTCCATGTGCGGGAGTTGTTAGTGGTCGGTGGTTTGTGGATAGTTGACTTAAGCCCGGCACGGGCGGCGGAGAAGAGCCGCGGGTGAAGCGCGGCTTTGCGAGCGCAACCCGCGGCGGGTGACTCCGTCGCCCTTACAGGGCTACACCTCTTTGACAACGATTCGGGTCCCCTCTACCGCGATCACCTGAACGCGGGTGCCCGTGGGGACGAAGCCGCCGTCGGACACCACATCGACGAACTGGTCGCCGAACCGCACCACGCCCGCGGGGCGCAGCGCCGTGGTGGTGGTGCCGATCGCGCCGAGCAGTTCGGCCGCGGCGCTGGCGCCGGGCAACTCCGGGGCGGCGCTCGCGGGCGCGTCCGGCGGCGGCGCGAGCAGCAACCGGTTCGCGCCCGGCACCTGCGGCAGGAACTTCGCGATCAGGAACGCGAACACCAGCGCCCCGATCAGCGCGAACAGGTAGTACGACGTGCGGGTGCCGAACGCGACCCACTCCGTGGTGGTGTCCGGCACCTTTTCCATGGTCACGAGGCCCAGCCCCGCGAGCAGGAACAGGATGCCGCTGATGCCGCACACCCCGAACCCCGGCAGCACGAAGATTTCCACGCCGAGCAGCACCAGCCCCAAGATGAACAGCAAGAGCGCGAGCACGAACATTTCGCCGCTGAACCGCGACTGCGACCAGAACACCAGCACGAAGCACAGCGCCGCGGTGATGCCCGGCACCGTGAGGCCCGGCACCTTCAGTTCCAGAATCAGGCCGATGAACCCGACCATGACCAGAATCACCGCGACCGCCGGGATGCGCAGGAAGTCCGCGAACCGGTCCACCCAGCCGGGGTCCGGGTTCTTCGCGCCCTTCAGCCCGTAAATGGCGGTCACTTCGGTTACGTCTTTCGTGGGCACGGTGAACCGCGCGATGCCGAGTTCCACCGCGAGTGTCGCGCTGGCGGCGAACGGCACGCCCGGCGCTTTGATCACCTTGTCTTCCGCCCAGTCCTTCGCGTTCACCGGGTCGGTCAGTTCCTTGCGGGTGAACAGGCGGGTGCGCCGCGGGTTGTCTTTGCCGCGCGCGCGGACCACTTCGAGGCTCTTCTCGAACATCGCGTCGATGAGGAGCGCCGGGTGCCCTTGTTGCTCGGCGAGTTCGCGGACGCTCTTGTGCGTCGCGTCGATGGTGCTGGCCTTCGCGGTCTTCAGGAACCGGTCGAGGTTGCCGAACTCGGCCTCTTTCGCTTCGCCGCCGGCGTCTTTCGGTTTGGTCATCACCACTTCGGAGCAGCCCAGCGCGATCACCGCGGCGGCGTCGGAGGCGCGCTCCGGGATGAAGCCGATGATCTGCACCGCGTCGTCGCCGGCTTGCGCCTTGATGAGTTCGTCGGCCAAGTTGCGGGCCTCGTCCAAGTCGGTGCCGTCGCAGGTGAGCACCAGAATCAGCACGTTGCCCTTCTTCTTGCGCACGTCGCGGATCACGCGGGTGAC
>LNFM01010467.1_pt1 | contig 13044 bp, 9 predicted proteins | sample 596031 | NCBI WGS metagenome assembly LNFM01 (sample SAMN04254537, study PRJNA301005) | activated carbon metagenome | isolation source: dual media filters at the Ann Arbor, Michigan drinking water treatment plant | place: USA: Ann Arbor
CGGTCTCGAGCCTGGCAAGCGGATCGTCACCCAGGGTGCCGAGCTGTTGAACCAGATCCGCTGAGGGCACAAACCGATGTTTACATTCCTCGTCACCCGTTCACTGCGCAACCGGCTCCTGGTGCTCGCCATCGCGGCTGTCATGGTGCTCTACGGCGCCTTTGCCGTGCGCCAGCTCCCCGTCGATGTCTTCCCCGACCTCAATCGACCGACCGTGACGATCATGACCGAGGCCGAGGGGCTGGCGCCGGCCGAGGTTGAGCAATTGGTGACGTTTCCGATCGAGACGCAGATGAACGGTCTGCCTGGTGTCAGCCGTGTCCGTTCGGTCTCTGGCGTTGGTCTCTCGATTGTCTACGTCGAGTTCGAATGGGGTACCGACATTTTCCGAAATCGGCAGCAAATCGCGGAACGGCTCACCCTGGTCCGCGACCAGCTTCCCGCCAACACCTCTCCCCAAATGGGGCCCATCAACTCCATCATGGGCCAGATCCTGATGTTCGCCGTCACCTCGGACACGGCGAGCCCGATGGAGATGCGCGAGCTTGCCGACTTTGTCATTCGGCCGCGCCTGTTGACCCTTCCCGGCGTTGCCCAGGTCATCCCCATTGGTGGCGAGGTGCGGCAATTCCGCGTCGCGCCCAATCCACCAGCGATGCGCGCCCTTGGCGTCACGCTGGAGCAGCTGGAAAAGGCCTTGCAGCGGTTCGGCACCAACAGCGGCGGCGGATTTGCCGACCAGTACAGTCGCGAGTTCTTGATCCGCAACATCGGCCGGACCTTGAAGCTCGAGGACTTGCGCGATGTCGTGATCGCCGGCTCCGGCGGGCGGCCGATCTTCCTGCATCAAATCGCCGAGGTCAGTTATGGCGCCCGCCTCAAGCGCGGCGAGGCCGGCTTCATGGCCAAACCTGCCGTCATTATCTCGGTCGAGAAGCAACCCTCGATCGACACCGTCAAGCTGACACGCGAGGTCGAGCGCGCCATCGCCGAACTCAATCAAACCATGCCGAAGGGGATAAAGATCGACAATATCATCTTCCGACAGGCCAATTTCATCGAGACTTCGATCGGCAACGTCAAAAAAGTCCTGCTCGAAGCGGTTGCTGTCGTCGCGGTCGTCCTGTTCCTGTTTCTGCTCAACGTGCGCACGACGCTGATCTCGCTGACCGCAATCCCGGTGTCGATCCTTGCCACTGCCATCGTCTTCCACGTCCTCGGCCTCTCGATCAACACCATGACCCTCGGCGGTCTGGCGATCGCCATTGGCGAGCTCGTCGATGATGCCGTCGTCGATGTCGAGAACATCTTTCGTCGCCTGCGTCAAAATCGCGAACAAGGCAATCCGCGCTCCGTGTTTGACGTGGTCGTCGCCGCCAGCCAGGAGGTCCGCTCCGGCATTGTCTATGCCACAATGATCATCGTGCTCGTCTTCGTCCCTCTGTTTGCACTGACCGGCATCGAAGGCCGTCTCTTCGCACCATTGGGTCAAGCCTACATCATCTCAATCCTGGCGAGCCTGGCTGTCTCCATCACCTTGACCCCCGTCATGGCATACTACCTTCTGCCGGGCCTGAAGCGGCTCGACGAGCATGAAGGCTGGCTGGTGCGGACCTTGAAGCGCGGCAACCGTGCGCTGTTGTCCTGGTCCTTCGCCAATCCACGCATCCTGATGATCGGGGCGACAACCGGCGTGATCGTCGCGCTGCTTGCCGCCGTGGCCCTGCCGCGCGCCTTCCTGCCGCCCTTCAATGAAGGCACCTTGACCATCAGTATGCTGTTCCAACCCGGCATCTCGCTGGCCGAGAGCAACCGTGTCGGATTGATCGCCGAGAAGCTCATTCTCGAAGTTCCCGAGGCCAAGCTTGTCGGACGGCGGACCGGCCGCGCCGAGCTCGATGAGCATGCTGAAGGCGTCCATTCCTCCGAGCTTGACGTCGATCTCGTGACGTCAGAGCGGAGCAAGAACGATATCATCGCCGATATCCGCAGCCGCCTCTCGGTGCTACCGGTATCGACCAACATCGGCCAACCTATCTCGCATCGCCTCGACCACATGCTGTCGGGCGTGCGCGCCCAGATCGCACTGAAGATCTTTGGCGAAGATCTCGATACGTTGCGCTCACTCGCCGAGGACATGCGCCAGCGGCTCGAAAAAATTCCCGGCGTCGTCGACCTCCAAATCGAACGCCAGGTGCGCGTCCCGCAGCTCGACATCACCGTCAACTACAAGAAGGCTGCCCTTTATGGCCTGCAACCTGCACAGCTGACCGAGCAACTGGAGCGCCTCTCCAACGGTCGCCTTGTCTCTCGCCTGGTCGACGGCAGCCGACGTTTCGATCTTGTCGTGCGATTGCCCGACCGCTTGCGCACGACACAGGGTCTCGCCGATCTCCTCATCGAGACCCCATCGGGCTGGATTCCCTTGCGCCAGGTCGCCGATGTCAAAGAGACCGACGGCCCCAACCAGATCCTGCGCGAGAACACCAAGCGCCGCATCGTCGTGCTCGCCAACTCGGACGGCGCCCGCGATATGGCCGCGATCATCGACGACATCCGTCGTGAGACTGCCGCCGCCAAGCTCCCGACCGGGTTCTTCACGAGCCTCGAAGGCACGTTCCAAGCACAAGAAGAGTCGATGCGCACCATCGGCGGATTGTCTTTGATCTCGCTCGCCATGGTGTTTGCCATCCTCTACAGCCGCTACCGCTCCGTCCTCTTCGCTCTCATCATCATGGGCAGCGTCCCCCTCGCGCTCATCGGTTCGGTCATCGCATTATGGTCGGCCGGACAGCCGCTGTCCGTCGCCAGCATGATCGGTTTTATCACCTTGACCGGCATTGCGACCCGCAATGGCATTCTCAAGATCAGTCACTACATCAATCTCGCCATTCGCGAACAAATGCCGTTCGGTCCCGAGCTTGTCGTGCGCGGCAGTCTCGAGCGGCTGACACCCGTGCTGATGACAGCCCTGTCGGCTGGCATCGCACTGCTGCCGCTGATGATCGATGCCCACGCTCCCGGCAAGGAAATCCTGCATCCCGTCGCCATCACCATCTTCGGCGGCCTCATCAGTGCGACGCTGCTCGATACGGCGCTGACCCCCGTTCTTTTCCTCCGCTATGGCCGCAAGCCGCTTGAGCGCCTGGTCGCGCAGGCGCGTGAGCAGGCGGAGAAAGACAAACTGCCGGGGAGCACGTTGCGCCCGGTAGAAGCCTACTAACGTCAATCACAAGGAGACAACCATGAGCATCCACCGCCTACTCACCGCCGTCACCCTCGCAGCATCTCTCGGCATCTCAGCCACCGCCTTCGCGCACGAGGCCGCCAAGGGCAGCAATGGCGGCGTCAGGGTGGACGCCGGCAAGTATCACGCCGAGCTCGTCGTCGATGGCTCCACCACTGTTGCCCTGTTCCTGAGCGACTCCGACGACAAGCCGATTGCGGCAACGGGCTTCAAAGCGAATGCAATCCTGGTCGTTGATGGCAAATCACAGCGGTTCCCGCTCGCACCCACCGAAGGCGCCAAGCTCGTCGGCACGGCACCCGTCCCCGTGAACCCCGGCGTCAAAGGTGCCGTTCAGCTGACGGCTCCCGATGGCGCTACCGCCCAGGCCAAATTCTGATGCAACCACATGACATTCGGAGAACCCCGTTCATGAGCATTCCACAGCTCGCCCTCTCACGGCGCTCATTCCTATCCACCACTACCGTGCTTGGTGGTGCCATCGCGACCGGCTTGCCATGGCGCGCGGCCTTTGCTGCTCAGCCCCTGCTCAAAGTCGAGACGCGCATCCTCGAGGTAAACAAGAAGGCCGCGAAGGTTTACGCCATTCTCGGCGCCAACGGACGACATGGGCTGATCGCGCGGGAGGGCGACCGGTTCGCCGGCGCGGTGATGAATGCATCCGACGAGCCCCTGCAGATGCACTGGCACGGCCAGATGCTGGCGCCTGCAGAGCAGGACCGCGCCCGCCCCGGCGGCGGGTCACTCCCCATTGGTCAAAGCGACATGCACGATTTCGTCCTCACGCCCGGCACGCACTGGATGCACTCGCACTCGCTGAGCGAGCAGCAGCTGCTGGCGGCCCCCATGGTTACGCGTGAGAAGGATGCCGGCGACGTCCAGGACGTCGTCATCATGTTGCATGACTTTGCGTTCCGCAGCCCGCAGGAGATCCTGGCCGAACTTGGCGGCAACAGCGCCCATGGTGTCCAGACCAACTCCCCCGCCGCCAATCGTGCGCCTCAACCCACTGGCATGCAGCATGGTCCGGGTATGATGATGACAATGCCCGGCCACTCCATGCGTATGCCGCACGCCAATGACGTCCGCTACGATGCGTATCTTGCCAATGACCGCACGCTCGACGACCCGGAGGTGGTGACCGTCGAAAAAGGCGGTCGCGTGCGCCTGCGCATCATCAATGGAGGCACAGCCACGGCCTTCTTCGTGTCAACACCTGGACTGTCGTCCCGCTGCATCGCTGTCGATGGCGCGCCTTGCCAGCCCTTGGCCGCAAGCCGCTACCCGATAGCGCAAGGTCAGAGGCTGGATCTTCTGCTAGAGATTCCGCGCGATGGCGGTGCATTCCCGGTGATAGCACAGGTCGAAGGCGCGACCGCCCAGACCGGCATCATCCTGACAACCGCGGGGGCTAATGTCCAAAAGATCCCAAACGTCGCCGCGAAAGAAGAGGCCTTGCTCGATCTTTCCTTCGAGAGCCAGCTCGCCGCAATCGCTCCGCTGGCCTCGAAGAAGCCTGACAAGACATTCATGATGATGCTCGGAGAGGAGCCCGGCTATCGCTGGACGATCAACGGTCGCATCCACGGCGAGCACACGCCGATCGATGTCCGTCAGGGTGATCGGGTTGAGCTCACCTTCATGAACCCCACCAGCATGATGCATCCCATGCACATGCATGGGCATCACTTCCAGGTCGTCGGCATCGGCAACCGTCGCTACGCTGGACCGGTACGCGATACCGTCATCGTCCCCCCGCACGCCCCGGTGACGGTCGCCTTCGACGCCAAGCTCAAAGGGGCTTGGTTCCTGCACTGCCATCACCTCTACCACATGGCCACCGGCATGATGACCGAGGTCAAGATCAGCTAACGCCCGCAGCGAGCGCGCCGTTCACGGACAGCGCTTTCGCACCATTGTGCCGCCACGGAGCAACCGTCATGCATGACAGTTTCATGTGGGGTATGGGCTGGGGACACCTCATCTGGATTGCTGTCCTCGCCCTCGTCATCGCGGCACTGATCAAATACGTCTTCTTTCGATGACCGCGATCGACAAGAAAACAACAAGCTCCGCGATGGCTCGACGTTCTTGACAAAAGGAAGGCGCGACATGTCACGGCGCATCTTGCTGCTGGCGATGCCGGTCCTTGCCATTGCTGCCTCCGGCATCGCCAGCCGAAGTCTATCGGCGCAGACGACCGAACGAGATCGCGTGATCGCCCCGCACGACCCCGCGCACGCACTGCAGCCCGGCACCTGGTGCGCTGTTCACGTTGCAAAAAACGAGCTCGTACAGGCCCTGTCGGATTGCACGTATGCGCTTTCTATCGATCCTAGCGACGTGCAGGCACTATCGAACCGCGGCTCGCTCTTCCTCATTGCCAAGGACCCGAAGGCGGCCCTCGCCGACTTCGAGCGCGCCATCGGCTTAAAACCCGGAGTGGCGACGTTGCACTTCAACCGAGGCGTAGCCCACGCTGATCTTGGCAATGCGCCGGCAGCCATTGCCGACTACACCGAGGCCATCCGGCTCCGCCCGGAGTTCGAGGCGGCCTTGCACAATCGCGGCTACGAATTCGAGAAGCTCGGCGACACCAAGCGTGCCATTGCTGATTACGAGGCAGCACTTCAGATCAAGCCGGATCTCGAGCACTCGCTGAAGCGCCTTGAGCGATTGCGCCGCAGCTTGTGAGCAAACATCTGCCATTGGCCGGCCATCTCTTGCCGATCGACCGCTTGATAGGTCTATTGAACGTAGTGTGCCTCGACAGCTGTCGTCGCCTCACGAATTCGATAGCCTTTGACCAAAGCATAGATCGCCGGAATGACGACGAGGGTCAGCATTGTCGAGGAGACCATGCCGCCAATCATCGGCACCGCGATGCGCTGCATCACCTCCGAGCCGCTGCCATGGCTCCACAGGATCGGCAGCAGCCCAGCCATGATGGCGACGACCGTCATCATCTTCGGCCGCACGCGCTCGACCGCCCCTTCCATGATGGCGGCCCGCAGATCCTCGCCCGTGAACGCCCGGCCTTCGGTCTCTGCGCGCTTGCGCTGCGCTTCCAGCGCATGGTCGAGATAAACGAGCATGATAACGCCCGTCTCGGCTGCCACACCCGCCAACGCAATGAAACCGACCGCCACGGCAACGGACAGGTTGAACCCCATCGCCCACAGCATCCACAGCCCGCCGACCAGCGCGAAAGGCAACGAGAGCATGACGATTAGCGTCTCGGTCATGCGCCGGAAGTTGAGATAGAGCAGCAGGAAGATGAGCGCGAGCGTCAGCGGCACGACGATCGCCAGGCGCTGCTTGGCCCGCTCGTAGTATTCGAACTGCCCGCTCCAGACCGCGATATAGCCGGCTGGAAACTTCACGCTGGCCGCAACTGCCTTGCGGGCATCGGCCACATAGCCGGCCAGGTCCCGGTCGCGGGCATCGACGTAGATATAGGCCGCGAGCTGGGCATTCTCGGTCCGGATCGACGCCGGTCCTTGGACAAGGCGCACGGTTGCAATCTGCCCCAGCGGAATAGAGGCGCCATTCGGCAGCGGCACCAGGACTTCGCGGGAAATGGCGTCGGGGTCGCTGCGGATGTCGCGCGGATAGCGCACACTCACACCGTAGCGCTCGCGGCCTTCAACTGTCGTGGTCACCGTCTCCGCCCCGAGCCCGGAAGCGACGACTGCCTGCACATCGCCCATCATCAGGCCATAGCGGGCGAGCTGCGCCCGATCAGGCTCGATCTCGAGGTAGTAGCCGCCGATGATGCGCTCGGCAAACGCGCTGGACGTGCCTGGTACTGTCTTGATGGCCGCTTCGATCTCGCGCGCCAGCTTCTCGATGACCTTCAAGTCCGGCCCGATCACCTTGACGCCAACCGGTGTGCGGATGCCGGTTGCCAGCATGTCGATGCGTGCCTTGATCGGCATGGTCCAGGCGTTCGACACGCCCGGGAACTGTAAGGCCTTGTCCATCTCGTTGATGAGGGCTTCGAGCGTCATCCCGGCCCGCCACTCCTTCTCGGGTTTCAGGTTGATAATGGTCTCGAACATCTCGGTCGGCGCCGGATCGGTCGCCGTCATGGCCCGGCCAACCTTGCCGAACACGGAGTCCACCTCGGGATAAGTCTTGATGATCTTGTTCATCGTCTGCATCAGCTCGGCGGACTTGGTGATGGAGATGCCGGGCAGCGTCGTCGGCATGTACATCAGCGTGCCTTCGTTCAAACTCGGCATGAACTCGGAGCCGAGCCGCGTGGCCGGATAGACACTGACGGCCAATATGAGCGCGGCAATGCCGATGGTGAGCTTGCGCGCCTTCAAGACGGCCGCAATCACCGGCCGGTATAGCCAGATCAAAAGCCGGTTCACCGGGTTCTTGTGCTCCGGTACGATGCGGCCGCGCACGAACAACACCATGAGAGCCGGCACCAGCGTCACCGACAGAAGCGCTCCGGCCGCCATGGCAAAGGTCTTGGTGAAGGCCAGTGGCTTGAACAGCCGCCCTTCCTGCGCTTCCAGCGTGAAGATCGGCAGGAACGACACGGTGATGACGAGGAGGGAGAAGAACAGCGCAGGCCCCACCTCGCTCGCCGCCTCGATCAGGATTTCAGTGCGGGGCTTATCGGGCGGGGCGCGCTCCAGATGCTTGTGCGCGTTCTCAATCATGACGATGGCGGCATCCACCATGGCGCCGATAGCAATCGCGATGCCGCCAAGGCTCATGATGTTGGAGGAGAGCCCAAGCGCGTGCATGCAGCTGTAGGCGATCAGCACGCCAAGTGGCAGCGTGATGATGGCCACAAGGGCGCTGCGCACATGCAAAAGGAACACGACGCAGACCAACGCCACGATCGCGCTTTCCTCGAGCAGCGTGCGCTTCAGCGTGTCGATAGCTCTGTTGATCAGCTCCGAGCGGTCATAGACCGGTACGATCGCCGTGCCTTCCGGCAGGCTAGGCGTGATCTCGGCAACGCGGGCCTTGATATTGGCGATCACGGAGAGTGCATTCTGGCCGAAGCGCTGCACAGCAATACCGGCGACGACCTCCCCTTCGCCATTGAGCTCGGTAACGCCGCGCCGTTCGTCCGGCGCAAGCTCGACGCGCGCCACATCCTTGAGCAACACCGGCGCGCCGCCCTGTGACTTGAGAACGATCATCTCGATATCGGCAATCCCGCGCAGATAGCCCCGGCCCCGCACCATGAACTCGGTCTCGGCCAGCTCGACCACCCGGCCGCCTACATCCATATTGGAGGCGCGGACGGCGTCCTTGATCTTGGAGAGTGGGATGTCGAAGGATTTGAGGCGGCGCGGATCGACGATGATGCTGTATTGCTTGACGAAGCCGCCAACGCTCGCGATCTCCGCCACGCCCTCGGCCTTGGCGAGAGCAAAACGCACTTGCCAATCCTGCGTAGCGCGCAATTCGGCGAGGTTCCGTTTCGCAGCCATCACGGCATATTGGTAGACCCAGCCTACACCCGTCGCGTCCGGCCCGAGGCTCGGCGTCACGCCAACCGGCAAGTTACGCGCGGCGGCCGAGAGGTATTCGAGCACCCGCGATCGCGCCCAGTAGATGTCGGTGCCTTCTTCGAAGATGACGTAGACAAAGGAGACGCCGAAGAAGGAGAAGCCCCGCACCACCTTCGAGCGCGGCACCGAGAGCATGGCCGTCGAGAGCGGATAGGTGACCTGGTCCTCGACCACCTGCGGCGCCTGCCCCGAGTACTCAGTGTAGATGATGACCTGCGTGTCCGAAAGATCCGGAATGGCATCGAGCGGCACATGGGCGACAGCATAGAGACCCGCGCCGGTTGCCAGCACGGCTCCGATCAGAACGAGAGCCAGATTGTGGGCTGACCAGCGGATGAGACGCGCGATCATGGCTTCGCCTCCGACTTAGAAGGTTCGGCCGTAAATCCGGCCAAGGCGGCCTTGAGGTTGCTCTCGGCATCGATGAGGAAGTTGGCGGCGACCACCACCTGCTCGCCGTCCTTTACGCCTTCAAGGATTTCGACATAGCCATCGCCGCGCATCCCGAGCCGCACGGGGCGCGGCTCAAAGCGACCCTGACCTTTATCGATGATCGCCGCCTGCCGGTTGCCGCTGTCGATCACGGCCGAGACCGGCACGGCGAGGCGCGGTGCGGCGCCAGCGCCGGCATCGATCGTCACATCGGCGAACATCTCGTGCTTGATTCGCGTGTCGGGGTTCTTCACCTCGATACGCACCTTAGCCGTGCGCGTCGCCGCATCGAGCTCGTGCAGGATGAAACTGACTGTCCCGTCGAACACTTCACCAGGATAGGCCCGGAACGCGATCTTTGCCGGCGCGCCCACTTGGACGAGCGCAAGGTCCTGCTCGGGCACATCGGCGATGACCCAGATGCTGGAGAGATCGGCCAGGCGATACAGCTCCTCCCCGGCCTTGGCCATCTGGCCTTGGACGATGTTCTTCTGCATGACGACGCCGGAGACAGGCGCCGGCCACGTAATCAGCATGCGAGGATCGGAATTGCTCTTGAGCTGTGCGATGACGCTCTCGGGCACACCCATGTTGCGAAGGCGCTGCAATGCACCCTGTTCGGTGCGGTTGTCGCTCACGAACGCCTTGCTGGCGTTGCGATAATCGACCTGCACCGACACCATTTGCGGGCTATAGACCACGAACATCGGCTCGCCGGCCTGCACATGCTGGCCGGGCGCATTGACGAGCAGCTTCTCGATGAACCCATCGGCGCGCAGCGAGACGCTGCGCAGCGTCCGCTCATCGGGCTTGGCGACGCCCGGCGCCCGCACGGGCCGCGCTAAAACCCGCATCGCGGCGGCTTCACTGCGCACGCCAGAGCGCTGCACCTTATCAAGGCTGACCCTGACCGTGCTGGCGTCCTGCTCCTCGCCCTCATAGACGGGGATGTAGTCCATCCCCATCCAGTCTTTTTTCGGCACCGGCGAGGTGTCAGCGAGGCCCATCGGATTGCGGTAGTAGAGCAGCTTACCCTTGCCCGCACGCATCGTCACGGCAGTCTGCGTGCCGGGCAGCGCCGGCTCGTCCTCGTCGAAGACAGGACGATAGTCGCGGCCATCGCCGGTCTTCTTTGGTGCCGCCGCGAATTCAGGCTTCCCGTCCGGGTCCTTCCAGTAGAGCACCTTGCGTGGTGGCGCCGGCTCTTGCAGCCCTGCCGTCGCCATGGATACCGCGCGCTTCTGAAAAGGCCATTGCCCGGCGCCGCCGCGATAACCGCCGACGATGCCGAGCAGGGTCGCCACAAGGGCGACCCCGATCATGATGTTGCGAGACATGGGTGCCGCCTTCACTTCGCTTTGAAGGCGACGGTGCCTTCGACGGTCTCGGGCTCTCCGGGCACCTTGGCCTGGAGCTTGAACGCCCAGCCGCCTGCCATCGTGAAATCCGCCTTGAAGCGGTAGACACCGGGCTCGGTTGCCGGCATGGCAGCATGCTTCGCTGTCATTTCAACCATGCCGTCGGGCGACATATCGAGCCGCGAGCGGAAGATGACGGCACCGTCAACGGGCTTGCCCGAAGGCTTATGCACGAGACGCACCGCAACCTCGCTCCCCGCCCCGTTTCTCACATCAACCGCAACGGGCTGGAACTCGTAGTCGGCGGCTGCGGCACGGACTGCCGACGCGCCCGTCATGATGGCAAGGCCCCAAGACAGGGTAAGGGCCGCAATTACAATTATGTTCATTCGCATAGTTCTGATCCTTGATGAAGGTGTGTGCCGCAAACCGAAGGCCGGCGGCTCAAATGCCATCGCGCAGGCCGCACGCCGCTTGGCGCTGCTGCCGGCATGGCAACACGTTTTTCAAAGAATCAGGCTCGGGGTGGTGGCGCGGGCGGCGCTAATGACCAGTCAGGCGGCTCGTCCGGATCGCCAGGTCTGCTGTGCCGGAAGATTGGAAGACGACCTCCACCTGCGGGTAGCAAAACCGCGATCACATGAACGCTGCACTTGGCAAGGCACGCTCCGACGTCAGGGCACATCGACTTCGACGGCGTGTCGCAGCAGGGGCAGTTCTGACCTCCTGCCTGCCCTTGTGCCTGCATGGCCTTCATGCAGTCGCTCATCGCGCCATCTGTGATCGCCGTCGCTGCAGCAGCCGCTTCGTCGATGCTCGCGCGCATCTGCATGGCTGTCGACGCCGAGCTGATCGGCGCAAGCGTCAAGGCGACGGCGATCAAGATCGCGAATATGGCGCGCAGACGCTCCAGTGGCTCAGTCCTCCAAACGTAAATATAACATGAAGGACCTTACCGGAACGTCAAGACACGAATGTGCGAGGGCACCCCGTCACCGGCTTATCCAACGTTCTAGAATTTGCTGTTGGGCTCACAACCAAGTTCGGCGACGGCCGGTGTGCAGGGCCAATCGCCGAATGCCGCTCAGAACTGTCTGCTATCAACATGATGCCAAGAAAACTCGAATTGCCCGTGCAAATGTTGACCATGCCGCAGAGGCTTGCGACGCGACGCAAAACATATCGCTTCATCAATAGGATAGCTAGACAATGATCCGCACACCAGCCCAGTACTGCAATAGCTGTTGCGGGCCCCCGCAACCACCGATTCAGCCACCCCTGTTTCCGGGGTGTTCTCGACCAGAAGCGCGGCAAGGTTGCCGACAACTCGCAACTCAACCGGGGCGGGGCGTTCGGTCGGTGTGACTTTGATGTGATCGATGAGATCGCGAAGGATCGCGATGGCTTCCCGCGATGCGGCGTCCCCTTTTGTCAGGGCTTCGTGAATTCCCGCCACTTTGGCGCGGTAGCGCTCGCTCGCCTGCGGATGGATGGCGACCGGGGTGCTCTCCCTACCAGCGTCAAGCTCGGCGTTGATCCGGTCCTGCTCTGCCTCCAGCTCTGCGAGCTGACGGCCGAGCGTTTTGCGGTCGCCATGGCCGTCCATGACCATCTCGAGCACGTTCTTGATCTTGCGCTCGACCGCACCCAGCTCGCGCGTCAGGTCGTTCCGCCTACGATGTCTCTCCTTGGTAAGTCGGTCACGCTCGATCCTATAGGTCTCGACCGCCTGGGCAACGACGTCGGGGGCCAAGAGAAACTTCTCCAGCGCCGTCAGGACCCGCTGCTCGACGTCGGACGTCCGGACCGTTCGGCGGTTGGTGCAGCCGTTGGAGTTCTGGAGCGTCGAACACCGCATATAGCCGTCGCGCACGATACTGTAGCTGCCGCCACAGCAGGCACATTTCAACAGACCGGATAGCAGCCGCTTTGGACGGCGGTGGTGATGGAGCTGGGGACCGCCTCGCTCACCGCGGCGGGACTGGACGCGAAGCCACATCTCCTCGTCGATCAGCCGCAGCTCGGGGACTTCCTGCCGGAGCCACTCGCTCTCGGGGTTCTCTCGCGCAACGCGCTTCCCCGTCGCCGGGTCTTTGAGAAACCTTTGGCGGTTGTAGACGATCGTTCCTCGATAGAGCTCGTTGTTCAGGATGCCGTTGAGTCGCTTCGGATTGCCAAGCAAGGCGGAAGCGTTCCAGAGCCCTCCGCGCGGGCCGGGCACCTTCTCGCGATTGAGATCGCCGACTATGGCCAGTGGTCCTTTGCCTTCGGCATACTCTCGGTAAATGCGCCGTACGATCTCGGCTTCGCGCTCGTTCGGAGCACGCAGCCCTCGGTCCTCGCCGTTCTTGACGATGTCGTAGCCGTAGCTCTTACCACCCGGAATTCTCCCTTCCTTCACGCGGCCGATCTGGCCGCGACGGGTCTTCTGTGCGAGGTCCTTGAGGAAAAGCGCGGACATTGT
>LNFM01018818.1_pt1 | contig 13044 bp, 11 predicted proteins | sample 596031 | NCBI WGS metagenome assembly LNFM01 (sample SAMN04254537, study PRJNA301005) | activated carbon metagenome | isolation source: dual media filters at the Ann Arbor, Michigan drinking water treatment plant | place: USA: Ann Arbor
GCTCAATGAAGGCCAGAAGATCACCTATGAAGTCCAGCAGGACCGCGGCAAGGATGCCGCCGTTAACCTGAAGGCCTAGGCGCTTCCAGCTCCAGGAATTTCAAGGCCCGCCCCGGTTCGCGCCGGGGCGGGCTTTTTTTGTGGGGGCGGCATCACCCCCAGGAAGAGCACGGGTCCATGCCCTATGCTCAGGCCGGGGGAGGAATCTGATGACCATCACGCGCTGGATGCCGGGCCTCGCGGCGCTCCGTAACTACAAGCTTGCCTCGCTGCCGCACGACCTCGCGGCGGGGCTCACCCTCGGCGCCGTGATGGTGCCGGTGGGGCTGGCCTATGGCGAGCTGGCGGGGCTGCCGCTGGCGGGGCTCTACGGCAGCATGCTGCCGCTGCTGGCCTATGCGCTGTTCGGCAGCTCGCGCCAGCTCGTGGTCGGACCCGACACGGCGATGGCGGCGATCGTGGCCGTCGCGGTGGCGCCGCTGGCGCTGGGCGATCCGACGCGGCTCGCGCTGCTGGCGGCGGGGCTCGGTGTGATGGTGGGCGTGCTCTGCCTGCTGGCCGGCGTGCTGCGGCTGGGCTTTGTCGCCGATTTTCTGTCCAAGCCGGTGATCGTGGGGTTCATGCACGGCCTCGCGCTGGTGATCATCGGCGCGCAACTTCCCAAGGTGCTGGGGTTGAAATCCGAGGGCGAGACGACGCTCGATCAGTTCCTCAGCATTGCGCAGCGGCTGGGCGATGCCAGTCTGGTGACTTTGGCGATCGGCGGCGCGAGCTTCGCGGTCATTCTTCTGTGCCGGCGCTTCGTGCCGCGCGTGCCGGGGGCGGTGCTGGCGCTGGTGGGTTCGGTGCTGGCCGTCGTCTGGCTTGGGCTCGACAAAGAGGGCGTGGCAGTCGTCGGGCGTATCCCGGCCGGCCTGCCCGGCGTCTCGCTGCCGGTGCTGACGCTTTCCGACTTCGAGGCTCTGCTGCCGGTGGCGCTGGTCGCGGCGCTGCTTTCCTTCTCCGACACCATGATCACGGCGCGCGGCTTTGCGGCGCGCAACCGCTATCGCATCGACGGCAACCAGGAACTTTTAGGCATCGGCATGGCCAATCTCGTCTCGGGCCTCAACCAGGGCCTGCCGATCAGCGCCAGCGACACGCGCACGGCCGTGGCCGAAGCGGCGGGCGGCCGGACGCAGGTGACGTGCGTGATCGCGGCCGCGGTCGTGGCTGGCGTCACGCTATGGCTGGCGGGGCTGCTGTTCTATCTGCCGCAAGCGGCACTCGGCGGCATCCTGATCGCCTCGGCCTGGGGCCTCTGCGACTTCCACGAGTTCGGCCGGCTGTGGCGCTTCCGCGGAATCAGCCTCGCCGGCGCGCTGGTTACCTTGGTGGGCGTGGTGGCGTTGGGCGTGATGGAAGGCATTCTGATCGGCGTCGTCTTCGCGCTGGTGTTGTTGCTGCGGGCGCTGGCCTTCCCGGTCGATGCGGTGCTCGGGCGCACGCCGGACGGCGGCTGGCACGATACCAGCCATCGCGCCGACGCCGTGCCGGCAGAGGGTTTGCTGGTCTACCGCTTCGCGGCGCCGTTGTTCTTTGCCAACTGCAACCAGTTCCGCGACCGCCTCGACGCGCTGATCGCTTCAGCGCCGGCAGCGGCGCCGATCACGGGCGTGGTGCTGGACGGCGGCGCCATCAACGATGTCGACCTGATGGGCTGCGAGACCTTGTCCGAGGTCTATGAGTCGCTCCAGGCGCGCGGCATCGGCTTCGCCATCGGCAACCTGCGCGACCGGGTGAAGCGCGACATCGAGCGCGGCCTGGCGCTCGGGCCCGGCGGTGATGACGTCACGTTCGCCGACGTGGCCGCGGCGGCCCGCCATTTGGGAAAATGACCGTCAGTTGAACCTGACGTACTCGAAATCGCCGGGCTGGTTGTTGATGCCGCGCGCCGGCGGCGCGATCCAGTGCGCGAACTTGCCCGGCTCCGTCACCGCCGGCCCCATCAGCGAGGTGACGTAGGCGCGGTCCTCGTCGGTTGGCAGCCATTGGCCCTCATGGATCTTCCAGTCGGCCTCGGAGAGCACCTTGCCGTCGGGCGAGATGCGCATACCGGCAAAGGCACCGATGCGGCGGTTGAAGGCGCGGTGCGGCAGCTTCATCTCGAAGTTGAAGCCGGCCCGTTCGATCGCCTTGTTCCAGCGAAGTACGCCCTTGGCGCAGTCCTCGATGTAATCCTGGCGCAACCGCTCGTTCAGCGCCGAGAGGGCGGGCACGGTCTTCTTCACGATGCGACCGCCCTCGGCCGTGTCGATTTCGTAGGCCGCGTTGGTGAGCAGATGGTCGTCGTCGATGCGCGTCTCGAGGAAGCGCCCCTTCACGCCCATCGTGTAGTAGTTGGCGGCGTTGGTGGAGGCTTCCTGTCCGAACAGGTCGAGCGACACCGAGAAGTGGAAGTTGAGATACTTTTGCATGGTTGCGAGATCGATCGCGCCCAGGCTGCGGACGTCGTCGGTCTTGTGTTCCTTCATCAGCTCGCAAGTGCGCTGGAGGATACGGGTGATGCCGGTCTCGCCCACGAACATGTGGTGGGCCTCTTCCGTCAGCATGAAGCGGCAGGAGCGCGCCAGCGGATCGAATCCCGACTCAGCTAGCGAGGCGAGCTGGTATTTGCCGTCGCGGTCGGTGAAGTAGGTGAACATGAAGAATGACAGCCAATCCGGCGTCGCCTCGTTGAAGGCGCCCAGGATGCGCGGCTTGTCTGGGTCGCCCGAGTGTCGCACCAGCATCTCCTCGGCCTCCTCGCGGCCGTCGCGGCCGAAGTAGGCGTGCAGCAGGTAGACCATCGCCCAGAGGTGGCGGCCTTCCTCGACGTTGATCTGGAAGAGGTTGCGCAGGTCGTAGAGCGAAGGCGCGGTCTTGCCGAGCAGCCGTTGCTGCTCGACCGACGCGGGCTCGGTATCGCCTTGCGTCACGATCAGGCGACGCAAGGTCGAGCGCAGCTCCCCCGGCACGTCCTGCCACACCGGTTTGCCCTTGTTGTCGCCATAGGCGATCTGCCGCTCGGGGTCGCGATCGGCCAGAAAAATGCCCCAGCGGTATTCCGGCATTTTCACAAAACCGAAGTTCGCCCAGCCGTTCGAATCGGTGGAGATGGCGGTGCGCAGATAGACCTCGTAGGCCGAAGTGCCGTCGGGGCCCATGTCCCTCCACCAGTCGAGGAAGCGCGGCTGCCAGTTCTCCAGCGCGCGCTGCAGGCGTCGGTCGCTCGAGAGATCGACGTTGTTGGGAATGAGCTGGCTGTAGTCGATGGCCATAAATGCCTCCTATGCCCGCTTCCGATCGTACTTCGATTGCTTGCCCGTGCCGTAGAGTTTCAGCGCGCCCTCCGGTCCGGTGGCGTTGGGCCGCTGGAAGATCCAGTTCTGCCAGGCCGAGAGCCGCGCGAAGATCTTGGTCTCCATCGTCTCCGGTCCGGCGAAGCGCAGGTTGGCTTCCATGCCGATCAGCCCGTCGGGCGAGAAGCCGGCGCGCTCCTCGACGGCAAGGCGGACCTCGTCTTCCCAGTCGATATCGTCGGGCGTGAAGGTGACGAGGCCTGCCTCATCGGCGGCCTCGGCGTCGAGCGCCCTGCCGATTTCGTCCTTCAGCCCGTCGACGTGCTTGGGATCGGAGAGAAAGCGCGTGGCGAGCCTGGTGAGGCCGTTGCCCATCGGGTAGGGGCCGAAGTTCATCGCCGTGAGCCCGAGCGTCGCGGCTGGCAGGTTCGATCCGTCGACCGTGCCGTCCAGCATGTAGGAGCGGTCGGCTGCCAAGACGATTTCCAGCAAGGTGCCGCTGAAGCACGAGCCCGGTTCGACCAGTGCGATCAGGCTGCGCGAGCTGACGTCGAGCCGCTTCAGCGTGCGCTTCCAATAGAGCACGATCTCCTGCACCAGCCAGTTCGACGCGTTTTTCGCGAGCACCGTATCGTAGGCCTCGACCAGCGCCGTATCGCCCTGGCTCGTGAGCACCCAGGTGCCGATCTCGGTCTCGTTGAGGCGGAGATGCATCATCGCATCATCGAGGTCGCGCGCCAGCGCCAGCGGCCAGAAGGCGGCACCAGCGGCATGGACGTCGGTCGGCGGCGCGGAGGCGGGGCCGTTGAGGCGCAGCTTGGCAGAACGGCCCTCGCGATCGATCTCGACGGTGAGATGGCCGTAGCGGATCGTGTCGCCGTCGATCGCGCGCTCGACCTGAGGCAGCGCGATGCCCGTGGCATCTTTGGGCCGCGCCGACTTGGCCGCGGTCGCCTCGGCGATCTTCCGCGTCTCGTCCGCGAGCTTGCTGGGCGGGATCAGCCGGTCGACCAGCCGCCATTCCTGTGCGCGCTTGCCGCGCAGGCCCTCGGCGGTGGTGCAGAAGAAATCGGCGTGGTCGCGCCGCACCAGGCGCTTGTCGACCAGCCGCGTCAGGCCACCGGTGCCGGGCAGCACGGCGAGCAGTGGCAGCTCGGGCAGCGACACCGCGCTGGAACCGTCGTCGGCCAGCAGGATCTGCTCGCACGCCAGCGCCAGCTCGTAGCCGCCGCCGGCCGCGATGCCGTTGATCGAGCAGATGTAGGTCTGGCCGGAATGCCGGCTGGCATCCTCTATCGCAAGCCGCGTCTCGTTGGTGAACTTGCAGAAGTTCACCTTGTGGTCGTGGGTGCTGAGACCCAGCATGTTGATGTTGGCGCCGGAGCAGAAGACGCGGTCGCGCTGGGAGCGGATTACCACCGCGCCGATTTCGGGATGCTCGAAGCGCAGGCGCTGCACGGCATCGGCCAGTTCGATGTCGACGCCGAGGTCGTAGCTGTTGAGCTTCAGCTTGTAGCCGGGCTTGAGCCCGCCATCCTCGTTCACATCCATGGTGAGATAGGCGACGCCATTTTCGAGGGCGAGCTTCCAGTGCCGGTAGCGCTCCGGCGCGGTACGGAAGTCGATGATGGCGGTTTCGGCCATGGTGTTTCCCATTCAAGTAATCCGGTACGGAAATACCTATTTACTTTCCCCGCCGCAAGTTCATTCTGTCACCCTCCATGGTCGCTGTCCGCCCTGCCCAAGCCTCTGATCTGCCGGCGATTTCCGCGCTGGATGCCCGCCTGACGGGCACTTCGAAGCCGGACTATTGGCGGGAACGGCTGGCGCCGGGTCTGCATTTCCTGGTGGCCGAGACCGGCAAGGGCGCGTTCGCGGGCTTCATCGCGGGCGAGGTGCGCGCCTGGGAATTCGGTCAGCCGCCCGCCGGCTGGGTCTTCGCCATCCAGATCGATCCCAGGCTCCGCCTCAAAGGCGCCGGCAGCGCGCTGTTCGACGCGCTGGTGGCGCGCTTCAGGGTGGAAGGTGTGACGCGGGTGCGCACCCTGGTCGATCGCAAGGACCACCTGATCCTCTCTTTCTTCCGGGCCCAGGGGATGGTCGCGGGGCCGTCTCTGCAACTCGATATGGAATTGCCGTGAAACTGCAGACGGCGACGCGGCTCGGCCTCTACGCCACGCTCGAACTGGCGCGCGATCCGTCCCAGACCCTGTCGTCGGCCGATCTCGCGGAGCGCTTCGGCGTGTCGACGCATCATCTCGCCAAGGTCCTGCGCACGTTGTCGAACGCGGGCCTGGTGCAGGCCGAGCGCGGCGCCTCGGGCGGCTACCGCTTCACCGGCAACCGCCGCCGGGTCACCCTGATGGATATCGTGGCCCTGTTCGAGCCGGCGCCGGGCAGGCGCAACAAGGAGCCGGGCGAAGACACCGAGATCGGCGGTGCGCTGCAGCGCGTGCTCCAGGAAATCGACGAGATCGCCGAAGCGACGCTGCGCTCGGTCAGCCTGGAGACTATGCTGAAGCGTCCGACCGACCGGTAACCGCATGCTCGCACGCCTGGCCTGTCTTGCCACCCTGCTGGTGCCCGCCGTCGCGCTTGCGCAAGCGACCGGCGAGGCACCGAAGGCCTGCGTGCCGAGCGGCGCGCCGCCCAGCCAGGAATACGAGCGCGAGAACCAGACCAAGGAATGGCCGGAGGAAGCGCGGCGTTTCAGGGGCGACGTGCCGAACGTGGCGCGGCAGGGCGACCGGCTCAGTCTGGCGATTGACGGCGGCAAGACGGTCGAGTTGCAGGATTGCCCCTACGGCGACACCGCCTATCAGTATCTCTACGAGCGCTTCGACGATCCCGGCCGCTTCTACGTCGTCCGCACGCCGGCCTACGAAGACTTTTCCTACACGCTGGTGATGAAGCGCACGGGCCGGCTGTTCACCGTCTATGGCGCGCCGGTCTGGTCGTCGGATAAGTCGAGGTTTCTGAGCGTTGCCTGCTCGCTCCTGCCGGAACGGGGTACTCTCTCGATCCATAAACCGTCAGACGATGGCCTCGCCGTCGAGGCGGAGATCGCCTTGCCCTGCGCGATGGAAAGCTGTTCGGCGCGCTGGGATTTCCAGTCCTGGATCTCGGTCTCCTGCACGCCGCGCGACGAGACGGGCAAGAAAGGCACCGAGTTCGTCGTGCTGCGCGGCAACGACGGCAAGTGGAACAGGTTCGGGCGCTAGGCCTGGCCCCAGCCGTCGCGGGTTTGCGGCAGCTTCTTCTTGAGGAGCGCCCCGGCCACGACGTTGCGCAGCACTTCCGCCGTGCCGCCGCCGATGGTGAACATGCGGACGTCGCGCGCCATGCGCTCCAGCGGCAACTCGCGCGAATAGCCTCGCGCGCCGAAGAATTGCAGCGCCTCGTTCACGATCTGTATGGCGCTCTCCGACGTGAAGACCTTGGCCTGTGCTGCCATCAGCATGTCGGGGAAGCCGCCTTCGCCGCTGCGCGCGGCGTTGTAGACCAGCGCCCGCGCCGCCGAGAGTTTGATCGACATGTCAGCGAGCTTCCATTGCAGGCCCTGGAACTCGTTGATCGGCCGGCCGAACTGGTGGCGCTTCTCGGACCAGTCGAGGGCGAGCTGGTAGGCGCCCTCTGCGATGCCCAGCGCCACCGTGGCGGCGCCGACGCGCTGGCTGTTGTAGGCGGTCATCAGGTCGGCGAAGCCCTTCTTCAGGCCACGCGGCGGGATCACCAGGGCCGAGGGCGGCACGTCCATGTCCTCGAAATCGACCACCGCCTCGGGAATGCCGCGCAGCCCCATGGTCGGCTCGCGCTTGGTGATTTTTAGGCCCTTGGTCTCGTCGCGGATGGCGAGGAAGCCGCCGATGCCCTCGTAGTTGTTCTTCTCGTCGTAGACCTTGGCGAAGATCAGGTGCAGGCGCGAGACGCCACCGCCGGTGATCCAGTGCTTGCGCCCGTTGATGACGTAGCGATTGCCCTTCTTGTCGGCGCGCGTGGTCATGCCGTTGGCATCGGAGCCGGCCTCGGGCTCGGTGATGCAGATGGCGGGCTTGTCGCCGGCCAGCACCATGTCGGCGCACATCTTCTTCTGTTCTTCTGAGCCGTAGGCCATCACGGCGCTGATGGCGCCCATGTTGGTCTCGACGGCGATGCGGCCGGTGACGGCGCAAGCCGCCGACAGCGCCTCGATTGCCAGCACCGCGTCGAGCCAGCCCTTGCCCTGGCCGCCGTATTGCGTGGGGATCGTCATGCCGATCAGCTTGGCGTCCTTCAGCAGTTCGACATTGTCCCAGGGATACTGCTCGGTGCGATCGACCTCGGCGGCGCGCTTGGCCACTGGCCCCGAGGCCAGTTCGGATCGGGCGACAGTCCGGACGCGTTCATGAGTGTTTTTCCTGGTTGTTGGGATCGATGCTGAAGACGGCGACCGCATCGCTGCGGCCGCGCACGACGACGCTGCCCAGTGCTGCGAACTCGAACTCGCCGTTGCATGCCGTGCAGGTGCTTTCCGAAACCAGAATGCGCGTGCCGTGCTGTTTGTTCAACTCTTCCAGCCGCGAAGCGAGGTTCACGGTGTCGCCGAGCAAGGTGAAGCTCATGCGCTGGCCGGCGCCGACCGAACCGCCGATCACGTAGCCGGTGCTGATGCCGATCCGGGTGGCGAAGGCCACGCCCTGGTCACCGAAGACGCGGCTGCCGACCGCGCGCTGGATGTCGATCGCGGCGCGCACCGCGGCGGCGGCGTGGTTCTTGCAGGCGAGCGGCATGTTGAAGCTCGCGAACAGTCCGTCGCCGATGAAGGTATTGACGACGCCGCCGTGGGCCCGGATCGGGCCCAGCACCGTCTCGAGATATTCGTTGAGCGCCGCCACCAGCCGGTCGGGCGCCAGGTATTCGGCGATGGTGGTGAAGCCCGCGATGTCGGTGAACAGGACCGTGGCCTCGCGCGTCTCTCCCGCCAACACGCCTTGGCCTTCGCGATGGAGGATGGTCGAGGCCACGCTCTGGTCGACGTAGCGCCCGAAGGTCTCGCGGATACGCTCGCGCTCGCGCAGTCCCTCGATCATGTTGTTGAACTGGCCAGTGAGTTCACCGACGTCGTCGTTCGAGGTCACGGGTACACGCACACTGAGGTCGCCGTCGGCTACCTTCGTCATTGCGCTCGAGAGCGTGTGGAGAGGGCGCAGCAGCGAACGGCTGATGAAGTAGGCCGTGATGGCCACCCCTATCACGGCCGAGGCGATATCGATCAGGATCTCGGACTGCAGGCGCTCGGCTTCGTAGGAAAAGAGGTCAGCCAGAATGGCCGCCAGCGGGCCGATCGAAATCACCAGCAATCCGACGAGGAGTTTTATCGTGTAGCTGCCGAAGAACAGGCCGAGATTGCGGCCGGAATGTCTGAAGATGAAGGTGCAGAGGCTGGCGAGGTAGTCGCTGACGACGAAGTAGGTGTAGGTGAAATAGAAGATCGTGAGGACCACCAACCCGACGAAGAGGTCGCCGATCGTCGGTTTGGGGATACCGGCAGATCCGTCGACCCACCACGGCACCGAGAATCTGAAGGCCCAGACGGCAAGAGCCAGAACTGCCGTCGTTTGCGCCGTCAGCAGCGGCAGCTGGGTGAGACGGCGCTGGATGTCCTCGAACGGGATGTTGCCGTCGAGATAACGCCGGATCGGTTCGAAGAGCTGGCGGACGACAAGCCAATTGACGCCGAGCAGGAGCAGCAGGCTGATGCCGACCTGTCGCCAAGCACTGGCCCAGGCACCCGAAGTCGCCATGAAAATCGCGGTGATGGCGAAGTCGAGGAAGAAGACCGATGTCGCCATCCAGAGATAGCGCCGGCGAATCGCGGCGATCTCCATCGATGTAGCTGGGACTGCGTCCTGCATGCCCGCCGGTATACCCGGCGGGCCGAACAGAGGAAACGTCGAAGAGTGCTAGGCGGTCAGCTCGCGCGCCGTGATGCGGTACTTGAACGTGTCCGGGTCGAGCGAATCGAGGAAGCCGGCCTTGTTCTCGGCCTGCGGGTACATCAGGAACGGGATCGCCGGCTCCTTCGAGCCCGGCAGCTTGAGGTCATGCGCGACGTTGAAGGCAATCCAGTTGCCTTCCCACGAGCCGAACAGCGCCCGGCGGACCACCACGACCTTGGGATCGGTCATGGCGAGGTTGGCCGGCGGCTCCTCGAGCACCACCTTGCGCACGTCGGCAGGATCGACCGGCGTCCAGCCGCTGCCCGCGAGCCAGACTTCGGCGCGGCAATGCTGCGCCTTGCTGACGACCTCCGAGCCGGCGCCCAGTGCCTTGAAGCCGAACTCCGACGGCGCCACCCGGATGCCGTAGACGTCGCGCGCCGGGAGGCCGACGGAGCGCGCCAGCCCGACGAACAGGGCGTTGAGGTCGGCACATTTGCCGTTGAGGTTGCCGGTCCTGATCATCGTGGTGATGTCGCCGACGCCGCAGCCCAGCGTCTTGGGATTGCGGAAGGTGTTCTCGACCACCCAATCGTAGATCGCGCGGGCCTTGGCCGTGTCGTCGCGCTTGCCGCGCACGATGCCTTCGGCGGTTTCCTTGACCAGGCCGTCGGTCGGCAGCAGCTCGGTCGAGGCGAGGTTGAGCTTGCGCTCGGAGTCGCTGAGCGGCGCTGCCGACCCCTTGCCCGGCGTGATGGCGCGATTTTGCGTCTGCACCTGCGCCGTGACTTCGATCACCGGCGAGAGCTGATCGGCCGCCCATTCGACGCGCAGCATCTCGGCGCCGTACTTGGGATCGCGCACCCGCTCGGCCACGCGCGCGTTACCCTTCCAGGTCACGTTGCCCGGGCGCTGCCAGTCGGCGGCCTCGAAAGTCGGCAATGGAATCCACGCCTTGTTGGCGCCGGCCGTCGGCTCGACCTGCATGGTCAAGACGAAACTCCGCCAGCCCTTGGGCACCGGCGCGAAGGTCGCCTGGGCCGATGCCAGACGCGGCGCAAGACCGATGGCACCGGCGGCGATGCCGGCTTTGAACATGTCGCGACGATTGATCATCTCTTCTTCCTCCATGGCGATACGTGCCGGGGAGGGTGCGCGTTCCCGTCGTCAGGAAGGCCGCAAACCATCCCGGATCAAATCCGCGCCGCACGCGGCAGCGGTCTGTACCGGAAGCGGCGAGAATTGCAGGGTGGTGGTGCAGGCGTCAACCGGCCGTGCTAGGTCGGCCGGCATGACGCTGCCGCTGGCCGACCTCAACCGAATGACCCTTCCGGCTTTTGCCGGGGCGGTCGGCGAGACTTTCGAGCTGGCGCGCTGGGTGGCCGAGGCGGCCTGGGCGAAACGCCCTTTTGCCAGCGTAACGGCGCTGCACGAGGCGATGATGGGCGCGGTGCGGTCGGCGCCTCGCGAACGCCAGCTCGATCTCCTGCGCGGCCATCCCGATCTCGCCGGTAAGGCCGCCCGCGCCGGCGCGATCACCGATGACTCGAAGAGCGAGCAGTTGAGCGTCGGTCTCGATTCGCTCGGCGAGGACGACTTCGCGCGCTTCCATCGCCTGAACGATGCCTACCGGGCGAAGTTCGGCTTTCCATTTATCGTCTGTGTGCGCCGCCACACGCGCGATTCGATCCTGACGCAGTTCGAACGCCGTCTCGGCCACGACGACGCCACGGAATTCGCCGCCGCGTTGCTGGAGGTCTTCTACATCACGCGCCTGCGCATCGCGGCCAGGGTGACGGGCGAGGGCATGCCGCGGGTGAACGGCCGCCTCAGCACCCACGTGCTCGACACACATGCCGGCCGGCCAGCGGCAGGCGTCGCGGTCGAACTCTACGAATTCGCCGGCGAAGCCGCACATCGCATCGCCACGGCGATCACCAACAGCGATGGCCGCACCGACCGGCCGTTGATCGGCGACCGGCCCCTGCCGATCGGGCGTTACGAGTTGCGCTTTGCCGTCGGTGACCACTTCCGCAGCAAGGGTATCGAGCAGGGCGATCCGCCGTTCCTCGACATCGTACCTTTGCGCTTTTCTGTTGCCGAGCCGGAAGGGCATTATCACGTGCCTTTGCTCTGCACGCCCTGGAGCTATTCGACTTATCGCGGAAGCTGAGAACCGGAGGGAAGTTATGACTGCCTATAGCGATGTCTCCCTGATGATCGACGGCGCCTGGACCAAAGGTGCCAACGGACGAACCATCCCCGTCATCAATCCCGCGACCGAGGAAGTGATCGGCCACGTGGCGCACGCGGAGAAGGCCGACCTCGACCGCGCGCTCGCCGCCGCCGACAAGGGCTTCAAGGTCTGGAAGAAAGTCTCGGCCTACGAGCGCTACAAGATCATGCGCAAGGCCGCCGACCTGATGCGCCAGCGTCTCGACGAGATCTGCGCGATCATGACCCTGGAACAGGGCAAGCCGCTCTACGAAGCCAGGGTCGAGACCGGCCTCGCCGCCGATATCATCGACTGGATGGCCGAGGAAGGCCGCCGCACCTATGGCCGTATCGTGCCGGCGCGTGCCGAGAACGTTTACCAGCTCGTCACGAAGGAACCGGTCGGCCCGGTCGCGGCCTTCACGCCGTGGAACTTCCCGATCAACCAGGTCGTGCGCAAGGCCTCGGCGGCGCTCGCCACCGGCTGCTCGATCATCATCAAGGGGCCAGAAGACACGCCCGGCTCCTGCGCTCAGCTCATAAAGGCCTTCGTCGATGCCGGCGTGCCCGCGGGCGTGATCCAGCTCGTCTACGGTGTGCCGTCGGAGATCAGCGAATACCTGATCCCGCATCCGATCATCAAGAAGGTGACGTTCACCGGCTCGACGCCGGTCGGCAAGCAGCTCGCGGCGCTGGCCGGTGCGCATATGAAGCGCGTCACCATGGAGCTTGGCGGCCATGCGCCGGCCATCGTGTTCGAGGACGCCGATCTCGAGCAGGCCGTGAACGTGCTGGGGGCCAACAAATTCAGGAACGCGGGCCAGGTCTGCGTGGCACCCACGCGCTTCCTGGTGCACGAGAAGGTCTATCCCGAGTTCGTCGAACGCTTCACTGCCTACGCCAAGAACATGAAGGTGGGCAACGGCCTCGACGCCGACACCAAGATGGGCCCGCTGGTGGCCGAGCGGCGGCTGCATGCGATGGACACGTTCGTGTCCGACGCGATCTCGAAGGGCGCCAAGATCCATACTGGCGGCCAGAGGAAGGGCAACAAAGGCTATTTCTACGAGCCCACCGTCATGACCGACGTGCCGCTCAGCGCAAAGATCATGAACGACGAGCCGTTCGGTCCGCTGGCGCCGATCACGCCGTTCAAGGATTTCGACGGCGTGATGAAGGAGGCGAACCGGCTCGATTGGGGCCTTGCAGCCTATGCCTACACGAAGAACACCAAGACGATGGCCCAGGTCGGTGCTGCCTTCGAAAGCGGCATGGTGTCGATCAACCACCACGGCCTTGCCCTGCCGGAAGTGCCGTTCGGCGGCATGAAGGATTCGGGCTACGGATCGGAAGGCGGTCTCGAGGCGCTCGAGGCCTATCTCAACACCAAGTTCATCAGCCAGCTCGGCATGTAAATGGAGTCTCCCCTTCTCCGCTCCGGCGGAGAAGGGGCCGCATTCAGTGCGGTGCAGTCGATTGAACCGGATGGGTTACGGGACTAGCCTCCCTCCAAGCCAGCGGCAAACGACGACCCGAACACGGGCGGTCGCGGGCAACGGGAGGATCGCATGCAAGGAGACGGGACGGCCGCT
>LNFM01022540.1_pt1 | contig 13043 bp, 14 predicted proteins | sample 596031 | NCBI WGS metagenome assembly LNFM01 (sample SAMN04254537, study PRJNA301005) | activated carbon metagenome | isolation source: dual media filters at the Ann Arbor, Michigan drinking water treatment plant | place: USA: Ann Arbor
GCGACACCTCCCCACAACGCATCCACGAAGCCTCCGAACTCGGCTTCCCTCTCCTGCACAAACCCATCGACGCACACACCCTGCGCGCCATCCTCGACCCGTAAGCAAAGGGTCCTCGCCAACGCTCAGTCGATCAGGGCGCGCACACCGCTGTGCAGGCGCTCCAGCGTGGCTTTCGACGCCACGAGCGGATCACCCACGCGCAGCCCGACGCGGCTGAATATGCCGCGGCGAAACGGTCGCACCATGGCCACCGCTTCACCGTTGCGCACCTCGACCCGGCTGAAGTACGAACCCCAGAGATTGCTCAAACCCATCGGGACCACTGCGGGCTGCAGGCCTTCGCTGTCGGCCATCTCCAGGATCTTCACCACACCGCCCTTGAACGGTTGCAATTGGCCATCGCGCGTGATGCCGCCTTCGGGAAAGATCGCCAGCAGCTCACCGTCGCGCAGCACTGCCACGGCCGCCTCGAACGCAGCGTCGTAGGCCTGCGCATCTTCCTTCTGCGGCGCAACCGGGATCGCCTTGGCCAACTTGAACAGCCAGCCCAGCACCGGCACCTTGAAGATGCGGTGGTCCATCAGGAACCGGATCGGCCGCGGACTGGCGGCCATGAGCAACACCGCGTCCACAAAACTCACGTGGTTGCACACCAGCAGCGCCGCACCTTGTGTGGGAATGTGTTCGTCGCCCTGCACCTTGAAGCGGTACACCAGGCGTGACGCGACCCAGGCCACGAAACGCAGCAGGTACTCGGGCACCAGCATGAAGATGTAGAACGCGACCACCGCGCTGGCCAGACCCACCAGCAGGAACATCTGCGGGATGGTGAAGCCGGCTTGCAGCAAGGCCCCGGCGATCACGGCGCTGGCGATCATGAACAGCGCGTTGAGGATGTTGTTGGCCGCGATGATGCGGGCGCGGTGCGTGGGCTGGCGGGCACGCTGTACAGGCCCGCAAACAGGCTGAGCAGCGCCAGATCGGCCAGCACGCGCCAATGCAGGGGGTCCGCCACAAACGCCTGCAGCCCCAGCGCCGTGGCGGGTGGCAGACCGCGGGTGGAGAAATACAGGTCGATGGCAAACACGCTCATGCCGATCGCCCCCAGTGGCACCAGGCCGATCTCGACATGGCGGCGCGACAGCACCTCGCACAGCAGCGAACCGGTGCCGATGCCGATGGAGAACACCACCAGCAGCAGCGAAGCCACCTGCTCGTCCCCGTGCAGCACGTCCTTGGCCAGCGCGGGAAACAGGCTGAGGAACACGGCGCCAAAAAACCACATCCAGCTGATGCCCAGCAGCGAGCGGAACACCACCGGTGTGCGGTGCGCCAGTTGCAGGTTGCGCCAGGTTTCGGTGAAAGGGTTCCAGTTGATCACCAGCCCGGGGTCCATGGCGGGAGAGGCGGGAATGTGGTGTGCCGCCACCCGACCCAGGATCGCCAGGAACACGCAGGTGAAGCCCACGTGGTGCGCGCCGATCTCGGGCACCGCAATGATCAACCCCCCGGCCACATTGCCCAGCAGGATGGCCACAAAGGTTCCCATCTCCACCACCCCGTTGCCGCCGGTGAGCTCGCGCTCGCTCAGGTGCTGGGGCAGGTAGGCGAACTTCACCGGCCCGAACACCGCAGATTGCAAGCCCATGAGGAAGATGCTGGCCAGCAGCAGCGGGATGTTCTGCACGAAGAAGGCCCAGGCCGCCAACGCCATGATCACCATCTCGGCGCGCTTGAGCCAGACGATCATGCTGCGCCGATCGAGCTTGTCGGCCAGTTGGCCGCTGGTGGCGGAGAACAACAGGAACGGCAGGATGAACAAGGCGCCGATCACCAGCCCCGCCAGGTCGGCCGGCAGCCAGGCCACCTGCAACTGGTAGGTGACCAGCACGGTGAACGCGAACTTGAACAGGTTGTCGTTGGCTGCTCCGAGAAACTGCGTCCAGAAGAACGGCGCAAAACGGCGCTGGCGCAGCAAGGCAAACTGACCGCCCTCGGCGGCGTGCGATGGGGACGCGGACATGGCTGACTTCTCCTGTTGTTGGGGGCGGGTCTCAGCCCATTGCCGCAGAAGGGACCGGCGCATTGTCACCGAGCGCCTGGCGCCTCAGACCCCCCAGTATCGGCAGCGCAGCGCATGTGACCCGAGACCCATTCGCCCGTGGCGTGGAACACGGCTTCGTCGCCCAACTCCAGCAGTTTGGCCAGCAGATACACGCCAATGACACCTGCCAGAGGCACGCCCACCGCACCTGCGACGGGCGGGCGCATGGCCGCCCACACCACCAGCCCCATGCCACCGAACTGCACCACAGCCCAAGGCAGCACATCGCCCTGCAGGTGAGGCAAGGCCGCCGACACCAACGCCAGCACGAGCACAACGGGCAGAAAGCCGCGTGATTCACGCAGACCGACACGCTCGACCACCGACAGCGCCAGCACGCCTGCAAACGCCACCGCCATGCCCAGGCGGTCGATCACCAGCGAGCCGGCGTCGGGCGCCCAGTGGTAGCTGGCCGACCCCAGACCCGAGAGGATCAGACCGGCAAAGAAGACACGCAGGGCGTTCGTCGTGGGCTGCGCCAGCGTGCGACCGCGCAAGGTCCAGAAGCCCGCTGCACCGGCCAGCACCAACGGCAGGTTGCTCAGCACGTCCAGCGTGTTGGGCACGTCCCACCAGCTGCGGGCATCCACAAACGGATGGCCGTGCGCGTACAGATCAGCATGGCCATGGGGGTTGAGCGCCAGGCCGGCCATCGAAAGCAACGCGAGAGCCCACAGGGCCATCAGGCCACAGGCGACCACGGAGAAAGCAGAAAGGCGGGAAGGATCGTGGATGGGGGAAGTCGGCGTCATGCAATGAACTCCTGATGAACAGCTTGAAGACGGGCTGGCGGCAGTGTCTGATCGCTGCGGCAAAACGGTGTCGACTTCCGATACAGTCCGGCCGAACAAGAATCAAGGTATCGATAAGCAATACCAAACAGGCAAAACTCCATGAGCACCACGACCGACCTCGTCACCGCCCTCAAGCAGGAACTCAAGGCCGCGCGCATGACCTACGCCGACCTGGCACAGGCCATGGGCATGGCGGAATCGAGTGTGAAACGCATGCTGGCCAAGGGCGACATGTCGCTCTCCAGGGTGGACGGCATCTGCCGTGCCCTGCGGCTGGACTTCGCCGACCTCGCGCGCCGCGTGGCCGACGCCCAGCCCCTGCTGCGCGAGATGACGCAGGAGCAGGAGCGCGCTGTGGTGGCCGACAAGAAACTGCTGCTGGTGGCCATCTGCGTGCTGAGCCAGTGGACGCTGGAGCAGATCACCGCGCGCTACCGCCTGAGCGAGGCCGACTGTGTGAAGTGCCTGGCGCAGCTCGACCGCATCGGCATCATCGAGCTGCGCCCACTCAACCGCTACCGCCTCAAGCTGGCCAAAACATTCCGCTGGCGCCCGCACGGCCCGGTGATGAACTACTTTCGCGACCACGCCCTGCTCGACTACTTTCGCGGCGGGTTTGACGGCACGGGCGAAGGCCTGATGCTGGTGCACGGTTCGGTGAGCCGCACGCTGGCACCCATGTTCATGGAGCGCCTGCAGCGCGTGGCGCAGGACTTCGCCCAACAGCACCAGACAGACCAGAAGCTGGCCGAAAAGGACCGCGAGGGCTATACCCTCGTGCTGGCCATGCGCAGCTGGGAATTCGAAGCCTTTGGACAACTGCGGCGCTAGAACGCCCCGGCTGGCATGATGTCGGGCTTTGCTCGACCGCCTGAATGCAGGACACCATGAATCCGAACGCCTCCGAACCCACCGACGCCGCAGCGTCGGCGCCCACCGAATCCGACACCGGGAACAGCCCACCCGCGCGCAGCGGGCGCAACCGCCGCGGCCCGGCGCCACAGCGCCCGCAGCGAGGCGGTGCCAACCAGCCTGCGAACACAGCGCCCGCACGCCACCACCCCATGCTCGATCAGCTCGCCGAGTTGTACCCGGCGCTGTTCGGTGCGGAGTTTCTGCCGATGAAACGCGGCATCTTCCAGGATCTGCTGGAAGCGCACCCCGACACACTGGACAAGGAAGGTCTGAAAGCCGCGCTGGCCCTGCACACACGCTCCACCCGCTACCTCACCGCCGTGGCCAGCGGCCAACCGCGCTGCGACCTCAGCGGCCAGCCGGTGGAAGACCTCGCACCCGAACACGTGCACCACGCGCTGGTGGAGGTGTTTCGTCGCCGCCAGGGCCGTGCGCCGCAGGACCTGAAGCCCAAGCTGCGCCAGCGCATCGAGCAGGCGTTCGAAGCCTCGGGCCTGGGCGCCGAGGCCTACGCCGCGCTGGTGCAAACGCGCGACGAAGCGGTGAACGCTTTGACTCAGGAAGCGCTGGACGCGGTGGTCGCCCGCGCGGCCAAGGACGCGGCGCTGCTGCGTGCGTTTGAAGCCAGCGGCAAGACAGTGGACGAGTTCGCCGACATGTACGGCATGGGTGGGGCAGACGCGAACCGCACGCTGGAGCGCGCCCGCGCCCGCGCTGCCAAACCCGCCTGAAGATCAGGCCGCCGGCATCGTGAAAACGGTCAGCACGCCGGTGTAGCCGTACAGCCGGTGGTGCGCGATCTCGCCGCCGGCAAAAAACCCCACCAGCGGCACGTCGCCCAGCGCGCGGCGCACCACCTGCAGCTCGGCGCTCGGGCTGCCGAAATGCGGACCGCCCCGACCTGCACAACTCACATAGATGGCGCCCGCGATGCGCCGCGCCGGGTGCGGCGCGGCCTCCGCTTCCGCCACGGTCAGGGCGTTGGCCATCGAGAAGCTGAGCTCTTCGGGCTCCAGCTCTTCACGCACCTCGGAACACACCCGCACCAGATCGGCCCGCGCCGCCTGCACATTGCGCTCGCAAAAGGCCAGCCGCGTGCCCTCGGGCGCCACATCACCGATGGCCACGCCGCGGCGGCCCGGGTCCAGACCAATCAGGTGGCGCACCATGACGTCGGTGCCGAACTGCCCGCGCAGCTGCGGGCCCGTGGCGGGCAGTTCAACATCCACGTCGGGATGCGGTTGCGTCAGGCCCACCAGCGTGGCGCGCAAACGCGGCATGGCCAACTCAGGCTGCTCCAGCGAGATGTCGAGTTCGCGCAGCAGCACGTCCAGCGCCGGCTCACCGTCGAGCTGGAGCACCAGATTGCCGTCGGATTCGGTGACAGTGCGCTCCTTGTCCACCGGCTGCGCGCCCTGCGTGACCCGCGAGACGATGCCCACGTCGGCACCGAAAGCCACGCCGCTCAGTCCGCCGTGAAACACACCGCTGGCTGCGCCCTGGCCGTGCAGGTTGCCCGCGCTGCCGAGCGAGAACTGCACAGTCGGCCCACGGCTGCCGGCCAGCCCGCCGAACACATAGCCGCTGGTGGTGCGATCGGCCACCTCGGCAATCAACTCGTTGAGCTCGGGCGTGCCGCCATCGGCGTGCACCAGCGCGGTGTGGGCCACGAAGGCGCCCGACCCAGTCGCGCGTCCGCTGGCCGCCAGCGGTGCCACGCCGCTGAACACACGGTACTGGTCGGGGCTCAGGTCGCACAGCATCACACACAGCGCAGGCTCGTCGAAATACTCGACGTTGTTCGCCGACACGCCCACCCCGACCGTGCCCGCCCAGTCGGTCACCTCGGGCAACTCAGCGCTCAGGTGCTCCAGGATGGCCTGGGCTTCAGACGCGTAGTGGTCGGTGATGTAGAGGAGCGCCAGCGACGGTGACCTGGCATGGTCAGGCAGGGCCATCTGGCCGCGCAACTGCGCCAGCACCAGGGCGGCGGCCATGCGCCATTGAGGATGTGTGGCGTGGGCGTAGGGAAAGAGTTTCATCGGGCATCGACCCACCAACGGCGCACAAGTTCAGCGTCGGCGAGCGGATTTGGCTGCTGCGGTTTTGCGTGCAGCGGGTTTCGGGGAGGCGGCCTTTCGGGCCGCGCCTTTTTTGGCTGCGGCTTTGGGCTTGGCTTGGGTCAATGGCGCCGTGGCGGGCTGCAGGCCGGCAAAGCCGGGGAAGAACGCGGTGGGCATGGTCCAGTCGCCTGCAGCCATGGGTTGCGCGGCGGGCGCGCGCGCCGGGGCTTTGGCGGCGGGTTTGCGGGTGGGCGCCTTCTTGGCCGCAGGTCGGGGCGCCGTCTTTTTTGCGGGCGCGGTGACGGCCCGTGCGGCCGCACGGCCCATGCCCGCAGCGGTTCCCACGTTGCGCGCCACCGTGCCGCCAATGCTGCGCGCGGCCTTGCCAGCCATGCCGGTCGCGGCCTTCACGGCCTGGTCGGTCAGACCTGAAGCCACCTGGCGCGTGGTGTCCAGCGCCGTCTGTTTGGCCACGTCCTTCATGGCGTTGCTGGCGATCTGCTGAAACTGCTGCGAGATCGCGCCCCACCACTGCATGGGGTCCACCACGCCGCCAGCGGCTGGGGCGGGCGCTGCCGGGGTCGACTGACGGACCTTGCTCTTGCGCGCGGGCTCGGGCATCGGCTCGGATTCGGCTGCCTCTTCTTCCTCGGCCTCCTCGTCGGGCCCGGCAGCGGCCGGGTTGCCGTAGGTGCGCTCGGGAATTTCAAGCCCGGCGAACTGCGCCGGCGCGGCAGCCGTTGTCGCACCGGTAAAACCCGCCAGCGCATCGGCCGCCTTGATCTTCAGCGCGTTGGCCACATCGCCCATGCTGAAGTTCATGCTCTTGAGCGTGGAGAGCGTCATCTTCTGCACTTCAAGTGCCTGGATGGTGGCACCCAGCGCCTTGGAATTCTGGTCGAGCCAGAAATGAACCGCCTTGAGTTCCTCGATGCGTTTTTCGAGGTCTTCCACGTTGAAGGTGGGCGCCACCCAACTGCCCAGGTTGGGCAGCTGCGGGATGTTCTGCCCGATGCCTTGCGCCACACCGCCGGCGGCCTGGCCTGCGAGGTTTTGCAGGAACTCGAAGCCGGGCACGAACTTGCCAAAACCGCTGCTGGACGCGTCGCTCATGGGTGTCTCCTTGTTGGGGGTCTCTGGCGACTGCCGCTCCCGGTTCTCAGCCGTCCACGCCGTATCGGGGGGCTCGGCGTTCACGCAAGGATGCCACACCTTCGCGCACGTCGGGACCGGCAAAACCCATGAATTCCAGCGCCAGCGAAGTGTCGAACGCAGGCCCCGCCTGGCGCAGCCAGTTGTTGAGCGAGTACTTGGTCCAGCGGATGGCGGTCTGGCTGCCGCTGGCCAGCCGGTCGGCCACTTCATAGGCCTTCCCAAGCAACTGGTCCTCGTCCACCGCGAGCGAGACGAGCCCGATGCGCTCGGCTTCTTCGCCGCTGATGGGGTCGCACAGCAGCAAGTAGTACTTGGCCTTGGCCAGGCCGCACAAGAGCGGCCAGACGATGGCGGCGTGGTCGCCGGCGGCCACGCCCAGACGGGTGTGACCGTCGACGATCTTCGCGCTCTTCGCAGCGATCGAAATGTCGGCCAGCAAGCCCGCCACCAAGCCCGCGCCAACGGCCGGGCCGTGCATCGCGCTCACGATGGGCTTGTCGCAGTTGATCACGTTGTAGACCAGGTCGCGCGCTTCCTTCCACACGCGGGTACGCACCTCGAAGTCGGTCGCCATGTCCTGCACCAGCGCGAGATCACCACCGCCCGAAAACCCCAGACCGCTGCCGCGCAACACCGCGCAGCGCACGCTGTCGTCGCGCCCCACGTCGCGCCAGATCTCGCTCAGCTCCCAGTGACCTTCGTGGCCGGCGGTGGGCAGCTTGCCGTTGCCACCGGGGCCATCGGCACGCATGCGGATGTCGAGCACCGAGGGCACACCGCCCACAGCGGGTCCTCGGCGGGTGATGTCCAGGGTTTCGTAGCGGCTGTAATCCACGGTGGTCATCAGGGTCTCCTCGGGGAATCGGGTTATGAATCAGGGCCGCGTTGCGCTCCCTGGCGATGGGTGGATTGTGATTGACATGCATCAACGCGGCCCGGCGCTCAAAGGCGCACCATGGACCCATGCAAAGGGCCGCTGCACGGCCCGCATTGTTCTGAGGAGAACCGAATGTCCACCCCCATTTCCGACACCTTCGCCGCCCAGCTCAAGGAGATGCGAACCGATGTGCTCGCGCAGATCCGCGCCCAGAGCGGCGGCGCCATGAGCCGGGCCGAATCGGCCGCCGAGGCGCTGGGCAACGCCAGCGACGACCAGGCCCAGGCCAACACCGAGCGCGAGTTGACGTTTGCGCTGGAGGAGCGCGAGTCGGCCGAACTGATCGAAATCGACGCCGCGCTCAAGCGCATCGCCGACGGCAGCTTTGGTCTGTGTGTCGACTGTGGCGTGTCCATCCCGGCCGCGCGGCTTCACGCCAACCCCACGGCCATGCGCTGCATCGATTGCCAGACCAGGACCGAAGCCTGAGGCGCCCGGACTCGGTATGCTGGCGACATGAACGACCCAGCCACCACCCTGTCCACCCGCAGCCTGTTTCACTTCGCCTTCAACGTCACCGACCTGATGGAGGCGCGCCGCTTCTACGGCGGTGTGCTCGGTTGCACCGAGGGGCGCAGCACCGAGACCTGGGTCGACTTCGACTTCTTCAGCCACCAGATCTCGCTGCACCTGGGCGAGCCCTTCAAGACGACGCGCACCGGACGTGTGGGCGACCATCTGGTGCCCATGCCGCACTTCGGTCTGGTCTTGCTGCTGCCTGAATGGAAAGTGCTCGCGCAACGGCTGCAGGCAGCCGGCGTCGAGTTCGTGCTGCCGCCGCAGGTGCGCTTTGAAGGGCACCCTGGCGAGCAGTGGACGATGTTTTTCTGCGACCCCTTCGGCAACCCGATCGAGGTCAAGGGGTTTGCTTCGCTCGCGCAGGTGTACGCCAGCTGAAAGCGATCAGGCCAGGGGGGCGATCTTCTGGTCGATCGCACCGAAGATCGACTGCCCATCCTTGCCCTTCATCTCGATGCGGATGGTGTCGCCGAATTTCATGAATGCGGTGGAGGGCTGGCCGTCCAGGATGGTTTCGATCGCGCGCTTCTCGGCGATGCAGCTGTAGCCCTTGGGCCACTCCTTGCGGCCGTCCACTTCCACGCTCTTGTTGCTCACCGCATTGCGCGTCTTGCAGATGTGGGCGATCAATTGCCCGAAGTGGAAGGTCATCTCGGGGCCGGCTTCGCACATACCGACCTTGCGGCCGTTCCAGGTGCTTTGCAGCGTGAGGTGCACCCGCCCGCCCTGCCAGGCGTCGCCCAGTTCGTCGGGCGTGATCGCCACCGGGCTGAACGCGGTGGCCGGCTTGCTCTGGAAGAAGCCAAAACCCTTGGCCAGTTCGGCCGGGATCAGGTTGCGCAGCGACACGTCGTTGGCCAGCATCAACAAGCGAATGCCGTCCAGCGCCTGCTCGGGCGTGGCGCTCATGGGCACATCGCCAGTCACCACCGCGATCTCGGCTTCAAAGTCGATACCGAAGTCCTCACTGGGCACCATCACGTCGTCGGTGGGCCCGATGAAGTCGTCGCTGCCGCCCTGGTACATCAGCGGGTCGGCATAGAACGACTGCGGCACCTCGCTGCTGCGCGCCGCGCGCACCAGCTCCACGTGGTTGATGTAGGCCGAGCCGTCGGCCCACTGGTAGGCGCGGGGCAGCGGGGCCATGCACATGGCGGGATCGAACGGGAACGCGTGGCGCGCCTTGCCCTGGTTGAGAGTGACGTACAGGTCGTGCAACTGCGGACTGATGAAGTTCCAGTCGTCCAGCGCCTGCTGCAGTTTGTGCGCAATGCCGGTCGCATAATGCGCCGTGCTCAGGTCGCGCGAGACCACAACGAGCTGTCCGTCGCGTGAGCCGTCTTTGTAGGTGGCGAGTTTCAAGAGAGTCTCCTGCTGGTTGCGTTGATGATTGCGCCGATGCTGACGCCCACGAGTTACGTTTAGTGAAATCGATTAACCTATTCGTAAAGGCAGGATTCTAGGCGATGACCCGGAAATCCGGGTGAGGGAACGCATATTGCGTTGAACCTGTTTGCCCGCCGACCGTCTTACCCGTTCAACGCCGCCCCATGTCCACAGCCCAACGCAACGCCTCCCTTCTGCCCATTGCCCCGGAAACGGACGAGGACGAGCCGCAGCGCGCCGGCATCCAGTCGGTGGAAGTGGGCTTCGAGTTGCTGAACGCATTGTCGGAGGCGCCGGGCGCGCTGATGCTGCGCGACCTGGCTGCCGCGGCCGGCATGAGTGCCGCCAAGGCACACCGCTACCTCGTGAGCTTCCAGCGCATGGGCCTCGTGGTGCAGGACCCCGTGAGCACGCGCTACGACCTCGGCCCAGCCGCGTTGCGCCTGGGCCTGGCCAGCTTGTCGCGCATTGATGCGGTGAAACTCGCCCGCGAACGCATGGATGCACTCATCGCCGAGACCGGCCACACCCTGGCCATTGCGGTGTGGGGCAACCAGGGCCCGACCATGGTGCACTGGATCGAAGCACCACAAACCGTTCCCGTCACGCTGCGCCTGGGCGACGTGATGCCGCTGCTCACCTCGGCCACCGGCCGCTGTTTTGCCGCCTTCATGGGCAGCGAGGGACGTGACGCGCAGCGCATCGGCCCCATGGTGCGCGATGAGCTGGCCCGCCTGAAGAAACTCCCGCGCAGCGGCCTGGCGCTGGTGGATGTGCCGCACAGCCTGCAAGAGGTGCAGGCGTTGATGAACGAGACGCGCCAGCGGGGCCTGGCGCGTGTGGTGCACAGCCTGCTGCCCGGCGTGGGCGGCTTCTGTGCGCCCGTGTTCGACGCGCAGGGCCGCCTGGCGCTGGGTCTGGTGGTGTTGGGCTCGGTGGCCACGCTGGACACCGAATGGACAAGCGCACCGGCGGCCGCCGTGCTGCGCAGCGCCCACCAGCTCAGCGCCGATCTCGGCCACCGCCCGCCCGCGCAGAGCCCATGAGCCCCGCGCGCCCGCCAGCCCCGGCGCCGCGCTGGCCCACCCTGCTCGCGCTGGTCGTGGCCGTGGCAGGTGTGCACCTGGCACTGCTGCTGGGTCCGGTGTCGTCGCCCCGGGTCGCCGCGGCGACCGACACGGTGCATTCCACAGCGACAGCGAACTTGCCGACCGAACGCAGCGACATCGCCGCGACGGCGCCTGCCGCATCCAGCCTTCCCATGGCGCGTGTGAGCACCGTGCGCTGGATCGTGCCGCCGCACGCAGCGCTACCCGTCGAGGTCCGCGCGACACCACCGGCGTCGCGAAAGGCAGCCCCGGCCCGGCCCGCCGCAACGCAACCCGAGACCCTGGCCCCACCAGCAACGGTGGTTGTCGAAGCAGTACCCGACGTGGATGCGACCACCTCGGGCGCGGAGCCGGACAACACCAACGCCCCTCCCGCCGAGACCGTGGCACTCGCCGAACGCGCCCCCGAGCTTGCGCCAGCGCCCGAGGAGGCGGCCTTCAACGAACCAGCTCCGGCCCCCGATGACGAGCTGCTGGCCGCTGCTGCGGTGAACAAGCGCGCGCAGCCGGTCAACACCCGTGCCCTGCCACCGGCTCAGCCCCCCGCCAGCACCCGGCTCGACTACGCCGTGACGGGCCGCATCAAGGGCATCGGCTACAACGCCGAAGGCGCGCTGGACTGGACCGTGGCCGACGGACGCTACAGCGCCCGCATGGAGATGAAGGTGTTCCTGCTGGGCAGCCGGGTGCAGACCAGCACCGGCCGCGTGAGCCCCGCCGGACTGAGCCCCGAGCGCTTTGCCGACAAAAGCCGCAGCGAAAAGGCGGCCCATTTCGACGCTGAACAGAACCGCATCCGCTTCAGCAACAACGCGCCCGATGCAGTGCTGCTGCCCGGCGCACAGGACCGCCTGAGCCTGTTTCTGCAGATCGCCGGGCTGTTGCAGGCGAGACCAGAGGCCTACACCAGCGGAAAGATCATTGAGATGCAGGTGGCCGGCACGGGAGACGCCGACATCTGGCGTTTTGTGCTGGGTGATGAAGTCACGCTGTCGCTGCCCGTGGGCGACGTGCGCGCGAGGCAGATCAAGCGCCTGCCACGCAAGGAATTCGACAGCACGGTGGAGATGTGGCTCGCGCCCGCCCTGCAGCACCTGCCGGTGCGCCTGCGCGTGACCCAGGCCAACGGCGATGTGGCCGACCAGCAACTCAGCCGGATGCCGTAGGCGTTTGGACCTCATGTGTGCCGAAAAACACACGCATCTTGAAATGATGCGGAACGTTGCCACGTAAAGAGCACTCAGAACTTCAAGACCGCCCAGGTTTGCCGATATAAGAGATACCGGAAGCCGGCTTTCGCAACACAAGGAATTTCAGTCATGAACATGCTCTACGACTCGGATGCCTTCGCTGTGGTCCACATCCTGGCCAACAGGGTCCCCAGATCCCGCGCCACGGCTTCGAGATCGTGGACAAACGCTCGGGCAAAGAGGTCTACCTCGACGGCTCCTGGGCTGAAATGTTCCAGATCCAGATCACCGCCTGGCAGCAAAGCACCCCTTCGCAAGAAGAGGTGGAAGACACGCTGGAAGGCTACGCCGAGCTGGCCCAGATGCCGGTGGTCATGCACTGAAATTCCACAGGCGCCCAGCGGCGCCCCGGTGCTGAACGCTCCAAGGCCGTCGCTCTGCGCGACGGCCTTTTTTCTGCCCTTCGACCATTTGTCAGCCCAAGCCAAGGCAGAGACCAGATACTGCGCGCCGGCATCAACACCGGAGGACACATGCGCAATTGGAATGGCTCCAGGGCACTCAGGGCAGCCTGGCTGTCGGCCTTTCTGCTGCTGTCGCTGGCGGCACACGCCGAGGACGGCATCACGCCAAAACAGATCCTGATCGGTCAGACCCTGACCCTGCAGAGCGGCGCCAACGACTACGGGGTCGCGGTCAGCGAAGGTGTGTCGGCTGCACTGGAGCAAACCAACCGGGCCGGCGGCGTGCTGGGTCGACAGATTGCCCTGACCGTGCTGGACGACAACAACAAGTCGGAACTGGCCGAAGCCAATGCCCGCCGGCTGGTGGCGCAGGACAAGGTCTTCCTGCTGTTCGGGCCCATTGA
>LNFM01010468.1_pt1 | contig 13040 bp, 5 predicted proteins | sample 596031 | NCBI WGS metagenome assembly LNFM01 (sample SAMN04254537, study PRJNA301005) | activated carbon metagenome | isolation source: dual media filters at the Ann Arbor, Michigan drinking water treatment plant | place: USA: Ann Arbor
ACGTTATCCGGGATACCATCTTCATCAGAATCTATATCGTAAGGATTTACTCTTCCAATGCCATCGGTATTGGGCAACGATAAAGAACCAGCACCTGCAACCGCTGTATTCCATCCATCTGTATTTAAAGCTCCGTCAATTCTTCCATTCCAATCTGCATCTGTAAACTGTGCTTCCCGAACATCGGTGATACCATCGCCATCGCTATCTAAATCATAAGCGTTGGGCTTACTATCGCCATCCATATTTTTATATGGCCAGCTATCGGTTCTTCCGTCATTGTTGCCATCTGTTCCTGTTCGCAATAAGGCATTGGATGAGTTTTCTGCTACTAAATCGTTGCCTACATCGCCATCCAGCACATCCAATAAACCATCCCCATCTATATCAGCAGTTAAACTCACCTTACCATCATTGGCTGGATCAGATCCTAATGCTTCAACAATATCTGGTATACCATCATTATCACTATCTAAATCCAGATAATTAGGTAACCCATCACCGTCCGTATCTATCGCACCTAACCCAAGGCCGGAACCTCTTAAAAAAGTAGCGCCAGGTCCGCTTGCATCTACGTTTTGTGATAAGCCATCATTGTCAGAATCTGAATAGTTATCTATACGGCCATCACCATCTGCATCCACGCCAAAGCTTTCAACGGTATCAGGTATTCCATCGTTATCACTATCTAAATCAAAATTATTGGGCAACCCATCTAAATCTTTATCCATATTATCATTTACACCATCTCCATTACTATCTACATAACCTGGAAAATCTGTGTCGTAAAAATTAAGTATGCCATCGTTATCAGCATCTGCTGCCGGATCAAACCAGTCGTTAGATCCATCTAAATTATGATCTACCCATACAATAGCACCACCGGGAGTTGGATCAGCCCAGTTAAGTATACCATCGTTGTCAGCATCTTGCAATGCAACAGGATTTCCTAATTCTAAATAATCTGGTAATCCATCATTATCATCATCTATATCCGGACATCCACTTATAAATACATTTATCCTAATCGTATCATCACAACTTCCGGGGCCATCATAATAAGCATAAATAACACGGGTAGCTGCAACTGGCACACGGGGATCATAAGTGTTGCCTACAGAAAAAGGCATTCCAGTATGATAAACATATCCCGCATAACGGGCAATAGGAATTTGAACTGTTAAGGAAGGACATCTATTCGTTAAAATTGTATCCTGCAAGGGCATACAAGTACCTGTAATAAGATTTACTTGTGGCCCGGGTTCATTACAACCTGCTATTATAATCCCTGTGGAATCATAAAGATTTAATAATGATAGTTTACCCCCGTAGCTCATTCTTGCCCGGTTGCTGATAGTATTGTTACAAGCAAAAACAGCGCAAGAAGCGGGTGTAAATACTTTAAATGTTACATTACCACTAACGGAAGGATCAACTTCTCCACCAGTGGTACCATTAGCACCTGTACCAATCCTAAACAACACTCTATTGTTTGCAAAATCATATTCTGCTTCATCATCTCCAACTGCATCGGTTTTTGCGATACCATTAATCATTAAACTATTCGGTGCATAAGATGTTCCTGCAGGAATGTTATCAATAATTGTAGTAGCAGTGCTCGCATCATTACCTCCATTTTGAAAAACAATCTGGTACCTGATAGAATCCCCAGGTATTAATGAGCCTCCTGTTAAGTCAGTAGCATTTTTGCTTACACTAAAAGAAGGTGTGTATTGAGAGATTGCGGTAGTAGCAACCTGTATCATGTAATTCTCAGAAGGGGAACTAAATCGGATGCTGGCAGAAGTCTGGCTATTACCTAACACTGCATTAGCCACATTAGGCACATCTATAATATCGGCATCATACCCTAATGTATTATTATGCGCCGGCATTCTTGTAGTAACCACGGAACCTTTATAAGAAATAGTACCATTCCACATATCATTCAGGTTTGCCGTAGTATTGGGTGTCATATTTGTATAAACTCCTACAAGTGGATTTGAATTTTGCTTAAATGAAAATTCATCGGTCGAAACTCTGTCTCCATCAAAAACTACTGCACCTAACTCACAACTTACAGGTCCTGATGGCGGAGTTAAAAATCCAGAGATAGGAACTGTTAACGCCGGATCACCACCATTCATAATTACAGAGCCGTCAAAAACAGTCAGGTTTCGAACTATCGTTGCGGGGTCGGAGTATGCAATAACAATCGTCCAGCCACCTGCAGTATTTATAATACCTGCAGGGCTACATACATTAGCAATAGTATAAGTGCCATCAGGGTTTAATGTGTTAATTAAGGAAGTAATATCTGCAAAAGCCCTGTAACCAGTGTGTGGCAGACCTGGCACTAAAGTATTATTATGATAGTCTGTTTGGGTGGAAATAATGTTTACAAAATTCGCTGCGCCAGGCACTTTTAGCATTACTGTGTTTTCTCCTGTTATCCAGGAAGTATTGGTACCATCTGTACCTTGAGTGGCTCCCCAATATAATCCGGCAAATAAAACCTGACTGCAACTCGGCAAATTAAGATCTGCACTGGAGGAGTTAAAAGTAGTATCGTTGCTTCCTTCCAATTGCAAATCAAAAGTAAGGTCGGAACTATTAGCTAACTCCTGATGTACTTCTACTGCAATCGTATTATTACCGTTTACAAAAGAGGATGGATTAAGATATATGAAGTTATCGGCAGTTTCATCAGCTCCGCCTACATTTCCTGATGCTAAAGTTGTATGGGTAACTGCACCTGATGGCATATTACTTCTACCGGCCTCTACTCCGTTTACGTAGACAACTGCGCCATCATCTCTACGCAATTTTATTATATACCTGGCATAAGACGAGACAACAGGGATATTGACAATTCTTCTAAAGTAGGTAGTTATATACTTGTTGGCCGGAACGCCACCAAAGCTAACTGTTGTTACAATATGCGGATCGCCATAACCAAAATAACCAATGCCTGATGCCCAGGCAGCATCATTATACGCTACAGTTTCCCAATTGGCTGGCCTTGTATTGTTATCCAAATATTTCCAACCTGCACCAAAAGCCGATAAGACTACATTGGGCAATCCTTGCAGCCGAAGATTAAATGAAAGGTCGCTGCTACTTGCTGAATTCTGATGTACTTCTACTGCAATGGTATTGACACCTGCTACAAAAGCTGTGTTAGGTACATTAACTGTTATTACGGCATCTTCAACTGCGGCCGTTGCTAAAGTTCCCCAAACAATTGCCGCGCCTGGCAAATTATTTCGACTCACTTCTACTCCATTTACATACAACACATAACCATCATCTCTTTCCACATCAAATTGGAAAGTACTGAACAAGGCGGGGTTTGCAATAGTTACTGTTTTTCTAAAATAGGTTGTTATGTATTTGTTAGCGGGTACTCCTCCAAAGCCAATTACGGTAGCTTCGTCGCCATCTCCATAGCCTAATTCTGCTGCACCTGCTGGCCATGCCGCATCATTAAATCCCTGGTTCTGCCATCCCGCTGGTGCTTGTACAGGCGTTACCAGGTATTTCCAACTATCCCCATAAGGAATAAATGTGGTTGGTAAAGGTCCTTCTATATCTACATTAGCTCCTATATTACCATTGTTTACAGCAGTACCTCCCGGGGGAAGTTCTGTAGTAACTACTCCCTGCGATGTGATTATATTATTAGCAACATAAACAATATTGCCCTTTACCGAAGGATTGCTATAGCGGGGTGTCATGGCCCGCAGCACCTGTGCAGATGCATTGTTTGCCATAAACAGCAATAGCAGTACTAGATAAATACTCTTTTTCATAGTTTCGGATTTGGCTAGCGTACCTGCAATTGTTATTACCGGTTTATTATAATTTTTTGTGACAGTTTTTCTCCACTTCTGTTTGAAACTTCATATACATATGCGCCAGTTTCTAGCTGTAATTCTCTGATACATATGCCTGCGCCACATGCTACCATTTCATTACTTCTCTCTCTGCCTTGTATATCATAGATACGTATCTTATAGGTATCAGGTTTTAAAGAATTTATTTGCAAGGTCAACATTCCGTTACTTCCACCAATCGCTTTCACTTCAAAATTTTTATTCTTATTATAATTTACCTGCCTTACACCGAGATACTCTTTGCTGTCATCTATATCTGTTTGTAACAAACGATAATAACTTGTTCCAGGCAACGGATTGTAATCTGTAAATGCATAGTTTAATATGGTACTGGAATTACCAGCAGCAGCAACAGTACCAATTGATGAATAATCAATTGCATTACCGGATCTTTCAATGCTGAAGTTTTTGCTGTTAACTTCTGTGGCTGTTGACCAGGTAATATCCACTTTATCGCCATTTAATCGTACATCATAACTTAACATTGAAACAGGTAATGTACCGGATGTAATTACACTGAACTGGTCAGAAACACATCCCATTCCATCAGATACGGTGTACACAGTTGTAGTATTATTAGGAGGCGTAACATTTACGGTACGTGTTGTTCCTGTTGTATTAGTCCATACATAATTTGCAGATTGCGGCCACGATGCACTTAGGCTAACTGAATTACCATTTACAATGCTGATATTATTGGTAACATTTACATCTTTCATGATAGTAAATTGGTCGCCTATAATAGCAATTCCGCCGGGGCCTGCTACCCTGTTAATAAATTTGGCATCCAGCCTGTTATTCTCCACTTCAAAATAGAACATGCCGCCTTCATCAATTGCAAAGGGCAGTGCGTTATGCGGCCAGGTATCCGGACTACTGGTAACCACTCCACCATTTGCACCGGAAGAGCCAGACAATACATATACAGTTCCATGATGTACTTTACCAGAAGCGGTTGTATAAGTACAGGAGTTAGCTGTACCATCATATTTTCCGGAAGAGTTGTTAACAGCATGAGTGTTTACATTAAAGTTGACTCCGTTTACTGCAGCATCCCCGGGGTTAGCTTTATAATAGCCTTTCAACAGATAAGATCTTTCATAATCATGGCTATGTCCACACAAAATCATATCCACCCCGTTTCTTTCCAAAATCCGGATAAAATTTTCCCTAACAGCTACCAGGTCTGATTCTGCATCGGAATCATGACTTCCTTTTGTATAAGGAGGATGGTGCCAATAAGCAACCACCCATTTTTTAGTGTTTGCTGCCAGATCTGCTTTTATCCAGGTTACCTGTGGACCAAGAGTATCATATAATTTAGTAGCACCTGCTTCTTCTCCATAAGAGTCTAATGCAAGAAAATGCACATCGCCAATATCATACGAATAGAATGCTTCTGTACCTGATGCAACGCCACCAATTTCAGCATTGGTTGGCATGGTAAAATTCTGAAAGTATGCACCTGATCTTGATGTGGTACTGGTACCATAGTAATCATGGTTACCGGGTGCAGGATATAGTTTGTGATTTTTAAGAAGATTTGCTCCAAATGGGTTAAAAAAGCCTGTGATATATTCTGCTTCCAAACCGCTGTTATAGGCATTATCGCCAAGCAACAACATAGCGTCTGTAGCATCAATTCCATTATCAGATAAATACCTTTCGTATTGTGCAATAGAGCCATTCTGAAATCCATTATCATTTCTTCCACAATCGCCGAACACTGCAAATCGTAGCTTACGGGTAGTATTAGCCGGAGGAAGTGTAGTAAAGAAATTATTTGCTGCAGCCTGTAATATCGTACCTGAAGCAGTTCCTACTCTGTAAAAATATTTTGTATCTGGTGTTAATCCTGTTACTGTTACTTCATGTTCAGTTGTTGCACAGGTTTCATCTGTGGTAGATGTAGTATAAGTACCAACGGAAGGTCCTACTTGTACCCTGCCAAAACTAGGTATATCAGTTCTCCACCTGATTGTTACTGATGTTTGACGTCCCATTTGCAGGTAAGGATTCCTTGTTAAAATAGGTGTTCCGGCAGTAAGCGGATTGCCAACCATTTCAAGGTTAAAAGAAAGATCAGAGCTATTGCCCGCATTCTGGTGCATTTCAACAGCAATTGTATTATTACCTTCTACAAAATAGCTTGGACAAACAGAAAAACTAAAAGGGGTGGTTTCATCAGTACCTCCAATGGCAGCAGGTGCCAATGTGCTATGTGTAATAGTGCCAGTTGGTAAATTATCTCTTCTTACTTCAACACCATTTACGTATAGCACAAAACCATCATCTCTTATAATATTACAAGTGATAGTAGAGAACGTATTTAAGCCGGTTATGTTAAGAATTCTTCTAAAATAGGTTGTAATGTATTTATTGTTGGCATCTGGTCCAAAGCTAACCGTTGTTGCAGGTGCATCGGCATAACCCAACTCAGCAGGACCTGTAGCCCAGCCCCCATCGGCAAAACCCGTTGTTTCCCAACCTGCTGGTCTGGTGTTGTTATCAAGGTATCTCCAGTTTCCGCCAAAGGCCATTAATGTGGCAGGTGGCGGAGCTGCAGCCTGACCTATTAACTCCAGATCAAAAGCAATGTCTGAACTGGTTACTGTGGTCTGGTGTATCTCAACTGCAATTGTATTTACTCCCGCAATAAAAAATGTATTTGATAAAGTAGCTGTTTGTGCTACTGTACCGTTATCGGCAGCGTTTGAAGCAAGGGTTGTATAACCAGGGTTAGCCGTTAGATTATTACGGTATCTTTCTGTACCATTTATATATACCACTACCCCATCATCTCTTTTTACATTCAATAAAAAATCTGTAAAAGCAGAAGGGTCAGCAATATTTATTTGTTTTCTAAAATAAGTAGTAATGTATTTATTATTTGCATCGGGGCCAAAGCTGACCGTTGTAGTTTCGCCGCCACCTGTACTGTAACCAAAATTGCCGTGCCCGGCAGACCATGCTGCATCATTAAACCCGGAAGCTCTCCAGGCTGTTCCCTGGTCAGTACCATTATCTAAAAACTTCCAATTCTCATTATATCTTACAAAAGTAATACTGGCAGGAGCCGCATTTCCTATTACTTCAACACTAAATGAAAGATCGCTGCTGGTAAGGCTTATCTGGTGAAGCTCTAACGAAAAAGTATTGTTTCCATCAACAAAGTAGGATGGAGGAATAGTATAAGTATGAATTTGTGTTTCCGGTGCCCCATCTCCTATTGTTGAAGCTGCAAAGGTTGAATGGGCTACGGCTGCATTAGGCATATTACTTCTTACCGCTTCTCTTCCGTTTATATATAAAATGGCTCCATCATCTCTTGTAAGATTAATAGTGAAACTACCATATGCTGCCACACTTGGAATATTTACTACTTTATTAAAGTAGGTAGTAGTGTACTTGTTGTTTACATCTGGCCCATAGCTAACTGTAGTTGTTACACCATTACTATAACCTAATGGTGCTGCACCGGTACTCCAGCCTGTTGCATTATGCGTGGCAGGCCACCCCGTCGGTCGTATATTGTTATCAATATAACTCCAGGTGGTAGTTGCAGAAAAAATTGTTGTTTGAGCAAGTGTGGTAATACATAACACAGCAGTTATAACTAATAACACTGCCTTCCGGCGGAAAGATGGTTTCATTCTATTGGATTTAAGTGGTTCTTCTTAGGTGATAAAGATTAAATCTTAATTTTACAACTGCAATTGTTTAAATAAATATTATCCTCTTTATAGGAAAATTAAGTGGTTGTACCTTCTGTCTTGTCGTACAATTACGAAAAGACTGAGTAACCACTAAAATTTATTACATGCCCCAATTAGTAAATACTATCAGGAAAAAAACGACGCTTCTCCTTTTACTAATAACAACCATTACTGCTCTGAACTTTACCCGCCAGCCAGTCTCGCCAGCAGGGAACGTTGAAGAATATTATTTGGATGAAATGAAAGAGTTTCATAATAAACTTATAGAATTTGAAAAAAAAATAACAAATCTGAGTTCTCTAAAGATTTTACAACAAGCATTTCTTTCTATAAGAGGCAATTTTAAAAAAATGGCCGTACTCACTGATTTTTATAACCCATTTGAAACTAAGTTGCTAAACGGACCCGCTTTAAAATGGGTGGAAGATGATAACCCTGATGTTATTTTTGAACCTCATGGGTTGCAGGTTATTGAAGAAATTCTTTTTAAAAGCAAAAACACTCCTGATTATAATTTGCTAAAAAAAGAAGTTCAAGGCATGCTTTCAGTTGCCGAAGTTTTTCTAAAAGAAAAAAACCTGGATTATAAATTCCGTGATGAGCTGGTTTTTGAAGCGCTACATTCGGGCATTATACGGCTGACCACATTGGGAATTTCTGGTTTTGATTCCCCAATAGCCCAGAACTCCATTGCCGAAGCAAAAAGCACCTTAGAAAGTATACAAACATTACATAGTTTTTATAAAAAAAAATTATACGGTAACTCTGTGGCTGAGTATGATAAAGTAAACGATTTACTCTCCGGCTCAATAAAATATCTATCAGCCAATACTTCCTTTAACTCTTTTGACCGGCTGACTTTCATAAAAAACTATATATCGCCCATTTTTACGGCTCTGGTTGAAACAAGAATTGCCAATAATCTGCTTCCTGAAGGTGATAGAACCTCTGTAAATCCAAAAGCTACTACTCTTTTTGATAGCAATACATTTAATATAAATGCTTTTTCACCTACAGCCCGTTATCGTCCTACAACCGAAAGAATAGAGTTAGGCCGCAAATTATTTTATGACCCCATCTTATCTGCAACAGGAAAAAGAAGTTGTGCTACTTGCCATAAACCAGAGTTGGCATTTACCGATGGTTTAAAAACAGCCTTAGCGGTAGATGAAGAAAACTACCTTTTACGCAATACTCCTACACTCTGGAATTCTGCCCTTCAAAAAAGACAGTTTTATGATTCACGGGTTACGGTACTTGAAAATCAACTAAGCGATGTGATACATAACCAGGAAGAAATGAAAGGGTCACTCATTCAAAGTGTTACTACATTAAAAAGCGACAGCACATATAATAAGCTTTTTACCATTGCTTATTCGGGTGAGTATGAAAAAATAACCCAGTACACAATAGCAAATGCAGTTTCTTCTTATATGCGTTCATTAATTTCATTTAACTCCAATTTTGATAAATATATGCGGGGAGATGAAAGCAAACTGAATGCTGTAGAAAAAAAAGGATTTAACCTGTTTATGGGAAAAGCAAAATGCGCCACTTGTCATTTTGTGCCCTTGTTTAATGGACTAGCCCCGCCATTTTTTATAGAATCAGAGTCTGAAGTGTTAGGCGTTCCTGCAACTTCAGATAAAAAAAATCCGGTGCTCGATACCGATAAAGGAAAATTGCTTTTTACTAAATCATCCATACATAGTCATTCCTTTAAAACACCAACACTCAGAAATATTGCTTTAACTGCACCCTATATGCACAATGGCGTTTATAATACGCTTGAGGAAGTAATGGAGTTTTATAATAATGGGGGCGGGGCTGGTTTAAAAATTGCCCCAGAAAATCAAACTCTTCCTCCTGACAAACTGAAGCTTTCAAAAAAGGAAATTTCAAGCATTATAGCGTTTATGAAAACGCTGACTGACACCAGTGGTAAATGGTGAAGAATGCCAAAGAAGCGAACATTAACAGTATTCATCGTAATTCCGTTAATTTTATGCTCTAAGAAAATAGTATGATCCAAACAAAACCAATTATAGGAATAAGCTGTGGTGATTTAAACGGAATCGGTATAGAAATAATTATTAAAACCTTATCCGATAACCGCATACTCGAACTTTGCACCCCAGTAATTTTTTCTTCCAATAAAGTGATCAATTTTTATAAAAAATCAACTCCTGAGGTAAGCTTCAACTACCAGAACATTAAAGAGTTTAGCCGTATAACTCCAAAACAAATAAACATTTTCAATTGCTGGGATGAAGAGGTAGTGATTACTCCCGGCCAGCTAAATGATGTGGGTGGCAAGTATGCCATTCTTTCTTTGCAAACTGCTGTTGCGGCATTAAAGCAAAAACACATCGATGGTTTGGTAACGGCGCCTATTCATAAAAAAAATATACAATCGGCTGAATTTAATTTTACCGGTCACACCCCTTATCTCAAACACATGTTTGGTGTAAACGATGTGGTGATGATGCTGTGCGCAGGCAACTTTAGAGTAGCATTGGTTACCGAACATATTCCGGTGGGAGAAGTTGCCAAACATATAACCAAAGAAAAGATTTTAAGCAAGCTCAAAATAGTTCATCAAAGCCTGCAACAAGATTTTGGAATTGACAGACCCAAAATTGCTGTGTTGGGCTTAAACCCACATGCCGGTGATGAGGGATTAATTGGTTCCGAAGAAGAAACAATAATAAAACCAGCTATCAAAGAAGCAAAGAATAATAATATGCTGGTAGTGGGACCATTTAGTGCCGATGCTTTTTTTGCCCGTCGCAGCTTTGATAAATTTGATGCAGTACTGGCAATGTATCATGACCAGGGTTTGATTCCATTTAAAGCATTAGCGTCTGGGGATGGCGTAAATTATACAGCCGGCCTCTCAGCCGTTCGCACCTCACCCGACCATGGAGTAGCATTTGATATTGCAGGAAAAGATAAAGCCGATACCTCTTCTTTTCTGGTGGCGCTGTTTGAATGTATTGAGATCATCAACCGGAGAAGCCAATATGAAGAAAATAGAAAAAATCCTTTGCGAAAATTAACACCACAAATTTTGGCAAATGCGGTTGATGAAGATATAAGCGAATAAAATTCTATTTGAAAACAGAATCTGGCACTCCTTTATTAATGATATAGTCGGAATAAATAATTTCTACTTTACCTTTTTTGTTTTTCAACTTGTCGGGATTTTCCTCTTTCTTACTGCCATCATCATAGTCAAATGTAATTCCCTTGGGAAGTTTATAATCCTTTGTATTAAAAGAGAAATTTATCTTATCCGCCAGCCCGTAGGCTGCATATTTTCCATAAGTCATCTCCAGTTCATAGGTTCCGTTTTCCTTAGTGGTAGTTTTTGCTTTTCTTATCAGTGATAGTTTTTCATCAATATACAGCGTTGAAAGTACTACTTCTGCATTGTCATCTTTAGGCAAAAGCTTTATAATACGAAAGTTGGTTATCTCCTCTTTACCTACATCAATTATATCAAATCCTTCCGTATTAATAAAAATATTGTTGAGATTAATATTGACAGAACCTTTTGGAATAAAGGAAATACCGCTTTCATTATTTATACGTAAGCGGTTTGGCTTTTTATAATACACTTTTACATTCGCTATAGGAGCTTTTATAAAAATTACATTGGTTTTCATTTTACCATTAGCCTGGTAATCGGTTACCTTATCCAACTTTGCTTTTACTTGCTGGATAAGTTCTTCCGCAGTTTGTGCTTTTAGCATTAATGGCAACAAAAGAATTGTACCCAGGCAAAGCGTAAATCCTTTTCTTGCAATACTAACTAGCCTTCCAAAATCATTAATCATAACCTCAATTTATGTTAGAATATCTTTTTTTCTAAATACCCATACCGCAGCACTGAAGAAGACGCCAATATATATAATAAGGATGCCTAAACTCCGCAAAACAGCTGGCAGATTTTCAATGCTGCCGTTAATGGTGGTTCCTTCTGCATCAGCCTGTACATAAAAAAAACCTTTCCATGCTACCATATGAGAAGTAAATAGATAGGGCTTTATAGTCTGGTCATAGATCGGAATATTCATTTCCGATAAAATGGTAAATACAATTACTATACTCATAGTGGCAATAATGGGCCCGATAGAATTCTCAGCAAACACACTTAACAAAAATGCCAAGGCAGAAACAGTAGTAAGAGCTACCGCTGCATAACCAAAAGCAGCAAAATATCTCCACAATACATCAAAATTTTTCATTTGCTCAATTCCTTCGGAACGCAGCACTACCAAATCATTGGTTCCGAAAATTATCATGCTACCAAACAATGCTAAAATTGCCATCCAGACCAACAAAGCAAATGTATAAATAACCGAAGCACCGAATTTTACCAGCATATATTGTGTTCTGCTTATTGGTTTTGTAAGCGACAACCTTAGTGTTCCCATGTTTGCTTCACCAGCAATTGAATCACCGGCAATTAATGCCACCAGCAATGGCATCTGAATTAATAAAGTATTCAGAATAACAAAGCAAATCATGTATCCATTCAGCAATTTGTCTTTAAACTCATCAGAAAATTCGAAAGAGCCGGAGAGATTATTGAGCAAAAGATCTACATACGACTTACCATCATACTTCAATGCAATCTGAATTAAAAAAACTACAGATGCAATGGCGCCAAATGCGATATAGGTTCTTGGCCGTTTGAATATTTTAAATAGTTCAATTTTTAATAGCTTCCACATGCGAATGGCCCGTTGTTAGTGATAAAAAATAATCTTCCAATGAATGCTTGGAATGCAGAGAAATGACATTTACATCCATCTTAACCAGCTCTTTCATAACAAAAGGCACTTCGTTGCGATGTAGTTTTAATAGCACACAATCATTTCTTTTTCCCTGAACATATTTTTGCAATGCTGATGTTTGTAATTGCTCAAATACAGCTGCATCATCAGTAGTTTTCAATTCAACTACGGTTTCAGCCGGATCAAATAAGTCGTTCACATTTCCTTCTACTAATTTTTTCCCCTTATCAATAATTAGCATTGAATCAGCAATCAACTCCATTTCACTTAGCAGGTGAGATGATATTAATAATGTTTTTCCCGATTCTTTACTTAATCGAATAATGAGATTGCGAATATCAGCAATACCTTGTGGATCAAGTCCATTCGTAGGTTCGTCTAAAATGATAAGTTTGGGATTATGTACCAACGCCGTTGCAATACCCAATCGCTGCTTCATACCCTGCGAATAGGTTTTTACTAAACTATTTGCCCTATCTGCTAATCCAACTTCTTCCAATTGATCCATTAATTTTTTCTCGGTAATCTTAATACCACTCATGGTAGCAAAAATGCGGAGGTTTTCAAGAGCCGTAAGATATTTATACAAATCGGGCCGTTCAATTATTGCACCTACCTGGCTAAGT
>LNFM01010469.1_pt1 | contig 13040 bp, 14 predicted proteins | sample 596031 | NCBI WGS metagenome assembly LNFM01 (sample SAMN04254537, study PRJNA301005) | activated carbon metagenome | isolation source: dual media filters at the Ann Arbor, Michigan drinking water treatment plant | place: USA: Ann Arbor
CGCCGTTGGCGGAGATGGTGCCGACCTGGGCGATTTCCTCGTTCGAGGTGACCTTCTTGGAGTTCTTGACGAGGTCGGCGACCACGGCTTCCACCGCCAGGTCGATACCGCGCTTCAGATCCATCGGGTTCATGCCGGCGGCAACCGACTTGGCGCCTTCACGGACGATCGCAGCCGCCAGAACGGTCGCGGTGGTGGTGCCGTCGCCGGCGGCATCCGCCGACTTCGAGGCGACTTCGCGCACCATCTGTGCGCCCATGTTCTCGAACTTGTCCTCGAGCTCGATCTCCTTGGCGACGGTTACGCCGTCCTTGGTGATGCGGGGAGCGCCGAACGACTTGTCGAGCACGACGTTGCGGCCCTTCGGACCGAGCGTGACCTTGACGGCATTGGCGAGAATGTCGACGCCGCGCAGCATGCGGTCGCGGGCGTCTACGCCGAATTTGACTTCTTTAGCTGACATATTTGATATCCCTGAGTTGATGCTGGATCTCACCCTGTCGGGGAGGCGCCTCGCGGGCGCTCCTCAGGGTGAGCGTGGCAGGCGAAGTGCTTAGGCAGCCTTCTTCTTGCTGCCGGCGGGGACGTCGAGCACGCCCATGACGTCGGACTCCTTCATGATCAGGAGATCTTCACCGTCGATCTTGACCTCGGTGCCCGACCACTTGCCGAACAGGACGCGGTCGCCGACCTTGAGGTCGATCGGGATCAGCTTGCCGGCTTCGTCGCGGCCACCCGGGCCGACGGCGGTGATTTCGCCCTGCGAGGGCTTTTCCTTGGCGCTGTCCGGAATGATGATGCCGCCAGCAGTCTTCTCTTCGGCGTCGATACGCTTGACCACGACGCGGTCGTGAAGCGGACGGAATTTCATGCAGTCCTCCTAAGTTTCTGAAGATGTTATCAGATTCTGGAAATTTGGCAGTCCGGGCCGGCGAGTGCCAGCTCGGCTTGCAGGACATAGGCCAGACTTGTGCGGGGGACAAGGGCTTCTAGCAGAAAAATTGGCACTCAAATATGACGCCTGCCAATTTCATTAATCATGATTAATCGGGCGTCGCGGCCGGCCGGAACCCCGTATTAGCACGTGCGGTAAGCTGCTGCTAACGCGACCTTTTTCAACAGATCGTTAAACATTTAGGCTTGTGATGTGTTGGTCTCGTGCGTCACATTTCTCTCATGTGAGCGCATCTCCGCCGGGGTGGCTCGGTGTGTACGGCCACCACGACAAATGCGCTCCGGCAACGGAGGTTTGGCATGGTCTCGCGGGTTGGTGTTGTTTCCGATGATTTCCGGAAGCAGGTGCTGGGTTACGGGCTGACGACGGCGCAAATTCTGTATCGGATGCCGGATCATCCCTCTTTGCTGCAGACCTATGTCTGGCAGAACTACGATCTGTTTCCGAAATTTCCGGCGCTGAAGGATTTCCTCGCCTTCTGGCAGGAGAAGCTCGACGGCCCGCTGTACTCCGTGACGGTGGCGCATTCCAAGCTGATCAAGCCGGCCGAACTGCGCGCCGTCGACGGCGTGTTCAGGCTGCATTGAAGGCCGCTGATTTTGTAAGGTGGTGGGCACGCTTCCGCCTTCGCTCGTTGAGCTAAGGCGGACAGGTCGCTTTGCTCACGCTACAAGAAACATTCTGTGTTACCCTCCCGTCATCAAACAAGATCGGGGAGGTATCCATGGCCAAGCAGAAGAAAGCGATATCGAGAGCCGCGGCCAAGACGGCCGTCAAAAAGAAATGGACGGGCCACCAGACCGCCGCCAAATCTTCCGCACGCAAGACCATCAAGTCCAAGGGACGGGTGTCGGCCGCCAAGGCCAAACCGGTCAAGAAGGCGCGGCCGAAGCAGCGCATCGCCGTTAGCCATCACCGCGAAGAGGATTTCAAGGCGGACGGCCTGCGCACCTACGCAAAGTACCGCGACCTCGGCATCGCGGAAGCTTCCCACGGCCTGGCGCAGGCGCATGTGATCCGCCTGCAGGGGCCCTGCAATCCGGCGGAAGTTTCAAAGCTCCACTACCACGACGTCGAATTCCAGATGGTCTACGTGCTCAAGGGCTGGGTGAAGACCTACATGGAAGGCCAGGGCGAGACGCTGATGCAGGAAGGCAGCGCCTGGACCCAGCCGCCGCGCATCAAGCATCTGATCATGGATTATTCCGACGACGTGGAATTGCTGGAGGTGATCCTGCCGGCGGAGTTCAAGACGGTGGAATTGGCGTCGTAACTCCCGCCGTCATTCCGGGGCGCGCATAGCGTCGAACTACGGTGCGCAATCGCGCACCTGAGAATCTCAAGGTTCCGGGTTCGGTGCTACGCACCGCCCCGGAACGACGGAATGAGCCCTACGTCAACACCCCCACCACCGCCCCCATCAAGCACGTCGCCAGCGTGCCTGATACGATCGACTTCAGCCCGAGCGCGTTGATCTCCTCGCGCCGCTCGGGCGCCATGGTGCCGAGGCCGCCGATCATGATGCCGAGGCTGGCGAAGTTGGCAAAGCCGCACAGCGCATAGAGCATGATCAGCCGCGAGCGCGGATCGAGCGCGTCCGTGCCGAGTTTCGACAATTCGACATAGGCGATCAGCTCGTTGAGCACCGTCTTGGTGCCCATCAGGCTGCCGGCCGTGATCGCCTGCGGCCACGGCAGGCCTAATAGCCAGCACACCGGCGCCATCAGGTAGCCCAGCAAACGCTGCAGCGAAATCCTGGCGCCGCCGATCTCGGGCAGCAGCCCAAGGATGGCGTTGGCGAGATAGACCAGCGCCACCAGCACCAGCAGCATCGCGATGATATTGAGCAGTAGCTCGATCCCGGCGGTGGTGCCCTTGACGATCGCGTCCATGGTGCTCGACGTCTGCGTATCGGTATTCGCCAGCGCGCCGCCGGTGCGCTTGTCGGAAGCCTCCGGCACCATGATCAGGCTAACGAGAATCGCGGCCGGGGCGCCGAGCACGGACGCGATGACGAAATGCGCCGCAGCGTCCGGGATCAGCGGCGCAAGGAAGGTCGCATAGAGCACCAGCACGGTGCCGGCGATGCCGGCCATGCCGCCGGTCATCACCATGAACAACTCGCTGCGGGTGAGCTGCGCCAGATAGGGGCGGATGAACAGGGGCGCCTCGACCATGCCGAGAAAGATGTTTGCCGCCGCGGACAGGCCCACCGCGCCGCCGACGCCGAGCGTGCGCTCCAGCAGCCACGCCATGCCGCGCACGACCGGCGGCAGCACGCGCCAGTAGAACAGCAGCGTCGTCAAAACGCTCATGACCAGGATGATCGGCAGCGCCTGAAACGCCAGGATGAAATCCGCGCCCGGGGTCTTGAGGTCGAATGGGAGCGCGCCGCCGCCGAGGTAGCCGAACACAAATGAAGTACCTGCGCGGGACGCCGCCGAGATCGTGTTGACGGCGTCGTTGATGGCGCCGAACGCCTTTGCCACCGGCGGCAGCTTGAGCAGCACCAGCGCGGTGACGACGGTGACCGCAAGCCCGACCGCGGCTTGTCGCAACGACACCGCGCGGCGGTTCTCGCTGAGCGCCCACGCGATCGCCAGCAGCGCCAGCACGCCGAACGCCGATTGCAGTTGCAGCATGAATCCCCCAAACCCGGCGTGCGATTATGCCAGCGCGGCGCTACCGCGCAATGCCGCGTTGCGGGCGCGTCCGTTGACAACGGCTTCTCGCTCGGCCACCGGTCTGACATGTCCTCGACGATGCCGGTGAGCGCCCGCGATCTGCTTAGGCACGGGCCGTTCCTGTTCTTCCTGTTGTCCCGCAGCCTGTCGCGCTTCGCCAGCCAGATCGCAGCGGTCGCGATCGGCTGGCAGATCTACGACCTCACCGGAAGCGCCTTCCAGCTCGGCATGGTCGGGCTGGTGCAGTTCCTGCCGACGGCGCTGCTGGTGTTCGTCGCCGGCCACGCGGCCGACCGGTTCGAGCGCAAGCGTGTGGTTCAACTGTGTCAGTTCGCCGAGGCCGCGACCGCGCTGTTTCTCGCGGTCTCGACCTACGCGGGTACGCTGACCGAATTGCAGATTTTCGCGGCGACTTTCATGCTGGGTATTGCCGGCGCCTTCGAAAGCCCGGCAACCGCGGCGTTGCTGCCGCTGGTCACTCCGCAAGGATCGCTGCAGCGCGCCACTGCGATATCGAGCGGGGCCGCCCAGATCGCCACCATTACCGGCCCCGCGCTCGGCGGGTTGGCCTATGCCGTGATGCCGAGTTCGGCGTACGGCATCATGGTGGTGTTCTGGCTGGCGGGAATGGCGCTGACCGGCGCTATCCGCGCCACGCGGCAGGCGCCGCTGAAGGATTCCGCGACCGCAGACGACGTATTCGCCGGGGTTCGCTTCATCCGCAACAACCCGGCCATCCTTGGCACGATCTCGCTCGATCTGTTCGCGGTGCTGCTGGGCGGAGCGACCGCGCTGCTGCCGATCTATGCACGCGACATTCTCGAGACGGGCCCGCTCGGCCTCGGCATCCTGCGTGCGGCGCCCGCCGTCGGCGCGCTGCTGATGACGATCTTCCTGGCGCGTCACAGCATCAACCATCGGGTGGGACTGCGGATGTTTCAGGCCGTGATCGTGTTCGGTGTTGCGACGGTGGTATTCGCGTTGTCGCAGTGGATGTGGCTATCGGTGCTGGCGCTGGCGGTGCTGGGTGCGGCAGACACGATCAGCGTGGTGATACGATTTTCGCTGGTGCAGCTTGCCACGCCCGACGAGATGCGCGGCCGGGTCGGCGCGGTCAATTTTCTGTTCATCAATGCCTCGAACCAGCTCGGCCAGTTCGAAAGCGGCGTCACCGCCGCGCTATTGGGCACGGTGCCGGCCGCCTTCCTTGGTGGCGTCGGCACGATCGCGATCGCGCTGTTGTGGATGAAGCTGTTTCCGACGCTGCGGAAGGTGGAGCGGCTGGAGTAGGTTTGGCCGCCATTGCGAGGAGCGAAGCTCCATGCCACAGCAAGCGGCGCGATGGATTGCTTCGCTTCGCTCGCAATGACGACGATGCGTCGTGGGACGACCCCAGCGGGTCGATCAACCCCGCCCCACGAACGGCATCTTGGTGGCCATCACCGTCATGAACAGCACGTTGGCATCCAACGGAAGTCCGGCCATGTACGCTACGGCATCGCCGACTGCCTTCGCGTCCATGCGCGGTTCGTGCTTCATCGTGCCGTCGGGCTGCATCACACCGGGGCCGGCGACCATGCGGTCTGTCATCGGGGTCGCGGCGTTGCCGATGTCGACCTGGCCGACCGCGATGTCGTACATGCGTCCGTCGAGGTTGGAGGCCTTGGTAAGACCCGTGATCGCGTGCTTGGTCGAGGTGTAGGCCGCCGAGAACGGCCGCGGCGCGTGCGCCGAGATCGAGCCGTTGTTGATGATGCGGCCGCCGCGCGGGTTCTGGTCCTTCATGATGCGGAAGGCATGCTGCGTGCACAGGAACGGGCCGGTGAGGTTGGTGTTCACCACCGCCTGCCACTGCTCGAGGCCGAGGTCCTCGAAATTGACCGGCGGCGCGCCCATGCCGGCGTTGTTGAAGAGGACGTCGAGCCGGCCATAGGTGTCCTTCACCTTCTTGAACAGTGCCGCGATCGAATCCGGCTTGGTCATGTCGGCGGAAACGCACAGGCTCTTGCCGACATTGTCGCCGAGCTTGCTGGTTTCCTCCAGCATCTCCATGCGGCGCCCGGCGAGCACCACGGTGAAGCCGGCATTCATCAGCGCCAGCGATGCCGCGCGTCCGACGCCGGTGCCGGCACCGGTCACGACTGCGATCTTGTTTGTTGCGTCGGCCATGTTTCCTCGCCTTCAGTTTTTTGCTTCTGTCTGGGTTTTGTAGGGTGGTCTCGGAATATTCTGGTGCGCCGCGCGCAGCGCCGCCGACCAGCGCGAGCGCAGATCATGGAAATAGGGCTCGCCGGCCTCGATGCGGTGGTTGAGATCGGCTTCGCAGGCATCCGCCCGCACCACCAGCACGTCGATCGGCAGGCCGACGCCGAGATTGGAGCGCATGGTCGAATCCATCGAGATCAGGCCGGTCTTCAGCGCCTCATAGAGTTCGACGTCGTAATGCATCGCGCGGTCGAGCACCGGCTTGCCGTATTTGTGCTCGCCGATCTGCAAATAAGGCGTGTCAGTGGTGCATTCGATGAAATTGCCGGCGGTGTAGACCATGAACAGCCGCATCTTGGAGCCCTTGATCTGGCCGCCGAAGAGAAACGACACGTCGAAACTGACGTCTTCCGACCTCAGCGCCTCGCCCTCGGTGGCGTGCACGTTGCGGATGGCGCGGCCGATGCGCTGCGCGGCCTGGAACATGGTGGGCGCATTCATCAGGGTTTCGAGTTCGCCGGTGTTGGGGTCTTCCAGCCCTTCGGTGAGGGTTGAGAGAACCGACTGGCTGATCGCCAGATTGCCCGCACTGGCGATCGCCATGATGCGCTCGCCCGGCCTGGAGAAGATGTGCAGTTTGCGGAAGGTCGAGACGTTGTCGAGCCCGGCGTTGGTGCGCGTATCCGCGATCATGACGAGCCCGTCCCGCACCAGAATTCCGCAGCAATAGGTCATTCCAAGTCCCCGAACGCGCCCGATTTCTTCTGCGAAACTAGTAGCCAATTTCACGGAGGCATCCAACCCCAATTCCCGCGGCGCGGCATGTGCCGGACGGACACCGTTCGCGGTATGGGCGCGGGCGGCCTGGTCGGGCAGCTCGATTGTGGGCCTGCGCTCCTACGCGCTCCGGCCGAGCGCGGCTCCCCGGGAACACGGCATGGCATCCAAACCGGGCCGGATGATCACGAATCCTGTGTTCGTCCCGCTGGAGCATCGACAAGGAATGCGTCGTCCACGGGCACCCCCAATGCTGTGACCAGCCGGTTCGTCTCGGCGGCCATGCCGACGATCGCAAGCATCTCGCGATACTCGGCGTCCGTCATGCCCTTGGCGCGGGCGCTGGCGGTATGCGAATGAATACAGTAGCTGCAGCCATGGGCGATCGAAACGGCGACGTAGAGCATTTCCTTGACCTTGGGATCCAGCGCTCCCGGCCCTATCACCTCCTTGATGCTCTCCCAGGTCCGGCGCAGCGTTTTCGGATCATGCGCAAGCGCCCGCCAAAAATTATTGACGAAGTCCGATTGCCGCGTCTTGCGAATGTCCGCGAAGACGGCGCGAGCTTCGGGCGATAGCTCATCGTCGGAAAGCAGTTTTACCGTAGCCATGCTCCACCTCGGGGATTGTTACGCGAGATGTTCATAGCATGTGCGCAAGTCGCTTCGCCATGATCAGGACTCTACAAAGTTGAACAGCACGGCGTTGGGGAAAGCGCAGCCCCACTGCGAAATATAGCGGGCATAACTCTCGAAGAGGCGCACCTGCGCGCGTCGCCGGACGATACTGCGCCTAGCCAGGCGAACCATGAGGCCTGCGGCCGATCCTTCGCGACGCCGCGGAGCCTGTCATCGGGCCGCGCTATGCGCGGACCCGTTGGCGGCTCGTCAGGATGAGGGAAGTTTGTGGTGCTTACTAGGACTGCGACTGGCTCTGCCACTGTCCCGATCGTCCGGCCCGATCGACCCTGACCGAAACCGTCAGCGTCTCCGTCCCCCCGCCATAGCGGGTGCCGCGCACCGGCGCGGCGCCGAGGTAGTCGAGGCCGATCGCGACACGGGCGTGGGCGTCGGTGGTGCAGATGCCGTTGGCCGGATCGAAGCCGACCCAGCCGAGGTCAGGCACGAAAGCTTCCGCCCAGGCATGGCCGGCCTGCTGTTGGGTGGTATCGTCGGAGCGCAGGAAATGCCCGGAAACGAAGCGCGCCGGTACGCCGCCGTTACGCGCGCAGGCGATGAATATATGCGCGTAGTCCTGGCAGACGCCGCGCTTGAGCGCGAAGGCTTCCGCCGCCGAGGTGCCTGAGTTGGTGGGATCTTCGTCGAACGTCATGTGCTCGTTGATCTGCACCATCAGCGCGTGCAGGAAGCCGAGCACATCGCCGTCGGACTCCGCGCGCATCTCGCGCACGAAAGTCGCCATCGCCGGGTTGACCTCGGTGAGCGATGTCGTGCGCAGGAACAGGCCTGGTGGAAAGCGCTCGTCGGTGCCACGCAGCACCCCGCCGGTGTCGTGGGTCTCGATCAGGCCCTCGACGTTGATGGTGAGGTCGGCGATCGGCCCGTGCGTCAGCACATGGGTGACGTTGCCGAACGCGTCCTGGTGCATGTCGAGGCGGGAATCGGTGGAGACGTCGATCTGCCATTCGGCGACGTACTGCCCGTCATGGCTGCCGGGCGTCATGCGCAGGATCTGGATCACGCCCGAAGCGGGCGGCTCGTAGCGATAGCTGGTGGTATGGGCAATTCGCAGGCGCATGGCGGGACCAGGTTCGGATCGTCTTGCCCGGGCATAGCAGTCCGCCCGGACAGCGTAAACTTTTCTATTGCCGCGTCGCGGCACGCGGCGAGGAATGGTGATGCGCGATCATCCAGACCCCGTCGCGCTTCACCACGACCATGGTGAACCGGGAAGGCCGTGGCTCGTAGTTCTGCTCTTTGCGGGAAAAATCGTAGAAGCCTGCAACGACCACGGCTTCGGGACCGAGAACAGTGATATCTCTCTCCTTGATGGTGTTTTTGCGCCCGCCCTTGTCGAGGGCCACGAAATATTCCCGAATCTCCTCGGCACCCCGGGTCGCAACCTGATCGGTCGTTCCGAGCAGAAGGGCGTCCGGTGCGTAAAGTTTCACCAGGGCATGGCGGTCATTGGCGCTGTAGGTTGCCGACCACTGATCGACAACGGCGCTGGCCTCCTCCGCGGGGCCTGCGATGGCTGACGTTGATGCCAGCACAAGCGATGCGCAGACGGTTCGCGCCAGCATCCCCATGTTCGCCTCCCACGTGATGAGGCCCCGAAGAATAATGCGAGGCCGTGCCGCAATACCAACCAGTTCAGACGCGGAGCGGTGGCTCTGCAGACTTCAAATCAGATACTGCTTCGTAATGATCTCACCCAGCCGGGCGTTGTCCGAAATGAATTCCTGGATGAACTCATGGACGCCGTGCTGGAAGATATCGTCCATATGGCTGTGTTCAAGCCGGTTGCGGACGCCGCGGGCATGGCGCTGGGAGGCGCCCTGGCGGCCATAGGCGACGCCGATCTGGTCGAGATTGCGCACCAGGTTGCTGTAGCAGCTCGCCAGCGAGCGCGGCAGCGTGTCGTTCAGGATCAAAAGGTCGGCGATCAGCCAGGGTTTCAGCGTCTCGCGGTAGACCCAGTGATAGGCGGTCAGCGCCGATACCGAGCGCAGGATCGAGGTCCACTGATAGTAATCCAGCGGGCCGCCGACATGTTCCTCCTCCGGCAGCAGCACGTGGTACTTCACGTCGAGAATGCGGGCGGTGTTGTCGGCGCGTTCCAGATGCAGGCCGAGGCGGGAGAACCAATAGGCATCGTTGCGCAGCATGGTGCGGTAGGCCGAGCCGTCGAACCGCAACGAGGTCTCCTGCACGAAGCGCAGGAATCGCGCCAGCTCCTCGCGGCTGGAGGTGCCCTTGCCCCAGACTTCCTGCAATTCGATCCAGGACGAGTTGATGGTGTCCCACATCTCGCTCGTCAGCGCGGTTCGCACCGAGCGCGCGTTGAGGCGCGCGGCCTCGATGCAGTTCTTGATCGAGGACGGATTGGACAGCGAGAACGCCAGATACTCGACCACGTTCTGCTCGGTGGCCTCCTGATAGGCCTCGAAGAAGCTGGCGCTGACGCCCGCGGTCAGCAGCGCCGATTCCCACTCGTTGGTCTTGCCGATATAGGCGGCGGGAAGCGCGGTGACGCGCAGCGTGGCATCGATGGTGCGTGCGATATATTCGGCACGCTCGACGTAGCGGGCCAGCCAGTACAGGTTTTCGGCGGTGCGCGACAGCATACGAAATTTTCGCTCTCTATTCGTCCAGTATCCAGGTGTCCTTGGTGCCGCCACCCTGGCTCGAATTGACCACCAGAGAGCCTTCCTTCAGCGCCACGCGTGTCAGCCCGCCCGGCACGATGGTGACGTGCTTGCTTCCCGTCAGCACGAACGGCCTTAGATCGACATGGCGCGGCGCAAGGCCGGACGCCGTGCAGGTCGGGCAGGTCGATAGCGCCAGCGTCGGCTGGGCAATGAAACCCTCGGGCTCGCGCTTGAGCTTGTCGCGGAACGCCTCGATCGTCGCCTTGGTGGCGGCGGGGCCGATCAGCATGCCGTAGCCGCCGGAGCCGTGCACTTCCTTCACCACGAGGTCGCCGAGATTGTCGAGCACGTAGGAGAGGTCCTTCGGTTCGCGGCAGCGCCAGGTCTGCACGTTCTTCAGGATCGGCTCTTCGCCGAGATAGAATTTCACGACCTCCGGCATGTAGGAATAGATCGCCTTGTCGTCGGCGATGCCGGTGCCGACCGCATTCGCCAGCGTGATGTTGCCGGCCGCATAGGCCGACATCAGCCCGGGTACGCCGAGCGCCGAATCCGGACGGAAGGTGAGGGGATCGAGGAAATCGTCGTCGACGCGGCGGTAGATCACATCGACGCGCTTCAAGCCCTCGGTGGTGCGCATGAACACCTCGTCGTTCTTGACGATGAGGTCGCGGCCCTCGACCAGCTCGATCCCCAGTTTGTCGGCGAGGAACGAATGTTCGTAATAGGCGGAATTGTAGACGCCGGGCGTCATCAGCGCGACCGTCGGCTCCGCCGAGGCCGAGAGCGGCGCCACCGAACGCAGCGCCGAGAGCAGTTCATCGGGATATCGCTCCACGGGGGCTACGCGGTGGCGGGCGAACAGGTCCGGAAACAGCCGCATCATGATCTCGCGGTTTTCCAGCATGTAGGACACGCCCGACGGCGTGCGCGCGTTGTCCTCCAGCACGATGAAATTGTCGGCGTCGGTCCGGACGATGTCGATCCCCGCGATATGGACGTAGACGTCGTGCGGCACGTCCTGGCCGTTCATTTCCGGGCGGAATACCGGGTTCTGGAAAATCAGGTCGTCGGGGATGATGTTGGCGCGCAGGATGTCGCGGCCGTGGTAGATGTCGCGCAGGAACATGTTGAGCGCGCGGACCCGCTGCTTCAGGCCCTTCTCCAGCAGCGTCCATTCCTTGGCCGACATGATCCGCGGGATCACGTCAAAGGGGATCAGCCGCTCCTGGGCCTCGGCGTCGCCATAGACCGCGAAGGTGATGCCGATCCGGCGGAACAGCAGTTCCGCTTCCTGGCGGCGATATTCGAGGGCGTCCGGCGGCGTCTCCTTGAGCCAGCGGGAGAGCTCCTGATAGGCCGGGCGGAGATCCCCGCCGGGGCCGTTCATTTCGTCGAACGCAACTGCCATAAAATCTGATTATCTCCAAAGTCACACATTGCATGACCTGACGGGATGGTAGCAAGGGTCGGGCCAGCGCGATATGCATTGGCTTGCGGCATTTGGTATGGGTAGTCCGCCGCGCTGCCCGAAAAAACGGCTGCCGGGTGCTTATTTCGGCAGCAAACCCCCGTGACTTCAATGCGTTGCGTACGCAAGCTGTGAGCGGGGACAGGGGTGAGGAGAAGTCATGAGCGAGATCGTCACGGCAGGGATTTTGGTCATTGGTGACGAGATCCTGTCCGGCCGGACCAAGGACAAGAACATCGGCTTCATCGCCGAGTACCTGACCAACATCGGCATCGACCTCAAGGAGGTCCGCGTCGTCGCCGACGACGAGGACGACATCGTCGCGGCACTGAACGCGCTGCGCAATCGATACAACTACGTCTTTACCACCGGCGGCATTGGCCCGACCCACGACGACATCACCGCCGACAGCGTGGCGAAAGCATTCGGCGTCGGTATCGACCATCACCCGGAGGTGGTGGCGCGCTTCCGCGAACGCTGGAGCGAGCAGGATCTGAACGAGGCGCGGCTGCGCATGGCGCGTGTCCCCGATGGCGCCGACCTGATCCAGAGCGCCACCATTCTCGCGCCCGGCTTCAAGCTCGGCAATGTCATCGTGATGGCCGGCATCCCCTCGATCATGCAGGCGATGATGGATATCGTCGCGCCGACGCTGAAATCGGGCGTGCGGATGCTGTCAGACTCGGTCCGCGCCAACGCGCGGGAAGGCGACATCGGCGGGCCATTGCGCGAGATCGCCAACGCCCATCCCGACACCATCATCGGCAGCTATCCGTTCATGGACGACGACAAGAAGCCGAACACCAACCTCGTCGTGCGCTCGCGCGATCCGGAAAAACTCGCCGCCGCGATGGCGGCGGTGAAGGCGATGCTGGCGGGATTGAATGTCCTGCGGTAGCAGGCCGGCAAGACAGGGCAAACACAGGTGGCAGACAATAATTCCGAACCGAGCGCCGAGGCGCGGGCTGGCCGGCCCTTTCCGGTCTCCTGGGATCAGTTTCACCGGGATTGCCGGGCGTTGACCTGGCGGCTCAACGAGGTCGGGCCTTTTCATGCGATCATCGCGATCACCCGGGGCGGGCTGGTGCCGGCGGCGATCGTGGCGCGCGAACTCGGCATTCGGATCATCGATACCGTCTGCATTGCGAGCTACGACCACACCACCCAGGGCGACCTGCAGGCGCTCAAGGGTGTGTCCGCCGACGTCGCCAGGCTCGGCGGCGGCACCGGCAAGGGACTGCTGATCGTCGACGATCTCGTCGACACCGGCGCCACCGGACGGATGGTGCGCCAGATGCTGCCCGATGCGCATTTCGCCACGGTGTACGCAAAGCCCAAGGGCAAGCCGCTGGTCGATACCTTCATCACCGAAGTGTCGCAGGACACCTGGATCCATTTTCCCTGGGATACCGCGCTGTCGTTCCAGCCGCCGATAAGGCCGTGACTTCGGTCGTGCGATACCCTCCGCCGTCATTGCGAGGAGCGAAGCGACGAAGCAATCCATCTTTCCGCTTGCTGCGCTCTGGATTGCTCACATGGGGAATGTGTGTGTCAAGGATGAGCAGTCACCTTTTTGTTCGACTGCGGCCACCTTTCCGTCCCGACCGCGGGCTTTGC
>LNFM01013984.1_pt1 | contig 13039 bp, 5 predicted proteins | sample 596031 | NCBI WGS metagenome assembly LNFM01 (sample SAMN04254537, study PRJNA301005) | activated carbon metagenome | isolation source: dual media filters at the Ann Arbor, Michigan drinking water treatment plant | place: USA: Ann Arbor
GGTTGGTGCCGTCGGCCACCATGTAGACGCCGAACTCGCCCTTCGGCGCCTCGGTCACCGTGTAGGTCGCGCCGGCGGGCACGTGATAGCCCTCCGTGTAGAGCTTAAAGTGATGGATCAGGCTTTCCATCGACCGCTTCATCTCGCCGCGCGAGGGCGGCACGATCTTGTGGTCCGCGATCTTCACCGGGCCCGGGCGGATGTGGTTCAGGCACTGCTCGACCATGCGCAGCGACTGCCGCATCTCCTGCATCCGCACCAGGTAGCGATCGTAGCAATCGCCCTGCACGCCGACGGGGATTTCGAAATCGAGCTGGTCGTACATCTCATAGGGCTGCGACTTCCGCAGGTCCCAGGCGCAGCCGGAGGCGCGCAGGCAGGGCCCGCTGAAGCCCCAGGACATCGCCTGCTCCGCCGTCATCACGCCGATATCGACGGTGCGCTGCTTGAAGATGCGGTTCTGCGTCAGCAGCCCCTCAAGCTCATCGAGGAACTTCGGGAAGCGCGTGCACCAGGCGCCGATCCGGTCTTCGAGGCCCGCCGGCAGGTCCTTCGCCACGCCGCCGGCGCGGAAGTAGTTCACATGGTAATGCGAGCCACCGACCTGCTCGTAGAATTCCAGCAGATGCTCGCGCTGCTCGAAGCCCCAGAGCGACGGCGTGATCGCGCCCACGTCGAGCGCATAGGTCGTGACGTTCAGCAGGTGATTCAGGATTCGCGTGATTTCCGCGAACATCGTCCGAATCCACTTCGCCCGTAGCGGCACGTCATTCTCGATGCCGAGCAACCGCTCCGTCGCCAGGACGAAGCTGTGCTCCATGCACATCGGCGAGACGTAATCCAGCCGGTCCATATACGGCATGGCCTGCAGGTAGGTCTTATACTCGATCAGCTTCTCGGTGCCGCGATGCAACAACCCGATATGCGGATCGGCACGCTCCACCACCTCGCCCTTCATCTCCAGGATGAGGCGCAGCACGCCGTGTGCAGCGGGGTGCTGCGGGCCGAAGTTGATCGTGTGCGTCTCGGCGTCGAACAGCTTCTGGGACGCGTTCGGCCCGTCCATCTGCGGCAGGCCGGAGATCAGTTCCGTGCTCATTGCTGCGGCCCCTCGATCTGCCCGCGTTCTGCGCGTACCTGATGCACCTTCTCGTCACCCGGCAGCGTGGTCATGCCTTCCCATGGGCTGAGGAAGTCGAAGGACCGGAAATCCTGCGTCAGCACGACCGGCTCGTTCACCACCTGCTTGCGCGTCTCGTCGTAGCGGACCTGGACATGGCCGGTGAGCGGGAAATCCTTGCGCAGCGGATGGCCCTCGAAGCCGTAGTCCGTCAGCAGGCGGCGCAGATCAGGCTGGCCCTCGAAGACGATGCCGTACATGTCCCAGGCTTCGCGCTCATACCAGGTGGCGGCCGGCCAGACGTTGATCAGGCTCGGCACCGGCGTCGCCGCATCGGTCGAGACGATCACGCGCACGCGCTGGTTCAGCGCCAGGCTGAGCAGGTTGTAGACCACCTCGAAACGCTCCGCGCGCTCCGGCCAATCCATGCCGCAGATGTCCATCACCTGCTCGAAGGCGAAGCGCGGATCGTCGCGCAGCATCTCCATCAGCGGCACGATCTGGTCGCGGCGCGCGCGCAGCACCAGCTCGGCGCCGCGCTCGACAAAGACGTCCTCGACCGCGCCCGAGGCGGCCTCGGCGATGGCGGCGCCCAGCGCCTGCAATCCCTGCGCGTCAGCCACGGAGGATGGTCCCCGTCCGGCGGATCTTCTTCTGCAATTGCAGGATTCCATAGACCAGCGCCTCCGCCGTCGGCGGGCAGCCCGGCACATAGACATCGACCGGCACGATCCGGTCGCAGCCGCGTACCACGGAGTAGCTGTAGTGGTAGTAGCCCCCGCCATTGGCGCAGGACCCCATCGAGATCACCCAGCGCGGCTCCGACATCTGGTCGTAGACCTTGCGCAAGGCGGGAGCCATCTTGTTGGTCAGCGTCCCCGCCACGATCATCACGTCGCTCTGCCGCGGCGATCCGCGGGGGATGATGCCGAAGCGATCGAGGTCATAGCGCGCCATATAAGCGTGAATCATCGGAACCGCGCAGCAGGCCAGGCCGAAGGTCATCGGCCACAGGCTGCCCGTGCGGGCCCAGTTCACCACCTTGTCCAGGTTGGCGATGACGAAGCCTTTTTCCTCGATCTCCCCGGTGATGCCCCGCACCACCGAATCCTGCTGGGCGCCGGGGGGCAGAGCCTCCCGGTTCCAGGCGATCGCGTTGCTGTCCGAACCGCTCATGCTGTTCTCCGGGCGCCCCGCCGGCGCCCCTTGTCGGAAGGGCCGAGGCCCCTCATCGTGACTGGGCCATTCGGCCCGGCCATCATTCCCAGTCCAGCGCGCCCTTGCGCCACTCATAGATGAACCCAACGGTCAGGACGCCGAGAAAGCCCATCATGGACAGGAAGCCGAACCAGCCGATTTCACCCAGCGTCACCGCCCAGGGGAATAGGAAGGCCACTTCAAGGTCGAAGATGATGAACAGGATGGCGACCAGGTAGAACCGCACATCGAATTTACGGCGCGTATCATCGAATGGCTCGAAGCCGCACTCATAGGCCGAGAGTTTCTCGGCATAGGGCTTCTGCTTGGCAGCCAAAAGCGCCCCGCCCACCATCGCGCTGGCGATGACGGCCGCGATCCCAAGAAATACCAGGATCGGAAAATATTCTGCCAACAGCGGCTGGGTCATGGCGCTTCGGCTGTCCTTGCCTGTCCAGGATGCCACACGGCACCCTTGCTGTTCCACCTGCGCGTCGATGCAGGGCTGTCTGCGCCAATCCCGCAGGCCCTGTCCGATCGCGTTGCAGTGCAGCGGAGATTAGCCGCGCTCTGCTTCCTTCGCCATAGGGCCTCTGCATGATGAAAGCGTTGACATGCGTCATTTTGGGCAGCTGCGCCCAAACGGGATATGAGGCGCGCGCCCTGTGGCGCACACCCTTTATCCTGTCATCAGCTTGGGAAAAACCTGTTCGCGTGGCGCGAGTGACGGGGCTCGAACCCGCGACCTCCGGCGTGACAGGCCGGCGCTCTAACCAACTGAGCTACACCCGCCCGCGAACAGTGAAACTAGGCCTCGAGGGCTGGCCTGTCGTACCAGGCAGGGCCGTGGAACCGGCGGAAATGGCTGCGGTCCGGCGGGGCGCCGGCAGCGGCGGCGGCATCCGCCCACCCTTGCCTCGACCCGATGGCCGCCAATCGGTGAAGAAGAATTTGCGGGCGGCGATCTGGCAGGGCCATGGACATGCCGGTTGTGGTGTCGCCCCGGGCCGCTCCGCGTTCCCTGCGGGGATCACGCCTTGCCTTGAGCGAGGCGGAATAGGCCCTGGCGGGATCGAATCGCCGCCCCCTGTGTGGCAGGCCGCAGGGCTGGGGCGCTTAACCTGGTGCGCCTCCGCTGCTCAGCCGCTTGACCCGCATCGCCACCGCGTGGGCACCCCATCGTGAGTCTCGACCAATGAGAATTGGGACGAGAGCCCTCCTCCAATCCACAGCAACGAAGAAGAATGCATGGCGTGGGCCGACGTAAGTGACTTCCCAGCAATGAAGTCGTTCACAGCGGCCTCGCGGGACAGAATCCTACAATAACCTACATATTTCACTCTGCTCAGCGATAGGTAGATCACTTACGCTTTAGCGAAGGACAATAAACCGGGAGTTACTGCGTAGCTAAAAGGGTCCGTATTTTGCGGTCGGTAGCTTGCGTGGTGTCGCGCAGCGAGAAGTTCGTCGACGTCGGGCACATCATCCTGGCGCTGCATCCTGTTCCGACCGTGCGCCATCCAGGCTTCGTTCGTGGATCGGCTTCCCGCGCTGCATGGCGCCCGGTCCGCAGGCTTCATCGTGGCGCCCGGTATTGCCTTGGCCGGCCACGGTGACCGGGTCGGTGAGGTTGCGCCGGTCCGGTTCGATGTCGCTCCGGATTGCACGGGCCCCTTCGGATTTGCCTTCGACAGCCTGCCAAACCTGATCGGGACGGTGCTGGACCTTCCTGCAGTCGCCCACAACGAGAGCGAGAGTACGTCCATGTCCCACATCCAGGCCCTTGCCATCACCGACCAAAGCCAGGCACGGCTCGCCACCGCGACGGAGGCGGGCTTCAGCTCCGCTGGTGCGGCCGGGAAGGCCATCGCCGTCATCGATTGCGCGGTGTCCGGGTGGCAGAGCCTTCGGGACGCGCTGCCCACCGGGATCGAGTCCATCCTGATCCAACCTGGCCAGGACGGCCTGGCCGCCATGCTCCAGGGGCTGTCCGGGCGCCACGGATTTACCGCCCTCCACATCCTCAGCCACGGCTTCGCCGGCGGGATCCAGTTGGGCAGCACCACGCTGGACCGCGCGGCGCTGCCGGCACGGCGGGCGGAACTGGCCTGCATTGGGGCCAGCCTGGCCGCCGATGGCGACATCCTGATCTACAGCTGCTCCGTCGCCAGCGGTTCCGGCGAGGCCTTCCTCCAGGAGCTGGCGGAGATCACGGGCGCCGATATGGCCGCGTCGCGCACAGTGACCGGCGCGGCGGAGCTGGGTGGCGACTGGGACCTGAGCTGGACCCACGGCGTGATGACGACACAGGCGCTGCGCATCGAAGCGTTCCGGGGCGTGCTGTCGGCGCCGTATGGGCCGGTCTATCTCGGCGCCACCGGCTATGTCGGCGAACAGTTCATCACCTTCGCCTTCGACCGGGACCTGGATGCCGACAACCCGCCGGACATCTCGTCTTTCAACCTGGGGATCAACGGAACCAGCAGCAGTGTTTCGGCGGTGGAGGTGGTTGGGCGCACGGTGAAGGTAACCTTCAGCAGCACTCTGGCGGCCGGCGACGTCATCGATATCACCTATTCCGATCCGACCGACGGCGATGATGCCAATGCGATCCAGGACACGACCGGGGAGGATACCTGGACCGTCAACCCCATCTTCATCGTCCAGGGCCCTCGGCCTATCACCTTCGAAAGTGTCGAGGTGAATGGTCAGTTCCTGACGCTGACCTATCCCGAGGCGCTTGCCTCCCTGCCTGCCGCGAAGGCCGGCGACTTCATCGTCATGGTCGAAGGCACCCCCGTCACGGTGAACAGCGTCCTGGTCGATGGACCTGCCGGTACGGTCACCCTGGTGCTGGACGAGGCGGTCCTGGCCGGTCAGATCGTTTCGCTGGCCTATACCGACCCGTCCGGCTTGAATGATACCTACGCGATCCAAACCCCGGACGGCGCGGACGCTGACAGCTTCGGCCCGACCCCGGTGGTGAATGTCACGGCGGTGCCCACCGACTCGACGCCGCCCGTGGCGACCGCGAACTCGCTTCTCTCGACCTTGATCGACGGGACAGCCACCGCCGTCGCGGTGTTCAAGGACGTCACCGTCGATGTGGTGGATGTCGGCCAGCTCATCACGGGCATGGTGCTGAAGGTTCACCAGGTTTCGGGAAGCGGCGAGTACCTGACGCTCGGCTCCATCCCCTTCCAATTGACAGACGTGATGGTCGGGGGTGCGACAAACTTCACCTATGCCGTCGATTATGCCGATGGCATCAGCACCATCACGCTGACCGGCATGACGATGACTGCGGACGCGGCGGCCACCTTCATCGAAGCGATCACCTACACAAATAGCATCATCCCTCAGCTATATGTCGGCGGGAGTGCCGCAAGGCCCGTGGTGATCGAGTCGATCACCGATAGCGGCACCAGCGGATTCAACACGACCGAGGTCAACCTCGTAGGCACGGTCACCATCACCAATACCGGCGTCAGCGCCCCCAACTACCTGATGACCGCGACGCCGGTCGATCCGACCGTCGACTTCGAGCCTGGCACGCCGCAGCGGGTGGAATTTCTGGTCAGCCTCGATACGCTTCTCTCTCTGATCGGCTCCACCGTCAGCTTCGCGCCGAGCATCCCGCCGGGGTGGCTCTACAGCAACCTCACCATTGTCCCGATTGATCCTGTAACCCTGGCTGAGGGCTCCAGCATCTCAGGCCTGACCGGGGTCGTTTCCAACGCCCAGCCTTATAAAGTGGCCTTCGATGTCATCAGTTCAGGCGCGGATACTGACGGCAGCTTCCCCGTCAGCATCGTCGCCTACACCTCGGCGGGCATCGTGACCACTACGACAATGCGCTCGGCCAGTGCCATGGTGACGGTCGCGATGGTGGATGAGCTACCGACGCTGGAGGCAATCGGCGACACGCCGAGCTTTGTCGGCGGTGCCACGGAAGCTGTGGACCTGTTCAGCGCTGTCACGGCCAGCGTGGTGGATGAGGGGCAGGTCTTCACCTCCCTGCAGTTCACGGTCTCCGGCATCGTGGATGCCAACGAGACGATCGTGATCGGCGGCGTGGATGTGCTGCTGGCGGATGGCACCACCGTCCTGCTTCCGGGCCTGGGGGCCAGCGGCGGCGATGCCGGGCTTTCGGTCGCCGTGAGCAACGGCACTGCCACCGTCGATGTCACGGGCCTTGCCCTGGACAATACCGCCATGGGCAGCCTGGTCGACGCCCTCGGCTACAAGAACCTCACCACCAATGCCACGATCGGCGACCGCGTCATCACCATCACGATGGTGAGTGATGACGGCGTCAATGCCATCGGCACCATCAACGGCACCAGCGCCACGGTCACGGTGAAGGATGAGACCCCGCCAACGGTGGTCTCGATCGAGCGGCAGACACCCACGACTGATGCGACCAACGCGGATGTCCTGGTCTGGCGTGTGACGCTCAGCGAGGCGGTCCAGAATATCGATGTGACCGACTTCACCGTGAGCGGCACGACCGCGACCGTGATGGCCGTCGTCTCTGCCGGTGGCAATGCCTATGATGTGACGGTTTCCGGCGGCGACCTGGCGACGGTGACGGCCGATGTGACGTTGGCCTTCGCGACGCTGCAGAATATCTTCGATCAGGCAGGCCAGTCATTCGATGACGTGACGCCGACGGGTGATGATGAAAGCACCTACACGGTGGACAACACGCCCCCCGCCATCCCGGCGTTCACCGGCCTGAATGTCTCCAATGGCTCGCTCGACATTTCCGGAACGGGCGAGGCGGGCGCCACGTTGTTCATCCGCCCGCTTGGTGGCGGGACAGATCTCGGGATGACCGAGATTGGCCTGGACGGCAGCTGGAGCACGTCAGTGCCGCTGGGTTCGCTCGCCAATGGCCTGAACACCGCCGAAATATTCTCGCGCGACGCGGTGGGCAATGAATCGGAAGTCGCGACCGGTATCGCGCAATTCCAGAACGATGCCTCCGCAGCCCTGCTCGAGGGCGGCTTAGGCAACGACGTACTGCTTGGCAATGTTGGCGCCGACACGCTCGAGGGTGGAGCAGGCGCCGACTGGATGGACGGCGCTGGCGGTGTGGACACCGCCGACTATTCTGCCTCAACGGGTGCGGTGCAGGTCGATCTCTCGGCGGGTACGGGCACGGGTGGCGACGCCGAGGGTGACACGCTCGCCGGTATCGAAAACCTGGTGGGCTCGGCAGAAGCCGACATCCTGGGCGGCGACGACGAGAGCAACGCGCTCTCCGGCGGGCTCGGCGACGACACGCTGGAGGGCGGCGCCGGAGACGACACGCTGGTCGGCGGTGCGGGCGCCGACCTGCTGATGGGCGGCGAGGGCTTCGACATCGCCGACTACAGCGCCTCGTCCTCGGCAGTCCAGATTAATCTGAACACCGGTCAGGGCCAGGGCGGCGACGCCTACCAGGATACTCTGCAGGGCATCGAGGGCGTGATCGGGACAACCGGCAGCGACTTCTTCATCGGGGACGCCAACGCCAACCTCATCCGCGCTGGGGGGGGCGATGACTGGCTCTTCGCATCGACAGGGGGCGATACGCTGGATGGCGGCGCCGGGCAGGAGGACGTTGTCTTCTTTTCCCCATACTTCTTCGGCCCGTATGGTCCCGGGATGGAGAGCTTCGCCGACGGCGTCGTCGTCTCACTCGACAGTTCGGTTCCGAATTCCGGGGCAACCGCGGACATGGTGCTCGTCAATATCGAGTATGTCGTCGCGACGAATGCCGATGACTGGGTGATCGGCGACATCAGCGGCAATGACGAACCCGTGGACAACTGGTTCATGGGCCTCGACGGTGACGACGTACTGGATGGCGGCTTTGGCAATGACACCCTGCTGGGCGGCACCGGTTCCGATCTGCTGATCGGCGGAGACGGCGACGACACGGCGGACTTCTCCGACCTGCATGGGCCGGTTACCGTGCGCCTGGCCGAGGGCAGCGCAACTTCGCTCCAGCATCTGCCGGGGCTGGGCCTGCTCAGCCTGGGTGACGATGACGCCGTCATGATCGAGGATCAGGATCACCTCATCTCCATCGAGAATGTCATCGGCACATACGAGGCGGATGACATCCGCGGTGATGACGGCGCCAACCTGCTGCAGGGCGAAGGCGGCAACGACACGCTTGCCGGCGGCCTGGGCGCGGACACGCTGGACGGCGGCGACGGCATCGATACCGCGAGCTACGCCAATGCGGCCAACGGTGTCACCGTGAGCCTTGGCAGCGCGCCACGTAGCGGCGAGGCGGTTGGCGATGTGCTGATCGATATCGAGAACCTCGAGGGCTCCAGCCATGCCGACGCCTTGTATGGCGATGGCGGTGCCAACCTCCTGCGCGGCCTGGCGGGCACCGATGCCCTGTATGGCGGTGCTGGCGACGACACCCTGGAAGGCGGCATCGGTGTTGACGCCCTGCATGGCGGCGATGGCTTCGACATCGCCAGCTATGAGAATGCGGCATCCGAAGTGGCGGCCTCGCTGGAAGGCTTCCGCAATACGATGTCCAACGGCGCCGGGGACGAGGCGACCCGGGACGCATATGTCAGCATCGAAGGCCTGCGGGGCTCGGCCTTCAGCGACACGTTGCACGGCAATGCCCAGGCAAACCTGCTGCAAGGGCTTGCCGGCAACGACATGCTTGCCGGCGGGGGGGGCAACGACACCCTGCAGGGTGGCTCCGGTGCCGATACCATGAGCGGGGGGGACGGCTTCGATACCGCCTCCTACGCCGGCTCCGACGGTGCGGTCCGGGTCAGCCTGGCAGAGAACCTGGGCAGCGGCGGCGACGCCGAGGGCGATGTGCTGCAGGGTATCGAGGCCGTACTCGGCTCCGACTTCGATGACGATCTCACTGGTGATGCCGGCGACAACCTGCTGGCTGGCGCCGCGGGGGCCGATACCCTGACCGGCGGCGCCGGTGCGGATACGCTGGATGGCGGCGACGGCCTCGACACCGCCTCCTACGCTGGTTCCACCGATGCCATCCTGGTGGACATGCAGAACATGTCGGCCAGCACCGGTGACGCCGAGGATGATGTCTTTGTCTCGATCGAAGGCCTCATCGGTGGCTCGGGCCATGACACCCTGCTGGGTGACGGCGGCGCGAACATCATCGATGGCGGCGACGGCGACGATCTCATTAGCGGCCGTGGCCATGCCGACGACAGCCTGGCCGGCGGCGAGACGCTGATCGGCGGCGCAGGCCGCGATACGGTCACCTATGACTGGGACGGGGTGGGTGTGGCGATCGACCTGGCGGACGAGATCGCCACCCGGGCCGGCGCGACGGACACGATCACCGGCTTCGAGGACGCGATCGGCGGCAGCGGCGCCGACACGATCGATGGCAGTTCGGCGGCAAACCTGTTGATGGGCGGCGCAGGCGACGACCTGGTCGCGGGCCATGACGGTGCTGACACGCTGGATGGCGGCAGTGGTGCCGATACGCTGGACGGTGGCGAGGGCGACGACCTGCTGTTCGGAGGCGATGGCCACGACACGCTGATGGGCGGTGCCGGCAACGACACGCTGTCCGGTGGCCTGGGCAACAACCGGTTGCAGGGTGGTGAAGGACTCGACGTCATCGACTACAGCGCGGCCGTCGCATCTTCGGTGATCTTCGGCACGCTCAGCCAGGAACTCACCCGCTACAGCGTCAACCTGTGCCGCATCGGTGAGGATACGCTTGAGGGCATCGAGACCCTGATCGCGACGACGGGCGAGGTGGACCGCATCGACGGGTCTGCCGAGACCGAGCGGCGCGTTGAGCTGGATCTCGGACTGGGTACGCTGGCGCTGGTCGGCACCGAGACGACCCTGATGACGGTAACCGGCTTCGAACACGCGACCGGCGGCGCGCTCGACGACGTGCTGGTCGGTTCGGCGGGCGGCAACACGCTTTTGGGTGGGGCCGGCGAAGACACCTTGCGTGGCCTGGATGGCGCGGACGTGCTGCGGGGCGACGATGGCGATGACCTGCTGGTGGGCGGCGCGGGCGCCGACCTGCTGGACGGCGGCGAAGGTGTTGACACGGCCGACTACAGCGGCTCGCTCGGTGCGGTGACGATCGACCTTGCCAGCGGCATTCATGCCGGGGGCGACGCCGAGGGTGACACCCTGTCCGGCGTGGAGGTGATCATCGGCTCCGATCTGGACGATGTGCTGGCGGGGGACGCCTCCGCCAACGACCTTCGCGGTGGCGCGGGCGCGGATACGCTCTCCGGCGCGGCGGGCGCGGATACGCTGCAAGGCGGAGCCGGCAACGATGTGTTCCTGATCGCCGAAGCGGAAGATCATGAGCCTGGCGAGGTGATCCGTGGTGGCGAGGGTGATGACATCATCCGCTTCACCAGTGACACGGCCTCCACGCTGAACCTGGGTGACGTCACGGGCATCGAGGCGGTCTTCGCTTCCGACGCCACCGGCAGCCTGGCGGGCACCACGGCGCTGAACATCGACGCAACGGGCCTGGCGGAGGGCGTCGACATCGCTCTGGTCGGCAATGCGGGCTCGAACGTGCTCACGGGCAATGACAACGGCGCCAACCTGCTGGTGGGTCATGAGGGAGCCGACACGCTGATCGGCGGCGCCGAGTCCGATACGCTGATCGGTGGCGTCGGTGCGGATCTGCTGATCGGCCAGGGCGGCAGCGACTGGGCGGATTACTCCGACAGCGTCGATGCCATCTCCATCAACCTGAAGGATCAGGTGCAGGCGCTGGGCGATGCCCAGGGCGACACGCTCATCGGTGTCGAGAACGTTGTCGGCACGGCGGCGGATGACTTCATCCGCGGTGATGCCAACGGGAACCACCTGGTCGGTGGCCTCGGGATGGACTCGCTGCAGGGCTTCGAGGGCGATGACACCCTGGAGGGCGGTGCGGGCGCCGACGAACTCATCGGCGGTGCCGGTTCCGACTTCGCCAGCTACCGCTCGTCTGGCGACGGTGTCGTGGTGGATCTCTCCATGAGCCTTGCTGCGACCGGAGATGCCGCCGGGGATGCCTTCCTCAGCATCGAGAACCTGGAAGGCTCCGCCTTCGTGGATGTCCTGGCGGGCAACAATCTGGCCAACATTCTCCGGGGCGCGGACGGCGACGATCTTCTCCTGGGGCACGGCGGCGACGACGTGCTTGAGGGCGGCGCTGGCCAGGACACGCTGGAAGGTGGCGCGGGCAACAATACGCTGGATGGCGGCGACGGGTTGGACACGGCCAGCTTCGCCACGGCCACCTCTGCCGTCACGGTGGACCTGTCCCTCACCGGTCTCCAGAACACCATGGGTGGGGGCACCGGTGCGTTGATCTCCATCGAGAACCTGGTGGGTTCGGCGTTCAACGACATGCTTCGCGGCGACTCGACGGCCAACCGGCTGGATGGCGGCGCGGGCAACGACACGCTGATTGGCGGCGGGGGTGCGGATGCCTTGGTCGGCGGGAACGGCTTCGACACCGCAGCCTATTGGAGTGCTTCGGCGGGTGTTGTGGTGCACCTGGTCACGGGTGGCACGGGCGGCGAGGCTGCCGGTGACACCTACAGCAGCATCGAGCGCGTGGTCGGGTCCAATCTGGCCGACAGCATCACCGGCGATAGCGGCGCCAATATGCTCGAGGGCCGGTCTGGCAATGACCTGCTGTCCGGTGGGCTGGGCAACGATACGTTGCTCGGCGAGGCGGGCAATGACACGCTGCTTGGTGGCGAAGGCGACGACATCCTGATCGGCGGCCAGGGCGCCGATGAACTGGTCGGCGGCATCGGCTTCGACACTGCCGCCTATTGGAGTGCTTCGGTGGGCGTGGTGGTGAACCTGGCCACTGGCGGCACCGGCGGCGAGGCGGCGGGCGATACCTATAGCGGCATCGAAGGCGTCGTCGGCTCCAATTCGCACGACATGATAACCGGCGACGCCGGCGACAATCTCCTCGAAGGCCGGACGGGCAATGATCAACTGTGCGGTGGGTCGGGCAACGACACGCTGCTCGGCGAGGCGGGCAACGACACGTTGCTCGGCGGCGAGGGATCGGATGTGTTGGTCGGCGGGGATGGCTTCGACACGGCCGGGTATTGGAGCGCGAAGGCCGGTGTGGTGGTCAACCTGGTCACGGGCGGCACAGGTGGCGAGGCTGCGGGCGATACCTACAGCAGCATTGAGCGTGTCGTCGGATCCAATCTGAACGACCGCATCACCGGCGACGCCGGCAACAACGTGCTCGAAGGCCGGATGGGCAATGACACGCTGGTTGGCGGGCTGGGGAAGGACACTCTGGCAGGTGGCGCCGGCAATGACCTGTTCCTTTTCAACGCCACCGACGAGATGGGCAATTCGGTGGGCACGCGCGATGTCATCCTGGACTGGAACCTCGGTGACTTGATTGGGCTGTCGGGGATCGACGCAGATGCGTCGCTTGCCGGCGACCAGGCCTTCAGCTTTATCGGTTCTGCGGCCTTCAACGAGGCGATCGCAGGCGAGGTCAGGGCCGTGAGTGGCTCGACGACGCTGGTGGAGATCAAGGTCGGAACGGGAACCACTTCGACCGTTCAGATCGAGATCGCGGCCAGTGTGACCCTCAGTGCCAGCGACTTCATCCTCTAGGGTTTGTGGACACTTACCTGAGCCACAGGATGGTGGCGGCGAGTGTCACGATGGCGAGGTAGTTGCGGGCGGTTTTTTCGTAGCGGGTGG
>LNFM01022536.1_pt1 | contig 13039 bp, 13 predicted proteins | sample 596031 | NCBI WGS metagenome assembly LNFM01 (sample SAMN04254537, study PRJNA301005) | activated carbon metagenome | isolation source: dual media filters at the Ann Arbor, Michigan drinking water treatment plant | place: USA: Ann Arbor
TGCTGTCGGGGAAGTCGGGCGTGCGCATGCCGTCGACCATCAGCAGGACGCGATTGCCGCCGATGCCGCGGATCACGAAGTTCTGGAAGCCGGCACGGTTCGGGTTGTTGCCGACGGTGACGCCGGGCTCGTTGCGAACCAGATCGCGGACGTCCTGCATGTTCTCGCGATCGATGTTCTCGGTGGTGATCACCGACACGGTCGCCGGCACGTCCTCGAGCGCTCGCCGGCTGCGCATCGCGGCCGTCGTCACGGCGTCGAGCTGGGTGGGCACCGCCTGGGTGGCGGGCGGTGCCTGCGTCGGATCGGCGGTCGCCGGAACCGTCGGCGCTTGTGCCCAGGCGGGTAAGCTCAGAGGTGCACTGATAGCCGTTGTGGCCATCAGCGCGTAGACGGTGCGCAGCTTCATTTGAGCCAGGTCCCCAAGAACAAAAAAAGGACGCCTGGCTTGCAGAATTCCCTCGCGGGACCGGCTGGCTGGGCAGTTTAGCCGAGGAGGGATGGCCCCTCGGGGTTTCGGACTATTTCGTCAGGATGAGTTTGTTCGAGGCGGTGAGGCGCAGTCGGTACATGACGGCGCCGTGGCGGATCACGAGTTCCCGCCGTCCCTGCAGGAGCGCGGCGCTGTCAACGGCGGGAACGGTCACTTCCAGCCTGTCGCTCTGCGCATCCAACACCCGAAGCGGACGGGTCATGTCGTTCATGGCGTCTCTCACTGCCCTCGATAAAATAATTTGCGAACGACTCTCAATTGCATAGACTGTCGTTCCCGTCAAGCGCCTTCAACTTTCGGTGAGGTCATGCAAACCATTCAGGAACAGCGGCTTAGCGCCTTGCAGAGCGACCCGAAGCCGGGCTGTGGGAACGCCGGTTGCGCCTGCGCCTTGCCGATCAGTGAACGGTTCGTGTTGTGGGCGCTGCGGCAATGGCAGCAGGACCGCGCGCTGCCCCGCGAAGGCTCGATCCTCCATCGCGGCTTCAAGGTCGCGGGCGTTCTCGACGCCCTGCCGGATTTCGCGATCGCCATGGACGCGTTCCTGTTCGGCGCACGGCGCGCCATGGAGATCCACGTGCCGACCTGCTCGAGCGTCAGCCACGATGAAGCGGTGATGGTCGCGCTCTGCGGTCTCGCCCAGGCCGATCATGACGGGCCGCTGCTGGCGTCGCTCGACATCATGATGGCGCCCACCGCCTCTCGCGTGGCCGCGATCCGGCTGAAGGCCTTTGCCGTCGCGCTCGCCGGCGCGGGCCTCAGGATCGCTCCGGCGGCCGGTGCCGCCGCCGGTCGTCTCAATTGAAAGCCACCGTCATGACCGCACCGATGCCCGATCGCCTCACCGACCTGCAGCACGCCATGCGCGTGATCGCGGATGCCGTCGAAGGCCTGCCCGCGGAGTGCCGCGATCTCGCCGGCAACGCGTTGCTCAATGTCGCCGCCGAGGCCGTGGCCCAGGATGTCGGCTGCACCGAAGCCGGACGCATATTCGCCCGGCTGGGCGATCTCCTGTCGCGCGGCCTGCAGCCGCCGGCCCAGGAGGCGGTCTCCCTGTCCGGCTTCGATGCATGACGGTCGATTTCGCCCGCACGATACCGATCCTCGCCTCCCTCGACATCGCCGAGACCAGCGCCTTCTATGTCGACTGGCTGAGCTTCGCGGTCGGCTATCGGGACGGCAGCTACCTGATCGTCAAACGCGACGACATGGAACTGCATTTCTGGAAGACGGACGATCGGCGGTTTCCCGAGAACACGTCCTGCTACATCCGCGGCGGCCAGGTCGCCGCGCTCCACGCGGAGTACACCGCGCGCGGCGTGCCCAACCTGTCCCTCTTCCTGGTGCGACCGTGGAAGATGAAGGAATTCTACATCCACGATCCGCACGGCAACCTGCTGAAGTTCGGCTGCGGCGAATGGTGAGACGTTAGATCTCGATGCGGCTGCCCAGTTCGACCACGCGGTTGGTCGGCAGGCCGAAGAAGTCGCCGGCGCTGGCCGAGAAACGCGACAAGGTGAGGAAGAGCTTCTCCTGCCACCGCGGCAGCAGCGGTTTGCTGGCGTCCACATAGGTGTTGCGGCCGATGAAGTAGGACGTGCGCATCGGGTCGAAGGGTATGCCCTTGTCCTCGAGCAGGACGAGGGCGCTCGGCACGTCGGGCTGCTCCATGAAGCCGTAATGCAGCACGACCCGGTGCACGCCCTTCCCGAGATGCGTGACCTGGCTTCGGCCTTCGGACGACACGAAGGGGATATCGGCGACCTCGATGCTCAGCAGCACGACGTGCTCGTGCAGCACCTCGTTGTGCTTCAGATTGTGCATCAGCGAGCGCGGCGCATTGGTGGAGGTGGCGGTGAGGTAGACGGCGGTGCCCTGCGGCCGGTGTACGCGCGCCGGATTGATGCTCTCGAGCAGCGTCTCCAGCGGCAATGCATCGTCCTGCTCGCGCTTGGCCACGGCCGCCCGGCCGGTCAGCCAGGTCCACATGCAGAGGAAGATCACGGCGGCGATCGCCAGCGGCACCCATCCACCGTCGAGGAACTTCAGCATGTTGGAGGAGAGCAGGGCCAGGTCGACCGCAATGAAGGCGCCGAACACGAGGATGCTGAGCGGCCAGCCCCACTTCCAGTACCGCACGGCCAGAACGAACACCAACGTGCTGGTGATCAGCATCGTGCCGGTGACGGCGATGCCATAGGCCGAAGCGAGATTGGTCGACGACTTGAACGCCAAGATCAGGATAACGACGCCCAGCATCTGCAGCCAGTTCACCACCGGGAGGTAGACCTGCCCGAACTCGCTGGCCGAGGTGTGCTGGATGTGGACTCTCGGGCTGAGGCCGAGCAGCGCTGCCTGCTTGGCCATCGAGAAGGCGCCCGAGATCGTGGCTTGCGAGGCGATCACCGTGGCCGCGGTGGCGAGGCCGACCAGCGGATAGAGCGCCCAGTCGGGGGCGAGGTTGAAGAACGGATTGGCGAGCGCGCTCGGGTCGCTCAGGATCAGGGCGCCCTGCCCATAGTAGTTGAGCAGCAGCGCCGGCAGCACGAGGCCGAGCCAGGCGAGCCGGATGGGCTTGGCACCGAAATGGCCCATGTCGGCGTACAGCGCCTCGGCGCCGGTGATGGCGAGCGTGATCGCGCCCAGTGCAACGAAGGCCACGATCTTCTCGCGCATGGCGAAGCCCACGGCATGGTGCGGCGAGAGTGCCGCCAGCACGTCCGGGCGCTGTACGATCTGGTGCGCGCCGAGTGCTGCCAGCACGACGAACCAGAGCAGTGTTATCGGCCCGAACCATTTGCCGATGCCGCTGGTGCCGAAATGCTGGACCGAGAACAGCGCGACGATGACGCCGATTGCAATCGGGATGACCATCGGCTGGAAGGCCGGGGTGGCGACGGTCAGTCCCTCGACGGCGCTCAGCACCGAGATGGCGGGCGTGAGCAGGCAGTCGCCGTAGAACAGGGCCGCACCGGCAATGCCCAGCATGAGATACAAGCGACGGCGCCAGTGCGACGCGATGTTCGCCTGGCTGGAGACCAGCGCCATCAGCGCCAGCACGCCTCCCTCGCCCTTGTTGTCGGCACGCATGACCACGGCCACGTATTTCAGCGTGACGACGACGATCAATGCCCATGTAATGAGCGACAGCATGCCCAGCACGTTGTCGTGCGTGGGCTGGATGCCGGTGTACTCGCTGAAGCACTCCTTGACCGTGTAGAGCGGGCTGGTGCAGCGGCCAGGGTCAGTGCCGCCCGGCGCCGCCGGCCGGCGGGTTCGATCACAGTGCCGCTGGCGGCCATCGTTCGGTCATCTCTCCCCTTGGACAATTGATCCTAGCGGCGAATTCCGGGACGCTGCAGTCCAGAATTCGTAACAAAGGAGGAAACGATGGCCGAGAGCGAGAATTACAAGAAGGGTAGCGAAATGAGGGCGACTCTCATGGGGGAGAAATTCGCCGCCGACATGAACAAGTCGGTCTACGACGACCCCATGATGCAGAAATTCGGCGACTACGCCCGCGAGGCAGTCTTCGGCATGCTGTGGTCGCGTCCCGGCCTCGACCTCAAGACCAAGACGCTGATCTGCGTCATTTCCGACACCGCCCAGGCACGCTGGCCGGAACTCGCGATCCATCTTCGCATGGCCCGTCGCCAGGGCTGGACGGAGGATGAATTGTCCGAGGCGCTGATGCATCTTTGCGGCTATATCGGCCTGCCGTCGGTGCGCGAGGCCATGCTCACCGCCAAGGAAGTGTTCGAGGAACTGCGCAAGGAAGGTTGATCGGAGGAACCTCACCCTGAGGAGCGGCCGCAGGCCGCGTCTCGAAGGGTAGGCACCCGCACTGTGGCCCGTCCTTCGAGACGGCCGCAGAGTTTACCCCGAGGCAGTCGAGGGGCGGCCTCCTCAGGACGAGGGATATGATGATGCTGATGACGGTGAGCGATCTGCCGCTCGAGAGGATCGCGCGCGGCAAGGTGCGCGATGTCTATGCGGTGGATGCGGAACGGCTGTTGCTGGTCGCGACCGACCGGGTGAGCGCCTACGACGTGGTGATGGCCGAGCCCATCCCGCACAAGGGCGCCGTGCTGACCCAGGTCAGCGCCTGGTGGTTCCGCCAGCTGGGCGACATCGTCGACCATCACATGATCTCGGCCGACGCCGACGAGATCATCGCCGCGGTGCCCGCCCTGAAGGGTCACCGCGCCGAGATCGCCGGGCGCGCCATGCTCTGCCGGCGCGGCACGGTCTTCCCGATCGAATGCGTGGTCCGCGGCTACATCACCGGATCGGCCTGGCGGGAATATGCCAAGGCCGGGACCCTGGCCGGCGAGACCCTGCCCGAGGGCCTGAAGGAGAGCGGCCGCCTCGATCCGCCGATCTTCAGCCCGGCGACCAAGGCCGAGAGCGGCCACGACGAGAACATCACCATCGCGCAGATGCGGAACGCGCTGGGCGCCGAGGTCACCGCCGAGCTCGAAAGGCTGACCCGGCTCGTCTACACGCGCGGCCGCGACGTCGCCCTGAAGCAGGGCATCATCATCGCCGACACCAAGTTCGAGTTCGGCCGCACCGCCGATGGCAGGATCCTGCTGATCGACGAGGTGATGACGCCGGATTCCTCGCGCTTCTGGCCGCTCGACGGTTACGAGGAGGGGCGGTCGCAACCCAGCTTCGACAAGCAGCCGCTGCGCGACTGGCTCGATGTCGAGCGCCATGCCGGCCGCTGGAACGGCGAGGCGCCGGCGCCCCGGCTGCCCGCGGAGGTCGTGGAGGCGACCAGCAAGCGGTACCTGGAGGCCTACCGGCGGCTGACCGGCGCCGAACTCACGGTGTCGTAGAACCTGCTTGTCCTCCCCCGACATGCGGGAGAGGACAAGCGCAAAGCGACATATGGGCCTCGAACTGTGGCAGCCGGTTCAGAGTTCCAGGCGCCGCAGTCGGAGTGCATTTCCGATGACGCTGACCGAACTCAGCGCCATGGCGGCGGCGGCGAAGATGGGGCTGAGGGTAATTCCGAGGAGCGGATAGAGCGCGCCCGCCGCGATCGGCACACCGGCCGCGTTGTAGACGAAGGCGAAGAACAGGTTCTGCCGGATGTTGGCCATCGTTGCCCGGGAGAGATGGCGGGCGCGGGCGATGCCCAGCAGGTCGCCCTTCACCAGGGTGATGCCGGCACTCTCGATGGCGATGTCGGTGCCGGTGCCCATGGCGATGCCGACGTCGGCGGCGGCCAGGGCGGGCGCGTCGTTGATGCCGTCGCCGGCCATGGCGACCACGCGGCCCTCTGCCTTGAGGCGCTGAACGATCCGCGCCTTGTCTTCCGGCAGGACTTCGGCCTCGACGGCGTCGATGCCCAGCCGGGCCGCGACCGACGCGGCGGTGCGCCGGTTGTCGCCGGTCAGCATGACGATGTGCAGGCCCGCTTCACGAAGACGCTTCAGCGCCTCCGGCGTCGTTTCCTTGAGGGGATCGCTTACCGAGAGCAGCCCCTCGGTCCTGCCGTCGACCGCCAGCAGCACGACCGTGGCGCCCTCCTGCCGCAGCGCATCGGCTTTCGCGTCGGCCGCGGCGACGTCGATCCCGGCCTCGCGCAGGAAGGCGGCATTGCCGAGCAAAAGGCGACGGCCTTCGACGGTGCCCGAGACGCCCTTGCCGGCGGGCGAAGTGAAACCCTCGACATTGGCCATCGCCACGCCGCGTGACTTCGCACCGGCCAGGATCGCGACGGCAATCGGATGCTCGCTCCCGCGCTCCAGGCTGGCGGCCAACCGCAGTATCTCATTCTCGGACAGACGGCCGAGGGGCTCCACCGCCGACAGGACCGGTTTGCCGAGCGTGAGCGTGCCGGTCTTGTCGACGACGAGCGTGTCGACCTTCTCCAGGCGCTCGAGCGCCTCGGCATTGCGGATCAGGATGCCGGCGGCGGCGCCGCGGCCGACGCCCACCATGATCGACATGGGGGTCGCGAGCCCAAGCGCGCAGGGGCAGGCGATGATCAGCACGGAGACTGCCGCTACCAGCGCGTAGGAGAAGGCGGGCGAGGGGCCCCAGATCGACCAGGCGGCAAAGGCCATCACCGAGACGGCGATCACCGTCGGCACGAACCAGCCCGCGACGATGTCGGCGAGACGCTGGATCGGCGCGCGGCTGCGCTGCGCCTCGGCCACCATCTTGACGATCCGCGACAGCATCGTGTCGCTGCCGACCAGCTCGGCCTTCATGACACCGTGCCGCCGATCACCCGGGCACCAACCGCCTTCGAGACGGGCATGGGTTCGCCGGTGATGCTCGATTCGTCGACCGATCCCGCGCCCTCGCTCACGGCGCCATCGACCGGCACCTTCTCGCCGGGGCGAACGCGCAGCCGGTCACCGACCGCGATCCGGTCGATCGCGACCTCGACGTCGTTGCCGTCGGGATCGATGCGCAGCGCCGTGCGCGGCGCCAGTCCCAGCAAGGCCTTGATGGCGCCGCCGGTCGCATCGCGGGCGCGCAGCTCGAGGACCTGTCCGACCAGCACCAGAACGACGATCACCGCGGCCGGCTCGAAATAGACCGGCACCGACCCGTCGGCGCCGCGCAGGCCGGCGGGGAACAGGCCGGGCGCGATCGTCGCCACGACGCTGTAGGCCCAGGCGACGCCGGTGCCCAACGCGATCAGCGTGAACATGTTGAGATGGCCGGTCCGCACCGACTGCCAGCCGCGCACGAAGAAGGGCCAGCCGGCCCACAGGACGACCGGCGTCGCGAGCGCCAGCATCAGCCACGGCATGAGGCCGTGCGGCAGGAACCGGTGCAGGTCGAGCAGGTGTCCGCCCATGTCGAGGATCACGAGGGGGACGGCGAGCGCGCCGCCGATCCACAGGCGCCGCGTCATGTCGAGAAGCTCTTCGTTCGGCCCATCGTCGAGCGTGATCTCGGCGGGCTCCAGGGCCATGCCGCAGATCGGGCAGCCGCCCGGGCCGACCTGCCGGATCTCGGGATGCATGGGACAGGTGAAGATCGTGCCGGGCGCGACCGGTGCTGCGGCGGGTGCCTCCTCGGGCTTCAGATAACGGACGGGGTCGGCGGTGAACTTCTGCAGGCACTTGGGGTTGCAGAAGTAATAGGTCTGCCCTTCGTGAACGGTCGTGTTCTTCGCGCCGTCGATCTTCACCTTCATCCCGCAGACGGGATCGATGGCGATGGCGGGGTCCACGGCCGGTGTGTGGGAAGCATGGCAGCAGGTATGGCTCATGCTTGCCATGTATACCCTACGGGGGTATGGTTCAAGCATGAATGAGAAGCTCAAGAAGTCGCAGCTCGCGCGTCTCAGCCGGATCGAGGGCCAGGTGCGGGGCGTGGCGCGCATGATCGAGGAGGAGCGCTACTGCATCGACGTGCTGACCCAGATCCGCGCCGTGCGCGCCGCGCTCGACAAGGTCGAGCAGGAGACGCTGGGCGATCACCTGCAACATTGCGTGGCGCACGCCTTCCATGGCGGTTCGGAGAAGGACCGGCAGATCAAGATCGACGAGCTCCTGGAGGTTCTGGACAGTCGTCGCCGCTAGCCTCGTCGGCGCCGCATGGCATGCAAATTGCTGCTTGGTTCCCTGGAAATTCGGGGACGATCCAGGGGGTTCGCATGTTCCGTCACTTGTTGTCCGGTCTCGCCGTGGCTGCCGCTTTCGTCTCTGTCGCCACTGCGCAGGATCTGCCCAAGAGCCAGTTCAAGGTGATCGGGCTGAACAGTCCGACTCCGGTGTCGATCCACGACGAGCTGCCGTTCTGGCGCAAGACGATCCCCGAGGCTTCCAAGGGCGCCATCACCGTGGACGTGACGCCGCTCGACCAGATGGGCATCGACGACAAGACCATGCTGCGGCTGCTGAAGCTCGGCGTCATGGACTTCGCCGCGATGGATATCTCCAAGATGGCCGGCGACGACCCGCGTTTCGAGGCCTGCGATCTCGCCGGCCTCACGCTCACGCCCGCCAAGGCGCGCGAAGCCTGCGACGCCTATCGCGCCGTGATCGATCGCCAGATGCAGAAGAACTGGAATGCAAAGCTGCTGGCCTTCGGCGGCAACACGCCCCAGGTCTTCTGGTGCCGCGACGTGCTGGCCGGCCTGGAAGGTCTCAAGGGCAAGAAGATCCGCGTCTTCAACAACACGATGCGTGACTTCCTGAGCGGCGTCGGCGGCACCGCCGTCAGCATGGCCTTCGCCGAGGTGGTACCGGCGCTCAACAATGGCGTGGTCGATTGCGGCGTGACCGGCAGCCTGTCGGGCAACACGGCGGGTTGGGCCGAGGTCACCAAGTCGATCTACCCGATGTCGCTGGGCTGGAGCATCAACGTGCTGGCGGTCAACCTCGACACCTGGAAGCGGCTCGACCCCAAGACACAGGCCTTCCTGACCGAGCAGTTCAAGGCCTACGAAGACAAGATGTGGAAGACGATCGAGACGACGACCGGCGAGGCCGACAACTGCAACACCGGCAAGCAGCCCTGCACGATGGGCAAGCTCGCCAAGACCACGATCGTCCCGGTCAAGCCCGAGGAGATGGACACGCACAAGAAGCTGGTCGAGGGCGCCGTCCTCGCCGGCTGGGCGAAGCGCTGCGGGGCGGCGTGCGCCAAGGAATGGAACGAGACGGTCGGCAAGACGCTCGGCCTGAAGGCGCCGACGCCCTAGCCGGCGGCTTCATCACATGATCGGTGTCCGGCGCTTCGCCCAGTGGGGCCTCTGGTTCGGCGGCGCGCTGGTTCTCCTGGCCGCGGTGCTGATCGGCATCGACGTGCTGATGCGCAAGTTCCTCGCGCTGTCGATCGGCGGCGCCGACGAGCTGGCCGGCTACTCGCTCGCGATCGGGACGACGTGGGGGCTGGGCGCCGCCCTGCTCGATCGCGCCCACATCCGCATCGACTCCTTGTACGTCCTGTTCCCCCAGAAGCTGCGGTTGGTGCTCGATCTCGTGGCACTCGTGCTGTTCACCGGGTTCTTCGCCTTGACCCTGTGGCACGGCTTCGGGGTCGTCGCGCAGTCCTGGACGTCGGAATCGCGCAGCCAGTCCGCCCTCGAGACCCCCACCATCATCCCGCAGTTCCTCTGGCTTGCCGGCCTGATGGCCTTCGTCGGAGTGGCGTCGATCCTGCTGGTGCAGGCTCTCCGGCTGGGTGCGGCGGGCGACGTGAACGGCATGGCCCGGCTGATCAGCACGCGCTCGGCGGCGGAAGAGGTGGAAGAGGAGGTCCGCGACCTGAAGGACCGCCTGGTCCGCGAGGGGAGAAATTGACGTGCTGATCGTCACCCTGCTCATCCTCATCGGCCTGCTCGCGCTGGCCATTCCGGTTGCGGCGGCCCTGGGCGTCCTCGGCCTGTCGCTGTCGAGCATCTACTCGAAGCTGCCCCTGTCACTCGCCATGGGCGAGATCGCCTGGGGCACGTCTAACAACTTCCTGCTGGTCGCCATTCCCTTCTTCGTGCTGCTGGGCGAGATCCTGCTGCGCTCCGGCATGGCCGAGCGCATGTACAACGCCCTGGTGCTCTGGGTGCCCTGGCTGCCCGGGGGCCTCATGCATTCCAACATCGCCTCGTGCGCCATGTTTGCGGCAACCTCGGGTTCGAGCGTCGCAACCGCCGCGACCATCGGCACGGTCGCGCTCGGGGAGGTCGAGAAGCGCGGCTACTCGGAGCGGCTGTTCCTCGGCACCATCGCGGCCGGCGGCACGCTTGGCATCCTCATTCCGCCGTCGATCAACATGATCGTCTATGGCGTTCTCACGGAGACCTCGATCCCCAAGCTGTACCTCGCGGGATTCATTCCCGGCCTCGTGCTGGCCGCCCTGTTCAGCCTGACGGTGCTGGTGATCTGCCTCATCTGGCCGGCAATGGGCGGCAGGCCGACCACGACGAGCTGGGCTCAGCGCATGGCGGCCTTGCCCGACCTGATCCCGCCGCTCGTCATCTTTGTCGCCGTGATCGGCTCGATCTACGCCGGTTGGGCGACCGCCACCGAGTCGGCGGCGCTGGGCGTGATCGCCTCGATCGGAATTGCCGCAGCCTATCGTCGGCTGACGCTGCGCACGCTCCTCAACGCTTTCGAGGGAACGATGCGCACGACCGCCATGATCATGGCGATCCTGCTCGCGGCCTACTTCCTCAACTTCGTCATCACCTCGATCGGGCTCACAGGGCAAGTCAATCGCTTCATCACCAGTCTCGGCCTCTCGAAGGTCCAGCTCCTGATCGTCGTGGTGCTGTTCTATTTCGTCCTTGGCATGTTCATGGAAACCCTGTCGATGATGGTGGCGACGGTGCCGATCATCGCGCCGATCATGATCACGGCCGGCTACGACCCGATCTGGTTCGGCATCATGATCATCATCCTGATGGAACTGGCCATGATCACGCCGCCGGTCGGCATCAACCTCTATGTCGTCCAGGGCCTGCGCAAGAAGGGCCGGATCGACGACGTGATCATCGGCACGTCGCCCTTCGTGATCACCATGCTGCTGATGCTGGTGGCGCTGTCGATCTGGCCACAAATTGCGCTGTGGCTGCCGCAGATGGCGGCAACCTAGACTAGGTCCCTGCCAGCGTAATCACGATGTTGCCGGCGCCGTCGCGCTCGGCGCGTGCGCCAGGCGGGACCACGCAGGTCGTGTCGTATTCGTCGATGATCAGCGGGCCGGTCTTGGCTTCGGCGAGATCGGCGCGACTCACGACCGGCGTGTCCATCCAGCCGTGCTTGTCGCCGAACCAGGCGCGGCGCGAGGCCTGACCCTTGGCCTCGACCCGGCTCGGCCGCACGTTCTGCGGCACGCCGCTGCCCTCGCGCAGGCCCGCGCCCACGAGCTGGATGGCGACCAGCTCGACCGGCTCGTCGGGACCGGCGCGGTGGCCATAGGTGCGCTCGTGCTCCTGCCCGAAGGCTTCCTCGAGATGCGTCACCATGCGGGCGTCGATCGGCCCGTCCGGCACCGGCACGGTGAGCTCGTAGCTCTGCCCCTTGTAGTGCAGCGCCGCGGAGCGTTTCAGCCTTGCGCTCGCGCCCGTGAAGCCTTCCTCGGCGAGCTGCGTGTCGGCCTGTCGGGCCATCGCCGTCCAGGCGCGATCGATCTCGCCGAGATCGGCCTGGCGCAGCAGGCGCCGGAAGGTTCGCGCATAGTGGTGCTCGACGTCGGCATAGAGCAGGCCGAAGGACGAGAAGAGGCCGGCCGACGGCGGCACGATTACGCGAGCGATGCCCAGGGCCGCGGCCATGCCCGCTGCGAACAAGGGCCCGTTGCCGCCGAAGGCGAACAGCGAGAACTCGCGCGGATCGCGGCCGCGTTCGGTCGACACCGCCTTGATGGCGCGGATCATGTTGGAGGCCGCGATCAGGTGCGCGCCATAGGCGGCGCGCTCGACCGTCATGCCGAGGGGCCTGGCGATCTTCTCCTCGAAGGCCGCCCGCGCCTTGTCGGCGTTGAGCTTCACGGCGCCGCCCACGAGATGGCCGGGATTGATGTAACCCAGCAGCACGTTGGCGTCGGTGATGGTCGGCGCCTCGCCACCCTTGTCGTAGCAGACTGGACCGGGGAAGGCGCCGGCGCTCTCCGGTCCCGCCTGCAGCGCGCCGCCGGGATCGATCCAGACATGGCTGCCGCCGCCCGCGCCCACTTCGGCGAGGTCGATGGCGGGGACCTTCAAGGTGTAGCCCGCGCCGGTGAGCAGTCGCGAGCCGATCATGATGCCCGCGCCGACGGCATATTCCTGGGCGCGCGCGACCTCGCCATCCTCGACCATCGAGGCCTTGGCGGTGGTACCACCCATGTCGAAGGTGATGATCTTCTCGAGTTTCTTGGCGCGGGCCAGCGCCTGCGCGCCGACCACACCGCCGGCCGGGCCCGACTCGATGATGTTCATCGGCCGCTCGGCGGCGGCGGTATCGGTGGTGAGGCCGCCGTTCGACTGCATCAGCAGCAACCGGGCGGGAATGCCGGCCCCGTCGAGTCCGCGCCGCAGCGCATGCAGGTAGGTCGCCACGATCGGCATCACATAGGCGTTGATGACCGTGGTCGAGGTCCGCTCGTATTCCTTGATCTCGGGCAGGATCTCGCAGGAGACGCTGAGCGGCAGGTGCGGCGCCTTGCGGGCGACGATGTCGCGCAGCATCAGTTCGTGCGCCGGATTGGCGAAGGAATTCAGCAGGCAGATGGCGATCGCCTCGACCTTCTCGTCCAGCAACTCATCGACGGCGCGCTCGGCATCGGCCGGATCGAGCGCCCGATCGATCTTGCCGGCATGGTCGACGCGCTCGTCCACGACCTTGCGCAGGTAGCGCTCGACCAGCGGCTCCGGCTTGGTCCAGGCGAGATCGTAGAGCTTGGGCATGCGCAGGGTGCGGATCTCCAGCACATCGCGGAAACCCTTGGTCGTGATCAGGCCGACCCTCGCGCCCTTGTGCTCGAGGATCGCGTTCGAGGCGACCGTGGTGCCGTGGCGGATCTCCTCGATGGCGCCGCCGTCGAGCCCGGTCTCGCGGAAGACTTCGCTCAAGCCGTCGACGATCGCCTGGG
>LNFM01010472.1_pt1 | contig 13037 bp, 10 predicted proteins | sample 596031 | NCBI WGS metagenome assembly LNFM01 (sample SAMN04254537, study PRJNA301005) | activated carbon metagenome | isolation source: dual media filters at the Ann Arbor, Michigan drinking water treatment plant | place: USA: Ann Arbor
ATCTTTTTCGAAAATTCCTCGAGCTCCTGCCAGGTCTTGGGGGCCTTCTCCGGGTCCAGGCCCGCCTTCTGGAAGGCATCCTTGTTGTAATAGAGGATCGGCGTCGACGAGTTGAACGGCATCGACAGCATGTTGCCGTCGGTGTCGGTGTAGTAACCAACCACCGCCGGCAGATAGGCCTTCGGATCGAAAGTCTCTTTCGCGTCAGCCATCAGCTTGTACACTGGGTAGACGGCGCCCTTGGCTGCCATCATCGTGGCGGTGCCGACCTCGAACACCTGCACGATATGTGGCGCCTGCTTGGCGCGGAAAGCGGCGATCGCACCGGTCATCGTCTCGGTATAGGTTCCCTTGTAGACAGGGACGACCTTGAACTCCGCCTGGCTCTTGTTGAAGCCGTCGGCGATCGCTTGCGTCTTCTCGCCAAGCTCTCCGCCCATCGCGTGCCAGAGTTGAATCTCGGTCTGCGCGACGGCCGCCTGCCCCATAGCCAAGCTGCCGGCGACGGCGGCGACCAAGGCGGCGCTCCTGAAGGGATTGAGCATTCGGCTCTCCATTGTTGGCTGCACGCATCCGGCTCTAGGCGAGCGACATGACGGTTGATTGACAGATGCGAGAATCACCAGCGTATCGGACTTCTGACGCCGATGGCTCACACCTGAAAGCACGCTTCCTCCATCGGCGCCTTTTTTGTCTTGGCCCACGTTGCGGGCAGCGCCTCCAGAGGGGTACGCTCGCACCCGGGCACGGCATGCGTCAATCCTGGGCATGTCTGACGAAGACGTGGAGGATTTGAGGTTCATGGCACAATCGCCGATGTGGAAAGAATTGACGGCTGCGGAAATCCGCGAACTCGCGCGGCGAGACGCGACGGCGATCCTGCCCGTCGCCTCCATGGAGCAGCACGGCCCGCACCTCGCCGTCGGCGTCGATACGGTGTTATGCGAGGGCGTTTGCCGCCTCGCGGCAGAGGCCGTGATGGACGACATGCCCATCATTGTCGCGCCCACGCTCTGGTGCGGCATGGCCGAGCACCACATGGCTTTCGGCGGCACCTTCACGTTCGATATTCCGACCTATCGCGCCGTGCTCCTCGCCTTTCTCAAAAGCATCGCGCGCCACGGCTTCACCAAGGTCTTCATCGTCAATGGCCATGGCGGCAACATCTCGGCGCTGGCAGCGTTCCTGCCCGACTTCGCCGCCGAGACCGGATTGAAGGTTCGCGCGACCACCTATTTCGAGCTCGCGCAGCCCGCCATCGACCCGATCCTCGACGACCAGGAGCGCATCCGCCACGCCTGCGAAGGCGAGACGTCGTTGATGATGGCGCTCGCGCCCGAACTCGTGCGCCATAACAAGCTCGCCGAGGCCGTGGGGCCCAGCCACTCGACGCCGCGGCCCCTGGGCGTCGGTCAATTCCGGTCCTACCGGTCGTTCACCGAGACCGGTGTCGTCGGCGATGCCCGCAAAGCCACGAAGGCGAAAGGCGAGCGGCTGGCGATCGTGTGCCGCGACGCCATCGTCGCGGTGCTACAGGACCCGGAGGCGTGGGCCTGAGCCCACGCATACGATCGAGGTCGGCGAAATGCCTCGTTTCGCTCACGCCGACTGACCATTTCGCATAGCGACACGGCCTCAGCCGTAGCTGCGCTCGTCGGCAATCACCTTGCCGTCGTTCGGGAGAGAGCCAGGCTCCACCAACTCTATCGTAGCCCGCAGCTTGGTTGCCTCCTGCACCGCCTCAGCCAACCTCTCTGCGAGACCGGCCTTGCTCCCCGACGCCTCGGCCTTCAAGGTCATGACGTCCTGCTCGCCCGATCGGCCCACCACCAGCCGCAGTCGCCCGAGGCCGTCCACGCGCTTGGCCACGTCCGCAATCTGCTCGGGGTGCACGAACATGCCCTTCACTTTCGTGGTCTGGTCCGCCCGGCCGAGCCAGCCCTTGATCCGCATGTTGGTGCGCCCGCACACGCTTTGACCCGCAAGAACCGCCGAAAGATCACCCGTCGCGAGCCGGATCATGGGGTAGTCACGATTGAAGGCGGTGACCACCACCTCGCCGACCTCACCCTCGGGAACCGGGTCTCCCGTGCCGGGTCGCACGATCTCGACGATGACGCCCTCGTCGACGATCATCCCCTCCACCGTGCCGTCCGGACCAGGGCTCTCATAGGCTATGAGGCCCACGTCCGCCGTCGCGTAGCACTGGAAGACAGCGACGCCGCGCTCGCCGTACTCCTGGCGGAGCGACGGGAAGAGCGCGCCGCCCCCCACCATGGCCTTCTTGATCGACGACGCGTCGCGGCCGAGTTCTCTCGCCTTGTCGAGCAGGATCTTCAGGTAATCGGGCACGCCGACATAGACGCTGGGTCGCAGCTTCTCGATGGCGTCGAGTTGCTGCTCCGTCGCGCCCGGGCCAGCGGCGATCACGGTGCAGCCGAGTGCCCGGGCGCCTGCATCGAGGATCCAACCGCCGGGCGTGAGGTGGTAGGCAAACGTATTGTGTACGAGATCACTGGAGCGAATGCCCATGGCATAAAGCGCGCGGGCCGAGCGCCACCAATCGTGACCGAGGCCTTCGGGCTCGAAGATCGGGCCCGGCGACATGAACGTCCGGCCGATACGACCGGGCTCGCTGGTCGCGAAGCCACCGTAGGGAGGACGGGCTGTCTGCAAGTCCTTCAGCGAGGACTTGCGGAGCAGAGGAACCTTCGCCAAAGCGGCGCGAGAGGTGATCGACGCGATGTCGACACCGGCGAGTTGATCACGCCACCCCGGACAATCCGAGATCGCGCGCCCCAGCAGTCCCGGCAGCAGAGCCATCTGCGCGGCCTCCCTGGCCTCGCGCGGGCGGGTCTCGAGAGAATCGAGGAATTCCTGAGCCATAACTCCTCCCAGCATCGGTCTCGTGTGCCCACCCCGCCTTCGCAGCGCCAGCGCTCCGAATGGAACGACCGGTAACGGATGGGTAATCTAGACATCGCGTTATGCACCAACCCTGGCAACACGATGTTATCTATTGCGCAGCGGAGATTTCCGCCGCACCAACGCTACAAGGACACCAGGAGAAAGTCCGTGACCGGTACGAGCCTGCTCATCTCTGCCATGTACGCGACCTTCAACATCGTGAACCATAAGCCGTTCACTCCCGACAGCTTTCCCTATGTGCTGGCACTGCTCATGGTGGCAGCGATCCTGACCTGCCTGGCGAGCGTATCGCTGCACTCCGGGTCCGGGGTGAAGCGCTCCGCACCGAAAGGCGCGAGGCTTCGCAATATCCGCCGCTTGTCGGGGCCGAACCCACGCCGGATCTGACGGTAGGACTGGGCGGATGCCGGAACCCGGCATGCCATAGGCAAGGTGTGCAGACGTCACGCCAGCCAGCGCTTGCGTCGCTTGTATTGCTTCACGTCGCGGAAGCTTCTGCGCTCACCCGCCCCGCCGGTACCAAGGTAGAATTCCTTGACGTCGGCATTCTCACGCAATGCTGCGGCGTCACCGTCCAAAACCACCCGTCCATTCTCGAGGATGTACCCGTAGGTGGCGTATTTCAGCGCCATGTTGGTGTTCTGCTCGGCGAGCAGGAACGACACGCCGTCCTTCGTGTTGATATCCTTCACGATCTCGAAGATCTGCTCGACGATCTGAGGGGCCAGCCCCATCGACGGCTCATCGAGCAGCACCATCGTCGGGTTCGCCATCAAGGCGCGGCCAATTGCGCACATCTGCTGCTCGCCGCCCGACGTGTAGCCGGCCAAAGAGCCGCGCCGCTCCTTGATCCGCGGGAAATAGGCATAGACGCGCTCGAGGGATTGGCTGATGGCCGCCCGCCCGTCGCGTCGCGTGAAGGCACCGGTCAGCAGGTTTTCCTCGATGGTCAGGTGGCCGAAGCAGTGCCGTCCCTCCATGACCTGGATGCAGCCCCGCTTGACGAGGTCGCTCGGTGAAAGCCCGTCAGTCCGCTCACCCTTGAAAGTGATCGACCCCTTCGTCACTTCACCGCGCTCGGCCTTGAGGAGGTTGGAGATCGAGCGCAGGGTCGTCGTCTTGCCGGCGCCGTTGGCACCAAGGATAGCCACGATGCCGCCTTTCGGCACAGTCAGCGACACGCCCTTGAGCACGAGAATGACGTGATCGTAGATCACCTCGATGTTGTTCACTTCGACGATCGGTGCTGTCGAAGGCTGAGCGGAAGCGGAAGCAGCGGTCATGAACGTCGATCCCGAGCCAAACACGAGGTCTAGAGATAGAGATCAGGCGGCGGGCGCCGAATTGCTCCGGGTCGCCGCGCCGCCCGCCCTCCCCCCGGAGGTCAGCCTGCCTTCGAGCAGTCGACAGGCGTGATCTTCTTTTCAGCGGCATATTTCGCCGACTGCTCGGCCACGAGCGCATCGAGCACTGCCCGGTCCGCCGTGTACCAGTCGGAGATCACCTTCCACTCCTTGCCGTCCCACTGCTGGACGCGGGCGAGATCAGCGCCCTGGTGATCGGTGCACGACAACTTGAGCGGCTTCATCATGCCCTCGAAGCCAGCTTCCTTGATCCGCGCCTCGGTGATGTTGAGGTTCTCGAAGCCCCAGCGCACGTCCTCGCCGCTCAATGGCTTCTTGCCGAACTTGGCCTGCGCCGTGCGGATCGCCTCGGTGCCAATGAAGGAGTTGATCAGGCCGCGATTGTAGAGAACCTGGCCGAAATCCTCCTTGCCGTGCCCCTTGCCCTTGTCGATGACGTTCTTCTTGATCTCGGCATGCACGCCGAACTGGCCAGGGCCGTGCTGCAGCATCAGCGCCTTGTAGCCTATGGCGCCATCGCCGGCTGGCGTGACGTCAGGCTCGGCACCCGACCACCAGATCCCGATCATCTTGTCGCGCGGATAGGCGACGGCGGCCGCCTCCTTGATCGACGTGCCGTTCATCACACCCCAGCCCCACAGGAGCACATAGTCGGGACGATCCTGCCGGATCGACAACCACTGCGACTTCTGCTCGACGCCAGGATGCGTCACCGGGATGCCCTTGAACGTATAGCCGTACTTCTTGGCGAACGCCTCGAGCGCCGGGATCGGCTCCTTGCCGTAAGGGCTATCGTGATAGACGAGACTGATCTTCTTCCCCTTGAGCTTGTCGAAGCCGCCCATTTCCTTGGCCACATGCTGGATGGCTACATCCGCGCCGGTCCAATAGCTGCCCATGGCGATGAAGTTCCAGGGGAACACTGCGCCGTTGCGGCTCTCCGAGCGTCCGTAGCCGAGGGTGAGAAGAGGAATTTTGTCACCGGGGGCCTTCTCGGTGAGTGCGAACGTGATGCCGGTCGAGAGCGGGGAGACATAAGCCGCGCCGGTCGCGCCCTTGCCCTTCAGGCGCTCGTAGCACTCCACGCCCTTGTCCGTGGCGTATCCCGTTTCGCATTCTTCCCAGGAAATCTTGACGCCGTTGATGCCGCCGTCGCGTTCGTTGAGCAGCGCCAGATAGTCGAGCGTGCCGTTGGCGAACGGTACGCCGTTCACTGCATAGGCGCCCGTCCGATAGGACAGCACGGGGATGAACTGCTCGCCTTGCGCGAGCACTGGGGCTGCTGTCGCCAGTCCGAGGCCGACCAAGACCGCCGTACCGAGTAGCTTTCTCATTACTTTCCTCCTCCACTTTGTTGGCCTGAGCGGCCACTCTGGCCGACTAGGCATTTCGCGGGCTTCAAGTCTTCAGGCTTCTCGGGAACGCATCGCGGGCCCCATCGAAGCGACCGAAATCGTCTCAGTAGGGGAACGGCCAGAGGCGCAACTTCTCCTTCATGAGCGTCACGAGCCTGGCGAAGCCGTGCGGCTCCTTGATCAGCAGGAAGCAAATCAAGGAACCGAAGATGATGAACTCGAGGTGCGAGATCGTTTCGGTCGAGAGCGGGACTCCAAGCTCCGACGGGATCAGATTGAGCATGATGGGCACGATCAGGATGAACCCCGCACCGAGGAACGACCCTAGGATCGAGCCGAGCCCGCCGATGATCACCATGAACAGAAGTTGCAGCGAGCGGTCGATCGAGAAGGCGAGCGGTTCCCAGGCACCGAGATACACGAACGCCCAGAGCGCCCCCGCCACGCCCACGATGAAGGAAGAGACTGCAAACGCCGAGAGCTTGGCGATGAATGGTCGGATGCCCATCAACTCCGCCGCGATGTCCATGTCGCGGATCGCCATCCACTGGCGCCCAATGTTGCCGCGCACCAGATTCTTCGCGATGAGCGCAAACACGGTCACAAACATGAGGCACAGCAGATAGCGCTCGACTGGCTCGTTCACGACCCAGCCGAAGAAGCTCAACTCCGGGGCGCTGACCGACCCCGAGGGCGCGTAGTTGGTGAACCATGCCACGCGCAGGAACACCCAGTCGAAGAAGAACTGCGCGGCCAGCGTTGCCACTGCCAGATAGAGCCCCTTGATCCGCAGGGACGGAATACCGAACAGGATGCCGACCAGCGCCGAGCACACGCCCCCGAGCAGGATCGACACCAGCACCGGCAACGCAGGCAAGCCGATCTCCGGCATGCCGGTGCCGAATTTGTAGGCCATGTAGGCGCCGACCGCCATGAAGGCACCCGAGCCGAGCGAGATCTGCCCGCAAAAGCCGATCAGGATGTTCACACCGATCGCCGCCAGCGACAGGATCAGGAACGGCAGCAGTATGGCCCGCAGCAGGTATTCGCTGCCGAACGGCCAGATGTGGAAATGCGCCAACAGCGGCACGCCGACGAAGGCGAAGGCCAGCAGGACGAGAAGCGCATTGCGGTCCTGCCGAAGCGGAAAGATCCCCATGTCCGCCGTGTAGGACGTCTTGAACTGGCCAGTCTCGCGGTAGAGCATGCTCGTGCCTCTCAGATCCGCTCGATGATCTTCTCGCCGAACAGGCCCTGCGGCCTGACGAGAAGTACAGCCAGCGCCAGAACGTAAGCGAACCAATACTCGATGCCGCCGCCGATGATCTCGCCGAGATACAGCTCGGCAAGCTTCTCGCCGGCGCCCACGATCAGGCCACCGGCAATCGCACCCGGCACCGACGTGAACCCGCCGATGATCAGAACCGGCAGCGCCTTCAGTGCCAGGAAAGTGATCGAGAACTGAACTCCGAGCTTCGTCCCCCAGACCGTCGCTGCGACGAGCGCTACGATGCCGGCGACCAGCCAGACGATGAACCAGATCCACGAGATCGGGATGCCAACCGACTGCGCCGCCGCGTGGTCGTCGGCAACAGCGCGCAGTGCCCGGCCGGTCTTGGTGTATTGGAAGAACGCAGCCAGCGTCGCCACGAGCACGCCTGCGATCACGCCCCCCCACACGTCGAGCTTGTTGACCAGGATTCCCCCAGGAAACACGTTTTCAAGCAGGATCATGGGGTCGGTCGGAAAGAGCTTCAGCGGGTAGACGCCGGAACCGAAGATCATCTGCGCCAACCCCTCGAGCACGAAGGTCGCGCCGATGGTCGACATGAAAAGCGTGAGCCCGTCCTGGTTCAGCAGCGGGCGCAGCACCCACTTTTCGATGACGAAGGCGCATAGTGCCATCACGGCGCCGGAGAACAGGATCGCAAGGGGCACGGCCGCAATGGTTGCAACGCCCTTTGCCGTAAGGAAGTCGAGCGAGCGCACAAGTGCGAGGCCCGCCACCAGCACCATCGCGCCTTGCGCGTAGTTGAACACACCCGAGGCCTTGAAAATCAGGACGAAGCCCAGCGCCACCAGCGAATAGAGCACGCCCGACAACAGCCCACCGACGAGGATCTCGGTGAAGCCACCCGGATTCTCGATGGCCTTGGCGGCAAGGAACGCAATAAATATCGCCATGACCACGGCCAGGAAGACATGCACGACCATGTCGACAGCCGACTTCCTATCGCCTTTGAGGAGAGCGAACATCAGACCGGCGAGAATGGCGCCGATACCGCCCGGAATTGCAAAGTTCAGCGCCGTCATGGCTGGCTCGATACCGCGTCGCGTGAGGGGTTAATGGGAAACGCCGAGATAGGCGTCGATCACCTTCGGATTGCTCTTGACCTCGTCCGGCGTGCCGTCGGCGATCTTGCGACCGTACTCGAGCACGACCACACGGTCGGAAAGGTCCATCACCACGCCCATGTCGTGCTCGATGAGCGCGATGGTCGTCCCGAGCGATTGATTGATGGTGAGGACAAACCGGCTCATGTCCTCCTTCTCCTCGAGGTTCATGCCGGCCATTGGCTCGTCGAGGAGTAGCAGCTCCGGCTCCATGGCAAGTGCGCGCCCGAGCTCGACCCGCTTCTGCAGGCCGTAAGGCAGCTTGCCAACCGGCACCTTGCGGATGTGCTGGATCTCGAGGAAGTCGATCAAACGCTCGACCACCTCGCGATGGCGTATCTCCTCGGCCATGGCCGGGCCCACTCGAAGGGCCTGCCAGAATAGCCCCCTGCGCATTTTCAAGGTTCGCCCGGCCATCATGTTGTCGAGCGTCGACATGCCCTTGAAAAGCGCCACGTTCTGGAACGTCCGCGAGATGCCGGAAGTGGCCGCGAAATACGGGCGCATCTCGCGCCGTTTCTCACCCTTGAAGGTGATGGCACCCTGCTGCGGAAAGTAGAAACCGTTGATGACGTTCAACATCGACGTCTTGCCGGCTCCATTGGGGCCGATAATGGCGCGGATCTCGCCCTTCCGGATGTCGAACGATACGTCCGAGATCGCCCTGACGCCGCCGAAGGACAGCGACACGTTCTCAACCGACAACAACACCTCTCCGCCCGCGCGATCGCGTGCGGGATCTGGCGGCCGGTGCTGCGCCTCGGCCATGACCATTCCGAGCGAGGGCACTGTCTCCGCAGGGGCGATCGGCATTTCGGTCCTCACGCTCATACCGCCGCCTCATTCACCGCTTCGGCCACCGGGTAGGTCTTCACCTGGATGATCTCGACGTCACCCTCGATCTTACCCTTGCGGCCGTCCTCGTAGGTCACCTCGACCGAGATGTGAGCTGTTTTCGAGCCATCGTAGAGGGCTTTGATCAGCACCTCGTAGCGTTCGGCGATGAAGCCGCGCCGCACCTTCTGCGTGCGCGTTAGCTCACCGTCGTCGGCGTCGAGTTCCTTGTGGAGGATCAGGAAGCGGCCCACCTGCGAGCCGGCTACCATCGGCTCGCTGGCGAGCGACCGGTTCATCTCATCGACACGCCGCTCGATCATCGCCTTGACCTGCGGATGTCCTGCCAGTTCCTGATAGCTCGCATAGATCACATTGCTGCGCTCGGCCCAGCTGCCGACGCTGGTCAGATCGATATTGATGAAGGCCGTGGCGTAGTCGCGGCCATGCCCGAAGACCACGGCCTCCTTGATCTCGGGGTAGAACTTGAGCCGGTTTTCCACGTACTTCGGTGCGAACAGCGCTCCGCTCGTGAGCCGCCCAACGTCCTTGGCGCGATCGATGATCCTGAGGTGGCCATTGGCGTCGATGAACCCGGCATCGCCGGTGCGCACCCAACCGTCGGCGGTCTTGGTTGCCGCCGTCGCCTCGTCGTTCTTGAAATACTTGTAGAACACGCCCGGACTCTTGAAGAGCACCTCGCCGCTGCCCTCTTCGATCTTGATCTCGACTTGCGGGCCAGGCTTGCCAACGGTCTCAGGATAGACCTCGCCGTCCGGCTGTAACGTGATGAAAACACTCGCCTCGGTCTGCCCGTATAGCTGCTTCAGGTTGATACCGAGGCCGCGAAAGAACGAGAACAGCTCTGGCCCGATCGCCTCGCCGGCGGTATAGGCCACGCGCAAATTCGAGAAGCCTACGCGATTGCGAAGCGGCCCATAGACCAGGAAGTTCCCCAGGGCATAGAGCAGCCTGTCGCCCAGTCCGACCGGCTTACCGTCAAGCACCTTCTCGCCGGACCGTCGCGCCACCTTCAGGAAAAAATTGAACATGCGCTTCTTCAACGGCCCCGCATCCTCCATGCGGACCATGATCTGCGTGAGCATGGTCTCGAAGACGCGCGGAGGCGCGAAGAAGTAGGTCGGGCCGATCTCGCGGCGATCGTCGGTCGCCGTCTCCGGGCTTTCCGGACAGCACACCGTCAAGGCGCCCGCGAAGGCCTGACCGTAGGAGAAGATGTGATCGCCGACCCACGCCATCGGCAGATAGGCGATCATCGTGTCGTCCGGCGTGAAATGATCGAAGATATTGGCGTTGCGCCCCGACACGACGACGTTTTCGTGCGTCAGCATCACGCCTTTTGGGCGCCCGGTGGTCCCGGACGTATAGAGCATCACGCTCACGTCCGAGCATTTCCCTTCTCCAATCTTCCTCAGCCAAGCGCCTCCGACGCTGGCATCTGACTGAAGGGCCTCGCGCCCCAGAACTTGCACCTCGCCCAAGCCATGCAGCCTCGACCGGTCGTAGACCTCGAGTCCGCGCGGATCGTGATAAACGATATGCTCGAGCCGCGGCAGCCGGTCGGCGATCGACAGCACCTTGTCGACCTGCTCCTGGTCCTCGACGACGGCGAAGCGAACCTCGGCGTGCTCGAGGACGTAGGCCATCTCGTCGGCGACCGAGTCCTGATAGAGCGGCACAGGAATGGCCCCGAGGCTCTGGACAGCTGTGAACGTCCAATAGAGGTGGGGTCGATTGTTGCCGATGATCGCCACTGTGTCGCCGCGCTTCAGCCCAATCCGCTCGAGCCCAAGCGCCAGCGCACGCACCTCGTCGAGCACCTGCGACCACGTCCAGGTCTGCCAGATGCCGAGATGCTTCTCTCGGAAAGCCGGTCGCGTGCCGTAGACGTCGGCGTTGCGCAACAAGAGCTTGGGAATCGTATCAGGTTGCGTCTGGGATGGCCCAGCGGTCACGGCTCAACTCCTCCCTTTGGAAGTGGGATGTCATGTCGGCCCGGCAGCGCCGGCCCTCATAACGTCCTCGTGGCGCCGCATTCGAGGCGGCACCATTTTTCTGCTTTTCCTGCGATCAAACCTGAATCGCCTACTGATGCGACCGTCGGCCAGCTGTGATCGTCAACAACGGCGCACACAGGCTCATGACCAGTGCGCTTGCCTCCGATATTGCTCGATTCACTGACCGTGTTGCCCGTCATCGGCGCGCAACCACGCCGACTTAGTCATAAGCACATGCTCATGAAACGGGCCGGCTCTCAAGTTTCGGCTGGACAGACTGCGGCTCAAAACTATGTTATCAATGACGGCAATAGTGAGGATCTGTGGCCCTCAATCTCCTTCGTACGTGGCCAGACCATGGATGGCGAGCACCGTCAGACCTCCCCTCTCGACCCTGATCAGATCCTTTTCCTCCAATACTTTCAGCCCTCGGCTGACGATCTGTCGCGAAACGCCCGCCAGCAGGGCCAACTCCTCCTGTGTGATCTCGATATGGTCTCCGAGACCTGGATAGAGCACCGGATTGAAGAGCCACGCCAGATTTCGCGCGACGCGCGCTGTCGGGTCGTGCAGCCTGTCGTGCTCGATCGTCGCGATGAACTGGCCCATCCGCTCGTTGAGTTGCGTGACCAGGAACTTGTTGAACCCGACGCTATTGTCGAACAGCCACATGAATGTCGGCCGGTTCATCATCGCCAGCCGCGTCGTGCGCAGGGCCACCAAATCGTACTTTCGAGGCTCACCCTTCAGGACCGAGCCCTCGCCTAGCCATCCGCCGGCTCCGATGCCGGCAAAGGTGATGGCCTTGCCCGAGGCGGATATGGCGCCGATCTTGACCAGCCCCGCGATGACCCCGGTCCAAGAATCGAGCTTATCCCCGCGATGACAGATGTAGGCGCCGGCCGGAAACTGGCGCTCGCTGATACCGCGACGCGCCCGCTCGGCCTCGTCCTCCTTCAGCGCATCCGCCCAAAAGGCAAGACCGCGTAGTTCGTCCCTAGCGCTCGTCACCATCGCATGGAAGCCCCAATAGGATCCTGCTTACGATGCTCCCAGGCCCGGAGGGCTCGGGAGTGCGACCCGATAACCGGAAGCATACCCCAGTCTAGCCCTTACGTGCCATCTCGTCGCACTTCCCGATGCCGAATGAAAGCGAATGGTGCGCCTCCCAGGTGACAGGCGTTCCTCGCCCGCACTAGGATTGCTGCAGCGGTCGCCCAGGCCGGAGATCGTGACTTCGCGACCTAGCGCAATCGAGCCTCAGACACTTCACTCAATCCCGTCATCGTGGGTCTCTCACTCCCGCCACCACGTCCAAGGATCGAACCAATGCCCATGCAGATTCGCCAGCTCGGACCAGGGTTTGTCGGAGACGTCAGTGGTCTCGACCTGACCAGACCGCTGCCGCTCGAGGACATCGCGGCCATCCATGCCGGGATGGACACGTATGCCGTGCTCATCTTTCACGGCCAGAATTTCACCGACGAGCAGCAGCTGGCGTTCACCCAGAGCCTCGGGCCCCTCGAAGTGGCGATCGGCACCAGCCTACGTGGCGAGCATCGCCTCGCCTCCCCCCATTTTGCCGACGTGTCGAACATCGACAAGGACGGCCGGGTGTTCAAGCGCGACGACCGCCGCTGGCAGTTCGCCATCGGCAACCGCCTCTGGCACTCGGACAGCTCCTTCAAGCCGATCCCGGCCAAGTATTCGCTGCTGCACGCTCGCGCACTTCCGTCGAGGGGTGGCAACACCGAGTTCGCTGATATGCGCCAAGCCTGGGACGCGTTCGATCAGGAAACCAAGGACATCTGCGAGCCGCTGATCTGCGAGCACTCGCAGCTGTTCTCGCGCGCGAAGCTCGGCTTTACCGAGTTCACCCCCGAGGAGCGCGAGCGCTTCAAGCCGGTGCTCCAGCGCCTTGTCCGGAGACACCCCGGCTCGGGGCGCAAATCGATCTACCTCTCGTCGCATGCTGGAAAGATTGTCGGTTGGCCAGAGCCCGAGGCGAAGGCCTTCCTCATGGACTTGACCGAGAAGGCGACCCAGCGCGAGTTCACCTATTCGCACAAGTGGCAAGTCGGCGATCTCGTCATGTGGGACAACCGCGCCACCATGCACCGTGCCCGGCCCTTCCCGGTCGACGA
>LNFM01010473.1_pt1 | contig 13037 bp, 14 predicted proteins | sample 596031 | NCBI WGS metagenome assembly LNFM01 (sample SAMN04254537, study PRJNA301005) | activated carbon metagenome | isolation source: dual media filters at the Ann Arbor, Michigan drinking water treatment plant | place: USA: Ann Arbor
GAGCGGGCACGATCGTCAATGTCGGGTCGATGTCAGGTTTCATCGTCAACCGACCACAGCCGCAGTCTTACTACAACGCCTCGAAAGCGGCGGTCCATCAGCTGACCAAGTCGCTCGCGGCGGAATGGGCCGCGCGCGCGGCGGCCAACTCCCCGACGGCTTAGTCCTTGTCATCGAACGTGCCGCGTTCGAACGCATCGGTGGCGCCAGCGATGATCAGTGCGCGTTTCATCTGCCGTCTGATCTCCGCGCCATCGTGCTGGCAATCCGCGACAGCGCGCTAAGCGGTGAGACGCGGAAAGTTTATCGTCTCGGCAAAAGCATTGAACTGCTCTGCGAGACGATCGGCGCTCAATCGAGCGGCGAGCTTGTGCCGCTCGCCGGCGAGAGCACCCTTTCGCTCGACGACACGCGCCGCATCGCTGCCGCGCGCCGCATGATCGACGAGCGCTGGAATGAAAAACTCACGCTCGACAAGATCGCGCGCGCTTGCGGCGTCAATCGCGCCAAGCTGACGCGCGGCTTCCGCGACATGTTCAATTGCACCATCGCTGAAGCCATCGCCGAGCGGCGCTTGAGTCAGGCCAAGCTCATGCTGCGTACAACCGATCTGCCGGTTTCCTCGGTTGGGTACGAGAACGGTTATCTCAACAATGCAAGTTTTGCGCGGGCGTTCAGCCGCCGCTTCGGCCTCTCGCCGTCGGACTTCCGCGCCTGCCAAGGACTCGCCGCATGAGCGCTGAAATCACCTCCTTGCGCCGCGCCGGCGAGGGCTCGCTGGTTCAAACTGCGATGCAAGCCGTCACCGCCCACATCAAGGACAACAATCTTCGCGTCGGAGATTCCCTTCCCGGTGAGGCGCACTTCGCCGAAGCGTTGGATGTCAGTCGCGCCGTGCTACGCGAAGCGTTTGGCGCGCTCGCGGCGTTGGGGGTTATCAGCGTCGCCAATGGCCGTAAGCCGCGCGTCGGCGCACTGGATGGCGCGGTGATCGCAGCGTCCCTGGAGCATGCCGTTTCGACGGCGCAGATCAGTGTCGCAGACGTCTGGGATGTGCGCCGCACCATCGAACAGCGCACCGCCGCGCTCGCCGCGACGTCGCGCACCGAGGATGAAGCGCAGCGCATTCTTGACCTCGCCGCCGCGATGGAGCGCGATTATGAGGATCAAGCCACCCTCACGCGCCACGACATCGACTTTCACAACACCATCGCCCGCGCTAGCCATAATGCGCTGTTCGTGCAGATCGTCGCGTCGTTCGCGCCGCTCATGGAGGTGGCCGTACCGACAGCGTGGCGCACACGCGTCGCGGCGAGCCACAAGAAACTCATGCTCGATCGCCACCAAGCGATTGCGCGCGCGATCGCCGATGGCGACGCCGCCGGCGCGGCGACTGCCATGGCTGCGCACTTCGACGACGCCATTGGCGATTTGCTCAAAGCCCAAGCGCAGAAGCCGTAATGACCGCACTCACCGAAACGGCGACGTCCCCGTCGCAAGCGCCGGCGCGCGCGAAAACAGCCTGGCTTGCGCTCTCAGCGCTCGGCATCGCCATCTTCAACGCCTTCGCCATGCGCGCCGTGTTCGCGCCGGTGCAAGAAATGGCCAAGGCCGATCTGGGCATCAGCGATTTCCAGATCAGCTTGGTGCAAGGCTTGGCTGCATCGATCCCGATCGCGCTGCTCTCTGTGCCGCTGGGCGCCATGACCGATCGCGGCAACCGCATGCGCATCCTTCTCGTTCTGGGCGTGACGTGGACGGTTGGCACATTGGCGACAGCGTTCGTGACCGATTTCTACATGCTCTTTGTTGCGCGCATGCTCGCAAGTATTGGCGCGATGTGCGCTGTGCCGGTGGCCATATCAATCGCCGCTGATCTTGGCCCGCCGGAGAACCGTGGGCGCGCACTGCTCGTGCTGTCGCTCGGCAACATGGCGGGCGTCGCAGCTGCGTTTGCCTTCGGCGGCGCGGCGCTTGGGGCGCTGAACGCGGCGCCTCTCTTCGAAGGTCTTACCGCTTGGCGCGGCGTTCACGTACTCTTCGCGATCGCAAGCTTGGTGCTTCTCTTACCGCTGCTGCTCATCCGCGAGCCAGCCCGCCAAGAAGTCGGCGCGAGCGCCAATCTGCCTCTTCGCGACGCGCTTGCCGCGATTTGGCGCATGCGACCCTTGCTGGCGCCGCTTTTCCTCGGCCAAGTTTCCGTCGTGATGGCGGACACGGCGGCCGGCATATGGGCCGCGCCGGTGCTTTCACGCAATTACGGACTAGCGCCGGAAGAGTTCGCCGGATGGATGGGGCTCGTCATTCTCGCGTCCGGGCTGATCGGCTCAATCATGGGCGGCCTGCTGGCGGATGCAGGCCACAAGTCCCGCATCAAAGGCGGCATTCTCATCGGCGCAGTGATCGCGGCGTTTCTCTCGATTCCAGGCGCGTTCTTTCCGCTCATGCCAGATGCGACGGGCTTCGCTTGGGTGTTGGCGCTGTTCCTTGCGTGCGGCGCGATCACGGGCTTGGTCACCGCGACATCTGTCGCTGTGCTCGTGCCGAACGAATTGCGCGGAGTGTGCTTGGCGACGTTCATGGTTGTTGCATCGATCATTGGCCTCGGCATCACGCCAACTTTGGTGACGCTCATCAGCGATGCGTTCGGCGGCGAAGGCGCAATCCGCTACGGCCTGGCCGCTACAGGTGCCGCGACAAGCATCGCCGCCGCAATCGGCTTTTCCGCCGCGATGATCAACGCTGCGCGCAGAGAGGCGTAAAGCGGAGCCGACGATAGCCGACGTTCGCGCTCTACCGGGCCTCATGAAACGGCGCGTATGTATGTGCTCGCCATTGCCGCCCGACATGTGACGAGTTCGCCCCGCTCCGCCTTCGCTGCAATTGGCTAGGGATCCAGGCCAGCACTCAGCGCTTGTCGGACACGCCAAGCCATGTCGGCTTTTCTGTATGGCTTCATCAGGATCGTCACGCCATGTGAGACACGACCGTTCGCGATGAGCGTATCCAGCGCATAGCCGGACGTGAACAGCACTTTGATCGCTGGTCGCAGTTCAGCAGCACGCTGGGCCAAATCCCAGCCGTTGACGCCGCCCGGCATGACGATGTCGGTGAACAACAAATCGATCTTCTCTTCGCTGGTCAGGCGCGTCAGCGCTTCCGGCCCATTGGAGGCGACCTTTACCTGATATCCTAGCGTTTCAAGGGTAGCGACGGCGTAGCCGCGGACAAACGGATCATCCTCTACGACAAGGATGGTTTCAGCGCCTCCCGGCGCATCGTGCTCACCGAGGCCCACTGCGACAGTCGCTGGGCCGCGCCCAAGCTCCGCAGCTGGTAGGTAGAGCCGGACAGAGGTGCCAAGACTCGGTTCGCTATAAATGGCGACATGGCCGCCGGACTGTTTGATGAACCCATAGACCATGCTGAGGCCGAGGCCGCTGCCCTTACCCACGTCCTTGGTGGTGAAGAACGGCTCAAACGCGCGCGCTCGCACCTCCGGCGGCATGCCGATGCCTTCGTCGGTCACGCACAAGAGAACATAGTCCCCGGGCGGCACTTCAGGATTGAGATCGCGATATCGCTCATCAAGCGGAGCGATCCCGGTCGAGAATGTAAGCTTGCCGCCGTCAGGCATGGCGTCTTGCGCGTTCAAAGCAAGGTTGATCACCGCAGACTCCAATTGCGTTGGATCGGCAAGAGCCGGGATCAACACCGGCGTAAGCTGTAAGGAAATCTCGATGTCTTCGCGCAGAGTGCGCTGCAGCAGCCGCCGCAGATCCTCAAGCATTTCGTTGCAATCGATCGCGACCGGCTGGAGCATTTGACGCCGCCCGAATGCAAGCAAGTGCTTGGTAAGCTCTGCACCGCGCTGACCAGCAGCGAAAATTCCATCGCACAACATCTTGAGATCTGGACGCGCGCGCAGTTTTTCGCTGAGCGCTTCAGTGTTGCCGAGGATTACGGTGAGCAGATTATTGAAATCGTGCGCAATGCCGCCTGAAAGCTGCCCGACGGTCTCCATCTTCTGCGCTTGCGCGAGCTGCTCTTCGGTCCGCTTGCGCTGTGTAACGTCGTGAATGATGCCGACAAAGAAAACGTCTTCTTCTTCCCTGGATTCGCCGACCGACAGATCCATTGGGAACGTTGTACCGTCCTTTCGCTGGCCGACAACTTCACGACCAATGCCAATGATCTTCTTCACGCCGGTCGTATGATAATTGTGCAGATAACCGTCGTGCGCGTTGTGAAACCCGGGGGGGCATGAGCAGCTTGACGTTTTTTCCAACCACCTCTTCGACGGCGTAGCCAAAGAGACGCTCGCAGGCGGGGTTGAACATCTGAATGACGCCGTGTGCGTCTATCAGAATGACCCCGTCGACCGCTGTATCTACGAGTGCGCGAAGGCGAGACTCTTCTTTCGACGAGCTCGGCGCGGTCATTGCGAGTCACGGCTTGCTGTGACGCCCGCAATGCAGGCGAGCAACACATTCGGTGTAAACGGCCTGGGTAGAAAAGCGTCGGCGCCATCTTCGCCGATCGAGCCTTCAGGCGCAGCACCTTGCCCTGAGGTCAGAACTATTGCCAAGCCAGGATGACGGCAGCGGATTTCTCGCACCAGCGCATCACCTTTCATCCCAGGCAGATTTAAATCTACAATCACCGCGTCTAGAGGCGCGCTCGCCACCATTGCCAAGCCGTTGAACGCATTTTCGGCGACAGATATCTCATGCCCCCTATCGCGTAGAACGAAGATGAGAGCGTCCAAGACCATGGCGTTGTCGTCGATGATGCCGATGCGCAATACCATTCGAGCGTGCGTTTACGTTGCGTGACAGGCGTCGTCAACTTCACTCACAGGATGCCCAGCCCGGGTTACCGCGTCGAATTCGCCTCATGGGCGCGCCGCTCACAGTTCAATGCAGTTTCGCTGAATAACGTTGCTCAGCCGCGCGGGCCGTTTAGGCGCAGCAGACGAAAGTTCAGCGTCGCCGCAACGGTCACCCATGCAAGATAGGGCGTGAGCAACAGCGCTGCCGGCGTGCTGAACTGAGCGAACGCGGCAATCACGGCGACGATCATCAGCCAGAGGCAGATGACTTCCGCCATCGCCCAATCCAGCCGTTTCATCCCGAAGAAAAGGAATGACCAGGCGGCGTTCACAAGCAGGTGGAGCGCATAAAGTGTCAAAGCCGGCCAAGCTGCTAATCCGCCGGCCTCCCAAACCAGCCAGCCAGAGACGGCGATAGCGCAGAACAACACCGACCAAACGAGTGGAAATGCCCAGTTGGGCGGTGTCCATCCCGGCTTACGCAAGCTTGCGTACCAAGCACCTGGACGAAACACGGCGCCTGTGGATGCAGCTGCGAAGCTCAAGACAAAGAATACGACCAGAGCGATCGTGGATGACAACGCCAAAGGAACACCTATCGCGTCAGGGTAAGGCGAGTACGCGCGCCGGTCGATGCAAAATCTTGCTGCCGCGACGGGCGCACAAAACCGCAAGACGATCTCCGAAGAGTCCGGCGCGGCAAGGATCAACCTCGTGCGTTACTGGAGCCTACCCAGGTTGACAGCCGCCCTCGGCGCCAGCCACCAAGTCTGCCACGGAGATTGTGATGCGCCAGTCGCTTGGAGCGATTCTGCTGACCATCGTGACCGCGGTGGCAGCGCTCGCGATACTGCACGCGCTCGGCCCTGATTGGACTCAATTCCCTCCCGCGACGTGCCTGGCTACGCATTGCTTCTGCGAAGCCCCGCACACGGACTCACTACTGCTCCAGCCCGCCAACAGCTGGTCGTCGTTCGGCTTTGTGTTCGTCGGCTTTTGGATCATGCTCGCACCGCGGCGCAGCGAGACGGTTTTCGCCGGTTGGGCTGCTCTATGGTTCGGCTTCACAGCGGTTGTCATTGGCGTCGGCAGCTTTCTGCTACACGCCACGCTGACACTCTGGGGTCAATTCTACGATGTGCTCGGCATGTATCTGCTGAGCGGCTTCCTGCTTGCCTATGCTGTGCAACGCTGGCGCAGCTGGTCGAACTCAGCGGCCTTGGCGCTTTACCTTGCGGTCTGCGCCATCCTCATTGCGTTGCTCTGGATCATACCGGAAACGCGCCGTTGGTTGTTTGCGGCCGTGCTGGCTGTGGCGCTCGCAGTCGAACTCGTTATGGCCCGGCCACTTAGGCAAAATGTTCGGGTCTCGTTGTTCGGTTACGGCTTGCTCGCCAACACAATCGCATTCGGGATTTGGATCCTCGACAACACTCGCACACTCTGCATGCCCGACAGCTTGTTGCAGGGTCACGCAGCCTGGCATTTGCTCGGCGCGATCGCGGTCTATTTCAACTACCGCTATTATCACAGCGAACAGCCACGAGCGGCCCCCAAGGCCACGTAGATCCGAAACGGCGCTCGCAGCCGAGGGCCTGGGGCGATCCATGCGGTCGTCGGTAATGGTGCGAAAACTTCGGCGATCTGCATCACCGTGTCGACGCATGCGTTCAGCATGGGCATAGGAAAACGATGGCGCAGACCTTGGCGCAGCTCGTATCGGAAATCGAAGCGTGTCGCGCGTGCGCGCTGCCGCATGAGCCGCGGCCGGTCGTGTGGGTGCATCCCGCCGCGCGCATTCTGATCGCCGGGCAAGCGCCAGGCCGTCGCGTGCATGAGAGCGGCATTCCGTGGAACGACCCTTCGGGCGATCGCTTACGCGCGTGGCTCGAGATGGACCGCGAACAATTCTACGAGCGGCGGGTCATCGCCGTCGCCGCGATGGGATTCTGCTTTCCAGGCACTGTCAACGGCGCCGATCTGCCCCCGCGCCGGGAATGCGCGCCGCTTTGGCGTCCGCGCCTGTTGCCGTTGCTGAAAAATGTGCGCCTCACCCTACTCGTCGGATCATACGCTCAACGCTATCATCTGGGCGCTGCGGTGAAACGGACGCTGGGGGAGACAGTCGGCGCTTGGCGCGACTATCCAACCAATGTCATGCCTTTGCCGCATCCATCATGGCGGAATAGTGCATGGCTGAAGCGCAATCCCTGGTTCGAAACGGACGTCTTGCCCGAGCTGCGGCGAAGGGTTTCATCGGCTTTGCGCTGATGATCCTGGTCGCGTGCGTGCCGACGGTGCAGCAGGCGCAATCGCAAACCAACGGCTTCGCCGGGCCGCGCTTGGATGTGGTGAACGAGCGCCTGGTCTCGTTCGATGGCGCAGAGCTTGGTCTGAGTGCCTGGCTGCCACCGGAAGGCCAAGCGCCGACTGCCGTGATCATCGCGCTGCACGGCATGAACGATTACGCCAACACCTATTATCTCGCTGGCCCCTGGTTCGCCGAACGCGGCGTTGCTCTCTACGCCTACGACGCACGTGGTTTTGGCCGCTCGCCCAATCGCGGCGTCTGGCCGGGCAGACGGCTCATGTCGGAAGATTTGCGCACCGCGGTTACGCTGGCGCGCCGCCAACATCCGGGTTTGCCGATCACTGTGATCGGTGACTCGATGGGCTCGGCCGCGGCAATCGCCACCTTTAGCGGCGATGATGCGCCGGAAATCGATCGCCTCGTGCTCGTCGCGCCCGCCGTGTGGGGCTGGTCGACGATGCCCGACTCCTACGCCTTCACGCTTTGGGTTGGCGCGCACACGTTCCCGTATCGCGCCGTCTCGCCGCCGCGCAACGTCACCCGCACGCGCACGGCCTCCGATAACCGCGAAGCGCTGCTGCAAGCTGGCCGTGCGCCGCACATGATCTGGACGACGCGCATCGACGCCGTCTTCGGCCTCGTCAATCTGATGGAGTACGCCTCCGACAACGCCGGCAATCTCAACGGCCACGTGCTCTTTCTCTATGGCGCCAACGATCAGATCATCCCGCGCCGTTCCGCCGAGAACGCCGCGCGGAGCTTGCCGCCAGCTGCGCGCACGGCGCTCTATGAGAACGGCTGGCATTGGCTCCTGCGCGATCTGCAGCGCGAGGTTGTCTATGAGGATATTCTCGCGTTCATGCACGATCCGCGCGCGCCGCTGCCGTCAGGCGCGCCGCCGATCCTGCCCGTCACTCAAGCAAATCGTTAACGCAACAAGCGTATGCTGGCCGCACTATGGCGGCTCTTAACGGTCTCTTTAACAAAAAGAAGCTGGCGCTCACGCGTGCGAAACTGGCTGCGTGGTGGGATGGCGCCGCATACGATGAAGAAGCGGCGCTGGCGGCGTACGAAGCCAAGCTGGCTGCTGCGGCAAATGAAAACGTCGAGGCGGAAGCCGCCAATGTCGAGGACGAGCTTTTTGACGAGCTTCCGTTCGAAATGCCTCCACGCCTATCGGCGCTTGCGCTCATCTGGGGTGATGGCCGCGTGCGCCCGGGAGACGCCACCGCCGAAGCGATGGAGCCTGCGCGCATTGGCGTGGCCGCCGACGGCGTGCTCGCGGTCTGGGGCCCCGGCCTTGCCGCGCCGGTGATCGCGATAGCCAGCAAGCATCCAGGCAAGATCGAGGTCTATGAGTGGCGCGAAGAAACCATCGAAGCGCTGCGTCACGAAGTGAAGCAAGCGAAGCTCGACGACCGTGTTACGGTTACGCGCATCGATCTTGAAGCGCATGTCTATCCGCCCGCCTCGCTCGACGGCATCTATAGCGTCGATGACTTCGCCTATGTGGGCTACCCGCCGCATTTGGCGCAGCAGGTCATGAAGAGCCTGAAGCCCGGCGCCTGCGCCGTGCTCGAGGCTTATGTCGGCTTGAAGTCCGACGCACTCAAAACCGCATTCGCCTCCTCATTCGCCGAGCCGCAAATCCGCGCGCACGGCGACGTGTTGCAATTCTTCCGCGACGTCGGCCTCCAAATCGAAGCGGACGAAGATTTGACGGATGAGTTCCTCGCCACCGCCCGCGCTGCGTTCAAGCAACTCGGCGAGCGCCTTGCGCAATCCGGCGGCATCGAGCCCGTGACGGCACGCGAACTGGCATGGGAAACCGAAGCCTGGCGCGTGCGTCTCATGATGCTGGCGCAGCGCCGTCTGGAGCGCCGCCGTTTCGTTGTACGCAAGCCAGCGGCTCAGGCCGAAAATACGAACGAACCTGCTGCGTGAAGCGCGACATCGACGCGCTCGCCCAGCGCTGTCCGCGCCGGCGCAAGCGCGCGCCAGACAACGCCCTGCGCTTCAAGGCGCACCAGATCATGCGCCCCATGCGGCCGCACGTCGACGACACGCGCCGCTGAACCCGGCTTCAAGTGCACCGCCTCCGCCCGCACCGCCGCATAAGCTCTCGAACCGTTCGGCAGCGATGACGCGATCTCACCAAACGGCGTGCGCACGACGCCGCCTTCGCTCACACCTTCGAAGACGTTGATTGGCCCAAGCGCCGCCGCTGCATCGAGCGAAGCAGGCGCATCATAGGCCTCGCGCGGCGTGGCCGATTGCAGCAGCTTGCCCGCTTTCAGGATTGCGAGTTGATCCGCCGCTTGCAGCGCGTCCTCAGCGTCGTGCGTGACGAACAACGTCGTCGTCTGCGTCTCGGCTAAGGTGGCTAGCGTCGCGTCGCGCAACTCAGCGCGTAGCACCGGATCAAGCCCCGAGAAAGGCTCATCCAGCAACACTGCGCGCGGCTTCGGCGCCAGCGCCCGCGCCAACGCCACCCGTTGTTGCTCGCCACCGGAAAGCTCATGCGGATACGCGCCCGCGCGATGCTTCAGGCCCATGCGATCGAGCCAGCGCAGCGCTTGTTCATCGCGATCAGCGCGCGCGAGTTTATCCAAGCCGAATGCCACGTTTGCGCCCGCTGTGAGATGCGGAAACAGCGAGTAGTCCTGAAACACCATGCCGACGCGCCGCTGCTCCGTCGGCATTGCGCGACCTGGCGTGGAAACGGTTTCGTTGCCAATCAGAATCTCGCCTGAATCCGGCGACTCGAGCCCCGCGATCAAACGCAGGATTGTCGACTTACCCGAGCCTGACGGCCCCAACAGCGCCAGCACTTTGCCTTCTGGCGCTGTCAGCGAGACATCATCGAGCGCCCACGCACCATTGTATGCGCGGCGCACATTGCGAAGCGTCACGCTGCTCATGCTTGCCCCGCGCGTGCCCGCGCGATGCCGCGCGTGAGGATGATGATGGGCGCAAGGCCAGCGAGAAAGATCAGCAATGCGGGCGCTGCCGCCTGCAACAAGCGTTCATCGGAGGCGTACGAATAGGCTTTCACGGCGAGCGTATCAAAATCGAAAGGACGCAGGATCAGCGTTGCGGGAAGCTCTTTCAGGATTTCGACGAACAAGATCAAGGCGGCCGCAGCCAGCGACGGCCCGGCAATCGGCAAATCTACCGCGATCAAGCGCCGCCACGGGCCTGCGCCAAGTGTTCTGGCCGAAGCATCGAGTCCTTTCGAGAGCCGCGCGAGGCCCGCATCGATCGGCTGCACGCCAGCCGCTGAGAAGCGCGCCGCATACGTCCAAAAGAGCGCTGCAAGCGCGAGCGCCGTGCCAAGTCCGCCGATCCATCCCGCTTCGCGCGCGATACTGAACAGAGCCAGCGCACCCATCGCAATCACTGCGCCTGGCGCCGCATATCCCATCGCCGCGCCATAGAGTGAGAGCTTGCCGATCGACTTCGACCGCCGCGCGCTCACAGCGATCGCAGCCGCAAGCGCCAGCGTGATTAGCGCGCCCGCAGCCGAGAGGATTACTGAGTTCACGAACGGCTGCACGACGTCGCCCAGATCGCCATGCAACAGCGCCAAGCGTCCGAGCCAAGCCAGCGGCAACACTGCGCCGAACGCGATCAGCGCCACACAGAATCCGCTCGCGAGCAATCCCGGCAGCGGCGAAAGTTGATAGCGCGGCAAAGGCCGCCAGCGTGATGAGCCGCCGCCAAATGCAGCCCGTCCGCGCGCACGCCGTTCAACAATCAAAAATACAATTGCCGCGAGCAGCAGCACTGCCGCAATCTGCAGCGCGCCATCCAAACTGCCGTGCGCGTACCAAGCGCGAAACACCGCCGTCGAAAGCGTCGTCAGCCCGAAATGATACGCCGCGCCATAGTCCGCTGCGATCTCCATCATCGCCAGCGCGGCACCAGCAGCGATCCCAGGCCGCGCCAGCGGAAGTGCTACTTCCCAAAACACACGCCACGGCGAAGCGCCGAGTGATCGCGCCGCTTCAAGCGCGCATGCGGACTGGCTCGCAAACGCCGCGCGCGCGGCGAGGTAGACGTAGGGATAAAGCCCGATCGCATAGACGAATGCAGCGCCCCAAAGCCCACGGACCTCGATCGGCGCAGCGCCATGCCAAGTGATGCCGGTGTAGGCGTAAGCCAACACATAGCTCGGCGCCGCAAGCGGGATAACGAGCAGCCACTCGAACACGCCGCGTCCTGGAAACCGGCACAAGCTCACCAGCCAAGCCGCCATTGCACCGAACACAACAGCGCCTGCGCCACCGAGCGCTACAACAAGCGCCGTGCCAATCGCGCCATCGCGCAGCAGGTCGCCGCCAAACGCGACGTCGCCCTGATCAGGTCGCAGCGCGAGCGTGATCACTGCAACAGCGGGCGCCGCACAGATGAGCGTCGCCATCGCCGCCGCGAGCGCGACGCCGTCAATCGCGAAGCCTTTGCTCGACTTCGCCGTAGCGTCCGCGCTTAGCGCCAGCCGACTTCCTCAAAAATGCGCGTCGCTTCCGCCTGATGGCGACCGAGCGCGTCGAGTGGAATGCTCTCCTCGACGAACGCGCCGAGCGCAGCCAATTCCGGCGCCGGCGCGATGCTCGGGCGAATGGGAAACTCGGTGTTGGCCGGCGCGATCAAATTCTGCGCGGCGTCGCCGGTGAGGTATTCGAGGAACTGGATCGCGCGACCGCGACGCTTGGCGTGCAGTGTAACGCCGCCGCCGGAAATGTTGACGTGCGTGCCGCCCGTCGTCTGGTCTGGGAAGACGAGACCGACCTTGCTCGCCACATCGCGATCAGCCGGATCTTCCGACTTCATCAGGCGCACGAAATAGTAGTGGTTCACCACGGTCGCTTGCGCTTCGCCTGCCGCGACCGCCTTGATCTGATCGGTGTCGCTGCCTTCCGGATCGCGCGCGAAGTTGGCGCGCACGCCCGCCGCCCATTGGCGCGCGTTGTCCGCGCCGTGGCGTTCGATGCGCGAAGCAAGCGTCGAAAGTTGATAGGTGTTGGTGGAAGAGCGCATCACGATCTGACCACGGAAGCGCGGCGTCGCCAGCGCGTCATAGGTCGCGACTTCTTCCGGACGCACCGCGTCTTTGCGATACATGATCACGCGCGCGCGTTTGGTGAAGCCCCAATAGGCGCCTTCCGGATCGCGCAGGTTCGACGGTACGTTCTGCTCGAGCGTCGGCGTCGTCACGTTCTGCAGCAGGCCCGCATCCTTCACGCGCCAGAGATTGCCGGCGTCTGCTGAAACGAAGAGATCGGCCTCCGTCGCATCGCCCTCCGCGCGGATGCGCTCAAGCAATTGCTCGGCATTGCCCGTGAGCGCGCGCACCTGAACACTGGTGGCTTCTTCGAAGGCTGCGTAGAGTTGGCGGTCAGCGTCGTAATGACGAGCGGTATAGACGTTGACGAAGTTCTCTTCGCCGTCGCCGCTGGCGCCGCCATTTTGATTGCAGGCAGCGAGTGCAAGTGCGGATGCGCCCAAAGCGAAGCCGCGGCGGCTGATGGAAAAGGACAACGGGCTCTCCGGCGCTTTGTTTGAGAATTATTCGCAACTAGACAGAGCCGGAGGAGAAGGTCAAGCGGGCAGACATGCGCCGCTTGACGCAGGCGCGCCCGACTTTATGGTCCGCGCCCTTCGAGACGCCCATATCGGGCTCTCGGGCGCGTAGCTCAGCGGGAGAGCACTCCCTTCACACGGGAGGGGTCACAGGTTCAATCCCTGTCGCGCCCACCACTTTCATCGATTTAGCCCACACTTTCGCGAAGCGCTGGGGAGACCCGGATCCACTACGAACGCGGCCTTCAGGTTGAGCGCACATAAGCAGCTTCGATTGAATTTGGTGACGCCTTAGACCGACGCCACGCTCTC